>Ga0315906_10004076_pt1 | contig 18966 bp, 18 predicted proteins | sample LakEriMetagenome_4_FD_203526 | JGI IMG/M metagenome (GOLD analysis project Ga0315906, IMG submission 203526) | Freshwater fungal communities from buoy surface, Lake Erie, Ohio, United States - Buoy 2 MA122 | ecosystem: Environmental > Aquatic > Freshwater > Lake > Lake biofilm | place: USA... | reverse complement strand
ATCTTTAAAGAGAAGTAGTCATGTCGATTGAAGTACTACTGACAGTCTCGAAGTATTTTACTTTTCTATCAAGCTTTGCTTTCGTGGGCCTTTTGCTTGCGTTAAGTGTTCTCACGCTGAACAACGCTGGAAATCTCTCTGCTAATTCCCTAGCTTTAAGAAGAAAAGCATCTCTCATCGGGTTAATTTGGTTCTTCTCATCCTTTACCTACAATATCGCCACCCTTGCAGAGATTCTGGGTGTGAGGTTCACAGATGCGCTAGATATGACAACGGTGCGCTCCTTTGTCTCTCAAATCATCATCGGCAAGTATTTATTTGCACAAACTCTTGTGGCATTTCTTGCCGGTTACCTAATTTTGCGTGTGAAGCGTGTGATCCCAACGCTGGCGGTTCTTCTGATTTCTCTAGTAGCTATTGCCGCACCCGCACTCGAAAGTCACTCAGCATCTGGAGGATCGCACGCTCTAGCAACAGGCTCAATGATCCTTCATGTAGCTGGGCTCACTCTCTGGGCGGGGGGACTCTTTGCACTGATGTTTATTTCACCTGAAGATCGAAAGATTGCAGTTCCACGATTTAGCGTGATGGCTCTCTGGGCAGCGATTGTGGTTGTACTGAGTGGATTGATTAACGCATGGGCGCGTTTGAATTTTCGAGAAGCGTGGGACACCACCTACGCGCGCGTCATTATTCTCAAAACCATTCTGACTGGTGTTCTTTTGTTTATGGGCTACCTGCATCGCAAGAACTTATCGCTTAGGGAAAAGATTGATTGGCGCGGCCTCACTCGCTTAATCACTGCAGAAGTCGCCCTGATGGCAGGGGTTACGGCAATAGGAATCTGGCTTTCTTTAAATGCAAGCCCAGACCGAGTAATTGATCCAGTGATTCCTGCTGCACCAACATTCACGCGCATACTATGGGCCTACGATCCAGACGTTTTCTTCATCGGTGTTCTTGTTCTTGCTGTCGCTCTATATATAAAGGGCGTAATCATTCTTAAAAAGCGTGGCGATGCTTGGCCTGTTGGTCGCACAGTTGCTTTTGCGCTAGGAATCTCCGCAATTGATTTTGCAACAAGTGGTGGCCTTGGTGTCTATGCAATGTATTCATTTGAATATCACATGATTGCTCACATGACCCTGGGCATGATTGCACCCATTGGATTGGTCTTAGGTGCACCGATCACGCTTGCACTCAGGACACTGCCACAAGGACGAACGCCAACTGAGAGCGGCCCACGAGCAATTCTTGTTGCGCTTCTCCATTCTCGTATTGGAACCCTCTTTACTAATCCAGTGATTGCACTCGCACTCTTTGATGGCTCACTCTTTGTTCTCTACTTCACAGATCTCTTCGGAACACTTATGGCAACCCATGCCGGACACTTACTGATGAATATCCACTTCATCTTGGCTGGCTTCCTCTTCTTCATGATTGTTATTGGTGTAGATCCAACACCACGTCGTATTCATCACTTGGTACGGATTGTGATTCTCTTTGCAGCAATGGCAATACATGCCTTCTTCTCGATTGCCCTCCTGGCAACCACGACCCTGATCGATAAAGGTTTCTACTCCTCGCAGAACATTCCGTGGCTTGGCTCAGGGATTTTGGATGACCAACGTGCGGGCGGAAGCGTCAGTTGGGCAATGGGAGAGATTCCAATTATTCTTGCCTTGATTGCAACCTTTATTCTTTGGATGCGCGATGATGCGAAAGAGACCCGACGCATTGATCGCAATGAAGAGCGTAAAGCTGCAATGGGTGAACCAGATGAACTTGCACAGTACAACGAGTATTTAAAAACATTAAACGCACGGGAAGAGAAGTAAATGACGAGCGATCTATTTACACTGCCAAGCGAGTATCAAGCGCTGCGCGAAAGTGTTCGCGCTTTGGCAGAAAAAGAGATCGCACCTCACGCCCACGCTGTTGACGAAGACCACCGTTTTCCGCAAGAGGCATCAGATGCGCTCATTAAGGCCAATCTCCATGCAGCACATGTGCCAGCTGAATTTGGCGGTGAAGGAGCAGATGCTCTTGCAGTTGTACTTATTATCGAAGAAGTCGCTCGCGTCTGTGCTTCATCTTCTCTTATCCCTGCAGTAAATAAATTAGGTTCGTTGCCGTTGATGATCGGCGGAGATACAGAGCAGAAAAAGCGCTGGCTACCTGAACTCGCAAAAGGAAAAGGTTTTTCTTACTGTCTCTCAGAATCAGAGGCAGGCTCTGACGCTGCTGCGTTAAAGACGAAAGCGGAAAAGACAGCTAATGGCTGGCTCCTTAATGGAAGCAAGAAATGGATTTCAAATGCTGGAGTCTCTGAGTTTTACACAGTGATTGCACAGACTGACCCAAGTAAAGGCTCAAAAGGAATTACTGCTTTCATCGTAGAGAAATCAGATCCAGGAATTTCATTTGGAGCACCAGAAAAGAAGATGGGCTTTAGAGGTTCACCTACACGCGAGGTTTACTTCGACAATGTTGAGATTTCAGATGATCGCCGCATAGGTGAAGTCGGTAAAGGATTTTCGATCGCGATGGATACGTTGGATCACACTCGCATCACAATTGCTGCCCAAGCTCTCGGTATTGCTCAAGGTGCACTCGATGCAGCAGAGAAGTACTCACACGAGCGCAAGCAATTTGGAAAAGAAATCTTTGAATTCCAAGCGATCCAATTCATTCTTGCTGATATGGCGATGAATATTGAGGCTGCGCGTCAACTCACATACGCTGCAGCTGCAAAGAGTGAACGTAATGATAAGGATCTTAAGTTCTTCTCAGCAGCCAGCAAAGCATTTGCTAGCGATGTAGCAATGAAGGTAACTACAGATGCAGTTCAAGTCTTGGGTGGTTATGGATATGTCTCTGATTATCCAGTCGAGCGCATGATGCGCGATGCTAAATTAACTCAGATCTATGAAGGCACCAATCAGGTGCAAAGAATTGTGATGGCTCGCAACATTCCTTAACTTAATCGAACAACCATGTCGTGGGTCGCGTAAGCGTTGACTGGAATATCGTGACTTTCTCGCGGTAAGGGTTGGCCGGAGATTTCTTCAGGAAATATCAGCGCGATAGTCCACGCATCAACTTGTGCAAGCGTACGATCATAGAATCCACCACCTTGTCCAAGACGATACCCGTCACCATCAACTCGAAGCGCAGGGACGATGACAACTTCAATCTGATTGTGATCAATATCTGCAGGACCGATTGGTTCAAGAATGCGACCTCGCTCTTTAAGATTGTGTGGATCTCCATTCCATGAAACCCATTCCAATCCGGGTTCACCATTTACTTCAACCATGCGCGGCAGAAGCAACTTTTTCCCAGCAGCAATGATTGCCTGGTTTAGTTCTGCAGTGTTGGGTTCGTCACTATATGAAATGTAACTAGCAATGACTCTTGCTGATGAAATCTCTTTTGAATCGATGAGATATGAATATGGAGTGTTAACTGCATGTTCGCTACGTTCTCGACGGTATCTTTTTCGAAGTTCAGACTTTTCATTCTGAAAGTTCACGTCAATCCCCGAATTCAGTAGCTCGAACAAGTATGGTGAGATTATGGCAGAGCATGTGAGAGTAGATGAGTTCCTCTCGTCCTTATTGGCCCTTTGCCGCCCACTTGAACCATTTGATATGCCACTTCTCGATGCCCATGGAGCAACCTTGGCTGCCGATGTATTTGCTGGTGAGCGTTTAGTCTTGAAAGAGGGAAGCCGCATTCGATCTACTCAGATTGGATTGGCTGCATCAATCGGTCGCGACCATCTACTCACTCGCCCACATCCACGTGTAGTAGTTCTCTCTGCGGGACCAGATTTGGTTGAACCTGGACAAAAGCTTGGTGAAGATGAAGAGTACGAAACCAATTCTTGGCTACTGACAACAGCTGTCCGCGAGACAGGCGCGGTTGCATATCGTGTTCATACAATTCCAGATGACGAAGAAGCGTTAAAAGATGTGATCGAAGATCAACTAGTCCGCGCAGATTTGATCATCATTAGCGGAGAGCGCAACGACGATTCATTTGACCTGATCACTCGCACACTCAGTGGAATCGGTGAGATCACAACAATCGACTTGGCTATTGAATCAAGTGGCCGTCACAATTACGGAACGATCGGGCCAGATAAAGTTCCGGTGGTTACTCTTCCTGGCGATCCAATTGCAGCCTATATTTCATTTGAACTCTTTGTCCGCCCCATGATTCGTACGATGCTCGGTGCGTCCACAATTCATCGCCCATCGGTCAAGGCAAAGTTAGAAAAACCTCTAACTTCTCCAGATGGACAGCGTTCATATGTTCGAGGAATTCTCTCAGAAGATGGAAAATCGATCGCTCCACTTGGTAAAGGTGATTCCTCAGCCCAGGATGAACAGACAACACTTTCGGACGCTAACGCATTCATCTCAGTCCCAGAGAGTCTGACTTCACTTGAAACCGGAGCAGAAGTCACAGTTGTTGTTCTCGAACGCCGATATATCTAACTGCCATGTCATCACATCAGTGGCCAATTCTCTTAAGTGATGGAGAACTAGAACTTCGTCCGCTTCGCTTGCGTGATCGAATGAAGTGGAATCGAGTTCGCACCCAGAATCGTGATTGGTTGTCACAGTGGGAAGCGACCCTTCCCACTGTGACAATCGGACCTTCGGCCACCATTCCCCAACTCCCTTCTTTTTTCTCAATGATTTCAACCTTTAACCGCGAGGCTCGAAACGGCCGCTCATTCTCATTTGTTATCTGGAAAGGCCCAAATCTCATTGGACAGATCACCCTCGGTGGAGTGATTTATGGCGCTCTACGAGGCGGCCATATCGGTTATTGGATTGATAAAGAGTTTGCCAATCGTGGATATACGACTACAGCCATTGAAATTCTTACTCGCTTTGGATTCGATCAACTGGGATTGCACCGTATTGAGATCAACATTCGCCCAGAAAATGCACCTTCACGCAGAGTTGCTGAGAAAGCGGGCTATCTCCTCGAAGGAACGCGTGCAAGATATTTACATATTGATGGACAGTGGCGAGACCATGTGAGCTATGTAAAAGAGAACCCAACAGTCGAATAAAAAAGTGCGGACGAGCAAGGGGCAAATCCACAGATGTGAAGGGGTGACCCCTTAATCTTGGAACATCATGGCTTCGGGAATCATCTATCTAGCAATTATTGGCATATGGGTTGCCTATTTTCTGCCACGCTGGATACATAGCCGCAACGAATTCACCGGCAAGAGCGCTCAGCGATATCGAAGTGCACTTGAAGTTGTTGCAGGGAATGCAAGTCCACTTTCCGAAGTCGATCGATTAAGAGCACATCAACTCAAGTTAACCCGAAGAAGACTTTTCTTCACACTCATTCTCACATCATTCGTACTGACATTGGTAGGTGCCCTCATGCAAGCAGTTACTTACACACTCGTCTTGTTACCTGTTGCAGGATTCATTTTCTATCTTGCACATGTGCGACATGACACCAATACTGAGAAAATTGCTAAGCGTCGTCGTGACGAGCTTCATCGGACAAACGTAGGTATCTCTCCAACAAATCTCGTTGACGTCGTTACCCCCAAGATAACTACCGAACATTGGATTCCGCTTTCAGAGCGAGAAATTTCTGGAGTTACTGTCCTACCTAAAGGAAGCCAGAAAGCTGCTAGCGAATGGGATCCACAGAGCGTTCCGGTTCCTACATATGTTCATGCGGCTAAGGCTGTTCCTTCTCGTCGCATCATTGATTTAACTGAGCCAGGTAAGTGGAGTGAAGAGCAAGAACTTCTCGAACGCGAAGCACTGGCTGCGGCAGCGCCTTCTCGAGATGAAATCTTTGATCAACAGTTGGCTGAAGAAGCGGTTACGCGCCTTAACGAAAACCGCGCCGCTAATCAGTAGTTAGCGCTATATCCAGCTTGGCAGCCACATTCGCGCGTACCAAGCGTCATATGTGATGACATCTCCCAGGAATATTGGGAGGAAGTAGAGAAAGTTAAAGAAAACTAATAGTGCAAATGTAACGCTAGCGATAGTGCCCCATCTGTGATTCTGCGAGATAAACCAGCGCGCACAGTAGATGATTGCCAAGATAAGAAAAGGTTGAAAAACAATTGAGTAGAAGGAAAATACTGTGCGATCTTGGAAAGCAAACCACGGTAAATAGCCAGCCGCAATTCCGACCACAATAATTGTAGAAGCAGGCTCCATCCTTCTCTTTACGATTGATTTAACCCAAAAACCTGCCACAACAAAGACTGCAATCGCACCAGCCCACCAGAGAAACGGTGTACCCATAGCGAGAACTTCTTGCGAACAAGAATCTGCACCGCACGTTTTTGGTGATTGATAGAAGAAGGAAGTTGGCCGGGATTGAATCAGCCATGTCCAGGGATCTGCTTGATAGGTGTGCTTCTCGCTTAAACCAGTATGGAAGCCGAGCATTTGCTGGTGATAATTAATAAATGAAGCAATCGGATTTGTTGAATAATCTTTACCCCAACCGCGATCTGAGATAAACCAACCAGCCCATGACGTTGCATAAACCGCAACCGGAACTATTCCAAAGGTTGCAATACGAGTCAGAGTTGGTTTGATCAAATCCCGGCCAGTGTGGTGAGTAAAAGCGCGATAGAGAGCTATTGCACCAAAGATCGCGATGAAATAAACCGCACTCCATTTAGTTCCGAGAGCAAATCCTAAGAATATGGTCGTTGCAAGATAATTCTTTCGAATAAAGAAATATGTTGCAGCAAGGATGAAAGTAGTTAGAAAATTATCAAGTAGGGAAGTGCGTGAGTGGACGAGTGCTAAACCATCTACCGTGGCAAGAAATGTTGCCAAGAGAGTAAGGAAGCGAGATCTAAATAGACGTTGAGCGATTAGTCCAATGAGAATGATCGAAATAACCCCTGCTACTGCAGTAGAAATTCTCCAACCAAATTCATCGTTACCAAATACTTGAATACCCGCTGCAATCAACCACTTTCCCACAGGCGGGTGGACAATAAATTCGGCGTTCGCTCCGTCAACCTCGACGCCATAGGCTAAAAGATCTCTCGCGCCATCTACGTAATACACCTCATCGAAGATCAACCCTTTAGGCAGACCGAGATTTATGACGCGCAGCAGAAATCCGATAGCTGCGATCGCATAGATGCCAACGTAAATTAGCGGATATCTCAGTGGAAGGGTCACGAGCACAAGGGTAGGCGCATCTGTAAGTAAAGTGGAGTAATTCCTGAGAAGATAGCGCTGTGACTTTAACTCTTGCAGCAACTCCCCTTGGAAATCCAGGAGATGCAAGCCCGCGCCTGAAAGCAGCTATCGAAAGCGCTGAAGTAATAGCGGCAGAAGATTCTCGTCGCTTCCATCGTTTGGCTTCCGACCTCGGTGTTACCTTTACCGCCAAGATCATCTCCTTCTTTGATGGAAATGAAACTGCGCGCACGCAAGAAGTTCTCGCACTGCTGCAAGCAGGAAAGCGCGTGCTCGTAGTATCGGATGCGGGTATGCCAACAATTAGTGATCCTGGTTTTCGCCTGACCCGAGATGCGATTGCACTGAATATTCCAATCGTCGTTATCCCAGGACCGAGTGCACCAACTATGGCACTGGCACTTTCTGGTCTTGCTACAGATCGATTTACCTTTGAAGGATTCCTTTCACGCAGCGCCGGTGCCCGCCAGTCACATCTTGAATCACTTCGCTTTGAAGAGCGGACAATGATTTTCTTTGAAGCTCCACATCGAATTACTGAATGCCTGAGCGATGCGCTCGAGACATTTGGTAGCGATCGACGTGCTGCAATTTGTCGTGAAATGACAAAGACTTATGAAGAGACAGTCCGTGGCACTTTGGCCGAATTACTTGCCTGGTCGAGATCAAAAGAGATTCTCGGTGAAATCACGATGGTAATTGCAGGAGTACCTGTGGGATCTGCTGCAAAGACAGCTGATGAAATGGTTACGCGAGTGCGTGAATTTGAGTCTGCTGGCATGGATCGCAAAGATGCGATCGCCACAGTCGCTAAAGAGTTTGATCTGCCAAAGAAGGTCGTTTACGCAGCTGTCGTTGATGCGAGTAAGTCGTAATAAGATGGCGACCGTGAAATCCTTCTATCTGACGACGCCGATCTACTACGTCAATGATGCTCCTCATATCGGGCACGCATATACAACTGTCGCCGGAGATGTCCTTACTCGTTGGCATCGCCAGCGTGGGGAGTCGGTTTGGTTTCTTACAGGCACCGATGAACATGGCCAGAAGGTAATGCGGACTGCTGAGCAGAATAACGTTGCTCCACAAGCGTGGGTTGATCGCCTTGTTGCTGATGCGTGGAAGCCAAATTGGACGGCGCTGAATATTGCAAACGATGACTTTATCCGCACAACTGAAGCGCGCCATACCGAGCGAGTGCAGAAGTTTCTACAATCATTGAAAGATTCTGGCCACATTTATGCTGGAAAATATGAAGGCCCATATTGCGTTGGCTGTGAAGAATTTAAGCTACCTGGCGATCTCATCGATTCAGATGGTGAAAAACTCTGCCCCATCCATAGCAAGCCAATTGAATTGGTTAATGAAAATAACTGGTTCTTTAAACTTTCAGCATTTACGGAAGCTCTTCTTGATCACTACAAGAATAATCCAGAAGCGTGCCAGCCAGAGAGCGCTCGCAATGAAGTGATCTCCTTCCTTGAAGGTGGCGTCTCAGATCTATCAATTAGTCGTTCCACATTTGATTGGGGAATTCCTGTTCCTTGGGATACCGATCAGGTTGTCTATGTCTGGTTTGACGCACTTCTTAACTACGCAACAGCAGTCGGTTTGACCGATGCTCCTGATTCAGAAGGTGGTAAGAAGTTTGCCCAGACTTGGCCAGCCGATGTGCACCTTGTAGGAAAAGATATTTTGAGATTCCATGCCGTGATTTGGCCAGCGATGTTGATGGCTGCCGGTATCGATATTCCACGTAAAGTATTTGCACACGGGTGGTTGTTAGTTGGCGGCGAGAAGATGAGTAAATCTAAGCTCACCGGTATTGCACCATCTGACATCACCGATCACTTCGGAGTTGATGCATTTAGATATTACTTCTTGCGCGCGATCCCATTTGGCAGCGATGGATCTTTCTCTTGGGAAGATATGAGCGCTAGATATACATCAGAGCTTGCCAATGACTTTGGAAATCTAGCCTCACGCCTTGCTGCAATGATCGAAAAGTATTGCGGTGGGCTTATTCCAGCACCTGCCCGTGATGAAGTTTTGGCACAGGCGCTGCAAGTAACTGTTGATAAAGCTGATGCTGCAATGGTCGCACTTGATTTCCAAGGCGGAATTGTTGCGGCGATGGATTTCTGCAAGAAGGTAAATGGCTATGTCACCGAGAAAGAGCCTTGGATTCTTGCGAAAGATCCTGCCAATAAAGTTGAGTTAGAGGAAGTTCTCTACAACACGGCCGAATCACTTCGTGCGCTAGCTGTTCTCTTGCATCCAGTAATGCCAGCAACGACTGAGATTTTGTGGCAATCACTTGGTGCGCAAAGCTCACTTGGCGCAATCGGTGATCAGAAGGTCAGTCAGATTGCTACATGGGGACAGTTACCACAAGGTGCGGTTGTGACAAAGACGCCTGTTCTCTTCCCACGTCTTGAGATTAAAGAGTAAATACCCCTATGGCAGATCGCCACAATCGCGATATCGATCGTCAACTCGCACCGGCTCCAGAGCCACTTCCAGTTCCTTGCGTTGATGCTCATGCACATATCGAGATCGTGGCAAATACCGGATTTGATTCTCCAGAAGTTCGACAAGTAATTGAAGATGCAGCTGCGGCAGGAATCGATCGCATTGTGCAAGTGGGATATTCAGCAGAACAATCCGAATGGGGAGCAAATTTAGCCGCGCTCTATGACGGACAAGTTCTGGCAGCCGTTGCACTTCACCCCAATGAAGCACCAGTTGTCGAAGATCTCGAAGCGGATTGGGCAATTATTGAAGCACTTGCTCAGCAACCACGCGTGCGCGCAATTGGTGAGACTGGCCTTGATTACTTTCGTACACCGCCTGAACTTCGTGGCCGTCAGCAAGAATCCTTTAAGTGGCATATTGAGTTAGCTAAGCGAACCAAAAAAGCGCTAGTTATCCACGATCGAGATTCACATGATGATGTCTTGTCAGTCTTGGCTGAAGTCGGAGCGCCAGAGAAGACTGTCTTTCACTGCTTTTCAGGAGATGTAGAGATGGCTAAGAAATGTATTGAACGCGGCTATGTTCTCTCATTTGCTGGCACCGTCACATTTAAGAACGCACCGCAATTACGCGAGGCACTTGCCATCACTCCGATAGATCAAATTTTGGTGGAAACCGATGCGCCTTTCTTAGCTCCAATGCCGCACCGAGGCGCACTTAACTCACCTGCGCAGATTGCAACGATCGTTCGCGCGATGGCTGCAGAGCGCAACGCTGATTTAGCAGAATTTGCAACGGCGTTATCGCGCAATGCTGAGCGAATCTTTGGTTCATTTGCAGCGGGGTCAACCCTATGACTCTGCTAGGTGCGTCAGAGATTCGGGCTCTTGCAGCATTACTAGATCTCAAACCATCTAAATCACTCGGACAGAACTTTGTAATCGATGCCAATGTCTGTCGCAAAATCGTGCGGGTAGCAGATGTGAAGTCAGATGATGTTGCATTAGAAATTGGTCCTGGCCTTGGCTCACTCACTCTCGCACTCTTGGAAGAAGCATCATCGGTAGTTGCTATTGAAATTGATCAACGTCTTGCAAATCAATTACCAATTACCGCTGCACAGCACAGCGATCGCGCAGCAGAGCTCACGGTTATCAATAGTGATGCGTTAGCAATTCGCACACTTGATGTTGCACCGACCGTCCTTGTCGCAAATTTGCCATACAATGTATCTGTCCCGGTCTTTCTCCATCTTCTTGAATTCTTTCCCACGCTTCGCACAGGCGTTGTCATGGTTCAGGCAGAGGTCGCCGATCGTCTTGCCGGCAAACCCAATAGCAAAGAGTATGGAATTCCTAGTGTCAAAGCTGCTTGGTGGGCAGATGTAACTGGTGCGGGTTCAGTATCGCGCTCTATTTTTTGGCCTGCACCCAATGTTGATTCCAAACTAGTTAGCTTTACTCGCCATGCGCCACTTGGTGATGAAGTACTTCGCAAGAAAGTCTTCACGATCATCGATCTTGCCTTTGCCCAGCGTAGAAAGATGCTTCGTTCAACCCTGTCATCTCTCTATGGAAGTTCTGCCGCCGCCGAAGCGCATCTTGAGTCAGTTGGAGTAGATGCAACCTTGCGGGGAGAAGCGTTGACCATTGAAGATTTCTGCAAAATTGCCAGATAGGCAATAAGGTCTAGTCGTGGCTAAAGAGAGCGTAACGGTGCGCGTACCTGCAAAGGTCAATCTCCAATTATCTGTAGGCCCGCGCGAAAAAGATGGTTATCACAACCTCGTCTCAGTCTTTCAGGCAATCTCCATCTATGACGATGTCACCGTTACCAAGAGTCAACCAGGTTCTGGGATAACGATTTCGGTTGTCGGCGATCACACTCATGGTGTTCCAGCCGATGATACAAATTTGGTCGTTAAAGCAGCCAAGTTAATTTCATCTGAATATGACATCACCATCGATGCTCATATAGAAGTAAAGAAAAGTATCCCTGTTGCAGGTGGGATGGCCGGTGGAAGTGCCGATGCTGCAGCAACAATTCTGGCAATTGATCACCTCTATGAATTAAATATGAGTCGCGATGAGCATCACGATTTTGCAGCATCTCTTGGTAGCGATGTTCCCTTCATGCTCACCGGAGGAACAGCGATCGGACAAGGCCATGGCGATGAATTAACATCTGCTCTTTCTCGCGGTACCTATCACTGGGTATTAGCTCTTTCTAGCGTTGGACTATCAACTCCTGCTGTCTATGCCGAATGCGATCGACTTCGCGCCGAACGTGATATCTCTCCGCCGCGCATTAGCGATCAATTGATGCAAGCACTTCTTGCAGGGGATGCGAAAGCTGTCGGTGCATCGCTCAGTAATGATTTACAAAGTGCAGCGTGCACATTGCGTCCTGCCTTATCACTCGTCCTTGATGTAGGTCAGGAATATGGCGCACTTGGTGCAATCGTCTCCGGCTCAGGGCCAACTGTTGCATTTCTGGTTGCAGATGAAGAGGCGGGATTAGATCTTGCCGTTGCTCTGACCTCGAGTGGAGTAGTGGGAAGCGTTGCTCGAGCCCTTGGACCTGTTCATGGAGCAAAAATTCTCTAGCGCTTATGCGCCTTCTGGTCGCCAGCACCCTGTGTGATGAGGGAGAATACGGGTTCCGCCATTGTGTAGTGGCTAGCACATGGGCCTTTGAAGCCCAGGGTCCAGGATCGATACCTGGTGGCGGAGCAATTTCAATTGCCCGCCGTTAGATCCTGCGGAGCAAGATAGACTTCACATATGAGCCTAGAAACAGTGGTTGTTCTCGCCGCTGGAGAAGGCACGCGAATGAAATCTTCAATACCAAAGGTGCTTCATTCGATTTCAGGTCGCACACTTCTTGGACATGTTCTCCACGCTGTTGATGGATTGAATGCAAAAAATCTTCGCATTGTTGTTGGTTCTGGTCGCGAACTTGTCGAAGAACACGTCAAGCAGATTGCCCCTCATGCAACCACTGTCTTTCAGGAACACCGCGGCGGCACCGGGCATGCAACACAACTTGCGCTCGCAGGCACAACTCCAAATGGCACAGTTCTTGTTCTTGCCGGCGACACCCCAATGCTTTCTAATCAGTCATTGGCAGCACTTTTAGATGTTCATCAGAAGGGTGGATTTGTTGCTTCAGTGATGACGGCAGAACATCCAGATCCAACTGGCTACGGTCGCATTGTGCGAAGTGAAGATGGATCCTTGCTGCGAATCGTTGAGGAGCGCGATGCCAGCGATAACGAGAAAGCAATTTATGAAATTAACTCTGGCGTATACGCTTTTGATGGCGCAAAGCTTGCGGGAGCAATCGGAAAGTTAAAGAACGATAATTCGCAAGGCGAGCTATATCTCACCGATGTCTTAGAAATTTTGCGAAACGATGGCGGCTCAATTGCTGCAGTATTGATTGAAGATTTCATTGAGGTCCTTGGAGTTAACGATCGCAGTCAGTTAGCTGAAAGCGCTGCGCTGCTTCGTAATCTTATAAATGAAGATTTGATGAAATCGGGTGTGACAATCGTTGATCCATTGACGACATGGGTTGATTCAACGGCACAGGTTGCAAGTGATGTGACTTTATTGCCTGGCACATGGATCGCGGGAAAGACCACGGTAGCAAGTGGGGCAGTCATTGGACCTCGTACTACTTTGCTCGACTGCACAGTCGCAATTGGCGCTCACGTCATCGAATCACATTGCACCGGTGCAGTTATTGGCAAAGATGCAAACGTTGGTCCATTTACATATTTACGACCAGGCACAGATCTTGGAGCATCGACTAAAGCAGGTGCATTTGTAGAGATGAAGAATGCTGTCGTTGGCGAAGGTTCGAAAGTCCCACATCTTTCCTACGTTGGCGATGCCACAATCGGTGAAGGTACAAATATCGGTGCGGCAACAATCTTTGTGAATTATGACGGTGTTGAGAAGCATCACACCACAGTGGGCGATCATGTCCGAGTTGGCAGCGATTCGATGTTGGTCGCCCCAATCACAATCGGAGATGGTGCTTATACAGCCGCTGGCTCTGTGATCACTGAAGATGTGCCACCCGGAGCAATCGGGGTTGCTAGAGCAAAGCAGAGAAATGTATTAGGTTGGGTCATGCGCAAGCGATCCGGTACAAAATCAGCAGACGCAGCCTCGCGTCATGATGAGAAGAAGGGCTGACACCTTTGAGCGAAATCCGATTAACTTCTGAGAAAAAATTGCGCATCTTTTCAGGACGTGGATATCCAGAGCTCGCTGAAGAGGTCGCAACAGAGCTTGGTATTCCGATCACACCAACATCTGCATATGACTTTGCAAATGGTGAAATCTTTGTTCGCTTTGAAGAATCAGTTCGTGGTTGTGACGCTTTCGTAATTCAATCTCACGCCGCTCCAGTTAATAAGCAGATCATGGAACAACTCATCATGGTCGATGCACTCAAGCGCGCATCTGCAAAGCGCATCACAGTTGTTGCCCCGTTCTATGGATATGCGCGTCAAGATAAGAAGCACCGCGGACGTGAGCCAATTTCAGCTCGATTGATGGCAGACCTTTACAAAACAGCAGGTGCAGATCGTCTGATGGTTGTTGATCTACATACTTCACAAATCCAAGGTTTCTTTGATGGTCCGGTAGATCATCTCTTTGCTCTTCCAATGCTTGCAAATTACGTTGGCAGCAAAGTAGATCGCTCAATGCTCACAATCGTTTCGCCTGATTCAGGACGTGTACGTGTTGCAGAGCGTTGGTCAGAACTTCTCGGTGGATGCCCAATCGCATTTATTCACAAGACTCGTGATCCATTGATTCCTAATGAATCAGTAACGGGTCGAGTCGTTGGTGATGTCGCCGGTCGTACATGCGTAGTTATTGATGACATGATCGACACTGCCGGCACAATTACCAAGGCAGTTGACGCACTCTTTGAAGGTGGCGCGAAGGATGTAATCGTCGCAGCAACCCACGCAGTCTTTTCTGGCCCAGCCGTTGAGCGACTCAAGGAATGTCGCGCAGTCGAGGTTGTCGTCACGAACTCTTTGCCGATCGCAGATGACAAGCACTTCGACAAGCTCACTGTGCTCACAATTGCCCCACTTCTAGGCCGCGCAATCCGCGAAGTCTTCGAAGATGGCTCAGTCACAAGCCTTTTTGACGGCCACAGCTAAGTAAGGCTAGTCTTGCCTTATTCTGGCGAGGGTTTCTCCTTAAAGTTTATAAAGGAAACCGTTATCGACGGCAAGGAATTTAACTCCTAGTCAGAGCACAATGTCTTCTGGTTCATAGCCAAAGGCTTTGAACTACTAACTAGGAGTTTTTTAATGGCTGAATTATCAATCAAGGGAACAACACGCACCGAATTCGGTAAAGGTGCTTCACGTCGTGCACGCGTTGCAGGACTTGTTCCAGCAGTTATCTACGGCCACGGTGAGAAGCCACTTCACATCACATTGCCAGCAAAAGAACTAGGCGTTGCTCTTAAAGAGTCAAACGTTCTTCTTAACATCGATATTGATGGAAAGGTCGAGCTCACACTTCCAAAGTCAGTAGTTCGCCACCCACTCAAGCAGATCCTTGAGCACATCGACCTCGTACTTGTCCGTCGCGGCGAGAAGGTTGTTGTTGCTGTTCCAGTTCACACTGAAGGAAAGCACGATCCAGATGGAATCCTCGAGCACGTGAACCACACCATCGAAGTCGAAGCAGAAGCTACTTCTATTCCTAAGTTCGTCACACTTGATATCGAAGGAATGACAGCTGGAACTTCACGCTACGCATCAGATGTAGTTCTGCCTGCAGGTACAACACTTGTAAGCGATGCAAAGATGATCATCGTTCACTTGTCTGAGCGTTCAACAGCTGCAGTCGAAGAGACTCCAGTTGTTGCTGCTGCAACAGATGCTGCGGCACCTGCAGCAGATGCTGAAAAGAAGGACGCTTAACCCGTACCCTTTCTCATTATGACGTGGTTGGTAGTGGGCCTTGGTAATCCAGGGGATCAATACGCTGCCACCCGTCATAATGTGGGTCAGATGGTCATCGACCAACTTGTTAAACGCCATTCAGTAAAGCTTGCAAGTCATAAATCTCGCACACATATTGCCGCATACAAATTAGGTGTTGGCATTGATGCCCATCAAATCATTCTCGCTAAATCTCATAGCTACATGAACGAGACCGGCGGACCAATTAAAGCGTTAGCTAATTTCTACTCAGTTGAACCAGAGAACATCATCGCTCTCCACGATGAGTTAGATATTGGATTTGCAGCGATACGCACCAAGCTAGGCGGCGGGGATAACGGCCACAATGGTTTGAAATCCATGACATCGGCCTTTGATACTCCAGATTATTACCGTGTGCGCTTAGGTATCGGTCGTCCAATGGGTCAACAAGATCCTGCTGATTTTGTCTTGAAGCAATTCAGTAAAGAAGAGAAGAAAGAGCTCGACGAATTCATTGAGCGCGGGGCAGATGTAGTGGAGTTCCTTATCGAAAAGGGACTTGAGTTAACGCAGGGGAAATTCAACTCTTAAATCAGCCGGTGTTACGAAGACCAGCAGCGACACCATTAATCGTCAGCAATAGCGCGCGAATCAAATCAGGATCTGCTGTCGCACCTTCTGCGCGCACACGTTGCAACAAGTTGATCTGCATGAGGTGGATAGGCGATAGATAGGCATCGCGAACCTGCAATGTACGAGCAAGAACTGGTTGTTCGCTCAGTAGTGAGCCCTTCTTAGTAAGGAGCAAAATCTCTGCAACTGTAAGTTCAAACTCCGCAGTGATCTCATCCAAGAAGTGATGCAACTCTTGTGGAACAAGCGCTTCTACATATCCTCGCGCAGTCTTTAGATCAGTCTTTGCCAAGGTCATCTCAACGTTGCTTACAAATGTGTGGAAGAAGTGCCAATCCTTAAGCATCGCTGTCATCACATCACTCTTGCCAGCTTCGCGCGCAGCCTTTAAGCCAGAGCCAACGCCAAACCATCCCGGAACAATCTGACGTGATTGAGTCCAACCAAATACCCAAGGAATTGCGCGCAACGAGCCAAGACCTGTTGATGCATCTGGGCGTCGCGAAGGTCTGGAACCTAGGAAGAGATTTCCAAGTTGTTCCACTGGAGTAGATGCATAGAAGTATGCGGGAAGATCTGGGTGATCAATTAACTTACGATATTCGGCAAAGGCTGCATCTGAGATGAGATCCATACATGAATTCCACTGCTCGAGCTCTTCAATGCTCTGTCGTGGTGCGCGGTTAAGTACCGTTGCTTCTAGGGATGCCGCAAGAGTGAGTTCGACGTTTTCGCGCGCGAGTGCTGGAAGTGAATACTTGTCACTGATTACTTCACCTTGTTCAGTTAACTTAATTTCACCATCGATTGATCCCCAAGGCAGCGCCACAAGCGCTTCATAAGTAGGTCCGCCACCGCGACCAACAGAACCACCGCGACCGTGGAAGAGACGAAGTCTCACGCCATGCTTCATCGCAACATCTCGCAACTTGCGCTGCGCCCGATGAATTTCCCATTGGCTTGTTGCAATTCCAGCATCCTTATTCGAATCTGAATATCCAAGCATCACTTCTTGAACGTTTCCGCGAAGCTCAACAACTTTTCTATACGTTGGATTTGAGAGGAGTTTTTCAAGGATTTCACCGGCTGCGCGAAGTTCGGCAACAGTTTCAAGCAGTGGAGCAAAACCAATTTTCGCAACTCCAGCGTTAACATCAACCAACCCCGCGAATTTTCCGAGAACTGTTGCTGCGATCAAATCATCGGCACCTTTAGTCATTGAGACGATATAGGTCTCGATAATCTCAGGGCCGAAATCCTCAATCAACTCATTGATTGCGACGAAAGTATTAAAGGTCTTTGCATCATTTCCTGAAAGTGCTGACGTAGAAAGGCTCTGCGAATCTTTAAGTAAGGCGGTGAGAGTCTCAAAGCGCTCTTCGTGGCCCTGTGTTGCGTATGTGCCACCGACTATCTGAGTAAGTGCGCCGTGGTGGGCATCAGAATGCTCGCGGATATCAAGAGTGGCGTGGGTTATTCCAAAGGCAGCGATAGAGCGAATTGTTCGCTCAAGTAAGCCGGTGGCGATCAGTTCGCCATTGTGCGCAAATAGTGAATCGCGCATCAGCATTAGATCAGCAAGAAGTTCCGATGTGTCTTTGTAGTCGCGATGTGGAACATGAGGTGTTCCTTTTGCATGGCGTTCACGAGTCATCGCCAGACGATGCACGATAGCCGTTGCCTTTAATCGATACGGTTCTTGAACATTGAGGCGACGAAAACGGGCTTCAAATTCAGGGATGTGCTTGAGATCTTCCTCGACAGACGCCGAGAGTTCTGGAGTCGATCCAATAATGCGAGTGGAAACTGAGAGCATCTGCCGCAATTGATCCATCGCAGCAATTGTTGTTCGAATTGCATGGCCAACTTGGAGTACTACTGCAGCCTTCGTGATTTCAGGCGTGATATTTGGATTGCCATCACGATCTCCACCGATCCATGTTCCAAAAGTTAAGGGGCGTGCAGTAACTGGCAAATCAATGCCGACCCGCTTGAGTTCGTGCGCAAATTCATTGAGGACTTCTGGAACCGTCGTACGTGCCAAATCATCGAGGTAGTAAAGGGCATTCATCGCTTCATCAAGTGGTTCAGGGCGTTCTACTCGAAGTTCATCGGTCTGCCACAACAGATCAACAATTTCAGCTAGCGATTGCGAATTAGTAACGCTCTTTGGGAGATCGAGCAATCGCGAAATTTCACCCAACTTATTTAGAATCGAGCGTCGCGCTGCTTCAGTTGGGTGGGCAGTAAATACTGGACGCACGCTAAGTTCGCTAATCCATTGCTCGAGATCACTTTGAGAAAATTGATGTCCAGGAGTCTGCGCTTTTTGTGCTTCTGCGATTTTATCTACAGCACGCGAAATCCATGAACTTCCCTGATCTCTGGATGCTGCAAGAATGCGAACACGGTTTACCTGTTCGGCAACGTTTGCAAGGTGAAAGTAAGTACTAAATGCACGCACTAGTTGAATGGAATCTGCCACAGATAAATCTTTAAGAACTTCTGCTCCGCTTCCTTCGCGAACAGCTTTACGCACACTTTCAACAAGATCTAGAAGTTCTTGACCTTCCTGTCGCACAAGGGTTTGACCCAGGAGATCGCCAAGGCGACGCACATCAGCGCGCAGAGCCTCATCCTGATTTGTCATGTGCGTATTCT
>Ga0315906_10004074_pt1 | contig 18978 bp, 17 predicted proteins | sample LakEriMetagenome_4_FD_203526 | JGI IMG/M metagenome (GOLD analysis project Ga0315906, IMG submission 203526) | Freshwater fungal communities from buoy surface, Lake Erie, Ohio, United States - Buoy 2 MA122 | ecosystem: Environmental > Aquatic > Freshwater > Lake > Lake biofilm | place: USA... | reverse complement strand
GCGCCGTGCACGCCCGGGAGATCCTCGCCGGGCACGCCGAGCCGGCTGTCGGCACCGAGCCCCACGCCGACGAAGACAGCGTCGAAGTCGCGCTCGAGATCCGCGAGCGACACGTCGCGCCCGACCTCGACGCCGCTGCGCACCTCGATCCCGCCGATCGAGAGCACCCACTCGACCTCGGTCGTCGCGCGGTCGGCGCGCATCTTGTACGGCGCGACACCGGTGGCGTTCAGGCCGCCGACGACGTCGCGCTTCTCGAGGATCGTGCACGCATGGCCGAGGCGTCGCAGCTCATGGGCTGCGGCGAGGCTCGCGGGGCCCGCGCCGATCAGCGCGACGCGCTTCCCGGTCGATGGACCGGCCTCGAAGAAGCGCCAGCCCTCTTCGTAGGCGATGTCGGTCGCGTAGCGCTGCAGCTTGCCGATCTCGATCGGCGGCTGCTCGAGGTCGTTGTAGACGCACGCGCCGACGCAGAGCACCTCGACCGGGCAGACGCGGGCACAGCTCATCCCGAGGATGTTCGACTCGAAGATCGTCTTCGCAGAGCCGCGCACGTTGTCGGTCGCGATCTTGCGGATGAACTGCGGGATGTCGATCGCGGTCGGGCAGGCCTTGATGCACGGGGCGTCGTGGCAGAAGAGGCAGCGGTTCGCCTCGGCCACGGCCGCGTCGCGCAGGAGCGGGAGCTTGTAGTCGGTGAACGCGCTCTCGGAGCGGTGGCTGGTGGATTCTGCGTGCATGCCGTGGGTCGCGGGCGGTTCCGGAGATATCGGTCAGAAGCCCCGCCGCGCGCCAGCAACGGGGTCGCTTCCCTCGGTTCAGGCGGGACGGGGGCTCTCGCAGGCCTCGTGCGGCTCCAGCAGTCGCTCGATGGACGCGGAAGGAAGCCGCCGATCGCGCATCAGGTTGTTGAGCCGCGGGGCATCGGCGGGTCGCACCGTCCAACCGGCGCCGGCGGCGCGGTTGAGGGCGGACGCCACGCGGTGGAAGTCCCAGCCAGGGTTGCCATCGAGCTGATAGAGACCCGGCGGGAACCGCCCGAGCGCTTCGGCGAGCACCCGCGCCGTGTCCTCGAGGAACGAGCACGCCTGGAACCACCCGGTGCTCGCCGCGACATGTCCGCGCTCGGACTGCTGGCGCGCAAGATGCTCGGCCATCTGGTTGCCGCCGGGCTGCAGCGACATCTGCCACCCGAGCCGCACGACCTGCGCGCCGGGGAAGGCCGCGAGCACGCGTCGCTCGCACTCGAGCTTGTACCGCCCGTAGTCGTCGGACGGTTCGGGCACGGCGTCGACCTCGAAGGGGCCCCGCTGCTGCGCGCCGAAGACGGAGACCGAGCTTGTGTAGAGGAATCGGATTTCGCGAGCGGCGCAGCATGCCGCCATCCGTTCCGCCCACGCGGGATCGCCCATCGCGCAGTGGACGACGGCCATCGCGCCGGATCCCGCGATCGTCCGCATCGCCGCGGCGGCGTCTTCGGGCGGAGCGAGCGCCCGATCCCATGCGAGCGTCTCGAAACCGCGCGCCTGCAGCTCGAGGGCGAGCGCCGGCGCGACCGTGCCCCGCACTCCGGTGAGGAGGATGCGCCGCGCATGCATGATGAGGCAAGCGTATCCGCATGCCTGCGTCCGCAAGCCCGCTCCGATGACGAAGGCCACGGATCGCGGCCGCTTCTCGGTGCGTCCCGAAGGGGCCCTTGCAGCCCACGCCCAAGACCGTAGAGTCCGCGACAGCCTGCGATCGAGCCGCTTCCAACGAAGGACCCACGCCATGCTCCCCTTCCCACGCCTCGCCTCGACGCTCCTCTTCCTGGCGGCGCTCGCACCCTGCCTCGTCGCCTGCGAATCGCCGCCGCCGCCTGCACCGCCGGCAGCGCCTCCACCGGCCGTTCGCGCCTGGATGGACCGCCTGACCGTCGCCCACGCCTACGACCCGTCCACCGGCTTCATCGTGGCGCGCGAGACGATCGCGCTACCACCGCTCCTCGCCGATGCGCCGCCGCTCGACGCCGCCATCGCGGCGGCCGGCGCCGACCGCATCGTCATCGCCTTCGCGACCGCCGATCGCTGCGCGCCGTGCCAGCAGTTCAAGAAGGACGCCCTCAACGACGCCGCCGTGATCGCGCGGCTCGCGGGCCCACGCTTCGTCGCCACCCATGTCGAGGTGGATCGCGCCGGGGCGCTCGCCGACGCCTCGCTCGACGGTCGCTCGATCCCGATGTCCTACGCGCTGCGCGACGGACGGATCGTGTCCCGCCTGCGCGGCCAGCGTTCCGCGGCGGAGGTGCTGGCCTGGCTGGACTCGGTCGCCGATGTCTCGTCGGCGGACGGGCCGACCTGACTGGCCCGAGCCCGCGAGGTGCGATGCGCGCGCCAGATGACCATGCGGTGATCGGGGAGGCCGCGGCGCGCGGCTCCGCAGGCGGTCCGACGATCGCGCTCTGCGGGCACGAGCCGGACATCCGGGGTGCACCCCATGCGATCCGCCGCGGTCCACCGCCTCACACAGTCGCGCCACTTCGGCCGGAGTTCGGCCACGACGCATGCGTCGAGGGCGGCGAGGCGCGGATGCCCGCAGGACCTGCGCTCGATCGCGAAGCGCTGCGGGAGGCCGCGACCTTCCTCCGTTACACTCGACGAATGCCCTTGCAGGCCCCATCACTGACGATGCTCGTGGTTTCCTACAACCAGGAGCGCTTCATCGAGGAAGCGCTGCGTGCCGCCCTCGCGCAGACCCACCGGCCGCTCCAGATCCTCGTCTCGGATGACGCTTCGACGGACGGGACCTTCAGCGTGATCGAGCGCGTGGTGCGCGACTACCGGGGGCCGCACACGGTCCGAGTGAACCGGAACGAGACCAATCTCGGCCTGATGGGACACATCTACCGCTGCATCGAGATGATCGATACGGACTGGGTCGTGGCGGCGGCCGGAGACGATGTCTCCGTGCCGCATCGCGTGGAGCGGATCATGGAGGCGCTGTCGAGGCACCCCGACGTGGACGTGGTGAGTTCGGCGTTCCGGGAGATCGACGAGGCGGGTCGAGGCCGCAGGCGTGGATGGCGACCAACGCTCCGATGGATCCGGCCATTCAGAGGCCCCAACTTCCGGACACAGCGAGGACGGATCGTCGGATATCTCATGAACGACGACGGCTATGTGCTGGGATGTACGGCGGCGTGGCGAAGACGGCTGTTCACGGATTTCCCCCGCATCGACCGAGACTGCACCGAGGACAACGCTGTCGGATTCCGTGCGGCGATGGGCGGCGGCGCGTGCGTGATCGAAGAAGAACTCGTGTCTTACCGCCAGCATTCCACGAACATCTGGTCGGTCGCCTCCGGCAGCGCAGCCGCGAAAGCGGACTCGCTCGCCGAGCGGCGACGCCGTCTCCAGGATGGGATTCTCCGGCAGTACGACAGCGACCTCGATTTCGCGGAGTCTTCAAAGCTGATTTCAGCGGAAGTCGTGGCGGAGGTCCGTGCCGCTCTTCGGGCGAAGCGCGTGGCGATTGATCTCTGGTTGACGGCCGATCGGGTCGATCCGAGGCTCGTCGCCGGCCTCGCGGCCCATGTGGCCCTCTTTACGCGCGGCCAAGCCAAGGACAGCCTGATCCCATGGCGTCGTCTCAACGACTGGATGCTGCGGAAGTCACGGCGGATCGTCGCGCGGGTGCTTTCGCGCGACCTACGGCTCCGGTGAAGGCCCGCGACTGGGCACCACCTTAGGTTCGCCACATAGACAAGCGAAGTGACTGCGGCGGTGAGACGCGCAGGCGCCCGGCCGGCGTTCAGGCTGCCGCCGGGATCCCATGGAGCATGCGCTGGACATTCGCACGCAGCGCCGCGATCTCGGCGAGGTAGCGCTCCCTCCGCTCGCCGCGCGCGACCTCGAGCTGGTGGTGCCGGAACGCGAGCAGCGTCGCGGCGCGGATGTAGGCCTGCTGGGGCACATGCGGCGGCAGCCAGCCGCGCCGGCTGCGACGCGACCAGAACGGGACGATCGACGCGTGCTCGACGGGAAGCACGCCGCGCGCCGCCTCCTCGAGCAGGTACTTGCGGATGACGCGGTGTTCGCGGAAGAGCGACCACTGCGTGAGTCCGAACATGCCGGCCGCAGCGGCTGCCACGATGAGCATCCCGAGCGGAGCGAGCAGCGCGCTCGCCTCGCCGAGGACCTCGAACTCCATCGCGGTGGCGATGCCGTTCCAGAGCGCGTGGTTGCCGATCGCGAGGGCGAGTCCGACCGCCGGCCACAGGACCCAGCGCGCGGCGCCGGAGCGGTGGCAGGCGAATCCGATCGACATCCCGAGGATGCCGCTGCTGATGCAGTGCACGATCGCGGAGAACAGGGTCCGGACCGCGACGAGCACGAGGACCGTCTCCGTGCCTTCGCCGGCGAATGAAACGGCGTACATGATGTTCTCGACCGCTGCGAAGCCGAGACCGGTGGCTGCGCCGTAGATCAGCCCGTCGGTCTCGTTGTCGAGGTGCCGGGTGAGCAGCAGGAACACGAAGGCGAGTCCCTTCGTGATCTCCTCGACGACCGGCGCGACGATCACAGCGCCGACCACCTCCCCCGCCACTTCGCCGCCCGCCGCGGTCGCGCCGAAGACGAACGGCATGCTGCAGAGGCAGCCCATCGAGGTGCCGCCGAATCCACCCCACGCGAAGACGAGCAGCGTCATCCAGAACGGCTCGCGCTCGTAGCGGTCGAGCCACCAGATCACCACGAGATAGCCGAACACCACGAGGGTTCCGGCGAGGACGGCGGCGATCATCAGCGGGTTCAGGGCGACTCCTCGAGCGGAGCGTAGTCGAACGGGCCGCACGCCACGGCCGTTGTGCGCTGGCCTGGCGCAACGACACGCGGGCCGCGTGCCGCCAGAGCGACGCGCGGCCCGCATGGATACGGCCGAAATCCCCGCTCAGCCGAGCTCGAACCGGTCGAGGTTCATCACCTTCGTCCAGGCGGCGACGAAGTCGTGCACGAACTTCGCCTTGCCGTCAGCCGAGGCGTAGACCTCGCTGAGCGCGCGCAGGCGCGAGTTCGAGCCGAAGGCGAGGTCGACGCGGCTCGCCGTCCACTTCGCCTGACCGGTCGCGCGGCAGCGGCCGTTGAAGATCTCCTCGTCCGCCGAGGCCGGCGTCCACTCGGTCGCGATGTCGAGGACATTCGTGAAGAAGTCCGCGGTCAGAACGCCTGGCGTCTTCGTGAGGACGCCGAGCGACGAGCCGTCGAAGTTCGCGCCGAGCGCACGCATGCCGCCGACAAGGACCGTCATCTCGGGCGCGGTGAGCGTGAGGAGATCGGCCTTGTCGACGATGAGATGCTCGGCGCGGCGGGGTAGGCTGTGCGCGAGGTAGTTGCGGAAGCCGTCGGCCGCGGGCTGCAGGTACTTGAAGCTGTCGGCGTCGGTCTGCTCGGCCGTCGCGTCGGTGCGGCCGGGCGAGAACGGCACGGTGACCGCGACGCCGCCGTCCTTCGCGGCCTTCTCGACCGCGGCGCAGCCCGCGAGCACGATCATGTCGGCGAGCGAGATCTGCCTCCTGCCCGACGACGCGTTGAACTCCGCGCGGATCCTCTCGAGCGCGCCGAGCACGATCGCGAGTCCGGCCGGGTTGTTGACCGCCCAGTCCTTCTGCGGCGCGAGCCGGATGCGCGCTCCGTTGGCGCCGCCGCGCTTGTCGGTGCCGCGGAAGGTCGAGGCCGACGCCCACGCGGTGACGGCGAGCTGCGAGACCGAGAGACCGGACGCGAGCACCTTCGCCTTGAGCGCCGCGACATCCTGCGCGTCCACGAGCTCGTGCGCGACGGGCGGCACCGGATCCTGCCAGACGAGGTCCACCTTCGGCACGAGCGCGCCGAGGTAGCGCGAGCGCGGGCCCATGTCGCGATGCGTCAGCTTGAACCACGCGCGCGCGAACGCGTCGGCGAACGCGGCGGGATCCTTGTGGAACCGGCGCGAGACCTTCTCGTACGCCGGATCCATGCGCAGCGCCAGGTCGGTGGTCAGCATGATGACCGTCTCGCGCTTCGACGCATCGTGCGCGGCGGGCGCGGTCACGGTCGACCCCTTCGGCACCCACTGGTGCGCGCCGGCCGGGCTCTTCGTCAGGACCCACTCGTTGCCGAACAGCGTGTCGAAGTAGCCGTTGTCCCACTGGGTCGGATTCGGCGTCCACGCGCCTTCGAGGCCGCTCGTGATCGTGTCGGCGCCGTGGCCCTTGCCGAACGAGTTCTTCCAGCCGAGGCCCATCTGGTGGATGGGCGCGCCCTCCGGCTCGGGTCCGACATGCTTCGACGGATCGGCGGCGCCGTGCGCCTTGCCGAAGGTGTGTCCGCCCGCGATGAGCGCGACGGTCTCCTCGTCGTTCATCGCCATGCGGGCGAAGGTCTCGCGGATGTCGCGCGCCGACGCGATCGGGTCGGGATTCCCGTTCGGCCCCTCGGGGTTCACGTAGATCAGGCCCATCTGCACGGCGGCGAGCGGGCTCTCGAGGTTGCGGTCGCCGGTGTAGCGCTCGTCGCCGAGCCAGACCTTCTCCGAACCCCAGTAGGTCATGTCGGCCTCCCACGCATCCGCGCGGCCGCCGGCGAAGCCGAAGGTGGTGAAGCCCATCGACTCGAGGGCCACGTTGCCGGTGAGGATCATGAGATCCGCCCACGAGAGCTTGCGGCCGTACTTCTGCTTGATCGGCCACAGCAGGCGGCGCGCCTTGTCGAGGTTCGCGTTGTCCGGCCAGCTGCCGAGCGGGGCGAAGCGCAGCATGCCGGCCCCGCCGCCGCCGCGGCCGTCGGTCACGCGGTAGGTGCCCGCGCTGTGCCAGGCCATGCGGATGAAGAACGGGCCGTAGTGCCCGTAGTCCGCGGGCCACCACGGCTGCGACGAGGTCATCAGCGCCTTCAGATCGGCGACGACGGCGTGCAGGTCGAGGGTCTGGAACTCCTTCGCGTAGTCGAAGTCGGCGCCCATCGGGTCGGCCTTCGGCGAGTTCCGCTCGAGCGGCGACAGGTCGACCTGGTTCGGCCACCAGTCCCGGGGATAGGTGCCCTGCGCGACGTTCTTCAGGAAACCGCCCGCGAAGGGGCACTTGCTTGCGCTCGACATGGGGGAACTCCTGTGGCCCGGGCGAACCGCGGGGCAACGAGAATAGCACGAAGAGGAGGCTTGCGACCGCAGGCTCCGCACCCCCGCGCGCCCCGATTCACCCCGCGCGGAAGGCACGGCCGATGAGTCCGCTGATGCAGTCGCACACCCTCTTCCGAGCGCGGATCGCGTGGCTCGCCGTCGCGCTGGTCGCGATCGCATCGGGACTCGCCTCGAGAAAGTTCGGCGGATCGCTTCCCCCGTTCGTGGCGACCTACGCGGGCGACACGCTCTGGGCGACGGTGGTCTACGCGATCGCGGGCCTCGTCGCGCCGGGCTCGCGCATCCGCACGCGCGCCGTCGCGTCGCTCGCGTTCGCCTCCGCCATCGAGTGCAGCCAGCTGCTGCGCGCGGACTGGCTCGAATCGATCCGTGCGACGACCGTCGGCGCGCTCGTGCTCGGACGGGGCTTCCTCTGGTTCGATCTCGCCTGCTACGCGGCGGGAGTGGCGCTTGCCGCGCTCTGCGAGGCATTCGTACGATCCGCGCGGGGCAAGCGCAAGAACTGATCTCCCCCACGAGCCATCGGCCATGTCGAACCAGCGCATCTACGCGATGTCCGTCGCCAGCGTGTACCCGCACTACCTCGCGAAGGCCGGGAAGAAGGGCCGCACGAAGGACGAGGTCGACGAGATCTTCCGCTGGCTGACCGGCTACACGCAGGCGGCGCTTGCGAAGCACCTCGCCGCGGGAACCAGCTTCGAGGACTTCTTCGCGAAGGCACCTCGGCTCAACCCTCACCGCGAACTCGTGCGCGGCGTCGTCTGCGGCGTGCGCGTCGAGGCGGTCGAGGAACCGCTCATGCGCGAGATCCGGCGGCTCGACAAGATGATCGACGAGCTCGCGAAGGGCAAGGCGATGGAGAAGATCCTGCGCACCCCCGCGGCGCAATCGCGCGGCCCCGCGAGCCGCGCCCGCCGAATCACGCCGCGGGAGCGACGCGCGTCGCCATGATCTTCGGCATCAGCACCTCGCGCAGCATGCGCGCGAGGTCCGCGCGCAGATGCGTGAGATAGGTGATCGCGTGCACGATGCGCAGCGACGCCAGGAAGTAGCGGTTCGCCTCGAAGAACGCGCGCTCGTCGGCGCCGCGGTCGACGAAGTAGTGCCGCGCGAACGCATCCCAGAACGCAACGCCGTCCTCGGTCTCGAGCTTGGTGGCCATCCTGCACATGCCGAGCTCGGGCACGCCGTAGATCATGTAGATCAGGCCGAGATCGAACATGTTGCTGCCGATCGAGAAGTCGCCCATGTCGATGATGACGAGCTCGCCGTTCTGCACCATGATGTTGCTCGAATGCAGGTCGAAGTGCACGCAGGTGTCGGCGTCGGGCACGGCCTCGAGCCGGTCGAGCATGAAAGCCGTCTCGTCGGGCGCGAGCACATCGTCGATCTGGCGGATGTAGCCCCGGAAGCGGTCCTTGAGGTCGGTCAGGATCGCGCGGTCGCCCTTGCCCGAGTGCAGGAGCTTGGCGATGTCGGACAGGCGCTTCGCGTGCAGGTCGATGCTCGCGAGGTCGCGGCGGATCACCGCGCTGAAGAGCTCGGCGTCGAGGAGCTCGAACACGATGCCCGAGCGCGCCCCGCAGGAGACGACCTCGTAGGAGATCGCGGTGGGAATCCCCATGACGAAGGCCGCCTTCGCGTAGCGCTTCTCCTGCTCGGCGACCTCGGGCGCGACGCCCTCGCGGTAGAGCTTGACCACGGTCTCGGCGTCGAGGCGGAAGCACTCTCCGCACACGCCCTGCGAGAGCAGCTCGAGTCCTTCGATCGAGATCTCGCGGACGGGCTTCGCGATGGCGATGATCGAGGACAGCCCCGTCATGTCGAAGATCTCGCGCACGGTGGGCGGCAGGCTGCGCGCCACCATGCGCCCGCCCGCGCTCGCCATGCGCTTGTGCGCCATCAGGACCGTGCGGATGCCGCAGCTCGAGATGAATGGACAGTCGGCGAAGTCGAGGATGAGCTCGCGGATGCCGTCGAGGGCGAGCCGCGCCTCGACTGAAGGCGCGGATGCCGCGTCGAGCCGCCCGTGGAGCGCGACGACCATGCGGTCGCCCTGGGTGTCGATGGTGGTGTTCATGTGTGCCGGTCTCGTTCCGGGAATCCGTGCATCAGACCGCCGTCGCGCCGTACTGCGCGCGGTAGGCGGCGATCCGGGCGCGGTCGGCGTCCGTCAGGCGCGCGCCGAGATGCGCGACGACCTCGTCGATGTTCACGATCGCGGCCGTCGGCATCGCGAACTCCGCGCCGACGTCGGCGAGCGCGGTGCGTGTCGACGCGTCGCTCGCGCGCTCCTGCCGGTCGACCGAGACGACGAGGCCAGCGAGCCTGATGTCGGCGGCGGCGCGCAGGATCGGCACCGTCTCGCGGATCGAGGTGCCCGCGGTCGTCACATCCTCGACGATCAGCACGCGGTCGCCGTTCTGAAGCTTGCGGCCAACGAGCAGCCCGCCCTCGCCGTGGTCCTTCGCCTCCTTCCGGTTGAAGCAGAACTCGACCTCGCGGCCGCGCTCGGCGAAGGCCATTGCGACGGCGACGACCAGCGGAATCCCCTTGTAGGCGGGGCCGAACAGCACGTCGAAGCCATCCGGGAACGAGCGCTCGATCGCGTCGGCGTACGCGCGGCCGAGCTTCGCGAGCTGCACGCCCGAGCGGTACTTGCCAGTGTTCACGAAGTACGGCGTCTTTCGGCCGCTCTTCGTGGTGAAGTCGCCGAAGGTCAGCACCCCGACCTCGACCATGAAGTCGATGAAATTCCGCTGGTAGTCGTGCATGGCGCGGATGGTAGCGGAGCGACCGGCGCGCAGAATCAGGCGGAAAGCGCGCGCACCGCGCGCGCGAGTTCGCGCACCTCGGCGACGATCGCATGGGCGCCGGCGGCCTCGAGCTCGGCGCGGTCGCCCGCGCCCCAGAGGACGCCGACCGTCGCCGTGCCGCACGCGCGGCCCGCGAGGACATCGTGCTCGCGGTCGCCGATCATCACCGCCGCATTCGCCCGCGCGCCGGTCGCGGCGAGCGCGCGCCGCAGCGTGATCTCCTTCGGCTCGACGGTGTGCTCGTCGGCGGGCGCGAAGACCACCGGAATGTGCGCGCGCAGCCCGATCTCGTCGACGACGCGCTCGGCGACCGGGCCGTACTTCGAGGTCACGATCGCGATCGGCGCATACGCGCGCAGCGCCGCGAGCGCCTCGGGAATGCCGGCGATGAGCGTGGTCTCCGCAGCCGACATCGCGCGGTAGCGCTCGCGATAGCTGAGGACGAGCGTCGACGCGAGCGCGGGGTCGAGCCCCTCCTCCGCGACGATCCGGTCGAAGGTCGTGCGCAGCGGCGGGCCGATGAAGGTGCGCGTCACTTCGGGCGAGCGCGGCGCGATCCCCACCGACGCAAGCGCGTGATCGAAGGTGTTCGCGATCGCGCGCGTCGAGTCGACGAGGCAGCCGTCGAGGTCAAGGAAGATCGCGTCGAGGAAGATGGCGTCGGACCCGCGCAACGGACTCACGGCGCCTTCGGCGCGATCGCCGCCGCGAGCGCCTCCGCGCCGCCGACGACGGGCAGCTCGAGCGAGGTGCCCGCGAGGTCGACGGTCAGCTTCGTGCCCGCCTCGGGCCAGAGCGTGAAGTCGCGGTCGCTGCTGAAGATCATGAGCGCGAGGCGCTCGCCCGCAGGAATCACCTGATCGTCGGGCTCGAGCTCGAAGACGAGGTCGTAGAAGCGCCCCGACTCGAGCGGCTGCTCGTCCTCGATCGACGCGTGGTTGCGCGGATCGGCCCAGCCGCGGGTGACGAGGTCGCGGTTGAGACCCCGGCCGCCTTCCCATGGCAGCGAGACGAGCCAGATCGAGAGATTCGCCGCAGGCTTGTCGCTCGCGACGCGGATGCGCAGCTTCGGCACTCCGGAGACATGGAGCGGCGCCGTGAGCGCAGGCAGCGCGTAGAGCAGGCGGTTCGGCGAGGTCGCCTCCTTCGCGAGCGCCGCGCCGGTCTTCGAGACATCGTCCACGAGCGACTCCTGCACCGTCGCCGCCGGCGTCGCTGCGTCGACCGGCGCGAGCGGGCCGACCCCCTCGCCCCCCGCGCCCGGACGCAGCACGACCGGCGCCGACGCGGGATTCGGCCAGTCGGCGTACGGCTCCGGCGACTTCCGCGAGCCGCTCTCGCGCACCACGATGCACGCAGGATCCTGCTCGGCGCCGTTCTCGACGCCGCACAGCCAGCGCGAGAACCAGCGGTTCATCGCCTCGAACGGCGGATCGCCGCCGTGCCCGCCCTGATGGAGATAGAGCCGCGACGGAACGCCGCGCTCCTTCAGCCGCCGGTAGACATGCGTGCTGTGCGACGGCATCACGTTCCAGTCGTTCAGTCCGTGCGCGAGGAAGGTCGGCGCCTTCACCCGGTCGAGCAGCAGCCAGAGGTCGCGTGCCTCCCAGAAGTCGTTCCAGTCGCCGGTCTTGCGATCCATGCCCGCGAGCAGCTCGCCCTCGAGGATCCGCGTGTTCGCGTACTCGCGCTTCGCGGGATCGCCGCTGTGGATGAACTGGTAGAGCACGTCCATGTCCTCGCCCATGTAGCCGCCGGGATGGCGGACGAGGCCGTTCGCGCGGTAGTAGCGGTAGTACGAGGTGTTCGGCGCGACGGGGATGATCGCGGCGAGGCCCTCGACTCCGGTCGTCGCGGCCGCGAGGCAGAGCGTGCCGTTGTACGAGGTGCCGGTCATGCCGACCTTGCCGGTCGACCAGTGCGCCACCACTTCGTCGCCGCCCTCGGCGGCCGTGTAGCCCTTCGCGCGCCCGTTCAGCCAGTCGATCACCGCCTTCGGCGCGAGCGACTCGTTGATGCCGCCGACCGTGGGCACGCCCTGCGAAAGCCCGGTCCCGGGCGATGCGGAATGCACGACCGCGAAACCGCGCGGCACCCACTCGGACACGAGGCTGTCGCTGATCCGCTTCTTGTTCGGGTTGAACGGAATCGCCGGCGGCGGCGCGTGCGGCTCGGGCGCTTCGTCGAGCTCGTGCCGCGGGTTCCAGACGTAGTTCGGCGACTCCTGCGCGGTGGCCGCGTAGTACGGGCTCGTTTCGTAGATGACGGCGACCTTCAGGCCTTCCTCGGTCTGCTTCGGCCGCGTCACGTCGACATGCATGCGGTCGCGCCTGCCGTCGCCGTCCGAGTCGAACTCGGTCTCGACCCAGAGCACGTCGCGGATCCAGGTCCGCGCGTCGGCGAAGGCCTCGACGACCTGCGCCTGACCATTGACGAAGACGAGCGACTCGGTCGCGCGCGCGGAGGCGGCGATCGCGCCGAAGACGAGGCTGAAAAGCGCGGAAAGCAGGATTCGAGCGGTCGCGTGCATGGTTGCTCCGAGCGTGCAGGGTACGGACGCGCCATCGTACGGCTCGCAACGCACCGCGGGGCATCGCGCGCGCGAGTATCCTGCGACCTCCGTTCACCCAACGACCGCCCGTGGAGCCCGCCTGTCATGTTTGAAGCCGTCTGGCCGACCTTCCCCGCCGCGTTCCGTGAAGAACTCGTCCTGCAGTGCGTCAAGCACCTGAAGGGATCGCCGGACGAGTACGACGCGTTCGCCCGCATCGTCGCCGACGCGATCAAGGCGCGGCCCCAGTCGGTGAAGTCGCAATGGCGGATGTCGGACACCTTCGGAACCATGCGCGCCCTGGCGCGCGACCCGAAGCGCGGCGCGCCGTTCGTGGCGGTGACCTACATGTCGGTTCGCACAGCGGACCTGACGGCGCTGTACGCGGCGCTCGGCGTGACGCACAAGGACCTCGATGTCGCGGAGTCGTCCGCGGTCACGAGTCCGCCGACGCAGGCGCAGTTCGCGTCGGTGCTCGCGAAGGGACTCGACGGCGTGTCGATGGACAGCGTGCGCTGCATGGTGGCGGTGATCGCCGACGTCGGCATCGACGCGTGGCAGGCGCCGGCGCGCGAGGCGCTTGCGCAGCATCTCGCCGCGAAGGGGTGACGCTCAACCCCAGGCGGACAGCAGCGCCGCGAGATCGCCGCTCGGAAGTGGTTCCGACGAGTGGGATTCCGTGGACCTCGACCCGGAGCCCGAGGCGGATCCCGCCCACCGGATACCTCTCTGCGGCCGCGCGGTACCCGAGAAACCCGCCGAGTGGCGCGACATGATCGGCCCGATCGATCCCGGCGACACGGTGGATCAGTGCGTCGCGTTCCTCCTGCCGTCCGACGGAATCGCGGGTTCGTCCATCGTCCTCGGATCGCTCCGGGTGGGCGACGAGGTTCCGGTTCGGATCGAGGCCAAGGCCGATCAGCGCCGCCCCCGCGACCCGTTCAGCACGCGCCCGACCACCGTGTACCGGACGCACCAGCGGTACGACGCGAGCAGGAGCAGCGTCGAGCCTGAGAGCAGCACCGCGAACTTCGCGAACGGCGGCCACGGCACGCCGACGAGCGCCACCTGCCCGGCGAGGACGAGCGGCAGGTGCGCGAGGTACAGCCAGTACGCGCTGTCGGCGACGAAGCGCACGCTGCGGCGCTCGCGGCCGTGGATGCGCGCGAACGCGCCGAGGAGCGCGATCGACGCGAGCCACGCATAGAGCGGCTGCACGGTCCACGAGATGAGCGCGCGCGTCGCCTTCGCGGGCGCGATGGCCTGCGCCAACGGCGCGTCGTAGGCGAACGCGAGTCCGACAGGAAGCAAAATCGCGGCGCCGACCGCAGCCACGATCCAGCGCCGCGAGAAGCGCACGAGTCCGTCCGGCGCTTCGTGAAGCAGCGCGCCGAACGCGAAGAACGCCGCGTAGTGCGCGAAGACGCCAGGCAGCGGCACGAGCGCGGTCGATGTGTCGGCGCCGAAGCCCGGCCCCTCGCGGGTCGGCGCCATCATGGCGAACGACACGACGCCGAGCGGGACGAGCCAGGCGAGCGCCCATCCCGATCCGACGAGCCGACGCGCCGAGGAATCCGGAGCGGCGATCCAGCCGCTGAAGCGGGTCGCGGCGGCGCGCGGGCATGCGCGCACGACGAGCGCGAAGCCGGCGACCATCCAGACGAGGAACCACAGGAACCAGAGATGGTGGAAGAGCGGAAACCGGAAGAGCATCCAGAGGACGACCTGCCAGCGCGCCGGGGCGGCAGCGTCCGGTGCGGGCGCGGGTGCGGGCGCGGGTGCGGGCGCGGGTCCCTTCGTGCCCGACCACACGACCACGAGCCACACGAGCGGGACGATCGTCGCGAGGCCCGCCACGAGCGGAACTCCGATGCGCAGCGCACGGTTCCCGAGCATTCCTGCGAGTCCGAGCCGGCGATGGAGCAGCGCCGTGAAGTAGCCGGCGAGGAGGAAGAAGAGCTGCATCCGGAATCCGTGGATCGCGGCGACCATCAGCCCGAATCCCCCGACCTCCGCGTCGCGCACGATCCATGGCCCGCCCGTGTAGGCGAGCGCCGCATGCAGCACGATTCCGAGAAGCATCGCGAACGCCCGCAACGCGTCGAGGTGGTGCAGGCGGTCGGACACGCGGGGAACGGTACCACCGGACCCGAAACGCGCGACGATCGCCGGTCGAGGTGGACATGACGCGATTCGATGACAGGCTGCGGGAATCACCGTGATCGGCGTATCTCCGGGCGCGCCCGGCGCTCCTATGGTCTCGGTTCGCATGATCGTCCGCCTCGCCGCCATCCTCGCTTCCGCCGGAGTCGCCGCGTCCCTCGCGACGACCTCCATCGCCGTGCCGCCGAACTACCGCGTCGACGTCATCGGCGCAGGCCTGAACGGCTTCGACATGAGCGAGGCCGGCACCATCGTCGGGCGCAGCCTCGACGCGCAGCAGATCGGCCGGGCGTTCGTCGCGCCGCGCGGCGGGCCCGTCGAGATCCTGCCGCTTCCGGCGCCGTGGATCAGTTCCGACGCCTACGCGATCGCTCCGACCGGCGTCATCGTCGGCGCCGTCAGTTCGTCGACGATCGCCTCCGTCGGCTCGCGCGCGGCGGCGTGGTACCCGAGCGCGAAGGGCTACTCCTTCGTGCTGCTGCCGCCGATCGCGGGCGACACCCATAGCGCCGCGTTCGGCGTCAACAGCCTTGGCGACATCGTGGGCGGCTCGGGCGGCCTCGGTCTCGGCAGCTACCCGCGCGCCGCGCGCTTCACCCCGAAGGGCGCGACGCTTCTCGGCGGCATCGGCACGCCCGTCGATGTCAACGAAGACCGCATCGTGGTCTCCGGCAACCAGTTGCTCGACCTCGACACGATGACGGTCACCACGATCCCGCTGCCGCCGGGAAACTGGCAGGGATTCGTCGCGGTCGACTTCTCGAACGCGGGCAACATCTGCGGATACATCCTCGGCTTCTCCGGCTGCAGCACCTTCCCGATGCGCTATCTGCCTGGCGTCGGCTGGCAATCGGTGGGCGGCTGCGCGACGACGACTTCCGCGAACTCGATCAACGACCTCGGCGACGTCACCGCCTCCGTGCAGAGCACGAGCTCCTGGGTGAGCTTCATCGGCGAGGATCCCGTCTCACCCGGCGCGCTGATCGCTCCGTCCGAGGGTTCGTGGCTGATCGTGGGCGTGGGCGCGATCAACAACCGCCGCGAGATGCTCGCGATCGGGCGTCCGAGCGGGCAGACCACGAACCAGCTCCTGCGACTCCGGCCCTACCGCGCGGCGGACCTCGACGACGACGGCGCGGTCAACGCGCTCGACCTCGCGATCCTGCTCGGCGCATGGGGCGAGTTCGGCGGCATCGCCGACATCGACCTCGACGGCATCGTCGGAGCGCAGGACCTCGCGGCGCTTCTCGCCGAATGGTCGTGAGCCGGCCCGTCCGGGGTATCACCAAGGCGGAATCGCGCCAAGGAGCGCGCGCAGCTCCTCGTTCGGACGCCGGAAGCGCTCGACGAGCAGCGCGCGCGCGTCGGCCGGCATCTCGCCCATGTCGGAGCCGCGGTTCCGGTCGGGCACCGTCCGGGCGAAGCGGTCGTCGACCTCGAGGAACGACGCGACGCGCGGCATGACCGCGTCGGTCGACCGCATGAACTCGCCGAACCCGATCACGAGCACGCGGTCGCGTCCGATGGCCTCGAACCAGCGCGCGAGCTGCGGCGCGTACTGGCCACGCCCCGCGTACGAATGCCGCCGGAATCCGTCGCCGTCGCCCGCGGCGATGCGCTCGGGCTCCCGCGCGAGCGCCTCGACGAACGGCAGATCCTCGTGCCCGAGACGAACGCTGTGGCGGTAGTGACTCCATGCGCGCTCCACCGGGTCGCGCAGGATCGCGATCGCGCGCACGCCTCCGAGCCAGGCCGCCGCGCGCGCCGGCGCGAGCGGATGGAACAGGTAGTACGGCGTCGCCTCGCCGATGCGGCGCACGCCTCGCGCCCGGCAGTCGCTGCGCAACGGGAAGTAGGCCCGGTAGCCGAGCCGGGTGGCGCCCTGGCGCGTGAGGACGTTGCATTCCTTCTCGCGGGACATCGCGATGGCGGGATGCGCGTCGAGCATCGCGTAGAGCGAGGTCGTTCCCGCCTTCTGCGCGCCGATCACGAGGAAATCGGGGAGCGCGCGCCACGGCGCGGTCAGCCGGCACCGGAGCGAAGGCCGGAACTCGGCCGGACCCGCGGCGTTCGACTTGGAAGCGGTCGCGTCGGAGCGCATCGCGCGCCATGCTACCTTCCGCGCGTGCGCTGGCCTTGGCAACGCAACTCCGTCCCCCGCTGCCGCTTCGCGATCGTCTTCCCGGGACGCACGGGCAGTTCGTTCCTCGTCTCGTGCCTGCGCTCGCACCCGGCGGTGCACGTCGAGGGCGAGCAGCTCGTCCGGCAGGACGCCGCGTGGCAGCGGCGATACCTGCACTCGCTCTACGGGGATGCGCGCCCGGCTCCCGTGATCGCGACCGGATTCAAGACGAAGCCCAAGGATGTCTGGGATCTCGGTGGGTTCGCGCAGGTGCTCGCCGAACTCGATGTACGCGTCATCGCCCTCTCGCGGCGGAATCTGGTGAAGCTCGCGGTGTCGACGCTGAACGCCCGGCGGCTGCACGAGTCGACCGGCCGATGGAACCGCACCGCGGAGACTCCCGCGCCGGGGCCGCTCGCCGTGAGCGCGGAGGAGCTCGCCGCGACGATCGACCGCTGCGCCGCCGCGCAGGCGGAGGTGCACGGCTTCGCCTCCTCGTGCGGAAGACCGGTGCTCCATCTCGACTACGAGGATCTCCTCCTCGACCGCGGCCGCTGGATCGGCTCGGTGCTCGACTTCCTCGAACTCCCGAAGCGCGAGCTCGCGGGCGAGGTCGAGAAGTCGACCGCAGACGACCTCCGCGTCGCGCTCGCCGACTTCGAAGGCCTCCGCGCCCATTTCCGCGGCACCGCGCGCGAGGCCGACTTCCTCACCTGAGGCGCAGCAGCGCCCGAAGGCTCGCGACATAGCTCCGGCGGAGCTCGCGTGCGACGAGCGGCGCGATCGGTCCGGCGTGCGGGCCGCCGGACTCGGCGAGGCGCGCGCGCAGCCAGCGCAGGTAGCGTCGACGCGCGGCCCGGTGCCGTCCCTCGCGATGGGCGCGATTCACGCACGAATCCGCATGCTGCCGGTAGCGGTGCAGCGCCACGCCGTCGATCCACACGTCGTGGGCGAGGAAGAGCTTCGCGAGGAACACCTGGTCCTCGTACATGTCGGTGAACGCCTCGTCGAATCCCCCCACCGCGTCGATCGCCTCGCGACGCACCATCGGCGACTGAGGCGTCGCGCTCGTGCGCACGAGGAACACCGGCAGCAGCCCGGGCGCCGCGAGGCGCGCGTCCGTCGCGACGCCGAGATCCTGCACGCCGTCCGCCGCGCCGTCGCCGCGCCACGAGTGCCAGCGGATGTTCGGGCCGATCACGGCGGCGCAGCCGCGGTGCCGCTCGAGCAGCGCCGATTGCCGCGCGAGCTTCTCCGGCAGCATGGCGTCGTCGTGGTCGAGGAAGGTGACGAACGTGCCGCGGGCATGCGCGACACCGAGATTGCGCGACGCGCTCATGCCGCGGTTCGCAGCGCCGGGATGCGCGACGAGCCGGAAGCGCGATGGATCGCGCGCGACGAAACCCGCCGCGATCGCCGCGGTGCCATCGCGCGAGCCGTCGTCGACCACGATCGCCTCCCAGTCGGTCTCCGTCTGCGCGCGGATCGAGTCGAGCGCCTCGGCGAGGAACCGCTCGCCGTCGCGCACGATCACGACCACGGAGATCCGCGGAGCCGAACCGCTCACCGCGCGCGCTCCTTGCCGGCGCGACCGTATCCGAGCGGCTCCATCAGGTCGGCCGTGGCGCGCCACACGCGCCGCTCGTCCCACCATCCGAGCTCCCTCCGCCACGCGTCGCGCGCCTCGGCGGCCGGACGCGCGAAGCCTTCGGGCTCCGAGGGAAGCGAGCGCAGCTCGCCCGTCGACACGAAGGCATCGGTCGATCGTTCGGGCGCAGGTGGCCCGCCGCCGATGCGACCTTCGGGCGCGAGCCCGAGGAATCGGAAGAGCCCGTCGACCGCACCGGGCGCCCCGTCGACGATGTCCTCGTACCGGACGAGATGAACCGGCAGCGGCGAGGCGAGCGCCGCCTCCATGTGGCGACGCCAGATCGTGACGGCGGCCTCGGCCGAGCGCGGCGCCCAGGGGCGGCCCCACGGCGCGCGAGACGCGCTCAGGAGCGACGCGACCACCGCGCGTGCGTCGCGCACGACGTGCACCACGCGCGCGGCGGGCGTGAGTTCGGCCGCGACGTCGAGCCAGAGCGCGTGGTCCGGCGTCTTCTCGACGAAGACCTCGGCGCCGGGACGCCTCTCGACCACCGGGACGAAGGTCCGCGACCAGAGCCCGCGGA
>Ga0315906_10004073_pt1 | contig 18986 bp, 1 predicted proteins | sample LakEriMetagenome_4_FD_203526 | JGI IMG/M metagenome (GOLD analysis project Ga0315906, IMG submission 203526) | Freshwater fungal communities from buoy surface, Lake Erie, Ohio, United States - Buoy 2 MA122 | ecosystem: Environmental > Aquatic > Freshwater > Lake > Lake biofilm | place: USA: Lake... | reverse complement strand
GCAGTGGTCGACGCCCTGCTGCGCGCCGGCGTGCCGCACGAGGTGGTGCTGGCGCTGCAGATGCCGCTGACGCCGGCCAAGGTCTGGGCCGCGCTGCAGCGCCGCGCCACGCCCTGAGCGCCGCCGAGCGCCGACGTTTGGCATCGGTCAAGGCGCTGGAACTTCACGTCGATCCTCGGCGATCGCGCTGGACTTTCGCGCTGCTCCTGCTGGGGGCGCTGCTGCTGATCTGGGGCGGCACGCTGGCCAGCCTGCGCCAGCAGCGCGTGGTGGCCGAGCAAGACCTGCGCACCCGCATGTACAACGACGCGCTCATCCTGGAAGAGCACGCCACCCGCAGCCTGGACACGCTGAGCGCGCGGATGAGCTCGTTGAGCGCACTCATCACCCCGGCCGCCGTGGCCGAGGGGCGGATCACCGGGGAATTGCTGAGCGAGCTGATCCTGGAGGAGAAGATCGTCCGCAGCCTGTCGCTGGTGGACGACTCGGGCCGGGTGATCATGAGTTCGACTGCCGACAACGTGGGGGCGCAGGTGCCCGCGCTGTCGCTGCCCGGCGCGGGCGACCTGCAGACCTCGGGCACCTACTGGGGCCAGGTGTGGCCGCAGCGCGACCTGGGCGACTTCGCCCAGCCCGTGGCGCAAGGTCGGCGGGGGGCGGGCTCCTGGCTGGTGGCCTCCGATGTGCGGGTCGGCGAGGGGCTTGTGCGCCTGGTGGCCGTGGTCAATCTGGGCATGTTCGAGAACCTGTGGGCGCGGGTGGACAACGAGGAGGCGCACGAACTCGCCCTCTTCGACCTGCGCGGCCAGCGCCTGGTGTCTCACCACACCCGGCTGGACAACGACAACGAGCTGCGCAGCAAGCTGGAGACGCTGGCGCTGTCGGACCCGGTAGGCACTTTCGAGCTGGTGGATGGCCGCCATCCGGTCACCTACCGGGTGAGCCCGCGGCACCCGGTGGTGATGACCGTGGTGGGCGACCTGGACCAGCTGGCCCTGGCCCGGCAGGGCGAGGCCGTGGCCTGGCTGTCAGGGGCGCTGCTGCTGTCGCTGCTCGCGGCCGCCGGACTGGGCGCCGTGTACCGCGGCTATCTGCGCTACGAGGCCTCGGTCATCGAGATGACCAACCAGGCGCGGGCGATCGGCGCGCACCTGTTGCTCAGCGAGTCGGCGCCCGACGGACGCATCACCTACGTCAACGATCCCTATCTGCAGGCCTGCGGCTACACCCTGGGCGAGGTGATCGGGCGCACCCACCGGCTGTTCAAGTCGGGCATCCACCCCGAGTCGTACTACGAGGGGCTGTGGAAGACCGTGCTGGACGGGCGCATCTGGAAGGGCACCTTCCGCAACCGGCGCAAGGACGGTACCTTCTACTGGGTCAACGCCACGATCATTCCCTACCTGGACGCCTGGGGCCGGGTGGACCGCTTCGTCGCCTTCTACACCGACATCACCGACTCGATGGCGCTGACGCGCCAGATCAACGAGGAGCGCCGCCAGCGCCAGCAGCTGGCCGAGCTCAACCGCAAGCTGGTGGATGAGGCCATGACCGACCCGCTGACCGGGCTGGCCAACCGGCGGGGCTTCGAGCAGTTCGCTGGCAAGCTGCGCGCGCCGGACAGCCGCCTGCCGCGGCAACTGGCCGTGGTGATGCTGGACCTGGACCACTTCAAGCAGGTCAACGACCGCCACGGGCACGCCGCAGGCGACGAGGTGCTGCGCGAGGTGGCTCACCGCTGGAGCCGCGCGGTGCGCGACTCGGATCTGGCGGCCCGCCTGGGCGGAGAGGAGTTCTGCGTGCTGCTGCCCGGCTCCGAGTTCGACGGCGCACTGTCAGTGGCCGAGAAGCTGCGCCAGGCGGTGGCCGGATCACCCGTGCCGCTGAGCTCGTCGCAGGCCGCGGACGGGCCCGCGGTCCCACTGCCGGTGACCGTCAGTGTGGGCGTGGCCTGGACGCCCGACACGCGCGGCCTGGAGCTCGACACGCTGATGCAACTGGCCGACCAGGCGCTGTACGAGGCCAAGCATGGCGGGCGCAACCGCGTGGCGTCGCGGCGCCTGGACGGGCCGCCGCGAGCGCCGGAGCCCCCCGCAGCGGACACCGACGAGGGGCTGTCGCGGTTCTGATCGGCGGGCTGGCGTCAGCCCCTGCCAGCCGACCCTGCGGCGCGTGACGGCGTGTCCGCCGTCAACCTGAGGTTGGCGTTCGGGTTGCGCTGGGCGGGGGTCTGCGCCAGGTTCACCACGAAGTCGCTGACCCAAGCCGGCGTGGAGGTCGAGGGGGCCTTGGAAGTGGCAGTGGCGGTGACCGGGGTGGTCCACGCGATGACCGCCGCGGCCGGTTCCACTGCGGACTTTGCGGCCGACTTGGACGCCACCACCGGGATCTGCGCGACCCCTGTGCTGGGTGCGGTGCTCGTCGCGGGCGCGGGTGCGGGTGCGGGTGCCGGCGCAGGGGCCGCCACCGCGGTCACCGTGCTGGTGGTCGACGAGGTGGACTGAGTGGCGGTCGACGTCGAGGTCGACGTCGTCGTCTGCGCGGCGGTCGTCGCCTTCGGCGTGGTGGTCGTCGTGGCCGCCGAGCGCAGCACGTCGCGCGCGCCGCCTGACACGTTGCCGGGCTGGGGGCCGCTCGGGGAACCGGTCTGTTCCTGCCAGCCGGGGTCCTGCTGCAGCACCAGGCCGAGTTCACCGTTCGGCTCGCCGCGCCGTGCCACGTCGCTGCCGGTGTCCGCGGCACGCGTCGGGTCGGCGCCGTCGCTGGCCGACAGCGCATACAGGAACTCCGCAATGCCCGGCTGCAGCGCGCGGCTCACCGTGGCCAGACCGAAAGGTGCGAAGGGCACGATGTAGGCGTTGAACTCGCCCGCCCAGTCGATGAGGCGGTCACCGCCCGTGTTGGCGATCAGCACATCGCGGCCGGCCCCGCCGAAGGCGAGATCCTCGTAGCTGACGTGGGTCTCGGGGCTGGCGTTGGCACCGGCATCGGCGCCGACCAGATCGTCGTCGGCGTTCAGCAGGTCGTTGCCGTAGCCGCCGTAGAGCCGGTCGCGGCCGGTGCCGCCGACCATCCAGTCATGGCCCAGATCGCCGAAGAGGGCGTCATCGCCGTCGGAGAAGAAGGCCGTGCCCGCGTCCTGCAGGGTGCTGAAGTTGAGCAGCCACTCCGCCGCGCCGGCGCCGCCGGAGGCCTGGCCCGTGGCCGGGTCGAGCATGACCTTGCGCCGGGGGTCGGCAGCGTCGTACAGGGCGAATTCGCCCGCCACCCGACCCGAGTAGGCCAGCAGGCCGCCCGGGTTGAAGGGCATCGTGAAGTCGCTGCGAACGGCCGCGACGACCGCCCCCGAGGCAGTGCGTGCGGCGTAGGACTGGACCAGCGCCTCGGCGCCGGACAGGCCATCGTCACCCACGCCGCCGTGCAGGAAGTCGTTGCCCAGGCCGCCGAACAGCAGGTCGTCGCTGTCGGCCGCCACGAACATCGGATCCTGGCCGGTCGGGTCCAGCGTGAACGGCGTGAGGTTGGCCGTCTTCTTCAGCGCACCGCTGACGTTGACCGTCGCCTGGTGCGCGTTGCCTGCCGTGGCAATGGCCTGGTCGAGCTCGGCTGCAGGCAGCGCGGCCACGCCTGACAACGGTTCGGCAGTGCCGTTGCGGCTGGTGGCGATGCGGCCGTCGTCGCCGAGCAGGCCGTCGCTGCCGGTGCCGCCGGACAGCCAGTCGCTGCCGGTGCCGCCGATCAGGTCATCGTCGCCCGCGTCGCCGAAGAGCACGTCGTGGCCCAGCTGTCCGTACACGGTGTCGTCGCCGGCCTCGCCGTGCACCTCGTCGCCGGCGCCGATGTCCAGCGGCGTGGTTGCGGGGTCGAGCCCGTTGCGCGCGATCAGGTAGTCACGCCCTCCTGGCGTGTAGTCCAGCAGCACCACCGCGCGCGGAATCAACCTGAGCTGGGTGTCGTAACCCGCCGCGCCGAGCACGCCGTTGAAGGCCGCGCTGTCGTAGTTGAAGCGGAGGTAGGCCCCGTCGGCGCCCACCAGGCGCAGGATGTTGGCGTTGTCGCCGGCGATGGTGTCGGCGTCGCGCGCGTGGCGCGGGTCACCGGCGTCCAGCCGCGCGATGTCGGTGCCGGCGCCGCCGAACAGCAGGTCGCGGCCGTCGGGTCGCGCACTGCGGCTCACCAGCCCGAACAGGTCGGAACTGCCGCCGACGATGTCGTCCTGGCCCAGGTTGCCGAAGACCACGTCGTTGCCGCCGTTGCCCTCGAGGTAGTCGTCGCCGTCGGTGGCATCGTTCTCGGTCGAGGCATTCACGACGAGGGCCTGCCCTGCCCCTTCGGCACGCGCTGCGCCCACCGAGCGGACGATGCGGCCGTCGGCCCCGACCGTGCCGATGCTGCCGTCGCCCTGGATGACGTCATCGCCGAGTTGGCCGAAGACCTGGTCGTCGTCGGCCCCGCCGGCCAGGTAGTCGGCGCCGAAGCGTCCGGCCGTCAGCGCCGCGTTGTCCGAGTGGTCCAGCAGCGTGATCCTGCGCAGGTTGCGCCCGCTGGGCGCCGCCTGGGCTGCACTGTCGACCAGCGCTTCGCCGTCATTGCCCGGCGTGCCGGCAGACGCCGGCGTGACGCCATAGATGACCGGGCCGCGCAGCGTGCGGTGCAACGCTTCCGTGCCCGCACCCGCCTGGCGCCGCACGACGGCGTTGTCGCCGGCGATCACATCGTCGCCCTGCCCGCCATCGATGGCGTCGCCGGCGTCCAGGCCGCCGGCGACATCGTGCCCGCCGACGAGGTCGTCGTCGCCGTCGTCGCCGTAGACCGTGTCCGCGCCCTGCTGGCCCAGCACCTGGTCATCGCCCGCGCCGCCGCGGATGAGGTCATCGTGTCGGCCGCGGTCCTGGCCAGCGTCCAGCGAGGCGGACCGAACGGCGCTGCCCTCGACCAGCGGGAACAGCGCCGTGTCCACGGCCCCCGTGGCCGCCCTGACCGCGGCGTTGTCGCCGAACAGCAGGTCGTTGCCGGCATCGCCGGACAGGGTGTCGTGGCCCCGGCCACCCATCAGGATGTCGGCCCCGTCGCCGCCTTCGATGCGGTCGTCTCCGCCCTGGTCGAAGACCGCGGACTCGACCGCCCCCACGCCGGTCAGCGCGGTGCTGACCAGGTCGCCCATCGGGCCGATACGGGTGATGACGCCGTGGTCACCGAAGACGATGTCCGAGCCGCCGTCGCCGAACAGCCGGTCATGGCCGGTGGCCAGGCTGTCGCGGTTGGGTGCGTCGCTGCGGTCGGTCACCGTCACCGTCAGGCTGCGTGCCAGCAGCTCGACATTGACGCCGGAGTCGCCGTAGATCCAGTCGACGCCGCTGTTGCCGCGGATCTCGTCGTTGCCGGACCCGCCGGCCAGCAGGTCGCCGCCAGCGCCGCCGAGGATCCGGTCGTGGCCCGCGCCGCCGTAGAGCACCACGCCGCGCGTGGACTGGCGGGCATCCAGGACGTCATTGCCCGCCGCTGTGAAGCGGTGGCCCAGCGTCGCGCCTTCGGGCATCACGCCGGCTGAGCCGGCGTAGCGCTGGCCGTCCTGCGCGGTATCGCCGTAGACCACCAGCGGGGAGTCGGCCGCACCGACGCTGACGACGAAGGTGTCGCCGCCGATCTCGCCGGAGTCCAGCACGCGATTGCCGCCCCCATGCACCACGGTCAGGCCGCCGTGCTGTGCCGTCGTGCGCAGCGTGGCCTCGATGTCCAGGCGGTCGTTGCCCTGGCCCAGCAGGACCTCCAGGATCTCGGTGTCGTCGAGGGTGATGCCGCCGGCCAGCGAGATGTCGTCTGACGGGTCGGCCGTGCCCAGGTCGAGCGTCAGCGGGCCGCCCATGCCCAGCCCCGAGAGGTTGAGGGCGTCGCCAAGCGCCCGCAGCACGCCCTGGTCATCCACCAGGCTGCCGTCATTGAAGATGTCGACACGGTCGATCTGGGTGGACTCGTCGACGAAGAAGTTCGCCGACTCGCGCGTGAAGGCGATACCGTCACCGGAGCGCGGCAGCGCGAAGCCGGCGATGCCCGCCGACTCCAGCACCGAGGGATTGCGCAGCACCAGGCGCAGCCGCGAGTCGTCACCCGCGACCGCCTGCACGGCATCGACACGCCAGAAGCGGCTGGAACCCGTGCCGGTGGTAACGCCCACCGTCAGGCCGGCCAGGGCGTTGAAGTCGCCTTCGTCCAGGCCCAGGCGGCGCAGCAAGGCGGCCACGGCGCTGGAGGCCACGTCCATGTGGTCGGTTGCGCCGGCCGCGCCAGTGCCGGTGAAGCCCAGCACCGTGCCATCGGAAGGCTGCTCGTTGGACTCGCCAGGCAGCATCAGCGGCTGCGCCAGGCTGCGGTTGGTGCCCTGGAGGTAGTGGCCCTCGATGACCAGGGGCCCCTGGATGCCGGTGAGCGTGTGCGTCTGCGGGGGGAAAGTACCCCGGGTCACGCCCAGGCTGCTGACGATGGCTTCGGTGACGTCGCCGCCCACCTGGAAGGTGTCGCTGCCCAGCCCGCCGATGACGGTGGTCAGCATGCCGGCGGTGGTGCCCAGCACGTAGAAGCGGTCGTTGCCCTCCAGGCCGTCGACCTGCACGGCCTCGACGCCGTCGAGGGTGACGGTCCGGCCAGCCCCGTAGACCACGCCGTCGGTGATGACGAAGGCGTCGTCGCCCTCGGTGCCGAGGATGACCACGGTGTCGAAGCCCGAGCCGCCGCCGATGGCCACCGGCGCGTTGACGTTGTACTGGATGGTGTCGTCGCCCGCACCGGTGTCGATGGCCGAGGTGCGCGCGGTCGACACGCCCGCTTCGGTGCGCAGGGCGAAGGCGCGGACCTCGAAGCGGTCATTGCCTTCGTCGCCCTGCAGGTCCAGCGGCGCGCCATTGCTGTAGACGGTGAATTGGTCGTCGCCCGCCCCGCCCCGCACGGTGGTCTCGAAGCTCACGCCGCGGCTGAGGAAGCCGCGCGTGGTCTCGATGGTGTCGAAGGCGTCTTGCGGTGCCACCGCATCAGCGACACGGGCCGTGGTGTAGACCTGCCCGATGAAGAAGCGGTCTGCGCCTTGCCCGCCGTCGAGCACGGTGCGCGCGGCGTTGTTGTCGCTGGCAAAGGTGTCATCGCCCTGGCCACCGCTGACCGTGAGGCCCCCTTCGATGCGGCGGTCGTAGTTCACCCGTTCCAGCGACTGCGGCCGCGTTGCGGCATTGGCCAGCACCTCGTCGATCGGGCCCTTGACGAGGGCCACGAAGGCCGGCGTGTCGGCCGAGGCATAGCCCGGGAGCTCAGCCACCTGGCGCAGCAGGAAGGCATCGTCGCCGGAGGTGCCCTGGATGGCCAGGGAGTCACCGCCGTGGCCGTCGGTGCCGCTGTCGAGCACATTGATGCGGTAGTCGGTCTGGCCGCCGGTGAGGGCCACCGTGTAGGTGTCGGCGCCGTCCTGGCCGTCCAGGTCCACGCTGTCGCGCAGCGCGCCGCGGCCGTCACCCCGGTCGCTCGTGCTGGCCAGGGTCTGCAGCCCGTTGACGATGAAGCGGTCGTCGCCCGAGCCGCCCAGCGCCGTCAGCCAGCCGCCCAGCACCGCCGACTGCAGGCGGACGGTGTCGTCGCCCGCCTGTCCGCGCACGGTCACCGCGCCGCCGGTGGCGTGCACGGTGAAGGTGTCGTCGCCCGAGGGCAGCGCAACCTTCGGGTGCACCTCGGTGATCAGTTGCCAGATCTCGAGGCGGAAGCGGTCGAGGTCCAGAAGCTGCCTGGCCCGGTCCAGCGGGTTGAGGTCGATGAAGGCCTCCAGGCGGATGCCGTCGACATCGATGCCCAGATCGTTGAAGCGGTCGTTCAGCCGCTCGGCGAGCGCCTTGACGTGGGCCACGTTCTCGGGGTCGAAGGCGACCGGCTTGTTCGCCGAGCCCAGCCCCAGCAGGCTGCCCAGCGCCGCCAGCTGCCCGCGATAGTCGCCGAACTCGGCCAGCGGGTTGTAGGGCAGGCCGCTGCCGTCGGCCACGCGCACCAGATCCTGCTTCAGTGCGGTCCAGACGAAGCCCTCGAAGCTCTCCAGGGCGTCGGTGATCGCCTGCGCCGAGGCTGTCGGGTCGACGAAGACCGTGGTCCTGAACTGCCGGGCGTTGACCAGTCCGGCCAGCACCTGCAGGTGCGATCGGCTGTTGAGGTCGAAGTCCTGGCCCAGCGAAAGGAACTCGCCCAGGGCCTTGAGGTGGTCCCGGTACTGGCCTGAGGCCACGCCCGGGGCCACGCCCTCGCCGATGACGTCCCAGACGAAGCCCGAGAACAGGTCGAGTTCGGCACGCAGGCGCTCGGGCGATGCGGCCAGATCGATCTCGACCGTGAGCGCAAAGCGCTTGCCATTGAGATAGGTGGCCAGGGCCGCGAGGTGGCCGCGGTCGGACTCGCTGAACGCCGTGCCGGCGGGCAGCCCCACCAGTGCGGCCAGATCGCGCGCCAGGCCTGCGGTGGCACCCGCACTGGCCAGGTAGGAGCGGTAGTCGCCACTGTCGCCGCGCAGCGTGTTGCGCTCGCTCTTGAGCAGTTCCCAGACCTGCGCGCGGTAGCGGTCGACGTCGAGGTTGATGAGCTGGCGGATCTGCGTGTCGGCGTTGTCCAGCACCAGGTCGGCCGAGGTGTCGGCGATCAGCGCCTTGACCAGCGCCCTGACGTGTCGGATGTCGTCGGCGTCGAATGCGCCTCCCAGGCCCAGGACCTGGCCCAGGGCGGCCGCGTTGTCGGCGTCGCGGAAGTCCTCGGCGTAGCTGCCGAGCACGCCAGAGTTGACGTCCAGCCCGCGGGTGTCGGGTCCGGCGACGTCGCCGAACAGGTTCAGTCGGCCGCTGCTGCCGAAGACCTCGATCTGGTCATCGCCCCCGCCGCCGAAGACATTGGTGGTGGCACCGGCGGTGGTGTCGTCGATCCTCAGCCGGTCGTCTTCATTGCTGAGCAGCACGTCGACGATGGTGAAGCGCTCATGGAACACGCCCACGCCCAGGCCGAAGCCCGACAGGGCGTCGTAGGTGCGGGAGGCCTCGGCGTCGCGCTGCGCGCTGACCACGAAGGCATTGCCCAGATTCAGCGAGATCGCCCGCGTGGCGTAGACATTGACCCCGGTCACCGTGCCATTGACGTCGTAGACCAGCTCGGCCTGCACCGTGCCCAGGCTGCCGCCGCTGGCCATCGTGAAGAGGCCGTCGGGCAGGAAGGCGTTGCCGCCGGTGGCCTGCAGGCTGGCCAGGCTGAAGCTCAGCGTCTCCTTCACGCCGGTGACGGCGTTGACCTTTTCGTAGCTGCCCGTGGCCACGCCGGCGTACGCGGCGCGCAAGGCACCCAGGTCGGCGAAGACCTGGATCTGCTGGCGCGGCTGCAGCTGCAGGGAAGTGACCCCGTCGGGTTGGGCCTGCATGCCCGCCACCAGCCCGGGCTGGCGCACGCGGTTCAGGTTCTCGATCAGGCTCTTCACGGCCGGGTAGACGACCTCGGCGTCCACGCCTGCGGGCAGGGCCTTGGCCAGCACGGCCTTGGCAGCGGCCGCGGCGGCGTCCGATGCGTTGAGGGCCACCACCTGCAGCTCCTGCTTGCGCAGCAAGCCGGGCTGGGTGACGCTGCCGTCGCGGTTGTCGACCACGATGCGGTCATGCCCCTGGGCGGCGAGTTCGACCCCGTCCTGGTACAGCGGGCCGTTGACCACGCCGTCGATGATCACCGGGCCGCGGATCTTGTCCAGGGTGCGCGTCTCAGGCACGGTGATGGTCTTGCTGTAGGCCGGCACCGTCACCACCTCGGGCACCAGAAGCGGTGGCTGCGCCTTGCGCACGACCTCGGTGTAGCTGCGCGCGGGCACGACGGTCACGCGCAGCTCGGGCAGCCAGTTGGTCTGCAGGAAGCCGAACAGCTTGCGGTAGACCCAGGTGTAGCTCACCGAAGCCGGCACGTTGACCGTGCGCGTGGTCACCTCGTCGGGGACCGGGATCTCGTTGACCCGCGTGTACTTCGATTCGGGGATGGTGATGTCGAAACGCAGGGCCTCGCCGCCGACATGGACGGTGTCGTTGCCGCCGCCGGTGTTGATGACGATCTCCTGCTCGTCCAGGGTGCCGTAGAGGTGGACCGTGTCGTCTCCGGCGCCGGTGATGAGCATCAGCCGCTCGATGCTGTCGATCACCGGAACCACCAGACCCGCGCCGTAGATGCGCTGCACCTCGCGGCCGAGCACGGGGTCGAACTCGGTGAAGATGACGAACTCGTCGTCGATGACCGTGCCCACGATGACCAGGGTGTCGAAGCCCTCGCCACCGAAGATGTTGACCGGCGCATTGCGCACATAGGCCAGGGTGTCGGCCTCGCCGGCCGTGCTGTGCACGTTGATGGCCTGCTGCGGCTGCCAGGCGTCAGCCGCCTTGGGCTCGGTGGTCAGCAGCGCCTTGAGGAAGAAGATGTCGTCGCCGTCCTCGCCGAACAGCGAGATCTCGGCGATGTTGTGGTTGACCTCGAAGTAGTCGTTGCCCTTGCCGCCGTAGAAGCTGGCCGGGAACGACACGCCGTTGGTCAGGCCGCCGTCGCGCTTGACGACCTCGATCATGCGGCCGGTCTTCGGGTCGAGCACCTGCTCGGTGGCCAGCACGCTGCCGATGAAGAAGCGGTCGTCGCCGCCGTCGCCGTAGACGAACAGTTCGGTGCTGCTGTCGTCGACCAGGAAGAGGTCGTTGCCGCCCAGGCCGTGGATCACCATGTCCTCGGTGGAGCGGTAGTTCACCACCTGCCGGTTCAGGCTCGCGTCGATGGACGGGTCACGCACGATGATGTCGGTGGTGAACTCGGTCACCGGTGCGAAGGCCGAGTCGCTGCCCTCGTCGCCCGCCCGAGCCGAGACCCGCTCGACCACGTCCTTGCGGAAGCCGAAGGTGTCGGCCTCGTTCGTGCCGTCCAGGCGCAGCACGTCGATGCCCGCGCCCTCGGGCCCGCCGTCGTCCTCGATCCCGATGTAGGAGGAGAAGCTCGCCGCAGCCCCGCCGCTGAGCTGGATGAGGTACTCGTCGGAAGCGGCGCCACCGTTGAGGATGGCATCGCGCGTGAAGTCGCTGATGCGGAAGAGGTTGACGCTGTAGACACCGTCCAGGCCATTGGCGGGGTCGTAGGCGGTGAGGTGGAACTCCTCGAACAGGCCGTTGCCGCCGCCGGAGATGTCCTCGTCCTCGGAGGCCGTGACGCCACGCGTCACCTTGAAGCTGCCGTCGGGCTGCTGGACCGCCTCGCCCTTGTCGAGCAGGTCGATGACCAGGCGCTTGTCGGTCAGGGTGAAGTTGACGTCGCGCGCCTCGTACAGGCGGTCGAAGCCGCCGGCATCGGCGAAGAGGTCCACGCCGCCGCCGCCGGTGACGCGGTCGTCGCCCAGGCCGCTGTCGATGTCGTCGACGAAGGGTGAGCCGACCACGGTGTCGCTGCCCTCGCCGCTCTTGATCACCAGCGTCTTCAACTGGTGGAAGGAGCCCACCGCGCTGGCGTCCACCCGGTCGTCGCCCTTGCCGGAGTCGATCTGCACCCGATCGAAACCGTTCTCGGCGCTCAGCAGGGCCACGCTCAGCACGTTGCGCGGCAGGACGCCATCGGCCTTGTCCTGGCGGATGGCCAGGCCGGTCTCGTTGGCGCTCACCGTGTAGACGTCGGCGGCGTCGGAGCCGCTCAGGCGCAGCACGTCCTCGCTCTGGTCGGGTCCGACGACACGGGTGATGCGCTCTTCCTTCAGGATGGTCCTGTTGCCGTCGCCGTCGGTGACGTAGACGTAGTCGATGAGGTTGCCCTTGTCGTCGTAGTTGGCCGCGTCGACGATGTCGCGGCGGTTCTCGTCGGCGGTGCCGAAGTTGACGTTCAGGTTGGTGACGGTCGAGCCGTCGAGGTCACCCACGTCCACGGTGTCCCGGCCCGAGCCCAGGTCCAGGCTGATGAGCTCGATGCCCACCAGGTTGAAGGTGCTGGCGCCATTGGCGGCAAAGCGGGCATGGCCCTCCACCCCGGTGCGCTGCCACTCGACCCTGACGTCGGCGGTGCCGCCGACACGGTTGAGGCTGACCCTGTCGTCGAAGGCCTCGGTCTTGCCCTGGGCATCGACCACCACCCCGCTGAGCTGGGCGGTGTCGACCACCGGCCCGGTGGCGCCGGTGGAACTGCCGCTGCCGCCGATCCACTCGTGGTCCTCGGTGTCGCCGAAGGTCCAGAGGATGGAGTCGGCATCGCGCCCGCCGTCGATCCAGTCGCGGTCGGCGCCGCCGGTCAGGGCGTCGCTGCCGTCGCCACCCTCCAGGCGGTCTTCTCCCGCCTCACCGCCCAGGCGGTCGTCACCGGCGCCACCCAACAGGTGGTCCTTGCCGGCGCCGCCCAGCAGCACGTCCTTGCCTGCGTCGCCCTGCAGGGTGTCATCCCCCTTCATGCCGTAGATGACGTCGTCGCCATCGCCGCCGAAGATCTGGTCGGCAAAGTCCGAGCCGACGATCATGTCCTTGCCCGCGCCGCCCTTGATGAGGATGGTGAAGCCGCCGGGGCTGCTGACCATGATGCGGTCTTCGCCGCCGCCGCCATCGACGTCCAGATCGGCCTGCAAGCCGTCGTTGACCACGATCTCGTCCTGGCCCTCGCCACCGCGCACGGTCACCTGGCCCTTGCCCGACGAGACCATGATGCGGTCATCGCCTGCGCCACCGTCGATCTCGAGCGCGGCGGTGATGCCCGCCCCGATCACGATCTCGTCGGCACCCGAGCTGCCGTCGGTGACGATGCGGCCGACCTCGGAGGCCAGGAAGCTTTGCACCTGGCTGCCCGACTGCAGCACGATGAAGGTCTGGCTCGTGCCGTCCTTCAGGGTCACGGTCTGCTGAGAGACCTTGTAGGGATTGCCGCCTGACTTCTCGACCATCAGGTCCAGGGTGCCGACGCCACCGACAGTGCTCAGCGTGCCCAGCGTGGCCTCCACCGGATCGGGGCACTCGTAGTCGAAGCTTGCCAGCGTGCCGCTGGCAAAGGTCTGGCGGGCCTCGAAGATGGTGATCTCGCCCAGGAAGCCCAGATCGATGCCGACCCAGAAGAAGGCGTCCAGGCCGAAGGTCAGTGCGCCGTGCATGTCGAACAGGCACTGCGGGCCATGCTCCAGGCGCAACAGCAGTTCGTCGCCTCTCAACTTGCCGTCGAACTCGCCGGTGATCGGGTGAGGGACGTCGTTGAGGTTGAAGTCGATGCCCGCCTTGATGTTGCCTTCGACGCCGGCCTCGATCAGGCCGCCGATGCCCACCGAGGCGCCGGCCACGATCTTCGCCGCCACGCTCATCTCAGGCTTGTCGTCGGGCGTGTTCTCGATGCCGTGGTCGTCCAGGAACAGGCCATTGAGCAGCAGGTACGAGCTTTCAGGGGCGAAGCCCTGCGCCTTCCACTGGTTGAAGCCGCTGGTGTCGAAACCGAGGCTGAAGTTCGTCGACGCGGACACGCCGCCACCGAAGCGGGCGTTCAGGCCCGGGAAGATCGGCACCGACTTGACGTACTCGAACTTCAGATCGAGCTTGGGCATGTCGTAGATGAACAGGTCGACGTCCTTGCCCAGCAGCAGGCCGAAGATCGTGGAGGGGTCGTTGAGCAGCGGGAACTGGAAGCTGCCGACATCCTTCTTCGTACCCAGCTTGCCCAAGACCGCATTCGCCTTGGGATTGGCGGTCTCCTTCGGCGCGCCGGGGTTGCTGGTGGCGGGTGCGGCCGCGGTGCCGCCCTTTTCATCGAAGTTGACGGTGAAGTCGCCGAAATTGAAGAGCAGACCGCCCTCAGGGGGGCTGGAGTCGATGAACTCGTCCACCGCCTTGACGAGCGTGATCACGTCGCCGATGGCGTCGATGGCCTTGATCACCGGTGCGTACCTGGTCTGGCCCAGCACGGTCTTGGTGATGTCGATGAGGCGGGTGTCCTTCAGCCCCAGTTCTTCCAGCAGGCCGATCGGCTTGAAGAGCAGGCCGGGGTCTTCCGGGTCCTTGCTGAAGATGGGCTCCAGCGGCTCGGTCAGGGCATTGACGGCCTCGGCGATCGGCGCCACGAAGCCCGAGATGAACTCGCCCAAGTCCAGCGTCACGTCCTCGAAGACGATGGTCGGCTTTTGCACAAACGACGCGCCGCCAGTGCCCACATCGGCCAGCACCTGGTCGTAGTGCAGCACCGCCGTGACAGTGGGGAACAGCGGCGGCCCGTCGCCGTCAGACCCGTCGGGGATGCTCACCGTCAAGGCCAGGTCGGCGTTGGCCACCGCCTGCAGCCGCACTTCCACGCTGCCCTTCTCGCCCTTGAGCAGCGCCCAGCGCCCGTCGCCGCCGGCATCCTGCAGGTCGATGGAGAAGGTGCCGTACAGGCCGCTGACGCCATCGTCGTCGGCCAACTCCTGCACCCGCGCCGTGAGGATGGGCAGCGTGGCCTGGGCGTCCAGCCCGGGCAGGGTGGCGTTGAGCGTGAGCAGGAACTCCTCGCCGCTCTCCACGGCGCCGTCGGTGCTCAGGAAGAAGCCCTCGGCCGCACTCAGGCCGAAGCCGAATGCGAACTGGTAGTCCACGCTCAGGTCGATGTCGCCGTCCACCTGCAACAGGTCGCCCACGCCGAAGTCCAGCGCCACGGCCTCGTGCAGCAGATTGCCTGCCAGGACCAGGTCGAAGCGGACCGCGCCTTCCTCCATGGTCACGCGCACGCCGCCGTTTTCGCCCTCCTGCAGCAGGCCCGGCAGGGCCTTCACCAGCGCCTGGACGATCAGGTCGGTGGTGCTGGCGCCCGGGTTCTCTGCGATGAGCTGCTCCAGCACCGGGATGACCTTGTCGCGCAGGTCGTCGCCCGAGCCGTCGACGCCGTCGTCGAAGTAGGCCGCCGCGTTGTCCAGCGCATCGCCCACCAGCGGCAGGCCCAGCCCCTTCAGGCGATCGGCCAGGCCGTTGCCCAGCTCGTCGAACAGCTTGTCCAGCCCGTTGATGACGTTCTGCGGGTCGTTCAACCAGGCAGCCAGGCTGAACAGCTGGTCGAATTGCGGGCTGGTGAGGTCGATGGCCAGGCGGCCGTCGTAAGAGCCCTTCAGGCGCAGCGTGTGGTCCAGGACACCATCGCCATCGCCATCCAGCTCGCTGCCGCCCACCGGCAGGCTGCCCAGCTTCAAGGGCAGGGTGATGTCCAGGTCGGCCTGGCCGCGCAACTCCGGCGCGGGCAGCGAGCCGAACTCGTAGTAGCCCTCTTCGTTGCCGGGCAGGCCGAAGGCCGCGCCCAGGGCGATGTCGACCATGCCGTCATCGATGGAGAAGCCCACCCTGTCCAGCCCTGCGGGCAGGCCCAGGCCTGTGAGGTCCAGCGCGACGTCGAAGTCGAAGGGCGCGTCGGTGCGCACGCTCGCCCGGGCATACAGGCTGGAGTCGCTGGAGATGAAGGCCACCGGGTCGGCCAGATTGCTCAGGTCCAGGCCGACACCGAAGTTGATGCCGGCCGCCAGATCGGCGGTGATGAAGATCATGTCGTCGCCGATGGTCAGGCGCGACAGCACCTCGTCGATGGCATCGGCCGGCAGGAAGCTGCGCAGGTTCAGCTCGTCGACGTAGTCGGCCAGATCGACCTGGAACGAGGTCTTCACGGCCGCAAACACCTCCTCGAAGGCGAAGTTCAGCAGCAGCCGCGAGTCCTGGTAGCTCAGGGTGATGGGGTCGACGTCGGTGCCCAGCAGGGCGTTGAAGGCGCTGTTGAGCGCCGACTCGACCGAGCCCAGATCGCCGCCGCGCACCGAGTCGATGGTGGCCTTGAGCTTTTCCAGGAAGTTGCCCGTGTCGCCGGCGAGTTGTGCACCCAGCAGCTCGTTCAGGCTGCGGTTCAGGCCAGGGATGGTCTGGTCGAGCAGCCCGCCCGGCTCCACCAGCGCGTCCAGCCCGCTGGACACCGCATCCAGCAACTGGTCCAGGCTGATGCCGCGCAGTTCGAAGAGCTGGTCGAAGTTCTCGAACTGCAGGTCCATGCCCGCGATGAAGGCAGGCAGATCCGACACGCTGGACGGCAGCACGCCGCGGGCCAGGATGCGGGCGCTGTCGGCTTCGACACCGGCCAGCGCGCCGGTCATCTGCACCGGCAGCTCGATGTCGTAGACCCCGGTGGTCACCGCCTCCAAAGACTGCGGGTCGACCGTGCGGCCGGCCAGGGCCTGCAGGTCCAGGCGCTGCGCGGTGCCGATCGAGGTGCTGGCCTTGACATCGATGCGGCCGTCGACGACCGCCAGACCCACCGGCCCCAGGGTGACGCTGGCATTGATCGGCGTGGCGCCGTTGCCCAATGACAGCTGGGCGCGCAGCGTCGGCGCGTCGACATAGAACTGGCCGTCCGGGCCGATGCCGAAGACGAAGGTGAGCTTCGCCTCGGGCGTGACCTCCAGGTCGATGTCGGCATTGACCTGCAGGCCCAGCGCAGCGTTGTCCAGCGCCAGCCCGGAGAAGTCCAGCACCTGGGTGCGCTGCGGCTCGGGCAGCAGGTCGACTTGGGCCGTGAACGCCACGGCGTCGGAATTGGGCGCCCGCGTCAGCGCGTAGCGGGCGGTGGTCGAGGAGGCATTGGCCAGGGCCAGCACATCGGCCGTGGTGACCGTGGCCTTGTTGGCGAAGAGGGCCGCCAGATCGGCCTGCAGGGACTCGATCGCCGCTTGCGCCCGTTGCTCCAGGGACTCGGCGCCCAGGCGGTACAGGCTGGCCAGGGTGGTGTCGGTGAAGGGGATCGTGGTCTGGCCGAGCTGCTGGTCGATCTGCGCGCCCAGGCCCGCCGCCCAGTCGCCCAGCGCATCCAGGCCCGCATCGAGCACGGCGCGGCCCGAGGACTCCACCGTCACCACCTGCAGCGTGCCGCCGGGCACGCCGCGACGCACCCCTGGCTCCAGCACGGCCGACATCAGCTGGCCGGGCTCGTCGCTGTGCACCAGGTTCAGGCCGTGGCCGAGCTCGTGCATCAGCACGGTGAGCAGGTCCATCCGCCCCTGGGCGGCGGGGTCGGTGGCGGTCAGCTGGGCACCGGTGCCGGAGAACTCGGCGTCGCCCTGCGCGCCGAAGGTGGTGTCGAGGAACCAGCCATGGCCGGCCGCGTCGACGTCCAGCACGATGGTGCCGTCGGGCCGGGTGCGGGCGAGTTCCTGGCCGTCCAGGTCGGCCACGGTGACCACGGTGCCGGCCAGCGCCGCCATCGGGTCTGCGCTGCTGTTGCCCAGCACCTGCAGGTCCTGCGCCGCCCAGCGCGACAGCGCTTCGGCCAGCACGCCGCTCAAGTCGGTGGTCGCGCTGATCGTGGCGGAGGCGGGCAGTGCCGGAGCCGTCGCACCGGAGGCGGTGGCAGGTACCGCAGCGGCGATGACCGCGGCATTGCGGATCTCGATGTCTGACAGGGCATCGGGGGTCACGGCCGCCGACCAGCGCACCGTGGCCGTGCCCGCATGACCGCCGATCACCCGAACCGAATGGACCGCTTGTCCATTGACCCGCTGCTCGATGACGATGTCGTTGCCATCCACACGCTGGAACAGCTTCGACTGGTCCCTGCCGGCAATGCTGTCGAAGTCGAGGAACACCGAGCCGGTGGTGCCCACCAGATCGATCGTGTCTTTGCCCCAGTTGTCGTAGAACTTGAAGCGCAAGCCGTCAGGGCCAATGGCCTCGGGGGCGGTGAAGCGGTCATCGCCCCGGCCGCTGACGATGGTGCGGATCGATGGCAGATCCTGGGCGGCGGCCAGCGTCCATGTGAGCGTCTCTGCGCGGGCCTCGCCGGTGCGCAGGTTGATCTCCACGGCCTTGTCGAAGCCCGCCAGGTTCACGGTGGCGGCGCTCGAGCCTTCCTCCGCGCCCGGGTCGATGACCATGCGGTCACCTTCAGCCAGCGTGTACTGGATCAGCGAGACCTGCTGCTCGACGAACAGGTCGCCACTCGCCTCGATGCCGAAAGGCAGGGTGGCGCTGGACCCGAGCGTGAAGGTGTCGGCCTGCGCGCTGCCGATGACGCGGCTCACGCCGGTGACGGCGAAGCGCTTGAGCTCGTCAGCGATCGGGTTGTTGCTGACGCCGGCCACATCGAACAGCGTGGTCAGGCCCCCCAGGCGGTTGCCCAGGATGCCGGTAGCCGCGCCACTGGTGGAGGTGGGCGGAAAGACGTCGACAAGCGAGGAGAAGTCCGGTATGGCGATACCGCCCAGCCAGCTCAGGGCCTGGGTCTGGATGCCATTGAGGCTGAGCGTGGCACCGCCGGCGTCCAGGTTGGTGGTGACCGGCTTGCTGTAGTCGGAGTAGTCGAGGATGACGTCGCCGAAGGTCCCCGCCACCACGGTGCCGCGCAGTTCCACGTCGCCGTGGAAATTGAGCTTCAGCGAGCCGAAGGACGGACCGACCAGCGACTCGATGTCGGTGGCGATCATCACGCTGGTGGGGGCCGCGTAATCAAACGGGTTGAGCCCCCGCGCGGCGCCTTCGTAGGCGCGCACCAGCAGCACATTGGTCGACAGGGTGTTGTTCAGCCACTGCGCGCCGTCCAGGGCGCCGGGGGGCAGGTCGTCCGCGGTGAAGGCGTTGCGGATCTGGGCCGCGATGTCCAGCAGCGTGCCGGAGTAGATGTCGACGTGGATGTCGGCCGCCAGCACCGAGGAGAAGTCCAGCGTGTCCAGGGCCTCGGGCACGGGCGACCCGGTGTCCGGGCCGAGGTCGGGCAGGTCCAGCACCGCCGCCGCGCCCCATAAGTTGCCGAAGGAATAGGTGTCGGGCCCGCCCATGCCGGCGAACACGTGCACGCCCGGGCGCATGAACTTGACCTTGAAGTCATTGGCCAGGTTGTTGCCCAGCACGAAATTCACCCCACCGCCGACGGTGACGTTGGCAATCTCGGCCGCAGCCAGCCACTGCAGCTTGGAGTCGTCCTTGAAGGTGGGGTCGTTGAGCAGCGTCACCTTGGCGATGCCCTCG
>Ga0315906_10004072_pt1 | contig 18986 bp, 22 predicted proteins | sample LakEriMetagenome_4_FD_203526 | JGI IMG/M metagenome (GOLD analysis project Ga0315906, IMG submission 203526) | Freshwater fungal communities from buoy surface, Lake Erie, Ohio, United States - Buoy 2 MA122 | ecosystem: Environmental > Aquatic > Freshwater > Lake > Lake biofilm | place: USA... | reverse complement strand
AAATTTTTTTAGATATAATCCATAAATTTTTTATAAAAACCATAAAAAAATAATAAAAACCATAAAAAATTTATGAATTTTAAAACATTTGAATTTGAATTTGTGTTTAAAATAAAAATTTTAAAACCTTAAAAATCAACCGATAATTATCATTTGAAAATTTCATAGAAAATATTTGTACAAATGTGTGTGTGTATGTTTTATTATATTGAAAATATCCAAAATCATTTTCTTCATTTTCTTTCTTTTTCTTTGTATTTGAGAAAAGATTTTTTATAAAACTATTTTTTTCTAAGTTTTTGTTTCAACTCATCTTTTAGGAATTGTTCTATATTTTCTATTTTGACTGTGTGAGGAACTTCAATCAAAATTATATTATATTCTTTACAAATTCGTCTCTTCATATCATCACGATATTTTTGGTTTAAAAACGCTTCATGATTCTTATGAAAGAACGGAACAAACTTACTATGTTGAACTCCTTGATATTCCACTGCAATACGTAAATCTTCGTTGTAACAATCTAATTCTAGATTAAAATGTCCACCAGTTACTGGATTATTTAAAAAATCCGGACGAGCCTTATTAAAAGGTCTTCTAAATATGTTTTCTAGTACTCTCCGGCATTCAACTTCCCCTTTACTATCTCTCTTAAAATGTGGTTTATCGTAATCATTATAATTATTCTTGTTCCTATTAAACATACTTCTATCATAAAAATAACCATTAGACCAACTTCCTGTTTGACCTGATAATTTTCTATATAGAGCCATTATTAAAAAAAATATTAGAAGAGTACATATAACAATTTCAAAATCGTATTCATTCCAAAATTCTTTTATTTTATAAAATAATTCAATCATTTATTTAATAATACAAATTTAATTGCAAAATAAAAAAAATATAATTATAAATAAATGCCACTAGATTATGAAGAATCATTGGAAGATTTACAAAAATATGATAAATATTTTATTTCTGCACATGGTAAAATAACACCAAATAATTTCCCTTCTTTCTGGGAAACTTGGTTAAAATGGAGAAGTTCTAATAATAAATTATTTCTTAAAGTTCCTAAAAATGTATATATTGTAAATTTAATAAATATTCAAGAAACAGAAGAACTTTATAATGATTTAGAAAGTGAATTTATTAAAAATTGTCAAAATGATAATTATATCGAAAAAATATTATTAACTCCAAATGAAGAAATTGAAGACCAGTTTATGAAAAACAAAATTGTTTATGCACCTGGTTCATGTGTTATCGACACGACATTAAATTTTGAAACTACATTTGTCATGGGAATTTTTAAAATACCAGATGAATTAGCTAAATATGAAACATTAAGAGATAGTTACGATAATAGACGTATAGATAGATATAATAACTATATAGACCCTGAACCTATTGACAATTGCAAATTTAAAGATATTGTTAATAAATCAAGATTTGAATCAAAAGATTATTTATTATCTGAAATAGTCGAGAAAATAAATAAAGATGGTAAAAAAAAAATTATTATAGTTAGTTCTTGTAATCCAATAGAATTTGATGAAAAACTTTTTAATGAAAAATTACTAAATGATATATTTAAAAATTCAGGACGTGATTTAAGAACAATAGATAAAAAACGTATGGAAATTGAATTTATCGTAGCATTAGAAGAATGTAATAATGATTGCATATTATATTCTAAAGAATATTTTAGCGTTAAATATAGTTCAAATCCATATTCATATTTTAATACATACAAAAATGTAAACAAAAAACATTTTACGAAAACTCGTAGACGTCAAGAAGCTGAATCAGATATTATACGTTATGGAAATGATTATAAAATACCAGTTAATCCTTCAAGAACAAGTAAAATGAAATTGCGTTCATATATCAAGGTATCTAATGATAATATATTTAAACCAGTTTTATCTGTCTCGGAAGAAATAGAAGATGGAACATCAGACAGATATTATAAATATCCAGAAATAAAAGACTATATATGTAAATTATCAGATGATATATTAAATCAAACATCATTGCGTAAACAAAAAATATCAAAATTAAAATCAAGAAAACGGAAAAGAAGTTACGATGGAAAACGTAAATCGTCAAAGAAAAGAAAGTAATAAATTTTTCTTTTGATAAAATTTAACTTTTTTCTTCTTCTACATTATTTCTACATATAGGACATGATGATTTGTATTTACCCCATTCAATCATGCATTCTTTATGTAATATATGATGACATTTTGGTAATAATGATACTATACAATCTTCATCAAATTGAGTTAAACATATACAACATTCCAATTCATACTTTTCTTTTTCTTTTATCGATGAATATTTTTGAGAAGGTATATCTACTATATGGTCGGTTTTTTCTATTGATGGTTGATTTTCAAATGTTTCTTGTAATATTCTATTATAATTATAATCGATGTCTAAATTATTAAACAAACTTTCATATGTTTCATCAAAATTAAATTCTGTATTTATATTATTTTCTATCAAATAATTTCTTACTAAGTATCTATTTGTTATATTACTAATAAAAGTATTTACTATTTCATCAACTACATCGTTATATATTTCATCATATCCATCACTATTATATTCTTCATCCATATTGATTTTTAATTTATATGTATAAATTAAAAATCATTTTTTAAATCATATTTTTTTCGCTTCGTTAAACGCCATTTTATCCACTATTTCATTATAATAATCTCCATTATGTGCTTTAACCCATTGAAAATTTATTTTTTTTGTTTTACTTACAATATCATACTCTTTCCATAAATCTAAATTTGCCTTTCTATTCCATGTCCCTTCCGCGCAATTAATTGTTAATTTACTATCAGAATATACTGTACATTCTACATTATCATTTATTAATTTTAAACCTTCTATAACGGCTTTAAGTTCCATTCTATTATTAGTTGTAGATTTTTCTCCTTCACTCAAATGCCATTCGTAATCATCAATATCTATCATTACAACCGCCCAACCACCTGGACCATTCGGATTTTTAAGACAAGAACCATCTGTATATATTTTTATCATCTTAATTATTTTATAATTTTTCTAATTATAAAATCAATTTTAAAATATTTGGTTTTTATTGTCCCAACATTCATAACACGAACACAAATATTTTTCTTCTGTTCCTAAATCAATATCATCTGTTCCATTTTTAATAATTATATTATCTTTATATTTTACATTTATAATCGCTTTCTTATCACAAAAATAACATGTTGTTTTTATTTCTTCTATTGTATCCGCGATTTCTAATAATCTTTTAGACCCTTCAAACAAATTAGTTTTATAATCTGACCTTAAACCATAACATAATATTGGTATAATATATGATATTTTTCTTAGTTTATCTACTTGTTCTTTCGTTAAAAATTGTGCTTCGTCTACTAATATTGCATCCAAATCATTTAGTATGTGTTTATTTAATTCAGATAAATCTGAATCTTCTTTTTTTAATAAATATTCAACGTCGCTTTCTAAACCACAACGAGATTTTATTTTATCTCCAAACCTATCATCAATAAATGGTTTTATTAGAAGTACTTTTTTACCTTGTAATTTATAATTATGAGCAACCATAAGTAAATTAGCTGTTTTAGAAGATGACATTGTTCCGTATCTAAAATATAATTTAGGCATCGTTTTATTATTATAATTAATATTAATTATATAAATCAATTTTTTATATCTGGAAATACTTTATTAAAATCAACTATTTTTCCTCCTATATCTAAATATGTTGATTTTCTTGTCTTGAAATGCTTTTCTAAAATTGGATTTTCATCTACTAAATCAAAAACCAAAGGTTTTACATCAGGTTTTCTTAACACTCTTCCTAATATTTGAACAAAATAACTTTCTAAGTCTGATGCTAATATTAAACAATCTAATTTTGGGTGATCGAAGCCTGTTCCTGTTTTTGTTACTGTTGCTACTAATATTCGTGCTTCTTTATCAAACTCTTGTTTTTTACCTATTAAATTCGTTACACTTTCTTTTTCTTCTAATAATCGAGAATATATGTACTCACTTTGTTCGATTCTTTTAGACATGATTAATATATTACGCATGTGAAATTTTTTAACTATTTTTATTATCAATTCATTTCTATCAGTATTCAAACATTGTTCGTTTATTAATGCTCCCCAATTAATTTTTCCATTTTCTGCTAACTCAACTTTTGGTTTAAATCCCGTTTTAACTTTATATACTGTATGTTCTCTATTTAATAATCTAATTATCTTATTTTTACCAAAATAAAAATCTATTAATGGTTGTAAACCATCTGTTCTATACGGGGTCGCGCTTAATCCAATTAAATATCTCGGGGATACGTAAAATAATGATTTTGATAAACTTTCTGCCATTATATTGTGTAATTCATCTACTATACATAATCCTATATCATTAAAAAAATTTTTAGGTTTCTTTTCAATATTCATTGCATTTATTATTGAGAAATCAGAATCTTCAATTGAAGTTGTTTTATTTGTTATTTTAGTTATTATCGCAGATGGGCAAAATCTTTTTATTGATTCTTCCCATTGATTTATTAGTACTATTTTGTTCACAATAACTAATGTTTTTAACTTTATATTACAAGCTAAATTTATAGATGTTATTGTTTTTCCCATACCTGTTCCAAGACTTATTATTATTGAACCTAATTTTGATAAATAAGTTAACGATTCTTTTTTTACTTCTTCTTGTTCTGCTCTTAAAGTTCCTTCAAATTTAACTATCATATCCGAAAACATTTTTCTTTCTTTTCTTTTTAATGAAAGATCAGTTATAGAATAAGCAAATGGAAGATAAATATCGTCATTTAAAATATTAAAAGGATATATTTCTTTTTTTGGTGCAAATTGATTATATTTACTATTTTCTAATACGATTATAAGCTCTTTATGAATTTTTTGTCTAATATCTTCATCTAAGGAATCTATATTAATCTTGATTGACATTCTATTATCTTAAAAAAAAAATAATTTTAAAATCAATTTTATTATAAATAAAAATGGGTAATGTAATAAATTCTTGTCCTAATAATAAAATTCTTTTAAGTTCAATCAAATTAAAGGATCCTACTAAATCTTGTTTAAATTGTTCTAAAATCGGATATCAATTAAACAGTACATCAAGCGCATGTATATGTGCTACTGGGTTTTACAGTAATAATAATATATGTTATCCGATTTCATGTTCTGCTACTGGTTATCTACCTAATCCAAATGACAATACCATGCTTCAACTTGTTCCTTTACCGTATAATATTGATTTTATAATTAATCCAGATGCGACTATAAAAACAAACAATAACGATATAGGATATTTTATTGTTTCTACAACAACATCAGGTAGTACAAATAATATTGTACCATTTAACAATTCAAATAATTCAAATCTATCAGTTGATTTACCATTTGATAGTAGTGGAAATCTTTACAGAAATATATTTTCAGACCAAAATAAAATAACTACAAATGATGGGAAAATATTGACAGGATATAATTACGCAGGAGAATATTTAAGTATTAGTTTACCTTATAAAATAAACTTAAAAAAATATAAATTAACTTTTTTAAATAATAATTTTGCTAAAAAATTTTATATATTAGGTGCAAATTTGTTAATAAATGACGCAAATAATTTTAATAATAATAGAAATTGGTATTTACTTGATTATCGAAATTTAAGCACTATTCCTGTAAATACAACAAATGAATATTCAGTATTTAATATTAATAATACATTTTCAACTATTCTTATTTTAATTATACAAGCATTTACAAATAAAGTGGAAATAAACCAGTTTCATCTTTATGGAACATATGGAGATAATAGTTGTATATGTGCATTTGATTATTACTTACCATCTGGTAGCGTTATAACATATGATAATGGAATTCTAAATGGATGTATTGTAAATCCAGTAAAACCGACTATTACTTTTTACGATGCAAAAGGAAATACACAACAATTTTTGTATAATAAATATATTGATAATACTTTTTATTTTTACAGAACGGCTTCTGATACTTGTGCAACGGATCCAACTAAAAATAATATTAAAATTATACCTACCGGTTTTAAAACAAATTTTACAATTTCAAATATTGGTTTTGCTAGCGGAATATTATTATCTATATTTCAACGTAGTTGCACTAATTTTAATGGTATAAGATATCTTGATGTTACAAAAATAAGTAATAATGAGTATAAATTTGATTTAAATCTAAATCAAATTATATATTTAGAAAATCAATATGAATTGAAATTTTTAAAAGCTTACATTTCTTATTAATAATTTTATAACTATAATTACAGTTATAAAATTAAACATGTTCTACATAAAGACTAGGTCTTGTTAACATTATATCGCTATTATCTTCTTTTTTTTGTTTTTTGATTTTTCTTTCAAAATTTAATTGTTGTCTTTCTAATTCTAACTCTTTTTTTTCTAAAATATTTTGTCTTGTTTTTAGAGATGAATGAATACAACAACATGATATCATACAACCAATTAATAATAATAACAAAAATCCAATAATTATGTAAATCCAAATAGGTATAGAATAGTAAAAATTTATATCCTTAAAATCAATATCACTAAACAACATTATAATAGAAAAATTTTTGACTTTAAATAATATTTATACATCAAAACGTGATTTTAATTTAGATTGAATAATATTTAGTTCAATTTCTGATACATATAATTTTACTATATCATATAAATCAGTTATTATTTTATCTTGTTTTATTATTATATTATTTTTCTCGACTATTAAATTCAAAAAACGATTTTCAGTTGTAATTTTTTCATATTGACAAATCGTTTTTAAATCTAAACAATAATCATCATAATTTTTATTCATTTTTCTATAATTATTTTTTTCTTTTAATTCAATTTAAAATTTAAAGATTTTCATTTTGTTATTAAGAATGAATTTTTCAGAAGAAAATAATAAAAAGATTATTGAATATTTAAGACAAACCGCAAATTTAATAGAAAATAATGAAATAGATGATAAAAGTTTACAAAGTGCTGGTGAATTTTATATGAAACATTTATTTATTAATGAAATTGAAAAAACCGATTGTACAATAGAAGAAAAAGATATGTTGAAATTTTTAATATTAGGTTGGTATATTTATAATTTTATAATTAAAGATTAATAATATTTTTCTTTTATAAAATAAAATGAAAAGAAAATTTTATGATTCATCTTCAAAGTCTAAATCAAATTCTAAATCAAAGTCTAAATCAAAGTCTAAATCAAATTCTAAATCAAAGTCTAAATCAAAGTCTAAATCAAATTCTAAATCAAATTCTAAATCAAAGTCTAAATCAAAATCATTTAAATCGAATGTTCTTTCGCCTTTAAAATATAAATATACAGATTTAAAAACAAGATTAATATGGATAGAAAATCTTTACCCAATAGGTCATGCAATAGTAGATAAAATATCTAAAATAAAATGGAATGAATATAAATATGAAGGAATAACTTTATGTGAAAAAATATATGACGAAGAAAAAGATGAAGAGATAAACGAAGAAATGTATTTAGAAGGAAAAGGACAACTAAATAGTAAAGCATATTCTTTTTTCGGAGGTGCTGCATGTGAACTATATTCAAAATATTATCCAGAAGCAGGAAATATAAATGATTTAGTTGATCCGACATCTGATATAGATGTAAAAATAACAAGTCCTTTTTTCGAGCCATACGATATTAGCAGTGATTCTATAAACTTAATATTAATAAAAGAAAACCAATATACTAATATTATAAAACATTATACTGAATGGTTGTTTAATGAAATTGTAAATATATGTAATAATATCAAAAAATATTTTAATCCTATAATATTTACATTACCTGATATTAATGATTCAGAAGAAACAATTTTATCAGATCTTTCAGTAAATATTGGACCTATGTTAATAACAAGAAGTTTATTAAATAAACAAGGTATGATAAAAATACAAGTTTCGACAAAAATAGGAGATATATCGGATCATTTTATTGAATTTGTTTTACCTTTACCGACATCAAGAAGAGTAGAATTAGGTGGGAAAACAGAAGATAGAAGTATTATTAAATTAGACAATATATTAATAAAAGAACCAATAGTTTTATTTCGAAAACAATTTGAAGCTTTAACAAATAGATATACTAAAGATGTTGAATCTAATATATATAAACATAAATTTTATAATCATTGTGGAAGAGTATTATATATGTCCAGATTATTAAAATATATGAAAGATAATAAAAAATTAAGACTAATATCACCAAAGGAATTTAAAAATTTTAATTTAGGAGGGAAATGTAATAAATTATTTCCTGATTTAGAAAATGAATTAGAATTAAATATTAAATATTTATTACAAAGATAAAATAATTTATATAAATATATTATTTATATAAATAAATGTCTATTAAATATTTAGGTTTTAATGTACCTATATTATTATCTGACGGAAATATTAAATTATCACAAGACTTAAAACATAATGACCTATTATTTAACAAATCATCAGAAATTGTAAAAATAAATAATATAGAAATAATTGAAGATGATATGTATAGAATTATTACAAAATATAATACTAATTTTGTAATTGGTTCTGAACATATTTTAGATACGATTTCAAATATTAATGATTATGTTTATTCAAATAAAATTAAAAATTATAACGTAAATAGTTTGAACTCTATTATAAAAACGGAAATAAAATTTCAATTTCAAAAAGTTAAAATAGATCCGTATTTTTTAGGAATATGGATAGGTTTATCTTGTCAAAATTTTAAAATTTTTTCGGATAAATTAGACGATAAAATATATAATTATATAATACACATGCTATGTCGATTAAATATTGAATTTTCTATAACTTCCAATTCATTGGATATTTTAGATGAAAGATTTAAAAAATATTTCAAATTTTATAATTTAGATAAAAAACGACATATACCAATCGAATATAAAAATAATAAAACAGAATATAGAATAAAATTATTAGCAGGTATTTTAGATTCTAAATCAAATAATATAAATGATTATTATTATGAGATAATTGATTCGAACGAAATTATAAGCGACATAAATTTAATTGCACAATCACTCGGATTTTACACTATAATATATCACAAAAAAATGTTAATATTCGGTAATTATTTATCTTTAATTCCAATGTTAAGTGATAATAGAATAATAAATGATACGAATGTTTCAACAACTTTATTTGGATTTAAAATAGCACCTTTATTAGACAGAAAATGTATTAAAATTGATATTGACAAAAAAAATATAGTACTAGGTAATTTTACAGTTATTTAATTTTTGTATAACCATATTTATTCCATTCGTGTAAATATCCATATCTAGAAGATAAAAAAGATTTCAATAATTCATCCAAATGTTTACTATCAGACATTTTATGGTCTGATGTTGTTATAAAATTATCTAGTGTTTTATCTGATAACTTATAAAGAAAATTAACAGGTATACCAATATCAAATTCATTGTATATAAAATTAGTCATTTCATATTCTTTATTTTTCAATGACCATTCTAAAAGTATTTTATATAACAACGTATAATTCATTTTGTTATATAAAAAATAAAAACTTTATATATAAATAAAATGGATCGTATAAATATTATATTTATTCTTTTATTACTTATTGTAATCGTATTTTATTACTACGATATATTTAGATATATTAAAATTCATTTCGATTCTGATTCTGAATATATTAAAAATTATAAAAAGTTAAAGAAGTTTAACAACATAGATAGAATCGTAATATCTTTAACTACAACACCTGATAGAATCCAATACATAAAACCTGTTATTAAATCTTTACTCGATCAAACTATAAAAGTCGACCAGATAGTATTGAATATTCCTAAATTATGTAAAAATAAACCATATGATATACCAGAAGAATTGAATAATATGTGTAATATATTTACATGTGGTAAAGATTATGGTCAAGGTACAAAATTTATACCTACTATTTTGAGAGAAACAAGTTTGAATACTATTATTATAATGGTTGATGATGATTATATATATGGTAAAAATTTTATAAAAACTATATTATCTCAATATAACAAAAGAAATTGTGCAATATGTATGAATGAAGCAATTCTAGTAAAACCTGAATTTATTGATACTGATGTTATATATGCAAATAAGAAAAATGTAAATAATGAATGGATTAAGAAATATATCAAATCTGAAAAATATGATTTTAATTATAATAAAAATTTACGTTCTTTCAACGTATAAAAATTTCTTATATACAATGTATATAAGAAATAATAAAATTTTATTTGTTTTTTAACATACTGTTTAATAAACATATTTTTTTAGCTGCTCTGTCATCACTTGATAATATATTTTTTATTCTTTCTATTTCATCATATATTTGATTTGATGGAACATATTTAATTTGTTTCTTTTTATCTCTTTCATTTTTAAGGGTATTATTTTCTTCCTGTAAAGAAGAAATTTCTTCCTTTAATCTTTTTATTATTTTGTAAACATGCTTTTTATGAACAACTACAATATCATTATTATTAAAGTTTGTTAATGTGTTATTAAATCTTGACAATTTATAAAATAAATAGATTAAAACCAATCCTAAAATCATGTTATAAAAATATAAATACCAGTATTCATTCATATCAACATTCAGAAATAATTCATTATTCATCTCCATCAATTTCTTAGCAAGAATATTATTAACATTTTTAATTCTTTCTGTTGATTTTTTCAAATTATCAATAATTATTTTACTAACATAACATAAATTATTTTCCTCGTTCGCACAATAAACATTCTCTTCGAATAAACTATTCATAATAATGTATTAATCTTATCGAACAAAAAAAAATAAATCAATTTTTTTTTAGATATCAATTATTTTAAATTCAACAGCACAATCAGGTATATTACCATAATATGAATAAAATAAACGTTTCATTGATGGATTGTATGTATATATAACTGTTTTTCCAATCATATTTCTTTTTAACTCATTTTTATCAAGTTTATCTATATACTCTTCATATACTTTCTGAATAACTTTATATTCAGTAAATGGTAATAAAACAATACCTTGATATTCTTGTTTTTTCCCGGATAAATCAACTTCTATTTTATCCGGACAAAATTTCTTTAAATTAGTTTTTAATATATTTTCCATTGATTTAGGTAATAATGCACAACTCTGTGGAGGTAATATAGATATAAGTTGCATTATAGGAGAAGATGGTAAACCTTTATGATATCTTGGTTTTGAATATGTTGACATATAATTTATGATAGTACTTGAAGATGGAGCATAATGATATGGATAATACCATTTCCAACTTGGAACTTCTTTTGTGTAATATGTTAGAATCCATTGAAGACCAACAAGATATGAATGACATACCTTTTCTATATCTTCATCTCCAAAATATTTATTATTATAATCTTCAATATAATTATCTCTATCTATTATATATCGTTCACCGTCAAAAGTAGCATGTTTAGTTAATAAATCATCAGGAAAATATCTACTCCTATGTTTATACTTTTGTTCAAATAATTGTTTTTCACTCTCACTTATTATTTCAAAAAATTTCTGCAATGCTACAACACAAAATACTATATTTCCTTTCGTATTTCTTGTCATATGACCATGTTTTTTTCCAACTGTCTTACACACATTTAAAATTACTTCTATTCCACCTTCTACTATTTCTAAAGATGGAATATGGGGTAAAAAATCATTACCTAAAATGAAACACGTAAATACAAAATCGTTTATTACCCATTCTTCAATAAATTTATAATCTTCTGTATCTGGTTCCCATCTCATCATTTCTATTAATTGTTTTCTTACAGAACCAATATCTATTAATAAAAAATTATTATTTCTATCATATGTATCATCTCTTAAAACATAAAACTTAGGAAAATGTGATAATAATGATAACATTATTAAATCAGCATCTAATCCATGTATTATATAACTTTCATTTTTCTTACCAAATTTTCTCAAATAATTCATTAGTTTCTGTTCTCCTTCACTTGGTACATTACATGGAGAATATACAACTTCTATGTTTTGCCATAGAGGGTTTTCTGTTAATCTCTTTCTAATAAACCATTCAATGTATTTACATAAATGATCCATAAATTCAGTTCCCGGACTTAATTTATTACTATCGAAACTTTTATCACCTTCTTCTCTATCTGCGGCTGCTTTAAAACGTCTTTTTCTTTGTTGCGCCTGTTTTGATATCGGAGCAGGTCCATCTACACATAAAATTATTCTTTTTGAAGGATTAACTGTCAATAATATATTTTCTATACTATAACAAACATCTTCATAAACTTGTTGTTGTGTTAATCTGTTTTCTTTGATTTCTACTTTATATGTAGGTTTAAAATTACCATATTTGAAAATTTTTTGAGCACTCATATGGAACAAACCATTACAATCAATCATTAGATTGTCTATCTTAAATTCACTATTTATTTCAATTATACTTTTACGAATTTTATAAATGTCTTTAGAAAAATTATTTCTAAACCAAGTGTAAAAATTAAAAATACCCATTATATCTAAATATATATTATTTTGTATTTAGATATATTTATTATTCAATTTTTTTAATTAAATAATTTTTTTAAATTTCATATCCATATTTATTTATCGTATCTTCGTCATATGGACAATCATGTTCTAATAACCATTTTATTATTCTATCATTCTTATTTTTTAATGCATATATCAAAGCATATGATTCTATTCCGCAATTATTTTCATAAGCCCATTCTATAACATCATAATTATTATGTATTACTGCTTCTGTTAAAATCCATTCATTCATCGGACATTTGTTTTTATACAGAAATTTTAATAATTCTAAATCTCCAATAACTGCTGCACATGTAGATACATTATATGACAGTCTAAATTTATTTTTTATACCCCATTCTAATATATCTCTATTTCTTAATTGAACTGCAAATTCACAAACGTACTTCTTTAAATCAGGAACACTCTTTAATACCCATTTAATACTTTCTTTATCTCGATTATTTTGCATGAAAATAAAAAAACCACTTTCATCCCATATCAATTCTTTCATAAACCAATTTATTAACTTATAACTATTTTCTTGAAAAGCATTATATCTATTATCTTCATTATATATACATTTATTCATTTTTAACCAATTAAGTTTATCATAGTCTTCTAATTTTAAAGCATATGTATATAAATTACTTGTTAAATATTTTTTACCTATAATAGACAATATCTTATCGAGAACAGGTAAATTACCATATTTAATACCTAGTTTTAATATATACTTTTTTTTTATTTTTAATTCTTCATATACAATATCGATATATTTTATATCTGAAAAAATATATCTTACAGAAGGTATATTTATCTTTATTTTATTCAAACTTATTGCAAAATCTTTACATACTCTGTTTACAAAAAATAAATTATCTGCATCCAGATAGGAAAATATCTTTCTTAATATATGATGGTCAAATATCATATTCATATAAATTTTTTTATTAAAGTTAAAAGAAATAATCAATTTTTATCTTTACATTAAATAAAGAATGAAAAAGTCGCCTAAAAAATCTATTTATACACATGAAGATTATAATAGTAATGATGGTATGTTAACATCTGTTTGGGGTCCTATATTTTGGTTTTTTCTTCATACCATGAGTTTTAATTATCCTGTTAATCCTACGTTAGAAAATAAAAAACATTATATGAACTTTATACTAAGTTTACAATATATTTTACCTTGTAAATATTGTAGAGATAATTTAGTTGTTAATTTCAAAAAATTACCAATTACTATGGATAGAATGAAAAATCGTGAAACATTTTCACGATATGTTTATGAATTACATGAAGTTGTTAATAAAATGTTAAAGAAAAAATCAAATTTATCATATGAAGATGTAAGAGATAGATTCGAAACATTTAGATCTAAATGCATAGTTGATAAAAAATCATGTTCTAAGAAGTCTAAGAAAAAACATTCAGGTTGTGTTGAACCTTTTTATGGAAAAAAATCGAAATGTATAATGAAAATAGTTCCTTTTGATAAAAAAGAAGATACATTACAAATTCATAGGAATTGTAAATTAAAAAAAATCGAATATTAAAATCTAAATCATTTTATTTGAAAATAATGATTTAGATATCATCTAAATCGTTTTATTTGAAAATAAAACGATGATTATTAAAATCACTTTATATTTACTTGAAATTATTATAACTTTTGAACTTTGCATAACCTCCTTTTTCCTGTATAACACGTCCATCTTCCTCTCGAAATACAGGTTTACCATTTTTTAATTTGTTCATATCCATTTTCAAGTCCATAAATCCACTTCCTATATTACCTCTTTTACCACATACAATACTGGCTGAAATCCCATCAACCTTTTCTATGTCTCCTGAAAACCCTGCTTTTACCATAATGTCCACACTTTCTTCAAAAGTCATTTTTGAAATTACACCTGATGAATCTTTTCGCAGTGTGTATCTCGATATAGAATTGATTGTTCCTGTAAAAGTCATTTTCTCAACTAATAACTTCGTATGGCAAGAATTTATACCTTCCATGATTGATTCAAATTCTGATACTAAAAATTCTCTCGCTGCTTCTATTCCCAAATTTTCATATATATCCCATACATTATTTGAATGCAACCGTGTCATATCAACTATCGGATGTCCTAATAATTTTCTAAAATTTGAACCATCTGTTTCTACATACCATTCATCTGTTGTATCATCTTTCATAAAATATATACTTTCTACTCCTTCTATTCCAAATATAATCATTTTTTCTAATATCGGCTGTACACATTCTTCTATATATATTTCCTCTGCATTTTCATCGGTTATGAAGAGTAATTGTTTTTCACTAAATTTTATTTTAGATACATCGATAAAAATATCGATTTGTGCCTTATCTTGGTCAGAAAAAACACAAAATAAGTCATCATATGTTGATTCTATACATTCTGCAATGTCTTGTAACTCAATTCTGTATTTGAATAATAATTTCTTATTTAATTTTATCGATAAACAATTTTCATGTTCTTCAAAATTATTATTGTATAAAATTTTAAAAGATTCATACCATTTTTCTTTTTCTTTTTTCATTTTTATTTCTATATTTGACGATATATCCTTTAATGTTAATGCAACCAAATTATGGTTTATTGTCTCTCTTAATTCTTTTAAACTTGAATTTCCTTCATTAAAATAAATTTTACAATTCACTATTTTTGGATTTTTTGTCGCATTTAAAAGCTCTTGAAATCTAGGTACCCCAGCCGTAACTGATTTTTCATTTTGACCCGCTTTGTGAACGTCAATACCGTATTCATCTAAATATTTCTTTTTAGAATCCTATACTTGTTAATACGACTTAACAACATCTTCACAGATTGGACTAGACTATATCTTAAGCTATCATTGAAAATTGTTAGTTTTCTCAAGCCCACAAACATTTAGTCGTTGAACCTTCTCCATTTCCTAACATATCGGATTTAGGAGCTTGGATGCGGATTGTCTCTATTCTTTAGATTTTTACTCTCTTAGTAATTAGCTAAGACCCTTATATTGTTTCCAAAATAAGTTAGTATTAAAGACATAACAAGATTTCCCCGCAATTTGAATATGTCGCCTATTAAAAATAGACTAGTTATATTTTTGATATAACTTGCCCTTTAATCAAGGTATTTAAAGTATTATGAACCACTATTCCGTTTAATAATCCAAATGTTTCATTATCATTTACAGAAAAATCATATACATGCTTATGTTTATATTCTTCTTCTTTTATTATTTTTAATTCTACTATCTTTTCCCATATTACATCACTTTCATAATTTTCTTTATCTATAACATCTGGATGTATCGTTTCATAATCTTCTTCAAATATTGATTCATCCAGTTTAATTGTTGGTAATATTTCGTAAAATTTATGTTTATATTTATTTTGTATTAGTAATTTATAATAAAAACATTCATCTGTTATCTTTTCATATTTTATTCTACTATAGATACCAAAATTACATAAAATCATTTGAACACATAACAAATGTTTCTCGCTTTTTGATATAGTTGAACTTTCTTCAAAAAAACCTCTTAAAAATCCTCTCATTTCATTTTTACTCATATTATAAATAAAATCTGGTATATTTTTGCAATAACCATCTATTCCAAACAATTCTTTTACAATTTCAACCAATTTTGTTGAATAAATAAAATAAAAACATTTTTGTTCCACTTTTATCATATCATCATCAACTTTTTCATTTCCATGATAATTAGACAATAACAGCATGATATTTAATCTAAACAAATCATCTATCTTTTTATTCGTATTCTTTATTACTACACAATTATGAAATATTGAACCAAATGACAAATATATTCCTAAAAACCATGAAAATATTATACTATTTGGATCGTTATTTGATTCGATAGATGATATATTTGCTCTTTTAATAACAGGAATTCGGTATCCAATTTGTAATTCAGAACCTAAAATTGGTAATATTTTATTATTTTCTCTTTTCAAATGAGAATGCGCTAATGTTGTTGTTACTTCTCTTCCACTTTCTGTTTTTAGTTTTATCAAATCTCCATTTGTTGGATGTTTACTTATTTCATTTATTTCTTTCCATTCTATCTTTTCATCTTGAGATATAGTTAATATTTCATATTCTTCTAATGATTTAACATAATTACCGTTAATATTGTTTTCTTCATTCATTAAAGAATCAATAAATTCTCCTATATAAGTTTTAAATATATTACCTTTATGTTTTAAAATTATTTCTTCTTCATATATTACTGAATTTTGTGTATTTTTTTCACCAATAGATTGAGCACATAAAATACCAACTGATTCACCTGGACTTATTTGACAATCATAGTAGTTTTTTATTAATTCTTTCTTTAACTCTGGTATTATTTCAGGATATAATTCCTGATTTTTTAATTGATTTCGTATTTTATTCTTAGTCAAATTAATAATAGATATAGCAGTTTCAGGAGGAATGTTCGGTTGAGGTTTAATAAAATCGAGAATATCTTCGATTTCAAATTCAGTAAGTTTACGTTTTAACATATCTGATTTTTTTTTGAATTCATAAAAAAAAAATCAATTTTATATTTAATTTACTTCAATATGTGCTTCATGAATTGAATTGCTTGCTTCAATATAAGGTTTTCCAGTAACAATTGGTGAACCAACTTCATTAAATTTTATAACGTCTTGACCTATTGTTGTTTTTATAGTTGGATCGTATACTTTTTTCTCGTGCCATGACAAAAAATTAAATTTTTCGCTTGCTCCAAACATTGAATCATCCACCTTTTCTTTTTCTTTTTTTTTTTTATTTTCTTTTTTATCCGATTTATTATTAATTAATTTTTGTATTTCATTATGAAACTCTTTTATATTTTTTTTTACTTCTTCTAAACTTGTCATATTTTCCGCTTCTTCGATGAATTCTTTAACATCACTATTAGATAATTCGCCAAATATTTTTATTAATTCAATTAAATCTTCTTTATATTCTTCTAATTCTTCTAATTCTTGTTTTAAAGAATGAATGAAATTAATCCCATCAATTTTAGTTTTTCTTTTAATTGATTTCTTATTTATTCTTTTAATTGATTTCTTACTTATTCTTTTAATTGATTTCTTACTTATTCTTTTAATTGATTTCTTATTTATTCTTTTAATTGATTTCTTTTTCATTTTTTATTTTAATAAAACAAAATAAAAAATTATTTTAACAACCACCACATTTTCTTTGCCATTTTTCTGGAACATTAATACCATTTTCTTTCATTTTAATATATGTATTTTCAGACGGAATACCTGATTTACAAACAGAACATGCATATATTTCATATTGTGTTCTAACAATAAAACCCATGCTTGATAGCAATTCGGCATATGTATGTTGTTCATCGTTTTCAAAATTTTTAACAATTATAATTTTTTGCATTGGATTTTTAGATAAATCTGCTATTATCTTCCAATTCTTTTGTAATTGCGGGTAATCTGATGAATAACTATCGAGTACATCTATTATCCATCTAGGATATTTTCCTTCTATTAATTCATAAACTTCTCCAAGTGTTTTCAAATTTCTTATTTCTTCAAATGTTGAATCTGACATTTATTTTAAAAAACATTATTACTTTATATCAAAATAATTTCTGTATTTTTTTCTTCATCAATTTCATCATCGTCGTTAACTTCTTCGTAATTTTCAATTGCATTTGGATTAAGATCTAATGCATTGTTATGAAATAATGATTTTGTATGTCTTTTCCAACATTGACGAGTGAAAATAGATTCACAAACTTGACATTTGACTTTCTGTCCACCATTTTCTTTTTTTCTTATCTTATTATTTTCACGATATTCTTTCGATTTTTGTGCTTTTTCTTTTTTTTCTTCTTCTGTCATAGAACTATATTTTCTTTTTCTTCTTTCTGATATTTTTTCATAATTTTTGTCACAATATTCAGAATGATATTCACTTATTTTTTCTTTATGTTTTTGATAATATCTTTTATTTTCATCGATAGATTTTTTATTTTCTTCTTCTAATAATAATTTATGTTCTTTTTCAGTTTCTAATAAAATTTCTTTTTGTTCTAATTGTAATCTTAATTCATTACTTTCCTCATCAATAACTTCGTGAAGAGTTTCTTCCAATTTAAGATAATACTCATGGATTTCATTTGATTTCGAAGTATTTGCCTTCAAACACATTTTCTTAAAAGTTCTGATATTTAACATAATTTTTTCACTTGGTCTTCCTCCTTGTAGGTTTTCCCGTGATATATATAATC
>Ga0315906_10004070_pt1 | contig 18991 bp, 12 predicted proteins | sample LakEriMetagenome_4_FD_203526 | JGI IMG/M metagenome (GOLD analysis project Ga0315906, IMG submission 203526) | Freshwater fungal communities from buoy surface, Lake Erie, Ohio, United States - Buoy 2 MA122 | ecosystem: Environmental > Aquatic > Freshwater > Lake > Lake biofilm | place: USA... | reverse complement strand
AGACCCTTGTTCGGGAATAGGTGCCGGTCTGTCTTGTGGTGGGTCAGGATGCGCCCGGACTCGATCACACGAGGATCACCGATCATTTCCTCGTAGGGTTCGAGGATGGAGGCGGCATCGCCGTAGAGGGTGGCATTCACCGTGCCGGTGGTTCCCTGATAGGGGTGCAGCAGTTCGTTGACCCCCATCACCTGATTGTCCGAATCGTCGCCGTCGATGCGGATGGTCCGGTAGTAGTCGGATTCCTCGAAATCGTGGCCGGTGATGTCCGCGCTGCCGTTGGTCACTCCAAGCGTGATGGTTTGCGGTTCGGGAAGCAGGATGCTGCCGGTGGTGATCTTCGAGTGCGCCGGGGCTACCGAGTGCATGCGCTGGAGCGCCCCGTTGATCGCATCGAGGATTTCAAGGCGAGCGTCCGATGTCAGGTCCGTGAAGGATTTCACGTCCAAGTCGCGGACCAGTCGGTTGGCGAATGAAACGGCTTTCATGCCTCTTTCCCTCCTTCGCGTTGGTTGAGGTTGTCACCGGCCTTGCCGGGAAGCGGGTCGGCAAGGTTCAGTTGAATCCGGGCCATCTGATACTCGCGGTCGATGGTCGGCTTGAGGTCTTGCTGGCGGAAAAGGTAGAACGTGGACGCCTGATAGCGGACAATCGGCAGGATGAGACTTTCGACGTAGCGATGGGGGATCGGGACAATCGGGCAGCTTCGCAAGTCGTTGGTGACGTAACGCGGCGGCTCAAGAACCACGTCGAGGTTGTAGGTGATCGGGTCTCCGGTGACTTCCCGGTTCACCTTGAACGTCATCTTGGCCGGATCGGATTCCGAGGATTCCGACTCCCTCGCCACATGGTAGGCGACCGGCTCGTCAGCGGTGTCTCCGTCGAGGTAGAGGTCGGCAAACGTCTCAAGCTCGTTGATCGTTCCGACCGGGACCAAGGGGAGCTTGGTATCGTCGCGTCGGCACGGGCCGATCACCGACTGGATGGCGCGGGGAAGTTCTTCCGATGATTCGCCGTCGTTGAGCGTGATCTGGACGGTGGAGCGCGACCAGAAATGCCGTTCGTCCGCGTTATTCCAGACGAGTTGCATCGCGTGGTTGATGTCGTGGATCGCCCGCTCAACCGCAAAGCCCGGCGCGGTGTTACGGCAGAAGATTCCCCACATGCCGAGGATCTGATCCACGATGTCGCAGATGGACAGCCCGTGAGAGTCGGACGCGCCGGTCAGGTTCAGTGACCCGGTGAATGCTGAAACCGGGTTTGCCGACATGATGGCGCTCGCGCCGGTCAAAAAGAACTCGCCTTGGAACGTGGCCACCGGGGCTGCGCCCAGCGAGTTGTTCCCGCCGGTCAGGGCTGGCGAGGCGCTGAATGCGCTGATAGGATGCCCGTTGACCGATGCCGTTGCGCCAGTCAGCACGGCCGAGGCGTTGACCGATACAAACGGGCTGGCCAAGAAAGACTTGGTTGATCCGGTGAGTTCGACCGACGCTCCGACCGCGCTGATCGGGGTGGCGGCAAGTGACGACACAGACGCCACCGTTGCTGCCAATGCGGCAACGAATGACGCTTGAGGGGCGGCGTTGTAGCTTTGTGTCGCCATCGCTGGGTGTTATTGCAGGGTGACGGTGAACCCGCTGTCCGGGATCAACGCAGTGTCGCCAATCTGAACGGTGCGGCTGGTGCTAAGAGGACCGACAACCAGGAGATTCCCGGCGGTCGCGTCGTCCCAAACACCAAAGGCGCTCAGGGTTGCTTCGCCGTCCAGCACGCTGGCAGTGAAGGTTTCGGCATCGGAGTTGACGCATGCGCCACCGGATGCCGCGTCAAACGCAGCGGCTTGGCGGTTGTAGGAAGATTCATCCCATTCGGTGATCGACTCGCCGGATACCGACGTGCCGAGGCCAAGATAAACCGTTCCCGCCGGGGTGTAGGTGGGTCCACCGAACACATGGTCGAGCAACTTGCGCTTGGTGAAGTCCGTCAGTCCTCCGCTGGTGGCGTTGGTAACGGTGATCGAAAGCGCCCCGGCGGCGATCTTCGGAGTGTCGCCGCTGGCCACATACCGGGTCGAGGAAAGCGAACCGTGCATCAGCATGTTGGTGCCGCCGCTGTTGGTGTCGTAGATCGCCCAATGGGTGACGCTTCCCCATGCCGCCGTGGCGGTCGGGAAGGTGATCGTGGTGCCGTTGGTCTTGGTGGGCGTGCCGGAAGCCGCGCACTGCGGGAAATTGACGTTGTTGTTCGTCACTGCCGCACGGGCGTAGCTGCCGCCGGAAACCTCGCCGGATACACCGCTTTCGCCTGGGTCGGCGGTGAAGAGGGCGAAGTAAAGCGTGGCGGGCTGACTGTATGCGGAGTTCCGCAACAGGTGATTGAGAAGGGCGTTTTCAAGGTAGTCGGAAAGGGCGCTCATAGGGGCAGTTCTTCCACTGGTTCAGGTTGAGTGTCGGCTTCGCCGGGTGCCGGTTCCGGGGCCGTCTCTTCGGCCGGTTGGTCGTCCTGATTGCCTGCCAGCCACGATTCGACTTCCTGGCGGAGGTCTTGGTGGGCGGCGACGATCCGCAGTTGCTTGTCCTCACCGAACAGACCGCCGATGCGTTCGTCTCCGACGTAGATCGACTTGCCTTCGAGGCGGAACTTGGAACTGGCGGGAACGGCGGGCGCTTCGGGTTCCGGGGTTTGTTGAACCACCGGCTGCGGAGCGGGCTTGTTCATCTCCTCCAGCTTCGCTTCGTCCACGAGACGGACGGAAACGTCGTATCCGAGGTTTTGCGGGCGACGGTCGAGCAACCGGGTGGCGGCTTTGTTGAACTCGTCCATGTCGAGCGCACGTCCTTCCAGCACGATGGGCTGATTCGGGTAGGTCAACGCGGCGAATTGAGGCGCATGCACGAATCCTCCGACGCGGGGGATGTGGTAGCGCGAACGCGAGGCGAGGAAGATGATGGCTTTCATCGGGGTAAATCAGGAAGGAAAAGGGTAAGGCGGGACCGCGAGAGGGTGAGTCTCGCGATCCCGCCGGGGTGGGTTAGCTGACGGTCGGCAGTCCAAGCTCCGGATAGTTCAGAGCATGGGTGAGCAGTCCGACGCCGACGTGGCGACCAAGGCGGTCTTCACGGAGGCACTGGCCAAAGACCGAGGTGATGAAGCGGTCCATGATGAATCCGCCCTCGTGGTCTTGCTGGCTGCGATGGCCGCGATACTTGCCGTATCCGCGCATGATGCCCGAGCGCATCAGCATCGGGGTGTGGCCGATGGGGACGCCGTAGCTGTTGCACGGAATGATGGTGGCACCGACAGGGTGGTCGTCGGTGTGCTTGCCGTTCCATACTCCGGTGTCCCATGTCACATTGCCAAGCGTGCTGACACGACCAAGCCATGGGCCAGACGAACCGCCAGCGGTCGCGCCAAGTCGTTTGGTCAGAACGATTGTATTGCCGTTTTGTCCAGCAGTGTAGGCATACATGCCGATCTTGCCGGGGTCGGTGGTCGCGTTCTTCGGGTTGATGATAAGGAGGTATTTTTCCTCAGTCGCATCAGCCGGGGCTTCAGTGTAGGCATTTGCAGACGAAGCACTGGTGTTGCCCAAGAACTTGTAGCGGTAGCCACGGAAGTACTTGAACCACAGGGTAGTGGTATTTGTCATGGTGCCGCCGCCCTTGATGGTAAGCGCGGTGTTCCCCGGCGAAATCGCCTCGCCCAAAACCGCCTTCGGGTTGAGCGGCGAACCGATGGCACCCTTGCCGTCGTGGTCGATGGGGTTGTAAACGTGCAGGACGTGGCCGTCGATGTCGCGGACGGTGCCGCTGAACAGGGTGTTGGCCGGGCCGCGCACGTCGGCGTTGCTGTTCACCGTCTTGTAGTCCGGGTCCAGCTTGAGGCTGTTCATCGCCGCTTCGGTCGGAATGACGATGTTGGACCAGATGGGATACGGCGATCCGGGCTTGCGGATGTCGGCAGGGAGTCCACCGAGCGGCTTCATCACTTGGCCGAGGGTGGTCACTTCGTCCCACGCGAGTACGTCGGCGCTCTTGAGGGTGTTGAGGGTCTTGCCGCCTGCGTAGAAGATGTTCTCGCTGTTGAGCAAGCGGACCATGAGCATGAAGGCTTGTTCGGTCTTGAGACGGCCGAGCCACTTGCCCTGCTCCACGTTGAAGCGGGAGGCGATTTCGCCGCGCATGCCCATGATTTCCTCGGTGCGTTCAAGGTTGCGGACGCCGTGACGCGCCCAATCAACCAGAAGCTCGAAGTCGGACATCAGGATGTCCTCGAAATCGTCGGGTCCGTTGAACAGTTCGTCACCGATATGGGGTTCCCTGTAGAAACCGGAAAGGACGGAGAAGGTGATCTTCTGGCCCTTGCCTTTGCCGAGGTCGGTCTTGACTTGGATCGGAGCATTGGTGCCGGTGCCTTCCAGCTTTTGCAGGAAGTCGGTGGATTGCTCCGCCATGAGGAAACCCTGATGCCAGAGTTTGCGGACGGAATTGGAAGCCATCGTGGCCAGCGCGGAGCCGGTCAGATTGGATGATTGGTCGAAGTTAGGCATGGTCGTAGTTGGTGCTTGTTGGTTCAAGCGCCCACTCGATCAGCCGAATGACTCAGGAAGTTCCGTCGCCGTTATGCGATGCCAAGTTCGGCCAGCAACTTGTCGTATGCCGCCTCATCCGTCACGCTGGCAACGGCCTGGTCAATCTGCGTGACCGCCGTCGTGGGCGCGGTTGTGCGGGCGTTTCCGCCTGCGGGTTGGATGGGACGATTCGCGTTCGCCTTGGCGGCGGGTTTCGCGGGTGCGGCCGGGTCTGTCATCGGAATGCCGAGGGCAACTGCTGCCTTCTTGGCGAAAGTCCAAGGGGCATCAGAATCAAAGGCCAGTGGGTCTTCCATCTGTTTGTGCCGCTCATGCAATTCAGCCATCTTCTTTGCAAGAGGGCTGTCATGTTTGGCTGCATCTGGATAATACTTGATGGTCTTTTCCTCGCTTTTCCGGAACGCTTCGTAAAACTTCTGCTCGGCATCCGCCTTGGCTCGGGATTTCTCCTGCGCCTCCTCGAAACGAACATCCTCACGCTTGTTCCGGAGCTTTTCGATCTGCTTGCCGATGGCGGCGGCGGACTCGAACTCAAGGTTCGATGTCTTCTCCGCCTGTTCTTCAATCAGACGGTCGATCTCATCAGTGATGGATGCGACGGTTTCGACAGCCTCCTGAGAGTCTTCTTCCTGTCCCTGACGTTCCGTGGGGTTCGGGGCCGGTTGCTCACCAGCGACGATCTTTGCCGCGTCGATGAGAGAAATGCCCTTGGCCTTGGCGAGTGCCGCCACGGCGATGTCGAGGGGGTCTTTGAGGCGCGGACGCATTTGGGTGACGGTTTCGCCGTCGCCTTGGTCGCCATCGCTTTCGTCGGAAGACTGCTCGGTCGCTCCCTCGTCGGCGCCATCAGCACCAGATTCCTGCTCCGATTGGTCGGCGTCGGCCAATTCCTCGTCCTGCGCGGATTCCTCCTGCGCTCCCGATTCTTCGGCCGGGCTCATTGCCCGAGCAAGTTCCGCCTCGTAGGCGGCGAGTGGATTCGTCCCTTCTTGGGAGTCCGTCACATCAGTCGCCTGATTGACGGCCGTTTGATCGTCGGCCTGTGCGGCAGAATCGGCTTGCGCCTGATCGTCGTGGTTAGCCATGGGCGTCGTATTACCGTCACCATGACGTTTTGTGAAGCCGAAAGATTGCAAAAGGTGAAATTTTCCGGTATCCGAACCGCATGGACAGCCTGAACCCCGGAATTGGCGAACGGACCAAGCAGGATCGGAGGATGGCCGACGCCGAAAGGTTCCTTGGTCGCTACCCGGCGCGGAGGATCATTGCCAAGGACGCGAACACCGGGAAAAACCGGGAGTTTTACGTTTTGGCCAGACCCGGACCCAATGGCGAAGACGAGTCCATCGAGCTTGGCGCATTCTTCGGCGTGTTCCGCGAGGATGGCAAGTGGATGCTCCAAGGCGGTCAAGTCACCGGAGGATCGAAAACCGAAACGGTGAAGAACATCGAGCTTGCCAAGACCGGCAGCGAACCGGCCGATGGCCATCAACACTGGTTGGAAATCACCGGCAACGGCACGGTGGTTCAAGGTCGCCTTGTCGCCGGGTTCACCATGACCGCAGTGAAGGATGCCAAGGGGGCGACCATCACGCAACCGACCTTGCCGACCAAGGCCAGCCCGAACGGGCGGAAGTGCGTTGTGCTTCTCGGGATCTGGAATAGCGGCAGGTTCCAGCCGTCCCAAACCGGAAACATCGCCGTTTCCTTTTGCCCCGGAGCGGGCTACACCGTTTCACGCGGATCATGAGCGCCATCCCGTTCGAGTATGCTTTCATGTCGGATTTCAACGCGCTTTCGCCGTGTTGCTGCCCTGCGGCCGAATGTCCGCAGCCGGTGTTCGAGTATCAGTATCGTGACTCGGTTTCCTGCAAGGGCGGGTTCTCCCCATGGTTGAAGAACGACAGCACCCCGAACGGTTTTGACCTGACGCAACCGGGGAAACTGGTCCCGCTCTACCGCACGCAGACGGAATCGACCAAGATCGAGAAGGCGGGAACGCTTGCCGAAACGTGGCAGTATTCCAGCGGCGGAGTTGTTTCCGATACCTTCGTGTTCAACGCCACGGTCGCCTACGATTTCACGACATCCCAGCAATCGACCTACGACAAGAAGCTGGAGGAATGGGAAGCGGGGTCACAACCGTTTGGCGCATGCCCTCCGGAAAGCACCATCATGGCCGCGCAAGCCACGGCATCGGGCGTGAGCATTGGCGCGGAGGATGAAAACGGAAACGTCGTCGTCACGCTCTCCACCCCGGAGGTTCGTCCGGAAGATCCGGGTAATCCCGGCGAAAAAGCGGGCTTCTACCAATTCCGGGTGGACGGGTTTACCTACACGTCGGGCAACGAGTTCGAGGTGACGATGGCGGCGGATGACGATACCTGCCACGAGTTCCAAGTTCGGCACGTCTGCGGCGGCAACGGCAAGTGGTCGGAACCCAAGGTTTTCTCGGTGGTCGCCAACCCATGTTGCGGCAAGGCAAGCCCCCTGCCCCGCTGCTCGCTGACATTCACCACCGGAAACATCCAATGGGACAAAACCCAGGAATACGTTTCCGACGAAGGGAACGGCACATGGTCCACAAGCTATTCCGGCACCGGCCCGTCTTCGAGTGATTCGGGATCATTCTCCGCCTGCACCGGCACCGAGCCTGACAACGTGCCGCTAGGTCTGTCGTCATTCCAGTTCCGCCCGGCGATTGACTGGCTTCTGAACTCATCGGAAGGCTACGAAACGTCAACCACCTACACCCAGGATGAACGGAAGATCGTTGAGTCCAGCACCCGCTCCGACAGCAGCAGCTACACGCCAGACCCGCTCAATGACCCGCCGGGATGGTATTTGGCCAGCGGCAGCGATGCCGGAACGGCGAAGGTCACGGAAACCCTCGCCTACTCCGATGACCGGAATCAGGGGAAAAGCTCGATCAGCGGAATGTTCGGTGAGTTGCGCGGGCAGGTCCAACGGGTGAATGATTCCTACGGGTGGGGCATGACGGTTTTCGGGAACTGGTGGTGGGGCGAGTCCTACAACGGGTATGCGCGGGCGGTGGGAGTTTATCCGGAAACGGACGGATTCACCTACGAAGGGCAACTGCGGGTGCATCTCCGCCAGTTCCGCTACCGCTGGGAGGTTCCGGTATCCCACGACGGGGATTTCTACCGGGTCCACTGGAGGATCGGCAGGTTCCACGACCGATGGGCGGAATGGGCCGGGGAGTATTACGCATGGGCGGTGGCCAAGCACGCTTTCCTGACCAAGCCGAAAAAGGGCGATCCTGATTACCCGAAGCTCTCGGACTTTTTCAACGACCCGTCCACCCCGCAGAACGAAGCGAAGGACGCGCTGGAAGCCGCGATTGCAGCGATCAACGCCATCTCTGATCCCGGATCGGCACCGGAAGAACCCCGCGACCTCCGCCCGTCCGTCGTTCAGGACTCCTTGGTGTGGCAATGGAACTCCAGCCAAGGCGAGCGGGACCAGGAGAACATCGACCGGTGCGACCCGACCAAGGACACCCGCCAACCGCCGCGCCCGGAGCCTCCCGACCGGGACAACTACCCGGATGCGGAGGATTGGCAGGAGGCACAGGAAGCCCACAAGGAAGCCGTCAAGGAATGGGAGCAAGACCAGAAGGAACTTCGCGCACGGTCCAAGCGGCAAAGCGAGTGGCGGATTGTCACCCCGGATGAATGGTCCGACTGGCGCGGCAAGCCTGACACTGTTCCGGATCTTCCGGAAAACCCCACCGAAGAGGACAGGGAGCTTCACACGCGCCAGAAGCGCCGATACGAGTTCTTGCTGAACCGATGGAGGAACGAGCGTCACGCCTCGCTGGTGGTTTGCGACGTTCGCCGGGTGTGCGGCGAACCACCGGAGGGAGCGGTAGAGGAATGGGATCTGCGTTTCCCCACCACCGAATTGCCCCCCTTGAGCCCCGGCAAGGAAGATCCCGCCCGATGGTCCGAATGGTATGCCCGATTCTCCTGAAAGACCGTTCATCCCGCCGCGCAAGCCCCACGGCATCGAAGGGCTTGGTGATGTCGTTCACATCATCGCTGGTCCTGCGGCCAAGGTGATCGACGGGATGCTGGGTACCGACTGGCAGCACTGCCCGGAATGCGCGGAGCGCCGGAAGGACTGGAACGAGAAGTTCCCGCTCAGGCGTTCGGCTCGTTGAGCATCACGCGGGGTTGTCCCATCGACGCCAACACGCGGGTCTGCGCTTCGGTGTCTTCGTGCGGGCTTTTCAGCACGGTCAGGATGCCAAGCCGGTATTGGCGAAGGTTCTCCCGTTCCCGGTCGGAAAGGTCGCTCCGGTGGAGGATTTCGTCGGCCAAGCGATCGGCTTCACGTTTCCAACGGTCAAGGAACCGGACAAACTCTTCCCGGTCGAGCAGGAACGTGTTGTCGTGGATGATCTGCCGCGCCGTGTTGACGGAGGCATTCGGTCGGAACTGGTCGGGGACAGGGCTGGGGTTCATTGATCGCGTGCAAGTTGTGGAATCTGCGGATAGAACGCTTTCTTGCTAAGTGTGGGATAACTCCTTGTTCTGGCCACGGAATAGATCGCCTTGCGCCAGTTCGCGCTTGATCCGTTCCACGGCGTTTTTGAAGTGTTCCGGGTCTTTCTCGATGCCGATTGCTTTCCGCCCGGTGCGGATTGCGGCGATGATCGTTGATCCGCTGCCCATGTAGGGGTCGAGCACGGTTGCGCCTTCCGGCACCTTGGCCTTGTCCATGCACCACGCCATGAGCGGCACGGGCTTTTGTGTCGGGTGGATTCGAGTCTTGGCTTCCCCCGTGATTGAGAGGTCGCGCTTGCAGTAGATTCCATGCCCGCCCTTCATCCACGCTTCCTCGGCATCGCTCAGGAACGATCCGAAGGCTTCATCGTTGCGCTTGATCCAGATCAGTTTCGTTCCCACTGGCAGCCGTGCGCCGAAGTGGTTTGACCCGAACAGCACCACCTTTTCCCACGCCAGCCAGGGCGAGGGATCGAACGGCTTGTCGTCGCCTTCGATTGGCGTTCCGTAGTCCCTGCCGCTGCCGCGCTTCTTCACGCTGGCAGCATCGCCCCCGCTGAATCTCGCAAGGTTCGTGTCCCATTTCATGCCATAGGGAGGGTCGCTGATGATCGCATCCACGCCTTGCAGCATCGGCGCAATGGCCATGCAATCGCCCAGCCACACCTCAACCCCAAGAGCCAGAACAAGACGCCGCATGGAATCACTGCCCGGCGGCAGTTTCCCTGAAGTCATCATCGGTGGCGGGCAGTGATCCATGGGCTTAGACGTTCATGGCAGCATCTTCTTGGCCTGCGCTTCGAGTTGCCGCTGGAACTCCGTCCCGTCGAACGGAAACACTGGTTTTGGGTCAGCAAACGGATCGGCAGGCTTGAGCTTCACGGCGGCTTGGATCTCGGCAACACGCTTGGCGCGGGCGGTGGCATTTGCGGCGGCGGTCTGTTTGACTGACATGACGTTCCGTGGGGTTCAGGTTACAGGTTCGCCGGGGCTTGTCGAGGCTTCGATGCGGCGGCTGCGGCGGTTCCTTGCGGGTCCGGTCCACCGGGTTGCACCGGGAGCATCTGGATCGGCTGGATCACCCGGTCGGCGTTCTTGACCTGCAAGGCTTTCAGCATCCCCCGGTACATGTCGGCAGTCACCACCTGAACCTCGAACGGTTGGGCGTAGAAGTCCTTCACCAGTTGCGTTGCCCGGAGCGAGGATTCAAGGATCTGTTCGCCACGGTGGCGCTCCAGAAGAACCCGCGTGTCGATCTCCATGTTGTTGATGTCGGCCGGGTTGATCTCTTGGAACCCTTGGACGCCTTCCCCGCCTTCTTCCCCTTCCTCGAAGTAGCGATAGACCTCCATTTCGTCCAAGCGGGTCATCACCAGCTTGACCATGCGGTTCAGCGTCTCCGACACGCCCGGTTCAAGGTGGCCAAGGAACAGGCTGAAAAGCTCCTGCCCGGATTTCTCGATGTTCCGGATGCCGGTGGCGAGTTTGGACGACTCCAGACCGGCGGCTTGCCCGTCGTTGGCGTTCATCACGCCGGATTCGTTCATCATCAGTTGCATGTAGAACTCGATGAACTCCATCAGCTTGTCCCCGATGTTGTCCTCGATGTACACGGATTCGAGGATGTCCTTCGCTTCCTTGTCGCCAATCGGTGTGTAGGTGCCGCCCCAATTCATTTCGAGGTTCGGGTTGGCCCTGCCCTCCACCGTGTTGTGCGGCCTCCAGAAGTCCACGCGCCCGGAGCCGGAAACCGCCCGGTTCTTCCGGTTCATCCACAGGTCGATCACCTGCTGGCTTGGGTTCATCATTTCCATGGCCCCCATGCCATACCAGCGGCCGGGGATCTCGTTCACCCGGACCACCGCAAACGGGCGGCATCCGTCCGGGGTGACGTTGGCCACATAGTCGTAAAAGATCGGGGTGCGGCTTTCCCGGTCGATCACCAGCATGATGTCCTCCAGGATGCCGTCGCCGTCGATGTCGTATCGAAGGTGGAACTCCGCGATCTTGACCATCGGTTGCTGCCGCTCGTTGGTCAGACCCGCCTTGGTGGCGCTGTCCACCTGATCGGAGTTCTGGCCTGCCGCCGTGGTGTTGGACGTTCCGGCGAGTCTGCGAAGAAGCTCCACTGACTTTCGGGTGGCTTCGAGACGCTGGTCGGGCGTGGAGTTTTGCGCGATGGCTTTCTGCCACTCGTCGGCCAGTTCCATGAACGGCCGGTCGTAGAGATGCACCACGCAGTCGGCGTCCTGCACCGTCTCCGCGTCGAGCGGACAAAGGAAGTCGAGGTAGTTGATAACCTTCGCCTCCGGGCCGCGATAGGTGATGATCCGGCGGGTGATGCGCTTCTCCTGCCAAATGGGAACCTGCGGCATGGGCGTGATGCCATCCCGCTTGAGAACCATCAGCCCGGACTCAATCGGTTGGCCGGTCATTTCGTCCACCACCGTCTCGGCAATCCACTCGTCCGCTTCCACGATGTAGTCACCCTGCGCGTCGAGGATGTCGTTGCCTGCTTCGTCAACCAAGACGGTCGCCGTGGTCTTGTAAATCTGCTCTTTGTTGCGCCAAGTGGTCTTTACCACCGCTTCGCCAAGGATGAATGCCCGCTCCACCGCTTGTTCCTCGGTGCGCTTGAGTTTCGCCTGATCCATCTTCCATCGGAGGTAGCGGTCGGACTGGTCGGCTCGGATCATGTCCGCATTCCCCACCGGATACACCGCAAACCAAGGATCGGTGCCGAAGAAGTAGTTGATGGCCCGTGCGACCATCTGACGGCAAATCCGCCGTGCGGCCGGGACAACCAGGTTGGACTCCCCGAAGATTCCGCCAACCAAGCGCGGACGCCACTCCACTTCATTGCGGAACGTCTTGTCGTAGAGGATGCGTTTGCCCATCCACGTCGCCTGCGGTCCATCCTTGCCTTCCGGGTCGGGCAGGGCGATCCCCTCAAAGTTCCACCACTCGCCGCCTTTGGTGATGTCGCGCCCCATCTCCTGCTCAAGATCGCCAAGGCGCTTCATGGCGTGGCCGACAAGCTCCTCCTCCTGCTCGCGGGTCAGCACATAGTCCGTGGGGAACGGCATCAGTGGGGAAACTCCATCGTCCTCGCGGATCACTTCCTCGCCCGGAACCGGTTCGAGCACTCGTTGAACTTGGTCTTGTTGTGGCATGACGTTTTGTGGGGGTTAGCGGCTGTATTTGATGGAGAGGATCGTTTTGGCGTCTGTCCGGGCCTTGGAGACGGCATTTTTCACCGCCTCCACATCCCGTTCCGTGGGGCTATCATAGTTGATGCGGTTCAACTTGAGAAGCGCGAGGGTCCGTTTTCCGGCCATTTCCCTGAACTCCTTCAGTTGTGCCGCGTCCATCTCGACGTTCTGCCCGGTGCGGCGGTGCTTGAACTCCGCCTTGAGGATGGGCGACGGGAACCATGGCTTGCGGTCGTTCGGATCGGCGGCTTTCGCCCACTTGCCGGAATCGCGCCACTTGATGAGCATGCGGTCCACCGGGTGAACCTTGTCGGTGCCGGTGTCCGCGATGTCCACCGAACGGGCAACGGAATCGGCAAGCCCGCCGTCCATGAGAACCGGTTTTCTGCCTTCGCGGCCGTAGGGGTCAACCTTGGCGGGTTTCTGGCCGGTGGGTGCAACTTGGTAGAGCAGTTCCTCCATGAAACCGTTGGAACGCTCGCGGAACATCGTGTCACCCTCGCGGATCGGTTGCTTGATGATGTTCGGAACCACCATGGCGATGCGACCGGCGAGGAACTGGTGGAACTTCCGGTTCTCTTGCAGGTCCGGGGAGGCAAGGACGTTCGTGGTGAGGGCAATCAGGTCGTTCACGCCGCGCATGAACGTCTTGTCCTGCGCCTGTGCCACCAGACCGCCCATCGCGGCTTCAAGGGCTTGCTGGTTGGTCTGACCGGCCCGCCATGACCGTTTGAACGACTTGATCGTGTCGATGGTCGCGGAAAGAGTGGTGGCCAGTGGCTCGATGCGGCCGTAGTTGAACCCGAACCGTTCGCTACCGTCCTTACGGCGGAAGCTGATGCGGAAAGGTCCGACTCCGCTGCGCATCCTGGCGTCCCGCTCCGCCCGGCCCTGCGGGGTGAACGGGGCTGATCCGGTGATAACGAACGGCTTGTCCAAGTCGTCTTCGTCCCCTTCCCCGGCAGCGGTGGCGGCGAGCATCATCAGCAGGACGGTGCCTTGAAGTTGCTGCCCGATCCGGGTGATGAGTTCCGGGTTGCGGCCCTTGGCGTTCCACTTGAACTCCCGCTTGCCGGTGGCGTCGTTCTTGACGAACGAGTTGTCCGCGATGCCAAGCGCGATGTCGATCAGACTGACCGGGTTGAGCGTGTGCCGCATCCCTTTGCGGATGATGTTGAACGGAGTGCGCTGGAACGGGAAGAAACTGACCCGGAGCATGGCGGCGAGTCCCTTCACGGCAAGGTTGTGGTGTTCCTTGGCAATGGCGTCGGTGATCCGACCGGCGACGAAACCGGCCAAGTCGCCAATGTCGCGCACGGGAACCGTTTTATTCTCTCCCTCGGCGTGCGGGTCGCGCTGTCCTGGCAGCGGGTTGGAGTAGATGTAATTCGACGCCTTCTGGCTGGCCATGTGGTAGGAGAAGCTGCCGGGAGTGTTGACTTCCTTTTTGACGAACGTGTCGAACTCCGGGGAACCCGGTTGCAGCCCCTTCGCCTTGGCCAAACGGTAGGCATACGCCCCGACCTCCGCGCACGCGATGAGCGTCCGGTTGAAGTCGTCGGTGGCTGTCAGCAGGCGCCTCGGGATACGCGCCCAATCTCCCTTCTTGCCGGAAATGCTTCCGATCATGCGATGACTGCCGCCGCCAAGGATCTTGTCCCAATCGACCTCCATCGCGTTTACGTCCCGGTCGAACATCGGGTGTTGCGCGGCCATGGACGCTTGGAAGTTGCTCAAGGCGCGGATGAGTGCCGGTTTCATCGCCCGCATGATGTAGCGGGCTTCCCCGTATTGCGCGGACATGGGATCTTTGACAAACGAGTTGATCGCCAAGTCCAATCCACGGCCAACCGTCATTTCCCACGCGGCGGGAAGGATGGCAGTCGCGTTGACCAGCATGGTCTGGAGTCCTGAGAGCATGGAGGCGTAGAACCACTCCGTTGCCTTGTCCACCACGTCGGCGTCGATCTGGCTGATGGCGCGGGAGACGGCCGCCACCTGGGCGATGTCCTCGATGTCGAACCGGTAGTCCTCGATGCCCTTCCCGGCGTCGAAGATTCCCCGGCTGTCGGTGCCGTATTTGGCAAGGATGGAGTCGATTTCCTTCACCATGCGTTCCGCCTGCTCGCGCTGCTTGCCTTTGAGCGAGTCGATCTTGCCAACCGCCCCCGCCAAGCCACGGATGATTTCCACCCGTTCCATGATGCCTGCGCGGTCCTTGGTGTCGAACTCGTAGGATTTTAGCCCATCGGTGAACTCGGGCCGCGACCAGTCGGAGGAAAGCGGGTGCGACTCGGAAACGTCCGGGGTCTTCGGTTTCTTCGTCCGGGGGAGAACACGCTTCGCCGGAACCACTGCCGGAAGCCCGAAATCCTCGACCAGCATCGCCTCGATCATCGCGTCGATGTCGGGAGTCTTGCCGGAATCGCCACCGGGAACCGGCGCGGCTTTCAGCGTGTCCTTCATCGTCTCGCGGATCTGCTCGCGGGTCATGCCGGATTCGAGCATCTGCCGCAGTTGCTTGGCGATTTCCTCGCGGGTCTTCGTCACCGTCTCCTGCGCCTTCTCTGCGGCTTCCTTACCGTAGCGGCGTTTGATGTCGGCAATCGTCGCGCCTTTCTGCACCATCTTCACCACGCCCTGATCCAAGAGGTTCTGCTTTTTTAGCACTTCCTTGACCAAGCGGCTGTTCTCCAGTTGCAGGTCGCGGTTCTTGCCAAGCACCTGTTCGATCCGCAGTCCCAGCTTCGCCAGTTCCGCCTCGACCTCCTTGATGCGCTGCTCGGCCGCTTTCTCAAGGTAGGCTTTGCGCTCGCGGGGAGGAAGCAGACGGGTCCGGGCTTCCACCTTCTGACTCGGCTTGAAGATCGCCCCGGCGATTGCCTGCTCGGCGCGTTCGGCGGGCGTCATAAACCGATCCATCCGCATCCGGAGCGAACGGGCGGTTTCCCGACCAACGGCAATGTCGGCAAAGTGAAGAGCGGTGATTTCCGCCATGCGCTTCGGATCGCCGGATGCCACGGCTTCGCGGGTCTTGCGGTCCAGAAGCAGGTTGATCGCGTGCTGCTTGTAGTCGGCCACCGAATCGCCGCCACGGTCGGAGAATGCGTTCTCAAGAAGCAGTCGCTCCACGTCCTCGGGATACTTCTCAAGGTATTCCCTGCCCTTGGCCATCACGTCGCGGTCATTCCGCACGGTGCGGGTGTGCAAGTCATAGGCGCGGATGATGTCGCGCTCCACGCGGGACTCGGTGGTCGAACCTGGATTGGAGAACGTCGGATCAACCCCGATGCTTCCGGGGCCGTATTCCTTGGCCTGCTCGCGGGCCATGTCGAGCTTCGGCTGGGCGGCTTGCACCTTGGCGTTGGCGCGGCGTTGGAAGAGTTCCGGGCCTTCGTCAGCGTCCTTGGGCATCGGCGCGGCCCTGAGCGTGTCTTTCACCAAGTTGCGCGAAGGAATCTCGGTGACGTTGGGTGCCGACTTCGGGCGCGGCAGCAACGGCTTCCCGTGCTTGGTCAGGCTGTGAACCGACACGGTTTGCTTTTTCCCGCCCTTGGTTTCAATCGTCCACCACCGGAAGCGATCCGGCGTGGAGTCGGGCTTTAAGATGCCTTTCAGCACGTTCGGGTCAAAGTCGGACGCAGGACCAAGCACTTCGACTTGCTGGCCTTGGTAAGTAGCCGAAAACGGCCAGTCGGTCATCTCCAGTTCGCTCAGTTCGGCAAAGTGCGGTTTGGCGTTGTCCCTGTCGCCCCTGATCGCCTTCACGGCCTCGACGCGCTGCTCGCGGGTCAGGTTTTTCCACTCGGGATCACGCGGAGTCACTCGCGGTGGAAGCGGGGCGGCGCGGAGGGACGAATCGCCACGGCGGGCGGGAACGGCATCTGCGACCGACCGGAGCGTGTCCGGGTCAATGTCGGAAAGGTCGATGTCCGTTCGCCCTGCCTCGACGTTCTGGTCGATCACCAGCATCCGCGTGCGGACTCCGGTTCCTGAGTTCTTGAACGCTCCTTCCGGCAGCTTGATGACCACCGCGCCCTTGTCGGAAAGGAACTGCCTGAACTCCTGTGATTGCTTGTCGGAGCGGAAGAATCCGCCTTCACCGACGATGGCCACGAGTCGCCCATCCGGCGTCAACAGGCTGAATGCCTTCATTACATGCGCCATGTCCTGCCAGCCAGTTCCCGCCTTGCGCTCGAACGGCGGGTTCATGTGGATGGTGTTGAACAGTCCAAGCGTGTCGGCCACTTCAAGGAAGTCGGCATTCGTCACGTTGTATCCCTGCCCCTTGAGGTAGTCCGCGTTGTCTTGCCGGAACTCGACGGCGGTGATGGACCGCAGGTTCTTGCTGCCCTTGGCAAAGCGGATCAGGTTGCCCCGTCCCGCTGACGGTTCCAGTAACTTGCCCCTCGCCCCGGAAATCTGCGTCATCAGAGCGGCCAGCGACAGCGGGGTTTCAAAGAACCCGTGCGACTGATCGCCCTTCTGGCGGCGGTTCTTCTCCAGCCGCTCCGCCTGCTCGAAAATGTCGGATTCGGCCACTTCGACCTCGCCGTCCGTCTGCTTCACGTCGGCACTGCCCTCGAAGTCGAAATCATCGGTCAGCACCTTCGCTGCCTTCATGTCGATGCCCTTGACCAAGGCACCCATGTCCCGCATCCGGCGACCAACCCGGTTGGCCAGCATCCGCTCAAAAGCGATGTTGTCGGCAAACAGCCAGTTGATGAACGCCTTGGACTGTAACCCGTAGCGAGCGACCCGCCCGGATACTTGATCGACTCCGGTTGCCACCCACGGCAGGTTGATGTTGATTTGGACGGTCGGGCGGTTGCCTACCTTGTCGTGAAGGGAAAGCCCTGTGCCGCCCTTGGCCATGGTGGCGACGATCACGCGCTTCTCTCCGCGCAAGAACGCTTCCTTGTCAGCCTTGGCCTTTGCGCCGGTCACGCTGCCGGTGTAAACGCCCACCTTGTCCGCTCCGCCAAGGGCCCCGACGATCTCGTCCTCCACGCTGGGAAGTTGGATTTCGATGTCGGCCTCATACATGGCCTTGGCAATGTCCATGATGAACGGGGCGAATGGAGAGGGCCCTGGGCGTTCGCCATACTTGCGCTTGATAGCGGCTTCCCGTTTCCACGAGTCCATCATTTCCGCCATTTCCGGGAAGGTGTAGTGCTTGGAATCGCGGCCGTTTTCCTTTTGGTATGCCTCGCCGGTCTTGTAGCGGCCAAGCCAGCGGTCGGCTTTCGTTTCCACGAAAATCACCACGTTGTTCGGGCTACCCTTGGCGTCTGTGTCGGCAAGGATACGCTTCGCCTCGGAAACGGCATGCTCGACCTTGGACGCTTCGAGGATGCGCTTGACCGTGTTGGTCATGTGCATGGAAACCTGAGAGTTCTCGCGGGCGTCACGGATGCTGCCGTCCTCATTGCGATACTTGGCCATCGCGTCGTCGTAGGCGGCTGTCACCCGGTCGTAGAGAGTCACCCACTGGTCTGCGGCCTTAAACTTGGTGAACGTGCTTTCCACCATCTCCATCGGCAGTCGCATCGGGCGCGTGACCATGATTCCTTGGCGAACGAACCACTGGCGGGCGGCAAGACCGTCCTCAAGTTTCCCTCCGCGCCAATACAGCGTTTCCTCGATCTGCTCTTGGCCGGTCTGTGGATTGAAGAACTTCCGGCGCTTCACGCTGGCACCGTAGGCTTTGCCCCACTCGACATGCCCGCCCGCCTCGTTGAATAGTCCGGTCCCGCCAAGGTAGGCGGCTTGCACCGGGTTTTCAAACGGGGTGGCGCTGGCAAAGATCGTGAACTTGGCATTGGCCATCATCGGCTGGGATTTTTCCCCGCGTGCTGCCTGCTCGTTTTTGACGTTGTGCGCCTCATCGAAGATCAACACGGCGTCCTTCTCCATCGGGATCGGCTTGGTGCTCATCTCCGAATAGGTGTGGAACTTCACGTCCGACACGCCAAAGTCCGCAAGGTCGGCTTTGATCTGCTCGATCAAGTCTTGGTTCATCGTCACATAGACGAACGACTTGGCTCCTTTGGCCCGCATTTCGCGGATTGCCCCACCAAGCACGAACGTCTTGCCGGTTCCCGCTCCGTTGCCAAGGATGAACGCTGGCTTTCCTGCTTGGAACGCCGCCGTAATCATGGCGATGTCCTCGATCTGGTCCTCGACCACCTCGGCGGGCATGCCAAACTTCAAGCCACGGCGGATCAGCGCCGCTGTACCGGCGTCCACCGACGAGATTGCATCTCCTCGATCTCTTCGTTCGTCGGAACTCCCATCAAGCCGTTCTCGAAGTTCTCGGAGTCTTGCATCTTCATCAGGGTCATTGCTAGCCCCGGAGTCGTCCTGAGTGCTTCCCGACTGGCTTTCCGGCGCTGGCTTTCCAGCGAGGGCATTGGCGATTTTTTGTGTGGGGTCTTCATCTGAGAAAATGGACCACGCCTTTGCGGGAGCATACCACTTGGCACCAAGGTCTTTCAAGGCGTCTTTCACGTCAAACGTCTTGCCCTTGATCCGCCAGACGGCTTTCCCGGTCTTGGTGGCCTCTTTTTCGAGGGTGATGCCGCGCTTTGCGAGTTCGGAGGCGGCTTGCTCCGGTGAGAATGTTTCGATGTCGGCGGTGGATTCGACGGCGGTGTCGG
>Ga0315906_10004069_pt1 | contig 18994 bp, 15 predicted proteins | sample LakEriMetagenome_4_FD_203526 | JGI IMG/M metagenome (GOLD analysis project Ga0315906, IMG submission 203526) | Freshwater fungal communities from buoy surface, Lake Erie, Ohio, United States - Buoy 2 MA122 | ecosystem: Environmental > Aquatic > Freshwater > Lake > Lake biofilm | place: USA... | reverse complement strand
GCCTTGCAGGCGATAGCGCTGCATACACCGAGTGCTCGCTCGGGTTTCTGGAGCCGGAGAAAACCTACAGCGCACGCATCATACACGACATCCCTGAAGGTGATATCCTCAACGCACCAAACGCCTATGGTGATGCAACGTTTGTTGTTAGATCCACTGACAATCTTCCATGCAACATGTTACCTGGTGGAGGGTTCCTGATGTGGCTGACGCCAATCGACTCGGTAAGATCAGGCGATGCTCCCATCCAAAAATATTTGGCATCAACCATTTCATATCGCGACAATTTTGCAAAACGAAAATGGTTTGGAACCATGCGCATCGCTCACGAGGGTGTTGCCAAACAGGTCACCTATAACATTCCTTACAATCAACAATATGATGGGGGAGGATTGGATGGATTGAACAACGGAATGCGGGGCGGGCTGGACTACACCTCAGGTGGCTGGCAAGGATTCTTAGGACATGGCATGGATGTCACATTTGATTTAGGTGCTATTGACACCCTGAAAAATGTCAGCATCGGATTACTCGATGCTCCGGGCAGTTGGATTTTCCTTCCTGAACGCATCGAGTTGTTGTGCTCTTCCGATGGTAGTACGTTTCAATCCATCCGGCAGCAACCCATCATCCCAAATTTATCATCCGACCCATCGGTTCATCGCATACATGAGGTCCGGTTCGGCCAGCTGAACCAGCAAGCCCGTTATGTGCGAATTCGTTCTTCAGGCAACTACATTTGTCCAACAGGTCATCCCGGAGCTGGACAACCATCATGGTTATTTGCAGACGAGGTCTTGATCAATGTTGATGGATGGTAAAGGTCTTTAATTGGCTATCTTTATTCCTTGATAATTAAAATCGAACACATGCGACTCATTATTTGTCTATTGATTCCTTTAGCCATTGGAGGATTTTCCGGTTTTTTGTCTGCATCTGGCGTCAACGATTGGTATGCCACCATCAACAAGCCAAGTTTCAATCCGCCATCATGGGTGTTCGGGCCTGTTTGGACGGTGCTATATCTGGTGATGGGATATTCATTCTATCTGATATGGAAAGCCGAGCCCTCGTCCGCCAGGAATACCGTCATCGGTTTGTTCATCCTGCAACTGACATTGAATTTCATGTGGAGCTTGATTTTCTTCCGTTGGCACCTGATGGGTCTGGCTTTTGCTGAAATCGTGACCTTGTGGTTTGTGATTGCACTCATGGCCTTTAAAATGCATCCTGTCTCACCACTTGCCGCATGGCTTCAGGTTCCATACCTCCTATGGGTGGGTTTTGCCTCAGTGTTGTCGGGAAGTCTTTGGTGGCTGAACCGATAATCCAAACCACAGGATATCAGGCAAGGGAACCCTGATGGTGCTAATCAACCGGATTGGTGCTGTTTTGATTTGAATCAGGTTTAATCTGTGCGGACCCGTTCAATTCGCTATATCCGTGTGCCCCTACTTCAGGGAGATACACACATTCTTCTCCTCGGTGAAGAAATCCAACGCCTCGAATCCGCCTTCGCGGCCTACACCTGATTGCTTCACACCGCCGAAAGGCGTACGCAAATCGCGCAACAACCAGCAGTTGATCCAAACAATGCCGCTTTGAATATTGGATGCCACGCGGTGCGCACGGTTAAGGTCTGTGGTCCATACGGTGGAAGCCAAGCCGTAGTTGGTGCTGTTGGCATAACTCAAAACTTCCTCCTCGGTGTCGAATGGCATGATGGTGACTACAGGGCCGAATATTTCCTCTTGATTGGTACGACAATCCGAAGGAAGCCCTTCGATTACTGTTGGGGCAATAAAATAGCCGCCAGCATTTTCACCATCCAACACCACACGATTTCCTCCACACAACACCTTTCCTCCCTCTTGTTTTGCCAATTCGATATACGACAAGATCTTGTTCATGTGCGGTTCCGAAACAATGGCACCCATTCGATTCTCATCGTTCATCGGATTGCCTGTTTTCAATTTTTGAACTTCCTTCACAAAGGCTTCCTTGAATTTATCATATATACTGCGCTCTACAAACATACGACTGCCACACAAACAGATCTCGCCTTGGTTGGAGAACGACGAAAGCACCGATGTCTTCACCGCTTTTTCAAAATCGCAATCGGCGAATATGATGTTGGGGTTCTTGCCGCCTAGCTCCAACGAAAGTTTCTTGAACATTGGCGCCGCCACCCTTGAGATTTCCGCTCCTGTCTTGGTGCCTCCGGTGAAGGAGATCACCGGGATCTCCGGATGGGAAGTGATGGCGCTGCCCACCTTTGGTCCTAGTCCATGTACGATGTTCAGTACCCCTGCAGGTAAGCCCGCTTCAATGCACAACTCCGAAAGCATATAAGCAGTCATGGGAGTGATCTCAGATGGTTTAGCGACCACACAACAACCAGCAGCCAGTGCTGGTGCGATTTTCCATGTGAAGAGGTACAATGGCAAATTCCATGGCGAAATACAGCCCGCTACGCCGATAGGATGACGCAGGGTGTAGTTAATCGCAGTGCCCTCCATGCTGTGAGCAGCAGTGTGATTGTGCAAAATACCAGTTGCATAAAAATGAAAATTCTTCGACGCGCGTGGTATGTCAACGGCCTTGGCCAGCCACAGCGGCTTGCCGTTATCAATGCTTTCAGCCAATGCGAGCTTGTCGAGGTCGCGATCAATTAGCTGCGATATTTTTATCAGAATGGCCGAACGCTTCTCTGCGGGGGTGTTGCTCCATCCCGCGAAAGCGGACTTGGCGGATTGCACGGCCAACTCCACATCCCGCCCATCCGAATCCGGAATGTGGCTGTAGGTTTTTCCAGTGGCGGGATTGATGTTATCAATATATCCTCCCGAGGCGGGAGCCACCAACGCACCGTTAATGTAATTGCTGATCTTTTGCATGAGGTGGATACGCGACAATCAAAGTTTGGTGAACCGTTGTACGGATGATTGGCCGTTGCTGTACACGCGCAACAGGTAAACGCCATTAGACCATTTACCGGTTTCAATCATCAAGGAAGGGTTGGATATGCGGGTGTTCGGCACTATGATTCGTCCCGATGGATCGGTAACCTCATATGACATGTTATCCGAATAATGCAGCACCTGCAAACGCAACTGGTCGTGCACTGGATTTGGAGCAATGGTGAATGCCTGGCTGCTGTTGGACTCTGTGACTGAAGTGAACGAAGTGGGTACACATCCACCATACGTGTAAGTGATCAATCGTTCCGCATTCTGGTTCACGATGTCGCGGATGTTATCGATGCAAATCACCGAATCGGTAACCCCCGTGAAATAAATGCGGCACAGTGGTTGCGAAGTTGCCGAACGCATGAGCGATGAATCCTGCCGTGAAATCGCGAATAGGGATGTCCCCCCGTTTATCAATCGGATGTCTACGGGGAATTCTACCGGATCGGCCAAGCTAACCACCGATGATGGGATGATGCCACTTACGGTGAATTGATATGCCTTGATGTCGGCATCGACATTACGAATCTCAATATCCATGAACCCATTGGTGAAATCCACTGTGGTGATGGCAAGCCCGGCAGTATCGTTTGGATTCAAGATGTTCCTCGGAAAATTACATTCGTTGGTGTTGGTTCCTGCAGGGTGGGGCGCATGTGGCGTGTTGATGCACCACAAGGCCAATGCTGCATCATATACTGATACTTGTCCGTCGCCATTCAAATCATAACAGGGTGCCGATGAGCCCGGCATGCTCTCCAGCATGTTGGCATATTCGAATACATCGGTAGTGTCCAAAGCCAAGTCGTTGTTCAGGTTTCCATAGATACCTGTACCAGCACAAACCCCATTGCAATCAAGCACTGCGGCACCACCTGGAATACCCATGCAATCCACAAACGGGGTGCAATTTGGAAGTATGGTGAAAGTAGGAACACCGGCGGTGTTGCGTGTGATCTGCAAACAAACCTGCAAGGCATTGTTGGCATGGTTGATTTCATAATGGTTGAACGCATCAGGCAAATGCCGTGAGTTGATGATCACAGCCAGTCGGTATTGTCCATCGGGCACATCAGTGATATCGATCCATTGACACTGGGTGCCTACGCCATATACATCGTAACAACCTGCCGAGATACCCATGTATCCGCAGTTGTAGGTGCCCCAACCGCACAGGTCCATCACACAGAAGCCATTCTTATGTCCTGCAGGTATCAGGTTGCCGTTGTTATCATACAAACGGTAGTCGCCATAGCCCTCGTAATGTGCATGTCCGTGGCAGTTCACCGTGTTGAACATCGTAGGGTTTCCTGAAGGGGTTCCTACGATGTAATCGAGATTGCCGATGTTGTCAATCTTCGAGGTGAAGGAAATCACATAACGGTTGCCATATCCCGTTACGCAACCCTCGGCTACATCGCAGGTGCCTGCGGTAATGGTTTGCATCACAAGACTGTTCACAAAGGCGAGCGAATCGAATACCAGATCGGGGCCTGTGCATCCAGGGTTGGGTGCGTAAATGCAACTGCCGTCGTCGACGGATGCCAGTGGATTGAAGTTGCAGGCATTCGGGTCGGTGCATCCCGATACGGGCCCCACATAGCTGAAAGAGAAATTCACAGTGCCCGTGCAGTTGTCGTTGCTGTCGCCAATGCGCACGATGTACGATTGTCCGGCCATGAAGATTACATCCAGCTCAGCTTGGAGACCGCAACTTGCATTGTCGTTGTAGGCATAAGTTCCCGGAGGACCTTCATCGCCAGATTGGGGATTGCAGTAGGAGTACACCCAGATTTTTGTGTCGCAGGTGTTGGTTCCACAAGTGGTGATGTTATAGATGCCGGTTGCTGGTGCGGTGAAGGTGTAATAGTGGTTATCGTAAATGGTGTTGTGGTTGCCAGCCGTAAGTGTTGATGGTTGCGAGCAAAAGGATCCGGAAGGACAGTTGATGGCCACCACGTCTTGGAATCCGTAATTGTATCCGGTGGCAATCTGTTGTCCGTTCAGGTAGAGCCAATATCCACCAGGCGCATAAATACCATCGCCGTAGCTATCGTAGATGGTGAATATATGGCAGGAGTTGTTGGCGATGCAAATGGTGTCACCCACCGAACCACCCGAGTCGATTTGTGCGCCGTTGATGTCGTTCAGCTCCCAACTGATCTCGTAGGGCCATGCATCTGGTACGATTTGTACGATGAGTTGCGAAAAGCCCGAAGGGCATGGATTGGTTTGCGCTTTCAGGTTTGAAATGCTGATAACCAGCAACAATAAGGTAAGCCATTTTTTCATGTGAGTGGGTTTATGCGATTACCGCTTAACGCGGATGTAGTCATTCCAGGTTTGGGTCTTGTATGCATTGGTGCCGAAGTAGGGCAAGATACGACTGAGTGATGATGGAGGCAGGTAGGCCGGTATTACTTCAATGAGATGGTTTTCCTCATCGAGGATGACCAACGATGGCAATACCAGATTGTTTTTTGTGAGGGCCATTGCCAACGGGTGGAATGGCGGCGCACCAGGTTGTATGGCGAATGGTACGGTTTGGCCATTGAACATGATGGTGTCACGGCTCTCCGCATTGAAGCTTACCAGTCGGAAGGAGGAATCGGCGAAAGCGAAAACGGTGGAGTCGATAAAGGAGGCGCGTTGCATTATCTTGCATGAGTTGCACCAATCGGTGTAGATGAACACCAGTGTTTTAATCTTCTTGGGTGGTACGGCGCGGAAAGCATCAACAGGCGATTGCCAGTTGAGTTTGTTCAATTGCATATCGGTGGTGCTGTCGCGGAAGGCCTTTTCGAATTGCCTTTCGAACTCGTTGTAGTCGCTGTTGCGAAACGCATTCTCCACACTGAATATGAGCATGGGTTCGATTCGTTTCACATCAAGGTAACCTGGAGCGGTGAGGTTGAGTTGGAAGCGGTTCTCTTCACGGATGAAACCGTTCATGAAGACGGTGCTGGGGTATGAAAGCTTACCGCCGAGTTTCTCGATTGCGAACTCGTGCACAGCGCGTGGTTCCGGCGATGTGGATTTGTAGGTCTTTCCCAGGAATGTGATGGTGTCTTTACCCTCGGCATTGAACTTGACGGGATAGAACTGGTTGTTGATGTACTGCGCGATGCCGGGATCGGAGTAAGTGGTTTTCATCATGTGCTTACACCACCCACACCAGTCGGTGTAAAAATCGATGAGAATCGGTTTTGGCGCCTTTTGATTTGCCGCCTCGGCTTCTTGGATGGTCATCCACTTTACCAAGCCCGCAGACTCCTGAGCGGCGGTGGTAGTGTTAAGCTGTTGCGCTACAGCTTGCGTAGCAAGGCATAGTATGAGGGATACGAGCAAGGTGCGGAACATGAAAGGGGGAATCTAGTACGAAAATAGTGAAAAATCGCAAGGCGGTGGATGCGGACTTTATAGATTCACCAAATTGCAAAGGATTTGGTATTTGCCAGGAATTAAACCCTCGTCAATCAGTTTAATAAGCGTACACTTTTTCTAGAAATTGGAAAGTTAGTTGAAAAGGATCATGCTTCTTGATCCTAAGCGCCTTTATTTCACTTTTACAAACACCTCTCCATCCGAAAATCCATCATTCAATATGAATTCTGTGAACTGCTTTTTGGTTGGCGAAATCAAATTATGTGATATTGTGTCCGTGGATGATTCGGTGACCCTCATGAGCTTTTCGATATCATCATGGGTACCGATCCAGTTCAACACCACCTTACCCCGTTTCAAATACATGCTTTGTACCCCCCAGCCACTGCCATAATCGGTTTCGTTAGCGGGATAATACCTGTTCAAAAAGAAGTAACCTTTGTGCTTGCGAAGCACATCCTCCCTGTTAAAACTGAATATGGTGTCGTTCAAGTAATAATAAATCGTTACAGAGTCGCCGGATTGCACACAATAGTGCTGCTCTCCAGTCTTCCGGTCAGTGGCCACATTTCCAGAAACAATAAAAGCGCTGTCCGCTTCTGTTCTGTGACCCGTTTCAGAGGAGGCATCCATCAAAAGCATTGCTTTTTCTGAAATAACCAGTGTGTCCAGCTCCGACAGGTTTACATATGTGCCATACAGGCGTTTGGGTATCGCATTCAAATTCTTAACGTCTGCGGGTTGTGGTTCGGGGAATAACATAGGTCGCCCACATGACATGGTGCCAAGAACGGCAAAGAGCAGGAAGCTTCTAGTAGGCATGATTTTTGAATATGAATATTGATGGCCTTAATCCCTTAATCACCCGACATGGGTTCTGGGGTCGGTGTCGTATGAATGCACTTTCAATGTAATGTTAAAAACGCCTGCGATCTTTGGTTGACTTAGCGAAATAACGCAATCCGTGAGGTGTTATTGCAACGCACATAAATAGTCAGTAAAATGAAATCTCCGTCAGTACGCTTGATCAGTTTTAATTTTCATGGTCATACAGAAATCAATGCAGTGTTTCATCTGCCATAAACATCACCGTATTCGGTGGCGTATTGCTCATATCTTTTGATTAGCTGAATATTTTTCTTTTCAATATCTGTCAAGTCATCAACAATTGAAGCTGTGGCAGGTACATACCAATCAAAAACCTCAAATGCCTCCCGAAGGTCTTTCTTCTTAAAGCAGTAGCCATGACGGGCAAAGATCTCGTTACGCATGATTTTCAACTCATCCTTCGACATGTTCTCCACATCACTCTCATTCAAATAACGTGTAGAAGCTTGTGGGTAGTAACCCACGTTTTTTCGATAAATGAAATTACGTCGCTCCAATTCAAAATTCTTGGAACTCTTTCCTTTGTTGTATGGTGTCCAGTCGCCTGATAGCACATTCCGGTCATCAGCTGAAAAGCGGAATACAAACATGCCATCGTACCGGTCGTCGCCGGGCTCTTCCGCCTCTGCAACGATTTCGTTATCCATGAACTTGTAAGAACCAGAAAAAGGACGATCATTACCGGCAACAATCGACCTGCCTTCGATGAGACCCTGGTCCATCTTGGTAATCATTACCCGGATTTTATTATCTCCGAATGCACCCACATAAGATCCGATCATAAGCTTATCTAGCGCGGATGCGTCTGGAGATCCCATTGTCTGACTATCGCTCTCATCGGATTCGTTTTCTTTGTTATTTTTGATGGAGCAGCCAAACGACAGTACGGCAATTAGTACAAGCAACAGGTTTTTTTTCATCACAGTAATGGCGGTTTTAATGAAAGCGTTTTCTTATTTGAAATCTAATGTACTGAAAAAAGTCGTTGCTCTGGTACTATTGGCCTATTTTTTCTGGCTGATGCTTCAAATCGTATTGCAATATATCCCATACCATACGGATGTAGGATTCCTTCGCATCAAGCAACAATACTTGGGTATTGATATTTGGCGCTGGGCCTTTTTTATACATGTGTATTCAAGCTTATTTACATTGATTGCGGGGTTTACACAGTTTTCAAACAGACTCCTTAAATCGGCACCTCGTACACATCGCTCTCTTGGCTATGTTTATGTGATTTTCGTGTTGGCCTTATCTGGTCCTTCCGGATTGATCATATCTTTTTATGCAAACGGAGGATGGATATCCGCCGCGGGATTTCTGGTTTTGTCCACGCTTTGGATGTATTTCACAACGATTGCATTGATCAAGGTGAAACAAAAAAGATTTGTTGAACACCGTCAATTCATGATGAGGAGTTATGCGCTAACCTTGTCGGCTATTACGCTGCGGGTATGGAAATTCGTTATCACAAACCTTTTCGACCTTCCTCCAATGGATGTCTATGCCATGGTCGCTTGGTTGGGCTTTGGTGTTAATTTGATAGTGGCTGAATGGTGGATACGCAGAGCGGACTCCAACAAGCACTTTGCAGTCACATCGTAATCATCAGATTGTCAATAACTAACGACATGTTATCCGTGGGCATGCTTTTTGTAAATTTGCGTTTCAAACAATTTCCCCATGAAAAGGTATCTATTGTTCTTGTCGGTGGTTGCCACTCTATTTGCCTCCAGTTGTGGAACCGGCAAGCGATTGCTCGAAAGCGGTCAATATGATGAAGCGGTGCTCGCCTCTGTCCGTAGACTGCGCCAAGACCCCGACAATGAAAAGGCCACGCTGACCTTGCGCGACGCTTACCCCTTGGCAAAGGATTACCACTTGCGCAACATCGCACTTGCAAAGGAGTCCACCGACATGTACCGTTGGGAGCGCGTTGTTGACACTTATTCCAAATTGAATGTGTTGGCTGACGAAATCCGCCGATGCCCTGCATGTTTGAATATCATACCTAATCCTGCATATTTTTCATCAGAGCTGAACGATGCCAAAATCAATGGAGCAGAGGTCCGTTATGCGCTCGGTGTGAAAGCAATGGAAACCAAAACCCGCTCCAGCGCGCGTGAGGCCTACGAGCATTTCATGGCGAGCATGCGTTTAATGCCCAACTTCAAGGATGCCGCGTCTAGGGCTGAAGAGGCCAAGTTCCATGCTACATTGAAGGTATTGGTGGAGCCCATTCCCATGCACTCGAACCAGCTGAAGCTGAGCAATGAGTTTTTTGAAAACAAGATCCGTGAGTTCCTCATACAAATGCCTGTGAACGAGTTTGTGAAGTTTTACAACCCGAAAGAAGCCGAAGCGGTTGGATTGAAACAGCCCGACCAGATCATTTCGATGTCATTCGACGATTTCATCATCGGACAAACCTCCTTGAAGGAAACCGTACTGCCATGCAAGAAAGATTCCGTAGAGATCGCAAAAGACAGCAGTGGCAAGCCCATCTATGGCACGGTTACAGCACAACTCCATCAATTCTCCAAAACGGTTGTCTCAACCGGCTTGCTCGATTTCAAAATCTTCGACCCCAACACCAAGCAGACACTCACCAACGAAAAGCTGCCAGGTACATTCAATTGGTTTTGCGAGTGGGGCTATTACAACGGCGACAGCCGTGCGTTGACTCCCAAGCAGCTCGAGATCACCAAGAACAAGGAAATCATGCCTCCCCCTCCTCAAGACCTGTTTATTTCGTTCTGCAAGCCGATCCATGATCAGATTACGGGCAAGATCAGGAATTTCTACAGGAACTATTGATGATTCGACTGTTGTCGAGCAATTGTTGATCTTGATTCCATAATGAGTAATGTACGGATGTTATTCAAATCGCATCAGCTGTTGGCTGTTGAAAGTCCATTCCGGGGTGTTTAAATCACCATCGAAATCCAATTCATACCAAGGAGATAATTCCGGATTGTTTGGGTTTTTCAGAACGTGGGTCTCTTGCGCAGGCATATAGCTTTGAGCCAGTAGAAAAATCCTCTTTCCGGTTGAAGTGTGCTTTGCCATATCCACCACCACTACTGCATGTCCTGGAAATCCACCTTTGATGAAAACATCCCCTATCTGCATGTCATGCAATGCAACCCGCTTCAACTCATTCGACAATGAGGCCGTTCCAGCATAGGTAAACACCAGCTCCATATATTTCCAAAAATCCGCATAGGTGTTCGAAGGATTCGATTTTTTGAACCATTTGGCATCATTGCCGTCCATTTGTATTCGATAACCTTCCATCCATTTTGAGTAATCGCATCGGAAGCCACTGGTGAAGTTGAAATGTATCTGGCTATAAAGCCCCCGCTTCCATAAATACTCCGCACGCAAACGCATTACCGCATCTGCGCATTGATGCAAATCCTTTTTCCCGATCTCCAAATCAATTACGGCCACATGCACATTTTGATTGCTCTTCAACCTGCCGTCATGCTGTTTCACTGCGGAACCGGCAGGTTTCATGGGTAAATTCCGAAGGAACTCTCCGAAGCTGTTCGAGGTCACAGATAATCTATCGTAACCCTTAGGTGTGGCAATCATCGAGGCAACCGTGCTGCCGCTAGGCAGAACGAGATCGTTTTCAATGTCAGAAAATGTGTTTCCATGTTCAGCATCTTGTATCAGTTGGGCACCATCCGTTTCCGATTGGCTATCGGGTGCACAGGAGCTAAAAATGGTCAGCACTGCCAATAAAACACAGCGTATGTTTTGTTTATACATATGAAATGTAATTAGGATTATCAAAGATATTGGGAATGGCAATGATTATGAATTTGAATTTGCGAAATTCGCACCGAAAATCCAACATTTTCCTGCGCATGGGCAAAGGCACGTTGATACTGATATCCTTTTTATGTGCCTTTTCCGCCTGTACGGGCAGGTTTAATCCCTCACACATTTGGATTCCCAGCGAGCAAGCCACTCCTGAAGCACCTGACTACTCAAATCCGGGCCACTGGGCCGCTTTGCCCAACAAGCAGGATTTTGCAGATCGAGTTCCTCGGAACTCGGGTGGCTTTGATAACCAAAAGGAAGCTGCTTTCGATGTGTTTTTCATCCATCCCACATCCTATTTGCAGCCAACAGAAATCAGTACGGGTTGGAACGCTTCGCTCAACGACACCAAAATCAACAGCAACACCGACGAAGGCAGCATCAAATACCAGGCGAGTGTATTCAACCAAGCCGGGAAAATATATGCACCAAGGTACCGACAGGCCTGTATACCCTCTTATTTCACTGTTGACACATCAAGAGCCAGGCAGGCGTTTGATACCGCTTACGCAGATGTTAAAGCGGCTTTCGAATATTATCTCAGCCATTGGAATTCCAATCGCCCAGTGATTATCGCTTCGCATAGCCAAGGAACCAATCATGCCATACGGCTGCTAAAGGATTATTTTGACCGCGACGATGCAAGATCAGAACAGCTCGTTGCCGCCTATCTGGTGGGGATGCCCGTTTGGGACACCATGTTCGTGAATATCAAACCTTGTCAAGATGCAGACGATATCCGATGCTATGCCTCGTGGCAGACTTATGCCAAAGGATTTTTCCCAGACAACTATGTTCGTCCTGCTTTGGAACCTGTTTGCACAAATCCTTTATCATGGAAAACGGATAGTGTGTATGCGCCACGGTCATTGAACCGCGGAGCCATTCTCAAAAACTTCAACAAGGTACGGTATGATGTGAGCGATGCACAAGTGCTCGACGGTGTGGTCCGGATTTCAAACCCTAGGTTTCCAGGAAGCTTTCTTTACCGATTCAATAACTACCATATCGTTGATTACAATCTGTTCTATATGAACATCCGTGAAAACGCGGTGCTTCGAACCCGGATGTTCCGTGATATCACGCCAAGTCAATGAGGAGTCTGTTCACGCTTCAGGCTTTTGTAAATTTCAATCCAAAGCACAGCAATGATGGCTGCCGTTCCGGCTGCAATCCAATGATACGCCAATGGATTCATGAAACCGAATACTTCAGCGACGGACGACCAATAGACAATGGCAATCAGGAGCGATAGCGTAGCCAATGCCATTATGGGAATGAGCATGTTTTTGTAACGAATGGTTTTAAGGATGCTTTCAGTTTCGGAGCGACCGGTAAAGGTCAACAGGATGTTTGACAATACCAATGCCATGAAAACAACGGTCCGTGTTTCATTTTCCGGATAGCCATTGGTCATCATCAGGAAAAGCAGTAACAACAATACGGAGGTGATGACCATTCCCTTGAGGATGCTGCCACCAAGCTCACTCCAAGTGAATAGGGATTCTGATTTTTTTCTTGGAGAACGATCCATGATGTCGTTACCTGGCGGTTCGTTTTCGAAAACAATGCTGCAGGTTGGTCCCATGATGAGCTCGAGGAAAATGATATGTACCGGGGAGAAGATGTTTGCGAATTCCCAACCGAACAACAAGGGGAGGGTTACCACGGAGATCAACGGGATGTGAATGGCGATGATGTAGCTGATGGCTCGTTTCAAATTGTTGTAAATGGTTCGACCGATCCGGATGGCCTTGACCATGGAGCCCAAGTCATCGTTAAGCAACACTAGCGAGGACGCTTGACGGGCCACTTCGCTTCCATGCATACCCATGGACACACCAATGTCGGCCGCCTTCAATGCAGGAGCATCATTCATGCCGTCGCCCGTCATTGCAACCACTGCTCCGGACTGCTTCAATGATTCAATGATCCGTAGTTTGGCCTCCGGCGTGATGCGGGCGAAAATGGAGTTGGACTTTACTGCCAATCCCAAATCCCGGTCCGACATCAACAACACCTCATCACCAACTACACACTTGTCATGGTTATTCATTCCAATCTGTCCGGCGATGCTCATGGCAGTTTGTGGATGATCACCCGTAATGATCTTGACATCTATACCCGATCGGTAGAACCCTTCCACCACTTCTCGCATACCTTGTTTAGGAGGGTCACTCAAGGAAACCAATCCTACAAGTCGTAATGGGATGTCGTGTTGTGATTCGGGAAGCTGATCTACCGGACATAATCCTTCGGCAACGGCCAAAACGCGGTGACCCATCAAGGCAAACCGCTCCATGGTTTTGATTACTTGTTCCCGCTCCAACGAATTCAAATTGCATTTCGGAAGCACCGCTTCAACCGCACCTTTCACGGCAATGGTGCAAGAGCCATGGGTCCATTGATGTACATGGGTCATCATGGGTGGTTGTCCCGAAAGCGGATATTCACGCATCATTTGGGTTGAAGGCAAGGGTCCATACCACCTTTCATAGGATGATTGGATCGCCTTTTCCATGGGGTCAAATGGCTCTAGTTCACAGGCCATTGTTGCCAAATGAACCAGGTGTTTGAATGTGTCGTTGGGGTTGCCGTCGCCAGCTGTCCAAGATGATGCGTTTTCAACAGTAAACAATCCGGACGTCTCCATTTTGTTTTCCGTGATGGTGCCAGTTTTATCGAGGCAGATCACGGTTGCCGAACCCAAGGCCTCCACGGTTTGCGGATGACGGGCGAGCACATTATTCCTCGCCATCCGGTAGGCGCCCAATGCCATGAAGGTAGCAAGTGCTACGGGAATTTCCTCCGGAAGCACCGCCATGGCCAGGGTTAGCCCATGCATCAAGCTATCCAATATATTTCCTGAGTCGAGATAGTTCATCAACCACACGAAAACAAAGGCGGTGGCACCGAAAAACGCCATGGTTCGTACAAACCCTGCCACTTGTTTTTCCAATAGTGTTTTGCCCCGTATGGTTTGTTCCATCAATATACCCATCCCACCCAATCGTGTAGCATCGCCAACCTTTTCCACTTGCGCAGTTGCCATGCCCTTCACAATGGTTGATCCTGCGAAAATCCACTGACCGATGGACTTGTCCTCCACCGGCAGCGATTCGCCAGTCAAGATCGACTCATCCACCGAAAGGTCATTCAGCTCCAGGATGGTTCCATCCGCATTTATTTTTTCTCCTTCGGCAACCATCATCACATCACCGCAAACCAGCTCCGCAGAGGGTATGGTCACAACGGTTCCATTCCGGATCACCTTTACGGGATGCGCGGTCAATCGTCCCAGCTCGCGAAGGGCATGCTCGCTCCTGTATTGTTGGAAGATGGAGATGCCAGCAACAAACAAAATCGCTCCTGCCATGATATATCCCTCATCAGGACTTCCTAAAATGAAATAACTGATACATGCCACCACCAATAGCAGCAGCATGGGCTCCGACAAAACGCCGAGGAAAATACGTATCCCCGCTGGCACCCCTTTGCTTCGAATGTTTGCGCCAAATCGCTTCCGGCTTTCCTGGACCTGTTCGCTGGTGAGACCTGAGGGGGTTACGGATTCTGATGATGACATGGTCGCTAAGTTAAAGGAATTGCCCCAAGTCATACCTGACGCAGGTCAATTCTACTTAATTTTACAAACCATGTTAAGCTTACCACCCATATTCATGCAGCGCATGTCGGAGCAACTGGGGACGGATCTGCAGTGTTTTGTTGATTCCTACGAGGCCGATATACCTGTTTCGATACGCGTCAACCCGGGGAAGCCCTTTAGCGCGTTTGATGATACAGAGCCGGTGCCATGGTGTGCAAACGGGTTATATCTGAAGAATCGCATTTCATTTACATTGGATCCGTTATTCCATGCTGGCTGTTACTATGTGCAGGAGGCCTCTTCCATGTTCATCGAAATGGCTTTCAACAAGTACGCACCACAAAACAGCCCACTCAAAGTCTTGGATCTGTGTGGTGCCCCAGGTGGGAAATCCACACACCTGTTATCGATGCTACCTCCTGGAAGTTTGTTGGTGAGTAATGAGCCGGTCTCACAACGAAACGCCATCCTACGGGATAATTTGACCAAGTGGGGATTGGATAATGTGGTAGTCACGCAAAATGAGCCCATGGATTTTGCTTCGCTCAAACACCATTTCGATGTGATACTGGTGGACGCACCTTGTAGTGGAGAGGGGTTGTTTCGAAAAAACCATGATGCGGTCAATGAGTGGAGTGAGTCGGCTACCGTTATGTGCAGCATTAGGCAGAAAAAAATCCTTGAGGATGTGCTGCCTGCATTGAAGCCAGACGGATTGTTGATATACAGCACCTGCACCTACAATGAAGCGGAAAACGATGAAGTGTGTCGCAACCTGATGCAAGTGGGGCAAATGGAACCTTTGGAATTGGAGCCAATACATGGGGCTACTCAAACCAGGTATGGACTTCAGATGTATCCGCATCGTTTAAAGGGAGAGGGTTTTTTCATGGCGGCAATGCGGAAGCGAATGAGTGAAAATGAACAGGTGTCATTCAAAAAAACAAAACACAAACCCATTCATTTCAAGGACGGCGCTCATTGGTTGAAAGCAGAGGATGATTTCATTTTTGAATCCAACAACAATTTGTTGTTTGCGATTCCCAAGATGATGGATGACGAGATTTCATTATTGCGTTCTCAATTGTATGTTCGTAAGGCAGGTGTTTGTTTGGGTTCCCTTTCGGGTGATGCGTTGATTCCCTCGCAGGAGTTGGCAATGTTCGTCGGTCATTCTGAGGCTCTGGAAAAGGTGGAGCTTTCCTTGGAAAATGCATTGAAGTATCTTCGAGGAGAGGCATTGCCGAACAGTATCCGTAAAAATGGTTGGTGCCTGGCAACCTACCAGAAAAATCCGTTGGGTTGGATGAAAGGCGTTGGCAATCGATTCAACAACTTATACCCAAAGGAATTGAGGATCCGCAATCTCTGAGCATGAGTTACGATTACGAATCGGCGTACAAAATCCTGAAGCAGGATGTGGTGATGAAGAAAATCATCATTGCAACCGGAATTTTCAAGCCAGAAAGACGACGGCGTGATATTTACGGATCGTTATTGCGCTCGGTAACGGGGCAGCAGCTTTCGGTAAAAGCCGCAGCCACTATACACAACCGCTTTTTGGATTTGTTTCCAAACAGGAATCCTGAGCCCTCAAAAGTGCTTAAGCTCTCCAGTGATCAACTTCGATTGGTGGGTTTGTCTGGTCAGAAATCGTCCTATGTAATCAGCGTAGCGGAACACGCTTTGCGCGGAGAGCTCGAATTCAAAAACATGGTCAAGCTGGATGATGATGAATTGATTCAAAAATTGACTGCCATCAAGGGTATCGGTGTATGGTCGGCTCAAATGGTGATGATGTTCGCATTGCAACGGCCTGATGTATTTCCGGTTGGTGACCTTGGCATACAAATTTCGATGAAGGCAAACTATGTAATTAATCTTGAAGGTAAATCCCTGCAAAACAAAATGCACCGGATTTCCGAATCTTGGCGGCCCTATCGTACGCTTGCCTGCAGGCATTTGTGGGCAGCGAAGGATGGTGCAAAGGTGTAAGTGGTGGTGTGCTTGAAAGTGAGGGGGGCAGCTTGGCGTCGGTGGGCTTTTGAAACAATAAACTGTCTGCAAGCACCAACGGTTATTAATTACACAATTTTTTCTATTCGCACTGTCAGCCCACAAAAGTAAAACTCGTGTTATGCGCGGTTAAATATTCTCTTTTCGGTTGAGACAGTCTGTCCGTCAACTTCTATAATTAATTTATTTTTTGTATTTTCTATAATTTTAATGTCGCCATAATGAAATTGTCTATGGTGGTTTGCACAAACTGTAATTAAGTTTGATACGCCTAATGAGCCTTGCGTCAAATTTGCAACTGGAATTATATGGTGTGTTTCAATATAATATTCTCCGTTAGTCTTTTTGAAAGAAAGCGGATTTTGTCCAAGAGCTTCACACACTTTGCATTTGTAGTCGTAGAATTTTTTAATTGTAGAAGAAATATTTCCTCTTTCAATTCTTTTACTAATTACTTCTTTAACTTGAGGAGAGGCATTTTGATATTTTAACTCCAGTTTTTCAATTTCGTAAATGCTGTCGGATGTTTCGTTTTCTATGTTGTTAAATATTTGGTCGTCAGCTCCTAATAAATTTATTATCTCTTCGAACGCATCTTTTTGCAATGGCATGGTCGACCGTTGAAAACCATCAATTAAGTACTTGTCTTGATTTGTAATTGGATTGAGTTTTAAAGTGTCAAGTAGCAGAGGACTATTTAATAAGTTTTTGAGATACCTTATTTTTACTCTAAGTTTCTCTTGTCCTTGGTCTAAATCATCAAGATAAAATTCTGAAACTTCGGTCGACATTTTAGGAGTATCGAGAATTTCGACTATTGCATAAATTCCAGAAGTTAGTTTTTCCTTTCCTCCAAGTTGCTCTTTATTTCTTTTGTCAATACCTACACGAATTACAGCAAGTTGTCCAGGCTTAACAAAGTCTTTGTGCCAGTCATTTACTCTATATGTGTCATATTCAATATTTGTCGACAGGAAATCGTCAATTGCCCAAGTCTTTGGGGCGCAAAAAAAAGTCCAATATCCTGTTACGTCTGTTGTCATAGTTTAGTCGTTTGTTGCTTGAGCACAACGGATCCCGGTTTAAGCGCAGTGCGGATTAAAAGCACTGAACCGTCTTGACCGGAAAACTTTATTAAAAGTACAAAAGGGAATTGCATATGCAAATAAAACTTTAGCGAAGCAACCTAATTTATGCATTTGCAACTTGCACCAACTTCGCATTGCGATTAGCCATTGTTAGGCAACCGTTTATGACAACTTGTAAATTATCCATCCAACCATACAAAGCAGTCCAAGCCCAAAAATTATTTGTCCGTGTGACCGAGCTTGTTTTGTATATGTATATACTTTCTGACCGTTGGGTAATGTTTTTTTAAATGTCATTAAATGCCAACCAATAAAAACACCAAGGAGTCCGCCGAGTAAGGAAAAAAGATACCCTAGCACTGTCCAAAAAGTATTACCACTTTCTGGTTTTGCAAGTTGTTGTAGTCTTTGTTGCTTAAACTCATCAAGCTGTTGTTGGGTAAAATATTTGCCTTTGCTTTTAAGAAGGACTATAGCGATTAAATAATCTTCTTTACTCCATTCATCTGGTTTTTGAATAATTTCAAGCAATTCATCGTCCGCGAACTCTTGCAAATAATGATCTTTATTTAGAGGGAAAATATTTTTTTCAGCAATTTTCTCTAGGAGTTGATTCACTTTTGGAAAGTCTGTCTGCTGTACCTTCACTTCTTTTTCAGTCTGCCTATTGCTACCAAATGTTAAGTCAACGGAGAATGAGTTATCTACAATTTCGTATTCAATATTATTATCTTGAAGTAGTTGAACTAATTCTTCTGCTTCTTCTGTTGATGAAAATTTCTGAAATGTTGCGAATGTCTTCATAATGTTGCCTAACGTTTTGCAGCTACCCGAAGGGCGGGACTTTTACCACAAAACTTGATTTGAAAAACTAATGTTTGATTAATTACAAAACTGTCTTTGGAACACGAACCCCCGCCTTTTGGGTAGGTGCTGTTATGGGCTGGTTTCATTGTTTAACTATTTTCATTACATTATTCAAATATCCTCCGATACTTAAATAGTAGATACCTTTTGACAAGAGTGAAATATCGATACTTGTGTTTTCTGATTTTATTTTTCCAGCAAATAGTGATCTTCCGAGATTGTCATATATTTCATAGTCCGCACCTGATAAAGAAGTATCTACTTTTATATTAAGTATATCATTAGCTGGATTTGGGTGAACACTAATTTTGACTACAGGATTTTCTTCAATGCCAACGTTAGTT
>Ga0315906_10004067_pt1 | contig 19002 bp, 14 predicted proteins | sample LakEriMetagenome_4_FD_203526 | JGI IMG/M metagenome (GOLD analysis project Ga0315906, IMG submission 203526) | Freshwater fungal communities from buoy surface, Lake Erie, Ohio, United States - Buoy 2 MA122 | ecosystem: Environmental > Aquatic > Freshwater > Lake > Lake biofilm | place: USA... | reverse complement strand
CCTCATCAGGATCGGTAATGGGGCCTTGCAAAATGCCAAAAACTTTTTCGGCAAGCATTTTTCCCTTAACGGAATCGCCATCTTCTTTAAATGAAATATGCATGACCCTTCGATCTTCCTGGCTTCTGATAAACGCCTCCTCTTGCAACTTTTTCATCACCACTTCATCCTGCATATAATTTTCCTGTACCTGCTGCCTGAAGTTCTCGAGATCGGTTGTCAGTTGCGGAAGCGTATCCAGTCTCATCTCTCTTGCAGCCTTAACCTTAAGCTTGAAGTTGATGTATAATTCAAGGTATTCGCGTAAAGCCTTTTCCTTATTGACCTCCGGAGTCTTATTCTTATTATAGGCCCTCAGAAACTCCTCCTTGCCCACCTTTTCAGATCCGTAGGTAAAAAGAGGCTGAGCCTGCAAATCATTAAGAAATACAAGGGAAAGCAACAGCAGGTACAATCGTATCATCAGGATTTATTTTTTTTGATTCCATTTCACTTGCAACAAGTCATTTAACTGGGACCAATTTAATTTTTTTCCGACAATTCTCTTTTCCTGGTCCAGCAAGTAAATGGTAGGGGTGGATATAACGTCATACAACTGCTTGTAGCTGGGGCTTTGAGAAGCTTTAATGGCTTCAGCTGCTTCCTTGGTCTCATACACATGGGTCCATTCCTGCAAATTCTTTTGATTGATGAATTTGATCCAGTCACTCACTTTATCATTCTCCGACAGCACACCAAACACCTTCACATTTTTCTTCTTCCAGGAAGCTTTGTATACGGAATCAATTTTAGGTACCTCCTCCTTGCAATGTCCGCAGGAAGGATCCCAGAATATCACCACGGTATAATCGGCCTGCAGTGAATAAAGTGAGGTAGGTTTACCGGCCGTATCAACCATATTTAGATCTGCTGCTTTCTCGCCTAGCAGATTCGCCATTTGCATATAGGCACGGCGACTGATGGTTTCCATTTGTTTTTCGTTGAGCCATGGGCTCATTCCCTTACTGTGGTATTTATTGAATAAATGCACAAATACTGCATCCTGCCCCATATACTTGGGATTGATATATTCATCAGTAAGCCAGTTCAGGAGAAATTTATACATTTCAGGGGCATTGCGCGCCAGAAGGAGTTTATAGTCAATATCCTTGATGATGCTATCCGGCTCCTGGGGCATCAGGTTACGATAATACTGCTCCAGACGGGGCAGGAAAAACGGTGTTCTGATCACTCTGGAATCCATGAAGCTGACTCCGTCCCAAAAATGGGACTTATAGTAGTAATAATTGTCAAGGGAATCCTGCCTGGTTGCCGGCTTCTTATTGGGCACCTCGGGGTCTTTCATTGCTTTCAGCAAAAGAGCCATCATAGAGTTGGGCTGATTGCTGATGATACCGGCACGATAATCATTTAACTCCTTATTTATTTCCTTGTACCTGTCCTCATGCTTGGCCGAATCCTTTTGAGTTCTGGAATTCTCGTAAGCCATCCTCTCCAACTGAAGATCTCTTCCCCTCTCCGCTATCGCTTTCTGATACTCCTGAAAAAGCGGATTTTCGGGAGAGCCCTTGACCTTCACATTCAATAAATCCAGCGTGTCGGCCTCCAGATCAATCTCCCGGGTCTTATCAATGAAAAAATCAAAAGAATGTCTCTTTCCTGGAAACACGATGGCATAAATACCGGAGGGCAGTGTATCTGATTTCTGAAAAAGAACCTTACCCTTGTTGAGAAAGCCCGAGTCTGCGATATTCAGGTTTTTTCCCATATGGTAGGTCAGATAAACCTTACCACTATCAAAACTGGTTGTCTTAAGACTGATTTTGTATCCCTGGGCTGATGCCATCATTGAGATCAGGCAAAAAAACAGCGTAAAAAAGTTTTGTCTCATAATAATAAACAGTAGACAAATGTATTCAAAATGCATCGTTATTGAGATAGTAGCCACCGGGGGCGGGGTTATAAATTACATTTCATTAACAAAACCGTCCTGCCTGCTTAAGGCATAACTTTGCCCGGTGCGAAAATCCAAAAAAAGAATAATCCTGGAGGCTGTTCCCATTGAAGGATATGCCGCTGAAGGAAAAGCCCTTGCCCGGCATGAGGGTAAGGTCATTTTTGTGAAAGGGGCAATTCCGGGGGATACAGCAGATCTGCTGCTCCTGAAGAATAAAAAAGACTGGGCCGAGGCTCAGGCGCTGCGCATCACTCAGCCCTCTGCTGACAGGCTTTCGCCATTTTGCAAACACTTCGGCCATTGCGGCGGATGCAAATGGCAAATGTTACCCTACTCTAGGCAACTGCAATTCAAGCAGCAGGAAGTAGAGGATAATCTGAAGAGAATCGGTAAAATAGAGCTTCCGCCCATCATGCCGATCATAGGATCGGGTCAGGAACGCAGGTATCGCAACAAACTGGAATTTACCTTCAGCAATAAGCGTTTTTTCACAGACCTTAATGAGGCCGAGACGGCAGCTCCCTCTCCGGGAGCTCTGGGATTCCATGTAGCGCAACTTTATAACAAAGTGTTAGCGATAGATGAATGCCACCTCATGGATGAGATCAACGACCGTATCAGAAACTCCATCCGGAGTATAGCGGAACAACATGGGTTTAGCTATTATGATATCAAGGAGCATCAGGGCTGGCTAAGAAATATCATTGTACGTCATTCCTCTCTGGGTGAAACAATGGTAAACATCATCATTCATGAAGATGCGACAGCAGACAGGGAGCTTTTGCTCCGTGAGGTGCTGAAACATAACCCTGACATTGACACCCTGCTCTATACCGTCAATCCGAAATGGAACGACAGTATCTACGATCTGCAGCCCGTGGTCTATCATGGAAACGGATTCATCAAAGAAAGGTTGCAAACGGGCGAAGAGGGCAGGTACTATGATTTCTTGATCAGCCCTAAGTCGTTCTTTCAGACCAACAGCAGCCAGGCCGAGCAATTATATCGCATCACGGCTGAGTTTGCAGCACTGACAGGCAGTGAGACCGTCTATGACCTTTACTGCGGGACGGGGAGTATCGGAATTTTCCTCAGCCATCGTGCTGGAAAAATCATAGGAGTAGAAACAGTGGAAGAGGCTGTGGAAGACGCTAAAAAGAATGCATCGCTTAATGGCATTGAACATGCTGAATTTTATGCGGGTGATGTCATCAAGGTTTGTAATGATGCTTTTTTTGAAAAGCATGGCAGACCGGATGTGGTGATTACCGATCCTCCCAGAGCAGGCATGCATGAAAAACTCGTTGAGAAACTCCTTGAAATTGAGGCTCCGCGCATCGTATATGTAAGCTGTAATACTGCTACACAGGCGCGTGACCTTCAACTGCTGAATGCCAAATACAAGGTAGAAAAAATAAGACCGGTGGATATGTTTCCGCATACCCATCATATCGAATGTGTGGTAGCATTAACCTTGAGATGATGAATAAAATGTAACTTTATACTATGGCATACAGCTCGCGGAGAACCACCACCATCGTACTCAACCTCATCATCCTCAATGCAATTGTTTTTCTTGCTCAAAACCTGCTGGGCGGCCATGAGATGCAGGATGCTATTGACTATTTCGCCCTGCATCATTACAAATCCGATGTTTTCCGGCCTTACCAGATCGTCACCCACCTATTCATGCATGGCAGTTTTTTCCATCTTCTGTTTAACATGCTTTCCCTCTGGATGTTCGGGACCATGCTGGAAAGGATCTGGGGACCCAAGAAATTCCTGACGTTTTATTTCATTTGCGGAGTGGCGGCGGCAGTAACCCAACTGGCTTCCTATGCTTACGACTACAGACAAATTGATAACTTAAGCCTGAACAGCGAGGATATAAGACAATATCGGGAGATACTTCGTCTAAACGCAACCGTCGGTGCCTCCGGCGCCATCATGGGTGTGGTAGCTGCCTTCGGATATCTTTTCCCCAACACCCAGCTGTTCATCATGCCCATCCCCTTCCCCATCAAAGCCAAATGGGCCATATTGGGCATCATCGCCCTGGATGTTTTCGGCGGTGTGGTAAGGGTACAAGGTGATAATATCGCCCATTTCGCGCATGTGGGAGGCGCCGTCACCGGATTCCTGCTGGTCTTTTTCTGGAATAAAAATGACCGGAATTCATTTTATTAAACAGATCTAATCTATCTGAAAATGGGAGAATCGGAAAGATATCAGGAATTTAGAAATTACAGCAGACAACGAAAGTTTGCCATGCTGCGACCTGATAATGCCGTGATGGCCCTGTTTACTATCAATGCCATCGGATATCTGTTGCTGCTCTTCCTGCAGGTAAGCTTTTTTTTCGCCGGAAAAAACACTGCCGATTTCCAGCAACAAGTGATGCAATACATGGAAGTTCCCGGCAATCTCAAACTTTTCAGCGAAAGGCCCTGGACCATGCTCAGCTTCATGTTCAGTGAACAAACCAATCAGATCATCCGCCTGCTGAGCAACATGTTTTGGCTCTGGACCTTCGGATATATCCTCCAGTCTATGGCAGGAAACGACAAGGTCATTCCCATTTATCTCTACGGAGGTATCGTGGGTGCTGTTTTTTTCATACTGGCAGGGGCTTTCATCGATGTGCCCTCCTACTCACCCGCAGCAGCATCCATGATCGGTGCGAATGCCTCCGTGATGGCCATCGCTTTTGCCACCACAACACTCAATCCTCGCTTCAGGTTATTCAGCCATATCAGAAACGGCGTACCCATATGGGTAATAGCTTCTCTTTATCTCATCATTGACCTTGCAGCCACCCCTCCTAATCATGCCATCGCGCATCTGGGAGGTGCCTTGTCAGGATTCTTGTTCATAGCATTATACAGAAAAGGATTTGACCCCGGCGCATGGATGAACCGGCTTTACGCCAAACTGGTGGATTGGTTCACTCCAGGAAATAGCAGTGGGAAAGCCAAGGACAGAGCAACCCTTTTTTATGAACACGGAGGAAGATCCCCTTTCACGAAAAAACAAAATCTCACGCAGCAGCGTGTTGACGAGATACTTGATAAGATCAATCAAAAAGGATATCATTTTTTGACGGATGAGGAAAAGGAAATACTGAAAAAGGCCTCCAAAGAAGATCTCGGATGATAGCTGCAGCGGAAATTTTTATGGTATCAGTATTGTTCAAATCATTTTTCAGGAAACTGTTACTACTGCTCAACATAGCTGTGGCAGCGCTCCTCATTTTAGCATGCTATGCCGGACACTTTAATCTCGAAGCGTATTGGTATATCGGAATGCTGACCCTCGCCACTGTCTATCTCGCTATTTTCAACTTGGCATTTATCCTGATTTGGTTATTCATCCGTAAACTATATGCGCTGCTGAGTCTACTGGTATTGTTCAGCTGCATCGACCCCCTGGGTAATGTTTTCAAATGGCCGCAAGTAACTGAATTCAACCTCGAAAAGGAAAAAAATCAACTAAGGATCATGAGCTGGAATGTGGAGTTATTCGGACTATATAACTACAAAGAAAATTCGGGCTTTAGAGATGATGCCATTGCTCTGATTCAAAAATACGATCCTGATATCGCCTGTTTTCAAGAAATGGCCTGCGCTGACTCCTTCAAAAATGCCATCAATTATCTGCCGGATATTTCAAGCAAAATAAATTTGCCGCATTGGCATTATGCTTACAAGAAAAAATTCAATTTCGACAAGAAACATCATTTTGGCAATATCATTTACAGTAAATACCCCATTGTCAGAAAGAAAATAATAGAAGGCAACCCACGCAATTATAATTCCATCTTTCAATATGCGGACATATTATACAACGGTGATACGATCAGGGTTTTCAACGTACACCTGCAAACTATCCGATTAAGCCAGGACAATAAGCATTATCTGGAAAATCCAACCTTTGATGATCCGGGTGATCTGGAAAACTCAAAAACTGTAGTCAAAAAGCTTAAGAAAGCCTTTGACAAACACCGCGAGCAGGCTGACCGGATCAGAAAGGAAATTGAGAATAGTCCCTATCCGGTAATTGTTTGCGGAGACTTCAATGATGTGCCAAACAGTTATGCATATAACAAGATCAGCAAAGGACTTCAGGACGCCTTCACAGAAAAAGGCAGCGGCATCAGTAGAACATTTTCAGGGATATCGCCCACCCTCAGGATCGATTACATCTTCACAGATCAGCGCTTCCGCACCTTGCAATATCAAAGAGAGGAAAAAAAGGTCAGTGACCACTTCCCTGTGGTGACAGATGTTCAACCGAATACGGAGGAGACCCCCTAAAAGCCCCCTTTTTTGTTATTTTCGTGATTCAAACGGTTTTTCCAACCATGCCTTTAAAAATATATAATTCATACTCCAGAGAAAAAGAGTTATTCACTTCGTCGACACCGGGCCATGCAGGCATGTATGTTTGCGGACCCACGGTAAGTGGTGAAAGCCACCTGGGGCATGCAAGACCTTATATCACTTTTGATGTGGTATACAGATATCTGTTATCAAAGGGACTCAAGGTCCGTTACGTGAGAAACATCACAGATGCCGGACATTTCGAGGAGGAAGGCCGTGAAGCAGAAGACAAGGTGGGCAAGAAAGCACAGCTGGAAAAACTCGAGCCAATGGAGCTGGTCCAGAAATACACCAACCTGTTCCACTGGGCCATGAAAGAATTCAATTGTATAGAACCCTCTATTGAACCGACAGCCACCGGACATATCGTTGAGCAAATTGGCATGATTGAGAAAATCCTGGAAGCGGGTTTTGCATATGTGGTAAATGGTTCTGTATATTTTGATGTGAAAAAATATGCCGCTACGCACGATTATGGAAAACTAAGCGGCAGGGTCATTGAGGATTTATTGGAAACTACCCGGGAGCTTGAAGGACAAGAGGAAAAAAGAGACCGGGCTGATTTCGCCTTATGGAAATCCGCAGCTCCGGAACATATCATGCGCTGGAAAAGCCCATGGGGAGAAGGTTTCCCTGGCTGGCACATCGAGTGTTCAGCTATGGCTACCAAATATCTGGGCGCAAATTTTGATATCCATGGCGGTGGAATGGATCTGCTGTTTCCCCATCATGAAAGCGAGATCGCACAAAGCACGATCTGCAATCATCAGGCTCCGGTCAGATATTGGATGCACAATAACATGATCACCATCAACGGAAGAAAGATGGGAAAGAGTTATAACAATGTGATCAAACTGACGGAACTTTTTAGTGGCAGCCATCCGCTGCTAAGTCAGGCATTCCATCCGATGACCGTTCGATTCTTCATCCTGCAAAGTCATTACAGAAGCACGCTTGACTTCAGCAATGAGGCACTGGCCGCCAGTGAGAAGGCGCTGAAAAGACTCTGGGAATCCTATTCCAACCTTCACAAAATCACCGCCGATACGTCGGAGGCCTCTGACCAAGAATTGGAGCAGAAGCTCAATCGCTGGATGGATGAATTCGAGGAATTCATGGATGATGATTTCAGCACACCCAGGATACTCGCCAATATGTTTGAGATGGCGCCTGTCATCAACTCGCTCAAAGACAGGATCATCCCTTCAGACGCTATTTCCTCCACTACCCTTGCGAGAATGCAGTCATCTTTCAAGACTTATCTGGAAGATATCATGGGTCTGAAAGATCCCTCTGAAACAAAATCGGATGCACTTAGCTCCGTGATGGAGCTGCTCATTGAGATTCGTAAAGAGGCAAAAGCAAAAAAAGATTATGCCACCTCTGATAAGATAAGGAAGCAGTTGGCAGAGATGGGAATCTTACTGAAAGATGAAAAAGACGGGGGAGTGAGCTGGGCGGTAGAATAAGTTGAAAATTCATGCTATCCTATCATCGTAACGATCGCCTCCAAAAAGTGACGATCCGTTTGATCAAAATCTGATACCCTGTCGCTGTCCAGATCCAGCACGGCTATTATTTCCTCCCCCGACCTTACCGGTATTACAATTTCCGATTTTGATAAGGCGCTGCAGGCAATATGCCCGGGAAAAAGACTGACATCCTCCACTATGATGGTATTTCCGGAAGACCAGGCCTGACCGCAAACGCCTTTTCCCCTGGGAATCCTTGTGCAGGCGATCGGACCCTGAAAGGGTCCCAATACCAGATCTTCTCCCTTCACCAGATAAAACCCTGCCCAATGCCACCCGAACTGGACTTTCAACATAGCTGCGACATTGGCCATATTGGCTACCAGATCACGCTCCAACCCAATGATGGCAGGCAACTGATCCAGCACAGACTTGTATTTTTCTTCTTTGGAACCTTCTATTACGATAAAACCCTCCGACATGACCCCAAAGTTAACCCTGAACAACAAAATACCCTACACTGCCTTCCATAGCCTCTGACATAGACCGGAACCATGAAACCATTAAACCCTTGAATCGTTAAACTCCATATTGGTTATATTTGCTCCCTAAACTACCAGACTAATTATGAAGTTTATTGTCTCTTCATCCGCTCTCCTTAAGCAGCTGCAACAAATCAACGGTGTGATCAATGCCAATACCGTTCTTCCGGTACTGGAAGACTTTTTATTCGAAATTGATAAGAACAAACTCACCGTTGTAGCCACCGATCTCGAAACGGTGATGAAGGTACACATGGACATAGAAGCCAAAGACAAAGGCAGGGTTTGCATCCCGGGAAAAATCCTGATGGACTCCCTGAAGAATATTCCAGAACAACCCCTCACGTTCAATATTGACAAGAATTTCGCAGTGGAAATCACCAGTGACAACGGAAAGTATAAGGTCATGGGTGAGAATCCGGATAACTTTCCGAAAGAGCCTACGGCGGATGAGGCAAACTCTTTCACAATGACTTCTTCGGCATTGGTGTCTGCTATCAATAAAACCATTTTTGCTGTCAGCAATGATGACCTCCGCCCTGCCATGACGGGTGTTTATTGTGAGTTGGATAAAAAGGGAATTACGTTTGTAGCCACGGATGCACACAGACTGGTGCGATATATTCGCAAGGATGTGAGCTGTCCTAAAAAAGACTCTTTCATCGTTCCTAAAAAACCGTTGAACCTGTTGAAGGCTGCCTTGCCTGACAATGAAGATGAAATCGGCGTTTCCTACAATGCCAATCATCTGTTCATCAGCCACGGCTCCGTAGAGCTGGCCTGCCGTTTGATCGATGCGAGATTTCCAGATTACAAAGTGGTGATTCCATCTGACAATCCTTATAAATTGAAAATAGGTAAGACTGATTTTCAGGGTGCATTGCGCAGAGTAAGCGTATTCAGTAATAAAAGCACCAATCAGGTTGCTCTGACCATCTCAGGACGGGAGCTTCAACTTGCCGCCCAGGATATTGATTTCAGTTTTGAAGGAAATGAAAGAATGGCTTGTGAATACGATGGCGAAAATCTTCAGATCGCCTTCAACGCAAAATTTCTGATAGAAATGCTGGGTTGCGCGGAAACTGATGATGTGATAATGGAATTGAGCACTTCTACCAAGGCGGGAATCATCAAGCCCACTGAGCTGGCAGATGAAGAGGACCTTTTGATGCTCGTTATGCCCCTCATGTTGAACAGTAATTAATACTGTTCAACGATCTTTTCAAAAATCCTTAAGCTAGACTTAGTCTTTGACCAGTCGCTCTATTCTGGACGCTCCACCTGTGTCCATTCTCACGTAATATATACCTGCGGCCAACTTGGACAAGTCTGTCTGCCACTGTCCTCCACCCTTATTGACCAGAATGTTATATTGCCCCAATCTCACTCCCATTGCATTTAGCAGGGTGATCGTTCCGGCTCCATCTTCGTTGCTGTCATAACGGATATTCAGCTTTTGTCTAACGGGGTTAGGGTAAATCACAAAGCTCATATTCATGCGGTCGTTTCTGACCATTCTGATTTCACTGTATTTCTCGCGTCCATCAGCATCCACCATTCGCAATCGATAATAATTCATTCCTTTGAGAGGATTCTCATCGATGAACTCATAATCCGAGATTCCCTTAGCCATACTTTGTCCTATTTCCTTGAATCCGCTTCCTCTCTCGCTTCTCTCGATGGAGTAATAGTCCAGCCCTTCCTCATTCGCTACCTTCCAGTTCAGGCTGTTGTAAGTACCTTTTGAGGTAGCAGTGAAACTGGCCAGGCTAACAGGCAATGCAGTGGTGGAAACCTCTGCCTGAATCATGAATCTGTTTTGATCCGTGATCATGGTTGGGGCGCCCGCTGACAGAGATCCGGCATAATAAGCATTGGATCTGGTTGGCCTTCCTTCAAACTGAAAAGATACAGGCTCATAATTTTTTATTACAAAACCGGACTGAGTCTGAGCAAGACCGACAAAAAAGGAAGCATTTCTCACTATTAGCACATTGCTCGTCATTAGAAAATCTACATACCTCCCTGTATCTGATGCCTGTATGACCAGATCCGCCGACCTTCCAAGATCAGTACCGGTGCTGCTTCTGACCACGGCATATACCGTTCTTCCTAAATTATTGATGTCATTTGAAATATGAACCTTCACTTTATGCACATAAACATCGAAAAGGAAATTATTCGCATACTTCACCATGATCGTTCCCGTTGAAGTGCCATAGCCCACCTTGCCCACGGGTCTTGAAGTATCCGCATAGCTGAATAAATTGGTGTTCACCACCTGACGCATGGATTTACTGTTATTTGAATTGTCGCCGTCCGAAATAACTGAAACAGCGACATTATAGTTTCCGAGATTCGTTAGTCCATAATCGCCGAATGTGACCGTAATGGTTCCTTCCGGAACAAGTACCGCGATGGTTATAGAGTCTTTGACTGACTGAGGTCCGGTAATATTCAGGTACACTTTTCTGGATTTCAGCGTATCTGATCCCCTGTTCTTGATAACCGCACTGACTCGCTGAGGAAAACCATGTTGCAGCGGGACCTCACCAAGAGCATATAATGCGAATACGGATGCGTCAATAGTTGGGGGAGGAGCCGAAACAAACCGATAAGTAGATCCGACAGCGGGTACTACAGAAGCTCCCAAATTAAATTTGTTGTTGGTATAGGCGCCATCGATGATGCCGGCGTTTGAAAAAGTAGTGGTAGACGTTTTGCTGGCATTCACGGAAAATTCACTGCTGTTGCCTGCAACACCGCAAACCGTTTCAAGTATCCTCACTCCCGCCGAGGGATCAGGCGAAAAGCTTCCATAAATGAATTCAATATTATTGGACCCTTCATACAGTTTGATCTGAAAATTCATGCTCGTAAAAACCGAGGAACCTGTACCACCGGACTGATTGGGAGCGAAGTCGCTGAATTGCACGGTACATACTTTGGGAGATACAGCACTAGTCTGCACAAATACCTGAGGGAATCCAAAGCTTGTCAGATCACAGTTCAATGGAGCAATCACGTTGGAGTCTGCATTTACCAGCACATTATAGTTCCCGGCATAAGAGGAGGAACCGCCTAATTTTACAAAACCGTTACTGTTTACTGTAAGCTGGGTGAAGGTCTTACCATTGAAAGAGAAGTTGAATCCTATATTCACGGGAGCAGAAACATCGTCACCATAAAAGTCAATGAAATTGATTCCGTTATAACTGTATTGGATCTCTGTACCGGAAGTTGAAATGTCCGTATACGTTGAGCTGGTCTTTACCACATTGGATGCTCTGAAATTGAATTGGGCGGATGCTAAATGAGCAGCAAACAAACTGAGAAATATTAGACAATACTTTTTCATACAATTGGAAACCATTTCTGAAAAGGATTCTCGAATCACCACAGGGCGGAGGAGCCGCCACGTATCAGGAGCGAGCAGAGGTAATCAGTTTCAGATCGGTAATGCAACAAAATAGAAAAAATAAAATGATAGTCAAAGCATTGTGCGTCAAAATCATATAAAATAATTCGGCTTTAACATTTTGTTTTACGCGAATACCAAAATTCAGGATATGACTATCTTTATATAATTCAGATTTAAAACAATATGAGGACAATAGCGCTCATTCCTGCCCGATTTGCTTCCACACGCTTTCAGAACAAACTCATGCAACCGCTGGGCATCAAAACCGTGATCAGGCATACCTATGACAATGTCAAAGCCACGGGTCTTTTTGCAGATGTCATAGTGGTGACGGATCACCCGGACATTTTTAATGAAATCAACCTGCATGGGGGGCATGCGATGATGAGTATAAACGAGCATGAAAGCGGGAGTGACAGAATAGCAGAAGCCGCTGCATCACTCGATGCGGAAATTATCCTGAATGTACAGGGAGATGAACCCTTTGTGAACAAGGAGGCGCTCGCAGCACTGATAAAATTGTTTGAAAACCCTCTGGAAAAGGTGGAAGTGGCTTCACTCATGAAAAAAATCACGGAAGAGAGGCTGATCCAGGATGTCAATTGTGTAAAAGTGGTGGTAGATAAAGAAATGAATTCACTTTATTTCAGTCGCAATCCAATTCCATATCACCGTGACAAATCCGATCCACGGCCGGATTATTATGAACATATCGGCGTATATGCCTTTCGCAAAGAAGCCTTGATGCAATTCACCCAATGGGAAATGACAGCATTGGAAAAAGCAGAAAAAATAGAATGCCTGCGCTATCTTGAAAATGGCATCAGGCTGAAAATGGCAATCACTGAATCTGCCAGTGCAAAGATTGATGTGCCGGAAGATCTGGCAAGAGCTGAGGCATATTTAAATCTTATTCAAAATCTTTAAGGTGAAAAATTAATATAGAGCTCAATCATCAAATTAATAATTCTGACTACAAGGGTTCAATGATTTAAGGGTTAATTAGTTCAATGGTTATTTGATTCGTTGAACGCCCGGAACCTTCGGAACATGCTTAACTTTCTTAACCTTCTATCGTGAAAATCAACATCGAAAGTAAACTTCCCAACGTAGGCACTACCATCTTCACCGTCATGAGTTCGCTGGCTGTTCAACACAATGCCATAAATCTGGGACAAGGATTTCCGGATTTTGTAATGGATGAAAAACTTCAGGATCTGGTATACGAAGCCATGAGGCAAGGACATAATCAGTATGTGCACATGAATGGATTGCCCTTATTAAGGGAGCGGCTTTCGGAAAAATTCAAATTATTATACAATGCGGATGTGGACCCGGAAACATCGATCACCATTACTCCGGGAGCCACCTATGCAATTTATACTGCATTGACAGCCATCTTGCAGCCCGGAGACGAAGTGATACTTTTCGAGCCTGCATATGATAGTTATATTCCCAATATAGAGATCAACGGAGCCAAAGCGATTCCTATACCTCTTGAATTTCCGGAATACAAAATCAATTGGGAAAGAGTAAAAGAAAAAATAAATCAAAAGACCCGTGCCATCATCATCAACAGCCCGCACAATCCATCCGGAGCGGTGATTGACGAAGCAGACATTGTTGCACTTAAAAAAATACTGGAAGGAAACGAAATAATACTGCTCAGCGATGAAGTCTATGAACACTTGATCTTCGACAGCAAAAAACATCTGTCCATCCTGAAATATCCTGATCTGATGGAAAGAAGTTTCATCAGTTTTTCTTTCGGAAAAGTATTTCATTGCACCGGGTGGAAACTGGGATACAGCGTTTCTTCTCCGGCATTGATGAAGGAATTCAGAAAAGTGCATCAGTTCAATTGCTTTACCTGCAACAGCCCCATGCAAGTAGCCATCGCTGAGTATCTGAAAAATCCGGAAAACTATCTGAGTCTCGCTTCTTTTCTTGAGAAGAAACGAGACTACTTTGCCGAAAAAATGAAAGGAACTGCCTTCCGTGCCATCCCTTCCTACGGAAGTTATTTTCAACTCTATGATTACTCAGCTATCAGCGAAGAACCCGAAATCGATTTCGCCAAAAGACTGGTATCGGAGTATGGTGTAGCCGGAATACCCGTTTCAGCATTTTATAAATCAGCCGTAGATCATAAGGTGATCCGCTTTTGTTTTTCGAAAAAAGAAAGTACGCTGGACGCGGCGGTGGAGAGATTGAAGATGGTTTAACAGTTCACTGTTCAGCGTTTACAGTTTATGATTAATGGTGATTTTACCGAAAAATCACAATGGATGAACAGTAAACCGTAAACTGTAAACCGTAAACTGCTACAGAAACTTATCCCCCTTATTACGTTTGATCTCTGTTACATAATCCTTGATGTTTTGCTCCTTGTCCATTTTGCAAATCAGCAACACATCATCGGTATCTACTACGATAAAATTATCTAGTCCCTGCAGCACTACCAGTTTTTCGTGGCTGGCATGCACCATATTACGGGTGGCATCAATAACCACCACATTATTTCCGGCGACGGCATTTTCCAAATAGTCTTTGGGAAGATTTTCGTACGCCGATGCCCAGGTACCCAGGTCACTCCAGCCAAATGAGGAAGGAATCACATACACATTATCAGCTTTTTCCATGATGCCGTAATCTATGGAGATGTTGACACATTGCGGATAGATGCGCTCTACCGCCTCGTGTTCATTTGGAGTATTGAAATTTGATTTTTCTCCGTCAAAAACCTCGTGGATCTCCGGCATAAGTTCTTCAAAAGCCTTGAGCAAAGTTTTTACCTGCCATACGAAAATACCTGCGTTCCAGAGAAAATCGCCACTGGCCACAAACGCACGGGCAAGTTCACGATCCGGTTTTTCAGTGAAGGTTTTCACCTTGAATACATTCTCACTCACTGCAAAAGGCTCGTATTGAATATAGCCGTATCCGGTGTTAGGATTAGTAGGCTTGATACCCAAAGTGATGAGCGCCTTGATATGTGAGGTGAAATGAAGGGCATCCATGCAAATTTTCTGAAATCCTTCTGCGTCAGTGATCACATGGTCCGCAGGTGCACAGATCAGGCTGGCATTAGGATTCAGCTCATTGAGCTTGTATGCGATGTAGGCAATGCAGGGAGCAGTATTTTTTCTGGAAGGCTCACAGAGAATATTCGATATCGGCATTTCCGGAAGTTGCTCCGCCACAATATGCTTGTAGCTGTCGGAGGTAACCACATAAATATTTTCCGCCGGAATGAATTGTGAAAAGCGATCAAAAGTGGCCTGTATCAGGGTTCTTCCGGTATTGAGAATATCCAGGAACTGCTTGGGATAGTCGGTGCGACTCATCGGCCAAAATCTGCTCCCTATTCCTCCTGCCATGATGGCCACATAATGATTCTTATTCATTCTTTCCCGTTGAAACTTTATAAAATACCTTCCCTCAGCAGATCCTGAAGATGAATGACCCCTGCATACTTGCCATTATCGGTCACCAATAGCTGGTTGACATTATTATTTCGCATCATACCGAGGGCTTCTGCAGCCATAGAATCATGATTGATGGTACGAGGCGCACGCCCCATGATATCTTCTGCTTTCAATGATTCAATAGACGCATGCTTCTCCATCATTCTTCGTATATCCCCATCCGTTATTATTCCTGTGATAGCTCCTTGATCATCAAGCACCGCCACTGTTCCGAGCCGATGCCGCGTAATTTCAATTATCACCTCCTTCACAGGCGTACCGGCCGCCACTGCCGGCCTGGAATGTATACCCGAAAGATCTTCCACTCTCATGAACAACTTTTTGCCCAGCGCTCCGCCGGGATGATAACGAGCAAAATCATCCGGCTTGAAGCCCCTGATTTCCATGAGACAGACAGCCATAGCATCACCCATTACCATCTGAGCAGTGGTGCTACTCGTGGGAGCCAGATTATTGGGGCAGGCTTCCTGGTCAACAGAAGAATTAATAATAAAATGAGCATTTTGCGCGAGAAAAGATCCGGTATCGCCCACCAATGCGATCAATTGATTACCCATCTGCTTCACCAGGGGCACCAGAAACTTTATTTCGGGGCTGGAACCGCTCTTAGATAAGATCATTACCACATCATCGGGCTGCACAATTCCCAGGTCACCATGGATCGCATCCGCAGCATGCATGAATATAGAAGGCGTTCCGGTACTGTTCAACGTTGCCACGATCTTCTGGGCAACAATCGCACTCTTACCTATCCCGCTGACAATCAATCGCCCGCGAGAAGCGGAAATGACCTCCACGGCCCTGGCAAAATCCTCTCCTAGATAGGTTTCCAGACCTGCCACGGCTCCAGCCTGAAGCCGGATCGTCCTGCGCGCGTTCTCTATGATGCTTAAAAAGTCCAATTCAGCGGCAAACCTAATTATTAATAGGTAGAGTTCAAAGAGACCGGGCAATTTTGACAAACTTACCCTTTTTCAATACTGCCTTCAACCACAAAATGACAGGCTTATGGCTATAGATGCCTGTTTTATAATTGATAATCAATAATTAATTGTTTATGAAAACTTATTACTGCCAATGAGAAAGTATAAAACATAAACCATGATCCTTATCTATTTTTTCCGTAACTTCCATATTAGTTGGGATTTTGCATTCCCTGCCAAGAATTTAACTTCGCCGTCCTTTTCTGGGACCCGGAAATTGAGAAAGAAAGAGACCAATAACAACATGCCAGTCAAAAAAGCAGCTCCAAAAAAATCCGCTGCTGCGAAAAACATATCCGATAACGATCCATCAGATCTGATCCCTTTATTGGAGAAACATTTTGGTTTCTCCAAATTCAAGAACAGCCAGGAAGCCATCATACAAAACTTGCTTAGCGGTAAGGACACCTTTGTCATCATGCCAACAGGTGGTGGTAAGAGCCTCTGTTATCAGCTGCCGGCTTTGATCAGCGAAGGTGTGACCATCATCATCTCTCCCCTGATCGCCCTGATGAAAAATCAGGTAGACCTTGTGAGAAGTTATAGCAGTCTCGACCATGTGGCCCATTTTCTGAACAGCTCGTTGAGCAAGAGTCAACAGAAATTAGTTCGGGAAGATTTATTATCCGGTAAAACCAAGATGCTCTATGTGGCTCCGGAAACTCTGACCAAAGAGGAAAACCTGACTTTTTTCAAAGGACTGAAAGTTTCCTTTTTCGCCGTAGATGAAGCACATTGCATCAGTGAGTGGGGACATGATTTCAGACCCGAATATCGCCGCCTGAGAGAAATGATGGAGATGATCAACGATGAAGTGCCCGTCATTGCACTCACCGCAACAGCCACTCCAAAGGTGCAAAGCGACATCATCAAGAACCTGGGACTGAGAGAGCCGGAAATATTTCTGTCTTCCTTCAACCGACCCAACCTCTATTATGAGGTGTTGCCCAAGGTCAATCTCGATCAAACCAATAAAAGTATCGTCCGCTTCATTCAGCAAAACAAGAATAAAAGCGGTATCATTTACACATTGAATCGCAAAACCACAGAAGAGCTTGCGAAAATGCTGGAAGCCAATGGAATCAAAGCAGTGGCTTATCACGCCGGACTGGACAGCAAGCTTCGTGCTGCAAGACAGGACCAGTTCCTGAATGAGGATGTGCAGGTGATCGTGGCTACCATCGCCTTCGGAATGGGTATTGATAAGCCGGATGTCAGATTTGTCATTCACTACAATATTCCCAAATCAATAGAAAATTATTACCAGGAAACCGGACGCGCCGGAAGAGATGGCATGGAAGGCAAATGCATTCTTTACTATTCTCACAAGGATGTTTCAAAGCTGGAGCATCTGATGCGCGACAAACCTCTCAGCGAACGGGAAGTGGGGGCACAACTGATTCACGAAACGATTTCCTTCGCTGAAAGCAGCGTGTGCAGAAGAAAAACTCTTTTGTATTATTTCGGAGAAGGATATGATGACAGCAAGAGCTGTGGGCAATGCGATAACTGTCTGCATCCAAAAGAAAAAGTAGAAGCTAAGTCAGAGACCCAAACCGCACTCAAGGTAATAGAGGCGCTGGAAGAGAATTTCAACATTGCCTATGTAGTAATGATCCTTACCGGAAAGGCCAACAACCAAGTGCAGATGTTCAGGCATAATAAACTTGAATTGTTCGGCATCGGCTCCGAACAGGAGCCACACTTCTGGAACAGTCTGCTAAGGCAGATGCTGCTGGAAGAGCTGCTGGAAAAAGATATTGTGGAATACGGCGTCTTGAAGATCACCAAGAAAGGAAGAGCCTTTCTGAAAAAACCTGTCAGCTTCCATATTGCACTCAACAACCTGTTCGAAGATGCCCTTGCCGATGACGAGGAAGGCGGATTTACGGGAGGTGCGCAAACCAGTGCCGCCGATGACCGGTTACTTGATATGCTCAAAGACCTTCGCAAACGAGTGTCCAAAGAAAAGAAGCTTCCTCCTTTTGTGATCTTTCTTGAATCTTCATTGGAAGACATGGCCACGATGTATCCCACCAGCATGGCAGAACTGGAGAAAATCAGCGGCGTCAGCAAAGGAAAAGCCATGCGCTATGGAAAACCTTTTCTGGATATGATCATTCAATATGTGGAAGAGAATGAGATCATCAAACCTGATGATTTTGTGATGAAATCAGTATTGAACCGCAACAACAATAAGATATTCATCATTCAGAATGTAGATAAGAAAATTCCTCTGGATACCATTGCCAAAACAAAAGATCTCCGACTGGATGAACTGTTGGAGGAAATGGAAACGATTGTCGCAAGCGGCACAAAGCTGAATCTGAATTATGCCATCAATGACATGGTGGATGAATATGAACAGGATGAGATCATGGATTATTTCAAGGGTTGCGAAACCTCCAGCCTTCAGGTAGCGCAGGAGGAATTGGCAGATTCGAATTTCAATTGGGAGCAACTGAAACTGATGCGGATCAAATTCTTGTGCGAATACGGGAATTAAGGCAGCACATTGCCGCACTCATTTTTTTCTCAAAAATCTTTCGTTACCAACACTTCTAAAATCTGATCCCTAACAGGATCCCCGCACGAATGCCCGCCCATGGGCCCGAAAGATCCAGTGTTGCGGAATTATTGGTAACCGTAATCTCTTTTTCTGTGAAGGGTATTTCAACCTTATTCATCTCTTCTCTGAGACTTTGCTGCAACTCGGCATCCATGATGTAATCGGTAGTACCCTTGAAGGAGCCATTACTT
>Ga0315906_10004066_pt1 | contig 19004 bp, 36 predicted proteins | sample LakEriMetagenome_4_FD_203526 | JGI IMG/M metagenome (GOLD analysis project Ga0315906, IMG submission 203526) | Freshwater fungal communities from buoy surface, Lake Erie, Ohio, United States - Buoy 2 MA122 | ecosystem: Environmental > Aquatic > Freshwater > Lake > Lake biofilm | place: USA... | reverse complement strand
AACCGTCTCCTATAAATAATATATCGAATCCATTATAAAGGGTTATCGCATAAATGTCAACCACCGGAGCGACGGCTTTTTTATTACATAAGATCGCCTCTGGTGTTGGCGGTATGCTTGGAGGGCTCGCGATGTTTGCCTTCTGGAAGCCACTAAACATGCTAGATGCATGTATTCGATCTGGTATATCGACAGGATCCGCAGTCATATTCGCAATGCCAGTATTAGAAATGTTGGAATTTCGAGTTGATATGGATCTTGCATTATTAGCTGGTGCAATTATTGGATTTTTCGCATGGTCTATATTATCAATGGTAGCCAGAATGTTAAAACGATTTGATCGAGAAGAAAAAGATATATTAGAGGCTGTTAAAGACCTACGTGAGCAAATTAGTAATTCTAAAAAATAAAGAGGATGATTAAATGATTTTAAAACCACATGAAGCTAAGACCATGTTTCCGTCTTATGCTGGTGATCCAATGATGATGCAAACTGATACACCATTTGAAATATATTGGACACCAGATACGTTTTGCAATTATAAATGTTCATATTGCTGGCCGGGTGCAAATTCTCCAGATCGTCATCATTTACCTGAAGATATTATGAAACAAGGTATGAATGATCTTATAATAAAGATTAAAGATCTTGGAATAAAAAATATAAATTTAGCTTGGGCTGGTGGTGAACCGACATTGGTTCCTTGGTTTACCGAAATGAACAAAATATTTGCTGATGATAAAGAAATAAAGAAAAGTTGGATCGGAATTTCAACTAATTTAACTCACGGTAAAAGATGGTGGTCAAAATGGCTTGATGCTATTGAAAATGTGCAATCAGCATCAATTAGTGCAAGCTGGCATAGGGAAAGTGTAGGTGATATAGAGGATGCGCGCCAAAGATTTGTTGATGTACACAAACTCATAATGTCGCGCGGCGATGGATGGGGTCGCTGGTTGGGTATTACAATGGTTATGCCACCAGAGCAATTTGATGACATATATGAGGATGCATTATTTTTTAGAGATCATAATATAAATGTATTACTTCGAGTAGCCCGCAAACATATTGGTGGGAAAATGTTACAAATGCCTGGATATACAGATGAAATGATTGAAAAAATTGTAAATTGGAATCCCAATAAAGCAAAGCCCTCAATACAAGAAGGTAAAATAGGGTTTATTCACAAAGATAAATCTGGTATAGAAAAATATGCTGATGTTGAACACCCAATCGCATTAGGTAAAACTGATTATCTAAACTGGAAATGTTTTGCTGGTGTTACTTCCGTAGTAATTTACCCTAACGGTGATATTAAAAGAGGTCATGGATGTCGCGATAAAATCTTGGGTAATATAAAAGACAGCAGTTATCAACTTCATAGCTTTCCAGAGCCATGCATAACTGCCAGATGTGGATGTTCTGCTGATATGCGTCAGCTTAAGGTATTATGAGATTTTAATTGGTCAATAAGTTTTTCTACCGCATCTGCTATGATGCGGTAGTTTTCTTTATCTCTTGCAAATGTTGTGGATGGTATAAGCGACCTCACCCACTCGGGTGTTACTTCTATGTCCATAGGCATCCGTAATATTTTGCAAACAGTCGGCGACCATTCGCCATCCTGGCTCTATGCTTATCTAGCCCTTCACGATCAACCGTAAATGTGTCATTCGGGCCCATGACAAGTTTTTTATTTGTGGATCCTTCAATCGGTTCCCAAATATAATCAGTCTCACCTGAATAATATTGTTGATCCCAATCATCAGTAGCATGTTGCTCAAAGGCCCAGATCATCTCATCAAGAACCCATTCCCACGGGCGATGATCTGGATTTTCTGGATCATGTGGATCTCCGCCAAGAATCTCGGCTGGATAATCTTCTTGATCAATAAATGAATGACCTGCCTTAGCCTCTTTTAGTTTCTTCAGCACCGGAACAATTATCAAAGCCAAAGTTGAATCGGCCGACCACACATCATGATCGGATACCTGAATTTTCACCTTACGCTGTTTATCCGATTTCTTTGGATACTTACCAATCTTGACTTTCATTTACCGCTTCCGATGATGGTTATGATAATTGCTATAGTGGTCAATGCGCTGCCTATGATATAGCCTAGGAATAGACCTGATACGGCCCATCCTATGGCTAGATCATACCATTCATTCACTTTGTTCGGTCTCAGGCTTACTCTGAACAGCTCGAATATATGACAACTTGCGCTCCTGAGGAATATCTCTCAGGTAATCATTGATTTCATCGAATTGGTTCAGGTATTCAGCCTGATCCACAGGATGCGCGCTCAAAACAGTCTGTCCGATCCATTGCTGGCCCATTTCTTCCAATTCATCATGGAACTCGACCGTATCAATAGCAGCCTGTTTGCTTTCAGCCTCGATGGCATATACCATGCGATGGGAACTGATACACTCGACCAGATAAATTTTCTTTTCACTCATTTCCATTTTCTCCAATCAGACCAAACATAATAACCCACCACACCAGTCACCAAAATGCACAGCAATGCATTTAGTGTATTGCCTGCCATGATGTTGACTATCAAGGCCATTAGGTTTAAGATTAGGACCAAGACACTGAATATTTGCATGTTCATCATCCTTATTTTGAATCCCCAAATCCTGCACCACGCAGGAAATGCTCAAAAGCCTCAAGTAGGGCCGCGCGGGTCAATGCTTCGCCCTTAGTCTGCTGCACCTGATGGCGGACGTTATGCATCATCGTGACGCCGTCCGCCGTAACATAATAAGGTACATATGCCTCAAAGGTAAAGCAGGCGCCTTCTTTGGATAGATCGGTCATGTTATTCTCCCATATCGCTTAGGTCGCGGAATCCTTTAAAAACAGGAAACCGCGGCTTGTCCTTAACCCCAATAGAGAAATACTTATATGTCACAACCTTGCCGAGCATATCTTGTCGGCCGTCCCATAGCATCTGTCGTGTAGTCTGATCAAAGCCTGATCCGATACCGAACTCGACACCATCAAATTCACCATTGATACCACGAACGCAGAGTGTGCCCATGGTACCTTTAGCCACTAGATTAGCCTGATGGCTTGACCGCTTGCCTAGACCTAACTCGTTGGTAGTAAGCGGATTATCATTTCGCATTTCCTCCAGCAGGTCGACAATCACAGCCTCGCCATCAGAAAACCGCTTGACCTTGAGAAGGTAAGCTTCTTTAGGCGTGGATCGACCTTGCTTATAAGGAGACTGCGGATGGCGCAACATAACACCCTCATAACCTTCATCTAAGGCTTTGGTCTCATAGGTTGCGAGTTCAGCCTCATTGAATACAAGGAAATTAGGTACGATGCGAACATGATCGGGCATATCTTCCTGGCGCAGCATATCAAACCGATGCGTGTAGTCTCCTGATGCGACTCGGTCAAATACCCAGAAAGTGAAATCAGGTTCGCCATCCTCGCTGTTGACTGCTGATGTGGTCACATTAAATACGTCAGCAGCATTTGGAGGACCAACAATCAATTCGCCATCAAAGCCTTCAAGGGTCTCGGCGTTATCCTTAAACCATGCTTGAATAAAGCGGTTGCGGATGGGCTTCATAGACCTAGCCCAAGCCACACCGTCAAAAGCCAGACAGCGAATACCGTCAAGCTTGGGGCTGGCCAACATGGGCCAGCGCACCGTAGCCTTGTCATATTGACAGGCTAGCATGGGACGGAAAGTGGCCATTAGGCCACCTTCTGTTCGGTGATTTCCTCGATTTCCAAGGCGTCATCGCGACCGAGGTCACGCTTGCCCATAGCGACGATGGCAGTTTCTTCCTGCATCATCTGAGCCAGCTTTTCGGTCGGGCTAAGCGGACCACGGATGCTAGACCGCTTAGGCGTCGGCATGTCATATTGCGTAGGCTGACCGGGGACTGGGGTGGCGCCCTTGGGTACCTTGACCGCAGTCGGAGCCTTGGTCGCCTTGACCGCCTTAGCAGGGGCGACCGTCTTGACCACCTTAGCAGGCTTGACAGCCTTGGCCACCTTGGCCGCCGTATTGGCGGCGGCGCGCTGCGCCGAACCAATCTTGGCGTCAAGGTATGCAATCACCTCGCGACCGTCGCGAATCGGCTCGAGGCCGATACCCTGCTCGCGGGCAAGAAAGATAGCCGAACGAGAGCGTCGCTCGGTACCTGCCGCGACCAGAAGTTCGGCCACAGTGAAGCGGCCGTTACCAGCAGTCAGCAGGTCGGTGATAATCTGTACCTTATCGTCACGTTTCATAGACATTGTGTCATACCTTTCATGTTGTATGCGACCATTATACCACAGGCCGCGGGGCTTGTACAGAGGAAAATTGGCGGGTTAGCCGGCATACCCAGAGGGTGTGACATTTTTATCACACCGACCCTTGCGGGTATAGGATCCCCGGCCGCGCTTGGCACGTACGACCTTGCAACCAACGGCTCGGAGATACCTCCAGGAGGGATCACGCGGCTTCGGTATAGATTTCAGGGCCGACATCATTATCCTCCAGCGTTTTCACCCATTCCAAATAGTCACGGACTAGCTCCATAGCCTCTTCCGTAGATACCTTACGGCCCGCAACATATTCCGCCCATTCGAGGTCGAAATCATTAAGTAGCCGTTCAGTTTCGACATTGTATTCCATCGGAACCTCCTCTTGATGGTGCCATTATACCATGGCTTGAGTGGCTTGTACAGAGGTATTTGGTTAATTTTGGTTAAATAATGTGATAAATTTGTCACGGTGTTATGAGATAATTAACCAAAATTAACCAAATACCTCTGTACAAGCCACCCTAACCCTGGTATAATGTGCCCATGAGATGGACAGAGACCCCTTTTGTTCTGGCGCTGGCAGCGGCCTTTGTGGTCGGCTGGTTTGCGGTTGACATCTTTGGTGCGGGCCTGTTCTTTCTCGCAATCATTACCATGATAGGGGATTGACATGAAACTGTTGAACATCGACGCGAATGCCAAGACGGTCAAGGGTCAGGGTCGCGGCTATATGACGGCCATCCTTTATCTGGCGCCGGCCGACGAGTCTGGCTATGAGGTCTGCCCGATGGCCAGCACCGGCTGCCGCAAGGCCTGCTTGAATAAGGCTGGCATGGGTGCCTTCAGCACGGTGCAGGCCGCGCGCATTGCCAAGACTCGCCTTTACTTTGAGGATCGTGCGGCCTTCATGGCACAGCTGGTATCTGAGGTGCGAGCCTTCATCCGCAAGGCAATTAAGCTTGGCCTTATCCCAGTGGTGCGCCTTAACGGCACCTCCGATATCCCGTGGGAGCGGGTGCCGGTTGAAGGTAAGGCTAACATCATGGATCTGTTTCCGTCGGTGCAGTTCTACGACTACACCAAGCGGCACAACCGTCGCAACTTGCCGACCAATTATCACCTGACCTTCAGCCTGGCTGAGGACAATGACTCGCGCGCGGCCGCGGCCGCGATCAACGGCGCCAATATCGCCGTGGTATTCCGCACGGACAAGTTTCCCGCGACCTTCATGGGTATGCCCGTGGTCGATGGTGACGCCGACGACCTGCGGTTTCTTGACGGACGCGGTGTAGTGGTTGGCCTCAAGGCTAAGGGTCCTGCCAAAAAGGACACCAGCGGGTTTGTGAGGGATGCGGCATGAACCGCTGCATAATCCAGGTCCAATATATGTCAAACAAGGGAGTACCAACAAGTGATTGGCAAACCCTACATGATATAAATTGTCCCACATCACAAACCATTACATATGAAATGCATCAGGCCAAAAAGAGAATCCCAAAGGCCAGAATTAGGGCAGTTGACACTAACGGACGTCTAATAGATATGCTGGTGACCTAATGTGATGTGAAATATGGATGTAAATAGACTAAGGCAAGAAAATAAAATATGGGGGACCAAGGACATAAAGTTCTGGTCTTTCTTATCAATGATGTTGGTACATATGAAGCCGACTTCCATCTTGGAGGTCGGCTCTGGTCGTAGTACGACATTTTTAGCTGATGCTGCATTTGAAAATAATGCACATATCATATCAATAGAAGAAAATGAAGAATGGCAAAAATACATCTCAGACAGTCTTGAGATTATGTGTCTTCCTCATAAAATCATAACCCATATACCCCTTACAAAAGATGGTTGGTATGATGTTGATCAATTTTCATTGAAAACAAAGCTATTCACACAAGAGTTTGACCTTGTGTTTATTGATGGTCCATCAGGAATTTCAAATAGAAATCATGAAGAAGGCATTAATCGCATAGTACATGCTTGTCGAGCAGCTAGAATGGTTGTGGTTGATGATACCCATCATCCAGCAGGTTTATCAATAGTAAAAACAATCGAAGCCGCTAGAGATTATTCTGGAAAATTCACAATAGATTATAAACAAAGAAAATGGGCCAAAAAAATTCATGAAGAAAACCGCGATTTAATTATCGCGGAAGATAATCAATCAATAATATTGACCAATTTTTCTTTAGCAGAAATTGGTCATAAATTTTTAAATATCGTATAATTCATATTCATAATTCACTGTATCAACATCTTCATTAATACGATATACTACCGCTCCATTTGACAAATGGAAATTTTTAGCCATCTCAGTGGTAGGTGATAAAGTAATGACTCTTTCAATATGATATTTTTTTCTCAAATATGGAAGAAGTGTTTGTATCATCAATCTACCGGATCCTTTACTTAAGGACCATATTGTATAAAGACAAGCATGATCAAAATGTTCATGACCTTCTTCAAATAATTCTTCTTCTATCGCCGGTACATAATCTAATAAAGCGGCACAACAAATTGAAGCTGGTTTATCATCTTTCCAGAGAACAAACACCGAATGATTACGAGATACCCTTTCTATCGGTTTGATAGATGGTCTTACTGGATCTTCCAGTAAAAGTTTTTCAAGCCATGGTTCAATGTGGCGATATTCGATAAGCATGAAGCCTCCTGCTATTATAATACCATATATCAATATGACTGTACAGGGCTAATATATGTTTGCATATATAATTTAGTCATTCAATTTCCAGGAGGAATGTTATGTTTAATAAACTTTTGGTGTGGCTTGGATTTCGCAAAGCTATTATTGAGCAAAAAATTGATGAAGTAAAAGCTGAGGCTACAAAAACCCTTGATATCAATAAAGACGGTAAAGTAGATGCACAAGATTTCAAGGCTGCAGTTGAAGAAGTAAAGACTGAGGTTAAAAAAGAAGTTGAAGAAGTAAAGACCAAGGTTGAAGCTGAAGTTAAAAAAGTAAAAGTTGGACGTAAGCCAAAAACATCCACTACATCCAATCAGAAACGTAATACAAAAAGTAAATTAAAATGATTCGTAATATCATAACAATGATATTATTTGCAGCCATTTTATTAATGGCTGCAATCGCATTAGCTAGAACACAAGATGCGGTTGAATATGATTGGAAAATGATAAGAGTGGTCGATGGAGATACGGTGCAATTTGAAGCACCGTGGGTTCCTCAACCAATAGCACCAAGAATTTCTGTTCGAGTTTATGGTGTGGATACACCAGAAAAGGGACATAGAGCGCAATGTCCGCATGAAGCATTACTTGGTCAACGTGCTACCGACTATACAAAAAATATGCTAGCATCTTCAAAAGAAATAAGAGTTATGGTTAGAGATTGGGACAAATATGGTGGAAGAATATTAGGTGATATAATGATAGATGGTAGATCATTAAGAACATCTCTAATTGCAGAAGGTCTGGCTAGAGAATATTTTGGAGAAGCGAAAACAAGTTGGTGTAACTAATTTATGACAATTACATCATGGGTATTAAATAGAATATCAACCGACACCGAAGAACATCTAATCGATAGAAATAATCTTAGCGGTGAAGTTGTAGGTGGTCAATATGAAAATGTAAAAATAGTAGATGCATTACGAAATATGGGTGTCGATGTTAAACTAATAAGACTAAAAGATTTTAACATCGACACCATTACTGAAATACCCGATCTTGTTTTTGTCAGATCAACATCATATCTTGATATTCCAAAATTAAAGGTCCTAGAAAGTAAAGGACCTGTGATGTTAAATCCCATTAGTTGTCATGTTAAGTGTTCAAACAAATGGACTCATTTAGAATTATTATCTCAAGCGGGTGTAAGAATTCCCACAACAGATTTAATTACCTTTTCTCCAGAAAAAGGAAAAAAATGGGATTGGCAAAATGGTACAATGTATCAAGCCGATTTAACATCTGATGATACACCTCAATCTCAATCAGATAATATAAAAGAGATAGAACTTTCAGGTAAAAAATTAGGTTGGCCTTTAATCATTAAACCTCTATGGGGTACAGGTGGTGAGCTTGTACAGCTATGTCACAATGTAAATGATTTTATCAATAATGCCAAAAAAATTATGACAAGATATAATACACCTATGGTATTAGCACAAGAATTTATTAATCATAAAACAAAAGGTGTAATATCAGCATGGATGCTTGGAAAAGAAATCTATACTGCACAATTAAGAACATCAAAATCAGATACGGATCTATTCATTTCAAATCATAGTAAAGATAGTTTTCGTATAACATATGATGTTACACCCGAACTTGCAAATCTATGTCGTAAAACTGCTGAAGTATTAGATGCTGAAATAACCAAGATGGATATATTATATGATGAAAAAGGTTATATGATATGTGAGGTAAATGCTCCTGGTGCATTTACTGGTGTTGATTCTGTCTTAGGTTGTGATTATGGTAAAATTATCGCTGAATATGGTATCAAGAGGTTTTATGAAAAGAAATGAAAGCATGGCTATTAACTAATCCATATCCTCAACCACATTGGCATGAAACCCGCAGAATGATTCATGAGATGGAGAAAAGAGGATTAACACCTATACATGTTAGACCTAGCGATTGGATCATAAAAGATGATATCATGTATATTGATGATAAGCCAATAGATGCACCTGATTTAATAATAAATCGACATGCATTAGCATGGCCAGGACCTGCGGATGATTATTCCAAATTAAGTGAAGCCAAAATACTTGAAAAGCATGGAACATTTATAGTCAATAAAATCGATCAACAGATATTTGCATTAAGCAAAATAAATGCACATCAAAAATATGTTGATCATGATATTCCAACACCAAGGACAGAAATTGTTGATTTGTTACAAAATAATATAATTGAAATCATAGACGAAAATATAGGATGGCCTTGTGTAATAAAATGGCCTTATAGTTGTCTTGGATTAAAAGTCATATTATGTAAATCACCTAGTAATCTACAGATTATTATTGATGAAAATAAAATATTAGGAACAAAGGTTATAGTTCAGGAATATCTAGATTTAAATTATATGATAGGCGCCCATGGAATACGTGATGGTAATATTGAAGCACAAATGCAGGTCATTGATCCTGATACATCAACTGAAAATAAATTCAAAGCTAATATGGCAAGAAGAAACTATAGAATACCTATAAAAACTACCAATGAAATTAGAAATCTTGTGCAAAGCGCATTAGAGGCGCTTGATTTGGAATGGGGTAGATTTGATATCTTTCCAACAAAAGATGGGTTAAAGATATGTGAATTGAATCCATCAGCAAATATGCCATGGACGGAATTTGCATCATTAAATAATATTGCAGGATATATGGTAGATCATGCCATAATGAGGATGCGATCTAGATAAAATCAAACTGCCAATTTTTTTGATCTGGTTTCCAATTATTGATATAAGCATTATATGCATCTGGCATTTTAATTTTAATTTCATCTAGCCAATTAGATGCTTTGTCATACCATATCATTTTTTCAGATTCGGACAGGTTTTCCCATTCTTTTTGTAAAGAGAGACCATCATATCCAAGATGAATAAAATCATCAGGTGACAAGAAAAATATTCTAGCTATTGTAGCTAGCATATCATTAGGATAAGATATCATATTTCCAATAAACAATTATTGATTACATAATCATATATGACTGGAGAATTGTTTCTTAGATCATCAAGCCAAATATTGGCTTTTTGAATCCATGTATTTTTTTCCGAATCTGACATAGCTAACCAAGATGCATGATCTTCTTTCCAATTTTCATCAGTTCCATAAATTGATATCTCTTGATCGAGTAATGCATCTAAACGGCGCTCAAGAAACAAAGTCTTTGCTACGGTATCTGTCGGTGTCATCTTGATTGGTACCTCGATATGATTAAATCAGCAGTCATCTCATGGTGTTCTATACCTAGAATACCATCCATAGCCATTCTACCACCAGGAACATTAACTTCAGCCACACTATATCCATTCGGTGTATAATAAAGTTCAGTTCTGGTAGCTGATACACCTAGAGTTGTATGTAAATTTAATAAAAAGTCTCGCAAATCATTAGGTATATTCATAGGTATATGTGCTCGACCTTTTCTATGTGTCGATTTAAATCGATCAGCAGTATGATGAGCTACATCCATTTTACCCGTGATATTATCACCAGTAACAATAAATGACAAAACTACATTATGATAATCTTTGACATATTCTTGTGCTATAGCACGACATGTCACGAAAAAATAATGATTTGGATTATTATCAGCCAAAACTTTTCTAGTAGCAATTTGCGCTTGTAATGGTGTATAGCATAAAATAACGTTTACACCAGAATATGCTAAAGTTGGTTTAATAACTATTGGCCAAGTTAATGGTAGAGCATTAAAATCAGTATCATTATTTACTTCAATAGTTTTAGGTGTAGAAATACCAGCCGCTGTAAGTTTTTGACTAAGGATTAATTTATCGGCAGCTTCCGCGGATTCTCTAGGTGGATTAATAAAAAAGGTTCCTGCTTCCTGTAGTCTTTCCATAGGAGCAACTAGATCCACAGATAATTCCCTAGGAATATAGGCAATATCAGGTACACCATATGTCGATAAACTTTCAGTTCTTGTATCAACATATCTAGTTACAACTCCGCGTTTTTCAAGCGCGGACATAATACCAACCAAATTATAAGTTGGAGTATATGTACCGTATCCTGTAATCAGAGCAGTTTTTGGTGTCATAGAGAAGGATTCCTCATAGCCTTTAGGCTGTTATTTAATGATTCTATCGCAGCATCTTCATCACCAGCATGATATATTTCAATGATATATTTCAACAAATCAATTAATTTATCAGAACTAAATCTAACCACAGGCCAACCATTTTTACCTATATGATCGACAATAGCATCTATATTAGATTCTATTGCAGGTAATAGAATCTCCATATTTATATCATAATCATAAATCACTTCAAATAGCACAGAATACTTCTTCATAATCAGACCTTTGATTAGAATGGTGGGGAAGGTAGGATTCGAACCTACTGCGTTTCTTATGTGCCGGATTTACAGTCCGGTGCCCGTCCGCCATCCGAGCAGCTTCCCCGCACTAAGGGCCATACCTTATTTTCAAAATAGAGCGTGGCCATATCTAACGGATATTCGTGAAATGTTTTTCTAGTCTTAGACGGTAGTGAATCAAACCATTTCCAAAAATGCTCTCGGAACTCTGGTTGTTCCGAAAGAGGTGGAGCGGGGTACGAGAATCGAACTCGTGTCCTCAGCTTGGAAGGCTGTGATAATGCCATTATACGAACCCCGCAAATTGGTCGGCGCGTAGGGAATCGAACCCTATCCCAACAGTAATCAGCTGCCTAAGGAGGTATAAGCTCCTGGTGAGCACCAGCCCTCACGCCGTATAATTGATTATATCATATAATACTATCTATGTCTACTATTAAGTGGGTCAGAAGTCTCATTAGCCTCATCAAAACTTAATAGCACTGTACCTGAACTTTCTGATTCATATAAAGGATCATTAGGATCTGGTGTTTGATTAATATTAACTACGTTAATTGGACTCCATGTACCATCTTCTTTTTGCTGCTCCATCCAATATTTGGTCGGACCCCACATCAATGATCCATCAGGTTGTTGAATCCAACCATGATCTTGCACAATTCTCAAATCAATAATCATCTATTAATTCTCCTAGTCCATTCAATGTATGGTGTTATAAGATTATTTTGTATAATTTTATGATGAGCCTCTAATTGCTCTGGTCCTTTAAAAATAGATATCATACCTCTATTATTATGTTCATCTATAAATTTTTTATCATTACATGCTTGTTCGACTTTATGTGCAATATATTTAATAGAGTCTTTTGACATTTGTCTAGATGCATATAAACCATGATAACCGTATGATAGTAAACCAGGATCTCTAGAACCTATAGAAAATATATGAGGCACATTTGAAAACCCTGGAACCTCAGATTCATCTTCATTTGTATGAGCAAGTAATCTAATATCACCACTTAATACCAAACCAGCAACCGATGCCACGGACACATAAGCAGCATCGACTATACCAGCCATAAGGTCTTGTGCCGCAGCACCTCCACTACGATATACTGCATTAATAATATTAAGACCGACAATATCAGAAAATTTCGATACAGTATATTGTGATTCTGCACCGCCGTTTGCAATGGATATAGTATTTGTTTTTCCAGATGCAATTAAATCATCAATAGTAAGAAACCTAGAAGATGCTTTGACAGCAAATACAAATGATGCCTTACTAAACATACATATAGGTGCCAATGTTGTATTGTCATATGGCAAACGTTCTCTAGCCGGCGCAAGAAAAATTGCAGCTATACCATTTGATAATACAACATCACTACCTGCTGACTGCGACATTACATGTATAGCAGCTTCAACACCATTTCCTGCAGGACGATTTGAAACTCTGGTATTCATTCCACTTTGTGTCAAATGCCCAGCAAGTATTCTTGTTGAGGTATCTGATGATCCACCAGTACCTGAACCGACTAACATGTGTAGGTCAAGAATATTGGCATAGGTAGATGGCGCTGAAAATAGCGCACCACAACTTAACATCATAATTCTACGACCTAACATATTAATCTCCAAAAATATTGGCGACCCCGGCACGACTCGAACGTGCGACCCACAGATTAGAAGTCTGTTGCTCTATCCAACTGAGCTACGGAGTCAAAATGGTGGACCCGGAGGGAATCGAACCCCCAACCAAGCCGTTATGAGCGGCCCGCTCTACCGTTAAGCTACAGGTCCGAATGAGCCCGGTGGGATTTGAACCCACGGCCACATGATTAAAAGTCACGTGCTCTACCACTGAGCTACGGGCTCGAAAATTGGTAGGCCCGGTCGGATTCGAACCGACACTGAAAGGATTTTAAGTCCTCTACCTCTGCCGGTTGGGTTACGGGCCCTTATCTGGTTTGTGTTCATAACAGGTGTTGCGATAACCATCAGGAGTCGGCGTACCGCAACATACAGAATCATAGCAATCTGGCTCATCACATAGACCTGCATAAGCCTTTAGTTTGGTATTGGTAATCTTCTCGTCACGCAATATCTTAGCCAGATGTTCTTGCCTAGAATAATCCAATTCATTAGTGATATTCATACCACCAGCAGAATATATCGGCACATATGCTTCAGGTCCAAATCCCATCAAGGTATAGATCAGATGACGGAATGAACCTGGATCACGACCAAAATCGTCAATCATGCTAATGGCCCAAGCTGTAACAGCCAGCTTGGTATCTGGATCACATTTGTCAACCAGCTCCTGAATCTCAGGCGAGAGTTCGCTCATCACTTGTTGGCTTTATCGGCTGCAATAACTTCATAGGTAACTGATGCGACAGCAGCGGTTAACAGTGTCATAAAGGCAGCAGCCCAAAATCCAACATCATAACCAAATAGAAAACTAATCCACCAAGAGGTGAAAGAAAATACTACAGGCATGACTACAAAAAAGCTGATTGCAGCCAAAAAAGAAATCATCATATCTTTCATTTTGTCTTCCTAGGTTTGCGGCGCCAGGAGCTGGCAGAGCCGCCTGTCTTTTTCCACTTAGTGCCTACCTTGGTAAAGGTAGATGTAAAACCATTTTTACCCGTATAAACTTTTGTGGTTTTAGTCTTGCTCGTTATAGGCATTATGGTAATCCTCTACTTCTTCGTCGCGAACCAAATTATAGAAGCGCGCCATATATTCCTGATGCTCGGAATGCGGCGTATAATATGCTAGCACGGTACGAACCGCGGCCAAATTGCGCCGACAGTCCAGAAGGTCTTGCTCTTGGTGAGGCATCAGGTCGTCCCTGTCAATGAGATCCTGGATCTCGGCCCAAATGCCTTCATAGGTCTCACGCAGACTGGCGACGAGAATCTTTTCGGCCATCTCTGCATCAATTTCTAGCTTCATCATATCTCTCCTCTTGATGTGACCATTATACCATAATATGATATTGATGTCAATGGCAAATTAACGTTCATGCATCGGATATGCGCGCAGAGCAATTCGATATCCTTCTAGCCAAGCTGCAGCCGCAATTGGATCTCCAACAAATGGTTGGTTTGCTTCATCACGTCCAGTAAGAAAAGCCCGGACACCCATCAATGCGGCTTGTACCAACATATTCTTAGCCACAATATCTTTAGCCTCTGCTTCAGAGGATCCATCCCAGTCCATAATAATATCCTTAATGTAGTGTCATACCAATTCGATGTGATAGTGGCATTGCAGTTTCATCTGGCAATTCACCACGTTCGATTAGACGCCCACGACCGATAGCCAACTCCTCCAATGCTAAAATAGCCATCACTATCTGAAACTGACTATCCTCATCCATATCAGCTTCCACACATAACTTCTCAAGCATATCAAGAAGTTCTTGCTTTCTAGGATCTATTGTCATGTTATCTCCTCAGGCTAACCTTTCCCAATATGAATCTGATAGATTGGCGATATGTGTATGCCAGTCTTTACCTTGATGAATAAGATCCCTAGCCTTAAATTGATGTTTCTCTAGAGAAGAAAATAATTCATCTCTATATTCATCATTTATGCTATACAATTCTACATCATAATCCTTGCATACGGCACGCAGTGCATCAAATGCACGAAACTGAGATATATCAAGTTCTCGCTCCGAACATATTTTCAGATAAGTATCCCGTGCATCATCAGGACCTTGTTTAATTAACCAAGCACCTAATACACATCCATATGTTTCATCATTTAAAACTTCTCTCCTTCCATAGAAAGCACCTAGAGTAAATGCTCGCTTAGGTCGTAATAATTCAACCCAACATTTAGTATAACGATATTGATGTTCCATTGAACCGCCAGGAGCACTTAGATTCACCATGGTACGATCCAGTCGTTGTGACATCTTCCATGCCCATGTATCTTCCAAATTTAATCCGATACCAAATGTAATACTACACCCAAGATAAAAATCGCAAGACCCTGGTATGATTGATTTAAAACTATTGTCCATACGGAAGCCCATATCATTGGGTCTATATGTTATCGATTCATTATCCCATTCTAGATCAGTCAATATCTTCTTAGTTTTTCTTGCAGACATATTCTGTTTGAATAATTCTTCTGTGTCTGATCCATACCACTTTCTATTCTTCGTTTCATCCAATGGACCATGACCAAGTTTTTGACTATAGCCAATTGAATCGAATTTAGGTATAATCATATGTGTTTTATTCAACATTTGAATCTTTCTAAAATCTATTTACCATTATTTGGCACAGCTTCAAGCCACCATATCACACGCTTACCAAGCTTGCGATTTCCGAATCTGGTAGGCACGCGACCAGACCAACCGTTCTTCCTCGCCTGTCCACGAGAAGGCCAAGCACCAACGGCGACGGCTATGTCCTCAAAAGACAGCTCATCGGTATCGATACGGGTTACCTTCTCATGCGGCTCTAACGGTCCGAACAGAAGTTCGATATCACTGTCGGTCGCGTGCCTATTCACCACATTCATCATATCAACTTCCGTTGCGTTCTCGATATTGATCACGATAGTCAAGTGCGTTCATATCTGACATCGTGATATTGTGATTCTTATGGATAACCACAAGATTATTATAGGTGGTCTGACCACCTTTGCTATGCGGAACGATGTGACCACCATGTGCATCTTTCATCGTCAGCTTTTCGCCCGTTACCCAGCAGCGATAGCCTTGTGAGGCCAGCTTCTCCTCGATCATCTTCGTAGAAAAGGTTCGAGCAGAATCCATCACCACCAAAGCACCAATACCTACAGGGTCAAACCCACCCTCATTAGAAAGCCATTCGCATGTTTTCTCAATCTTCTTAGTCGAATTATGCGCGCCAAGATAACCCTTGAATACTTCGTGTAGAAGGCGAGGATCGGATCGCGGAGTCTCTTGATAAGTGCCGGATATCAGAGATGACTTGTCATCACCACAGAAAAGGCTTAGAGACCTCTCAAAAGCCATATAGAATGTATTTGCTGAGATTAGACGCACTGGACCGTTTTGCTTGGTGAAACTAATATACCAGCGATAGAGCATCGTGAACTCATTGGTACTCAGACCATGACCGCGCTTGAATGACTTTCGCGCCTCAGCCACATCACGCATAAAATCGAGACATTCGTGGACCTTCTTGCCAATGCGAGTGACCTTATCCTCTGTAAGGTTATGGTCCTCATACATTTCTTGTAGCTCCTTCTTATCGCAAGCCACAACATTACCACCTTTGTAATACATATAGGTAATACGCGCCACCATCTCATCATGACATAGACGATTATTTGGAAACTTCACATATTGATGTTTCTCCTTTAGCTCTCCATCTTTAGCATCGCGAATCATGATAGAATGAAACAGCTTGTGTGGCTCCGTAGAATAACCTATAATCTTTCGAGCCGTATTGCGAATGAAATCCGCAATCGGAATATTGCCATATGCATTCAGCATTTCCATATGATTGACTGGGGTACCGCCGTTACGAAGGCGAAACAGAAGACCCTTCATGTCATTCGACACACCATCATAGGTCACAATACGAAGCACATAGGATTTAAATGCTTCGCGCTGTTCGCGGTCAAGTTGCTTATAAAGCTTACCACCAAATGCAAGGTCACGATGCGTCGGAAACTTATTGTCATGAAAGTCTCGAATAGCCCTCATGCGATGCGCGCCATCCAAAGTCTCATATGGCGATGCGCTCCCTCTAGCTGTGCGTACCAGCGTAATCTCTCCCAAATCAAATCCTTGCAGGATCGAATTGATGATACTCTGAGATTTAGATGGGGTTGCAACACCAACATCAGATGGATGGATACGTCCTCGCTGGTAAACTGGATCATTATCAATTAACGTCATGACCTCAGATAAAACCTCACCAACGCTCTTAGTCGATGTTTCCCATTTCAAACTAGACATAGATATAAACCTTTATATGATCTGACCACTGTTGGCTCAGATTTATGGCGCGGCACCATTACCGCATATAGTATGATACCGAAATATCACAAAGATCATTATACCAGGATTTTAGAAAATGTCAAGGGCTACCATTTAGGTCCGACGGTCTTTTCTTCACGGGTATAGATGTAGGTGAAGTCAACACCGTATGCAGGCACAACCAAAATCTTCTCAGGCATACCGTTTTGATCCTTCTCGCCTAACTCACCGTGAATGAAATATGTATTAGGAAACTTGTCAGGCACCAGTCGGCGAAGGATCATGGCCTGCGTATTGCATCGGTCTTGTAGCCGCTCAATCTCCCTCTTCATTTCAGCATGGGTCATATCGCTCATTGCTTTTCTCTTATCCTATATTCTGTCTCATAGTGATAGTTATCCATTAGAGAAGGTCTAAACTCGTTCTTCCGACGCTCGACATATTCAAGCCATACATTGGCACCACAGACAGTCTTGACCGGATACCATGCAAACCAGGTGCGCCACTCGAACTCTTTCTTAGGATCTTTTGATTGCCATCTCATTCCTTTTCTCCCAGCGCGGCGCGCAATTTCTGCAAATCCCCCGCTAAATCGTGCTTTTCATGAGCATATAGGGACGCGTACGATGCCCAATATTCAACGGCATCCATGGCAACGCGCAGCGCCGCCCGCAGCTTTTCGATTTCGTCGGCGGATTCCTTATGCAGATGATATGAGTCTCCCCATAATCGCAGTCGTACGACTATATCGGTCATTCCTTTTCTCCCAACAGCGCACGAGTCTCAGGCTCAAGCTTGTCCCAATCACCGCGCCAGATGTGCTTAGCCAAGTCATGCAGAGCAGCACGCATAGCACGGAGTCGTTGAGCCGCATCCATACAGTCATGACCATGCTCAGTCATGATACCACTAGCCACCAGCTCCTCATTCTGAGCCCATGACTCTAGACGAGTCGGCAGGTCCATCATCATGTCGCCAGCCGTAGTGAACTTCATGTCACCCATATCGCTCATTTACGCACTCGCTTGATAGCCCTAGAGAGGTCTTGATCACTTAGATACAAGTATTTTCCTTTCAGGAAATCGCTAAAGACAGATTCCATCATAAGCTTATCCTGCAGGTATGCACGACAGCTAACTTCATACCATAGATGATCTCCTTGCTTGGAGACTACCTCATACACCCTTCCCTTATATCTACAGAGTCCAATCGTTTTATCATAGAAATGGCTTGTCTCGCTCATTTGCTCAATACCTTATCAAGAGCTGAACCTATCTCAGCCTGAACGATACGAATCGTTTCCGATTTTGCTTCCTCGCCGTATTCCTTTACCAGATCCCTATATGTGCTTCCGATTATGTACGGGCACGATACTTCTTCGCCATCTACCTGCACCGATATCTTGATCATTTCAAAATCGCTCATGCTGGCTTCCGTTCTAGCAATAGGGCCAGGGCCATCACCTGATTAGGGCTCATTAGCTTTGTAGCCTGTATTGCAAACTCCTCAGCTACCGAAGCATTGATACCCCATGACTGGTAGGCCATGACCAGCTTTGTTCCTGTCATGGCCTTAGTCAGCACCCTACGAGCCGCGCGTGCTTCACGACGTTTTTCTTGACGGCGCTCAAGGCGCTTCTGCCTTTCAATGTCAATCATGT
>Ga0315906_10004064_pt1 | contig 19010 bp, 13 predicted proteins | sample LakEriMetagenome_4_FD_203526 | JGI IMG/M metagenome (GOLD analysis project Ga0315906, IMG submission 203526) | Freshwater fungal communities from buoy surface, Lake Erie, Ohio, United States - Buoy 2 MA122 | ecosystem: Environmental > Aquatic > Freshwater > Lake > Lake biofilm | place: USA... | reverse complement strand
ACTGCCTCTGTTTCACTTGAATATGACGTTGATGATTCGCTTTTTTGCGAATAGGTTATGGACTCACTCCTCTCAACGCTCATAGAGTATTCAATATAGGTTCCAGAAACAGAGTCGAAATACATTTCTGAGGATACCTTGTTCAAGGAGTCGAATGCTTCTTGACCATTCGTTTCCCTCTCGTTGCTTTCAGATGGTGTGCCGCATGAATAAAGGACTAATAACGAAAAAAGGTATGGTATTGATTGTGCCTTCATAAAGACTTCAATAAATATTAACGGGCATAGGGATGATGGCTTCTAAGAGCGAAATCACTGGGGACTTCAAGAAAAGTGTCATAGACACCATAAGAGCTGCAAGTAGCAGCGCGATTCCCGTGTTACCTTTTCTGATTTCTTCAATTTCATCCATTTTGCCTGTCATGCGATTGAAAAAAGAGACACTGCCTGCAATGATTATACCTGAAAAAAGGATTACCAAAACAAACAGGAGTGCTATATAAGCTCCCGCTTTCAAAAACCATAGCGAATCTAATGACCTGGACAGGTAGTTGATTACGGTTATCATAGGTCTGGAGGCCTCCGACATCAACAATCCCATTGAAATCAAAAGTCCGGAAGCCAAAATGTTGAAACACATGGACCCCGTATCCAGTCCAGCCAAGGACTTAAGTTTTTTTTCGAGGAATCGATGTGTGAGCGTGATCAGCAGCAAACTCAAACCCAGGCTGAGTATAAAGTAAATTAAAGGAAGTAGGAGTGTTTTCATATTTTTTGTGTGTTAGATGAGTACGACATTCCATTGTGATGCATTGAAGTCCCGTGGCGTGTCTCCGTTGCGCGGACCTGTTCCCAAGCCTGGTTGGTTATAGAAAACCGTAGTTTCCCAAAAGTAGTATTTCATTCCGTGGTGGATGATGAAAGGCGCAGCAGGGTTTACGGGCACTTGGGTGGTTGCCAACATGGAATGACCCGGACCGTTAACAACGGCGACATCGAATCCCATACCTTTAAGAACCACGAAAAGAAAAACCGTACGCGTATCGCAGTCGCCTCTCAACCTCGAGGCAAACTCTGCGGGCGCATAAACACCACAAGGCTCCACGTGCGACTCGCATCCGCCAAAAAGCTCACGCTCCATTGGTGTATTAGTAGGGTCGCTGTGATATTGTTTGATAAAACTGCCGCCCGATTTTATTTCAATCTCTTCGATTAATGAATGAGAGCCGTTATGCACCAAGGTATAGGGTATGTTTTGCACCATGCATACCGCCATGTCTAAAGCTTGGTCGGCGCTCAGGCTGCGTTGCTTGGCAGTTGATTTTAATTTGCTTGCCAATGATTGAGCAAAATCCACATGTGCATTTGCAATAGTGGCATAGTTGGGCATGGGAAAAGTTGGAGATATGGCTGTGATTTTCAGGCGTTGTTCACCTGCTTTTCTGACTTCTTCCCTGCTTACTTTAATTGTATCCGTGTAGATATTGCCCAAATAGTCGGACCAGGTCCATTGATACGCAAAATAAAGGCTGTCGCTGATATTGATAGCCTTGCCAGGAATGTTCTGAGATGCAGATGTGGGAACAACCAGATCCTGGCTGTCTTGTTTTTTTTTCTTGGGCCTGGGCTTGTTGCATGAGGAGGTCGTCGCAAAAACACACAAACAAATCAAACAGGTAATAAATGAGGTGGCTTTACTGTTGTTCTTATTCATGTTATGAAACGGTTAGCCAATGGTTTCTTTAAGTGGAAGCAGTTAGTCTTCGAAGGTTGAAATGCATAAGCTACAAAGGTTAATAGGAAAAACGACTTATTAAAGTCAAGCGCACATTTTTCAGATAAAACACGAATCAAAAATCAGTATTCGCCCAGGTTATCCCAAAGGCGGTTGAATTCTGTCAAATAACTGGTGGCTAATGAAGGATTTTTAAATACAATCAGGTTTTCCTGATTGTATTGTTCGGCAGATCTTGTCCAATTATAAGAACCTGTTAACAGCTCCGCTCCGTCTGCAATTGAAAACTTGTGGTGCATGTGGTTAGTGGTGAAGTCTATCTTTACAGGAATGCCGGATTCAGCCATTCGCGCCAGATCTGAGCCTTCGTCTTCTGCCTTTTCGTTATCGCTAATGATTCTAACACCTACGCCGGATTTGTGAAGCCTGATCAGGCAATCGGCAATGTCGTTATCAGAAATGGTGAACACACAGACATCAAGACTTTTTTTGGCACTCATGAGGTGGCCGATAATCAGATTTTTACAATCCTTACCCGGACTGAATCCTATTTTGACAGAAGGTTTGTCCGTAGTGTTGGATTCAGGGGAATCCAATAAACGGAACAGGTCCTCGAGACCATTAAGCACGTTGGAAAAATCTGTGCCGGATTGAACGGTTTTCAAGGCAGTTGCGAACCAGTCGTTTCTAAGTAATTCCCGCTTTTTGGCATTTGTAGCGGACAAGGAAATCTGTTGCTTAAGCTGCTTGCGGACCTCTTTGGGTATCGTACCTTGTTTCAGTATGTCGTCTATTTCAATCATATTTAATATTTCAAGAAATCATCCCCCAGGCGGCTATGAAACTTTTCCAAAGGGCGCAATTCTACATCGGTACTCCCTTCTATCGTGCTGAAAGGGTCGTCCAAATCGATTATTAAATGGTAAAGGTAAATGAATATGAAGGCCAAAATGAAAGTGGCCATATATTCGGCAGATGGAGTTTTGAACTTAGTAATCAACAAAAGGGCAAGTACGAATGTCAATATCGCATTCAGTAGTACATAGGCTGACGATAGGAATGAGGTCCTGGATATGGCATAAGCCCGTGAAATCTGCTTACGCATGGCATTGGTGTTTTCCTGGATGCCTTTGATTGCTTCCTTGTCCACACCTCGCTCCGCAAAATAATATGCTATTCCGTTCAAGCGTCTTAACAACGGAAAAACAACTCTAGAATCTTTTTTGGCAGTACGGAACCATTGTATCACTCCATATGTGACTTCGGAAATGGTCTGATGCACATAGGCTTTATCTAATGGCTCTTTACTAAGGTCCGATGTTCCCGTTCTAGGTGCTTTGAATCCGAGTATTGACCAATCCTGAATTGCTTCGAAATTTGCCGATATTTCTCCAGGTATTTTTTCGCTTTCCTTGAAATCGGTCATTGTCCCCGTAAGCATCAGGGCCATTACGAAAAAAGCCCCTGTAAACACCACACTCAGATCGGAAATCTCGACTAGTGCACTCAAGTCAGCTCCGTTCACCTGAAAAATCGGCAATAAAAAAACTTTTATAATTACCATGACCAACGCCAATGGAATGGTCCTTATCAATATACGTGAAAGTGCCATGAATTAAAATCTTTATTGAGTTAATTTATGTTATTTGATTTGTTTATTGAAATGGTCGGCCAAGTGGGCGAACAGGTTTTCCTTGACCACATATAGATGGATAATATCCTTAGCCTGTTTGATAACCGAATTGTGAGACATGTAATCCTTGCCAAGATGCTTCTTCACAGTGGCAGGGCTAAGTCCGAACATTTTGCCGATTTGGGTCATTTCTTCTGTTGCCAAGCCAGGATCTTTGATATCTCCAATACGTGCAATCAGGTCGCTCATTGCATAAAATCCACCGGGTAAAAACAAAACAGGTGATTCCTGCGATTGGTTAACAGGTAGCTGATTATGTTTGATAGATGACCGCTTGGTATTTACAAATTTTTTCATCGGCTCTTTGCCTGTTGACTTGTCTAGTCGGACCTTACCCAATAAAGCACTGGCATAAATTCCCAGCCATCTAACATTCCGTCTGAATTCATGGATGCCGAATTCAACATGATTCAAATCCAACTCTTTTTTGATAATCTTATCGTGGATTTCCATGGCCTCATCGCGGTACAGTTCCAAAAGCTTACGCTGCTCCTTGGAAGCACCGTACCAATCGGCCTTTTTCAAAGACTTTTTGAACTGTCGCAAGCCTTCTTCGGATAGTCGCGTACCATGATAATCTTTCTCAATCCAACCGAGTTTTATCATGCGTTCTTCCAAAATCCCCAAAGCATAAGCCGCCTGCGAATGGAAATAGCGATCAATTTGCGCAGGAAATTTCCATCGCTTATTGTTTTCGATCATCGCCATCCAATAATCATATTTTCCGAGGGCATCTTCTAGCTCTTTGGCATGACTTAACCACAATTCAGCCTTTTTCTTGTTTTTGCCCGCTTTTTTTTCGATTCGCGCCAACCCTTGCATCTGGAACAACGGTGTGCGACCATCATTTAGATAAAGATTGTGACCCAAAGAAAACATTGGATTCTTTTTTGTGTTCTTAAAAGCGTCGTCCAGTTTTTTTTGGAAATTGCTCAAGTGATGCTCGTAGCGATCTGATGTTTTATTCATGACTTGTGGCTCTTAGATTTATAAATTTATCACATTGCATGTTCATGCGAAAATTTAATTTTTTCTTGAAATGTTACAAACTGCTAATCAATCAAATAATTTAAATAAATTGGCGTCTGAGTTTGCACAATTACATGTTAAAGATTGATAATCTGAAGTTTTGGAATTGAATAAGCACCGTTTTAATGTCAAAAACTGACAATAACTTTCAAGAATATGATAAAACCAACTCACATCCCAGGCGCGTTAATTCTTGTAATCGCTACCTGCCTTTTTGGTTGTTCCAAACCTTTGGATCAGCAAGGTCATGATATTGTTCAAGAGGTCGAAAACCGAAAGGGTGATATTACCGAAGAGGAATGGCGGAGATACGACTCATTGATGACTGACATTGAAAATGAATTCCAAGAGAAAGGTGATGCCTGGCCGGATTCGGTTCGGGAGGCTTTCAACAAAGATCTGGGAAAATACAAGATGCTGCGGCTAATGCATGAGATTGAAGGATTCAAAAGCGGCATGAAAGACGCCATGGATCAGTTTGAAGGCGCCATGGATGTTGTACGGGATACTCTGGATATCCCTCAGGAAAACCAGTGAATGAACCATAAGGCCTAAGCCCAGACAGGCGCAAATGGCTTTACTTACGACACGTTAAAAAACCCACTTCAAGGTTATGATACGGGTTACGATTTGGAACCGGTGCGTTTAATGTTTTTTCACCTGAGGATGGAATTGGCAACCGTCATCAATTTGCGTTCTTTTTCAGACATTGTTCCATCCGCATAAACGATATCATTGCAGAGCTGTAATACAGCCTTTGTGAAGGATGCGGATTCGTTTTCTTGCAACCATTCACATGATTGTCGGAATATTGAATTGCGATGATCTTCAGTCGAATTTCTTTCCGACAAAGCGACATAGTTTTTGTCGACCAAACCCTTAACGGATTTATAAGGCAGATTGAGAACATGTGTAAGTGCGATAGCACTCTCGGTAATATCATGGCGCTCGGTTTGATCAATACCTTGCTCCGCCATAGCGATACAAATCAATAACACGATGATATGATTCAGCCTTTCTATATGCTGGGTTTCCTGTTCTTGTATCTGTTCATCGGTCAAGTCGCTTTTAGAGGGTGGAATTATCTCATTCAGTATTTTTGACTTATCAAATAAACTAAAAGTGAGTTTACTGTCTTTCATGCCTTTTGAAATGAATAACAAGTGCTCATATAGTTCGCGCTGAAGGTTTTCATACTCGGAATAATCGTTTAAGGCTGCACAATTAAGCCCGTAACCTTCAATCACATAATTGAATCTGTTTTTATCGGAGGTCTTTGTCACCAGCCACTCGAAATAGCGCTTGTATACTTCCAAGGAATCTCTATACCGTTCCATGTGATAGAGGCATGCACCATGATGGCTAAGTGCCAGCTCGCAGCCCATATCATCATTCAATCTTGATGACAACTGAAAAGCAAGTCCACAGAAATAAATGCAATCATCATACAAGGCCTTCTCAAAATAATAATCCCTGAAACGGCTAATTGTGAAGTTTACTTCGAAAGCCTTCCTCGAGGCCAGGTTCTCTTTGGCAAACATCTCTTCGATCAAACCTCTAATCTCAGCAGATTGCATATCGGGACCACTACCATCTGGTTTTATCTCTGATTGCCTTCCAGCCAAAACGCACAAGGATAAAATTGCATATTTCAATCTGAGTTCAGGATTGCTGAAGCTCAAGAATGAAAGGTGTCTCGCTATTTCTCCTGCCAAATAATAATGACCAGCCTCCAAAGATCTGGTCAATATCATATTTAAGGTTTCCCTTGAGGCAGTTTCACGCGGCAATTCAAGATAAAAATCCAACCTAAGCACGTTTTCAGGTGTGGTGAACTCGCCCTTCAAACGCGAAATACGGCTTCGTCTTTCAGCAAATGCCGCTTGCTGCACAGGGTCGGAAATTCTCCTCCGCCTGAAGGCATCAAGCAAAACAGAAAGCACCAATTTTTCATAGGCATCCGCATCCTTGTTATCCACCCCTTGAGCACGCTTAAGGATATCATCCAAGAAATTGGTTTGGTTATTACCTGCCTTGTTATCGATTTCATACTTGTTTACAGAAGATCCCGAAAGCTTTTGATCGAACGCACCCAAGTTACCGGCACCTGATACGGCGGCGTCCATGATTCTTGAGAACAATTTCAGATGTGTTTCATTGATGCTTTCCATCATGGGATAGATGCGCAGCAATATGTCGGCGGCCTTGTTCGGTTTTCCTCCCTGAACGTATTTCAAAGAGGTATAAAGCCCGATCAGTGGCGTGTAACTGCGAATCATATCGATCTTTGAATACTTGAAGCATCGGCTGATGGTGCTTTGCAGGATATCCAAATCCAACGATGCGATGTAAGTGTCGCCCTTACTTGCAATTGATTGGATAATCCGCTTTTGGTATTCAATCACCAATTGACGAACCCCTTCATCGATATCCTCACCTTTTGTTTCCTCATGTGTTCGAATGATGCGGTGAGTTTCCTTGTCTTTAAACGAAAAGAGATTGTCCTCTTCATGCAGGTCTTTCACAAACCCTGCCTTCTCCAACCGTTCAAGTTGCCTTATGACTGATAATATATCTCGTTTCCAAATCGCCGATAGGATATCGGCATCAAATTTGAAACCTACATGCGCGGCGCTCTCCAACAACAAGCGGTCGTCTGTTTCCAACTGCAAGAAAGAAGCCGACATCACACCGGAGCGGCCACTCTTAAGGTTCAAGTCCCCATCTAGCTCAGGATCGCCTGAAAGGCGTAGCACCTGACCATCAATTTTCAGATAGCCACGTTGCTCCAACAGCGCCAAATATCCAAAAACATCACCGGGAGTGAATGCTACATCAGTAGCCTCCAAACAAACTTGCAATACATGGCCTTTGAGCAGTGGAGCGAATGTGAACACGGAAGCCTGTTCAAAAATCCTGAAATCCTGCATAGATACAAGCGCCTTCACAAACTCTTCCGGTTTGTTCATCCTAAGTTGACACTGTTCGATTTCCGAATTCTTTTCGTTTTGAATCCAGTTGGAGAAATACGATGTATTAGATTGACTGGCATTGGCAGAGTCAATGATGTTATCGGCTAGCAAAAGGATCTTGAATTGCTTGGCTACTTTAGCCCTGAGTTTAAGCTGGTCGATGAATGCCTTCAATATTTCCACCGTTGACTGATCCATCCATTGGCAATCGTCAATAACGAGTATTTGTCTCTTAAGCGAACCTTGACCGTTATCGATCCTTTCAATGAGCTTTTCTATGAGCTCAGCGGAAATTTCAGCAACGGATCGTCCAGACCCTTCATCTTCGATAGATAGAATCGCCCCTACGTCAACCGGGCTGGCTGCACTAGCGGCCTTTACGGCTTTGGATAGATTTCGACTTAGTCCGCCCCTATCTGAAAAAAAGCCCTTGGGTAGATTACCCTCCGGACCATCATGTTGGCAAAATGCGTTGAAAAAGGGTTCGTATAGCTGTGTGTTCCCTTCTTGGTATTCGCCACAATCACCATAATAGAAAACGGTTTCGTTGGCATTCATCGACGAACGCAGCTCTTTGATGAATCGTGTCTTGCCTATTCCGAATTCACCTTTGATGAGCAAGATACCGGTCTTATCGCGATCGATAAATTGCCTTATTTGCTCACGTACTTCAGATACGTTCAAACCTTCCACGACGTAGCTTTTAGGACTAAGCAATCCATCTCCAGTGTTGGGAAGAACAGACATGCCGGAGGCTGTCAATTTGCTTTTGCGGAAATATCCCAGTATTGACACAAGTGATGCTAAGGCGGCAATTACGGAAAACAGAAGAGCATCATTACCTAAGTCCCTCAAATCGCTCCAAACCCCAATGAACCAGCAAACCAAGGATGCCATTATGAAAACAAACACCATAAATCGAATGCGCTCCCTTTTTATGATTCCATTCAAGACCGTACCGAATGCCAACGAGACTGGTAGCGCCAGTATGGTATTTGAAATATTCAGGTATTTCCAAAAGTCATATGTAACAGGATCCGCATAGGCTTCGAAATAACCAACCATGGCTGTTGGAAAAGTAAGTGCGACAAACATGATACGCGAAAACCCTTGAGCTGAATTCACCACCTCTTTTGAAAACTTATACAGTAATAGATAGGCGAATGCCATGCACAAAACGGTTGGAGCCAACACAATACAAAGCACCCACACTCGAGCCATCGTTTCTCCGTAGTACTGGTTGATTTCCGTGCTGATCATATTGGATATGAAATGTGAAGCGAAAAGTGCGCCTGCAGCACTTACCAGCATAATGGCGAGGCCCAATGCCATTTCCTTGGAAAAGAAAAAACGGAACTCCAACTTACCGTTTTCCAACCGAATGCCGTATAAGGACAGCAACACGATTATTATCAATGCCAGGTTTAGGAACATCAAAAGCATTGCATTGGATGAAGACTCTTTCTTATCCCATTTGAAGGCCTCGAAATAACTCACAAACTTCGGGTTGGCATCGGGCAAACCAACCGTTTGCATGGTAATGCCGCGATAAAACAAGTCCTTGATACCCGCGCCATTGTCTTTTATATTGAACAAAACCATGCGATCGATGCCATAGCCTGCCATGATTTTATAGTAATCGCCGGGGAGCATATTGCCCGCCTTGAACCTATTAATGCCAGCCGAGTCCAATAAGGCTGAAATCTCGTGTAGCCTGATGGCGTAAAATCCAGTGGTTGTTCCAAGATAATCGAGCACCACGGTAATCATGGTTTCATTGTACGGCTTCATCCCTACCAACACAAAGTGTGTGTTGTCTTTTAGGTTTCCCTTGAGGATAGGGTCCGGGGAATTGATCATGCGATCGGTTATGGATTCGACGAGCAATTCCTCGGTATCATCCACAACATTGAAGTCGGTTCTATGTCCTGCCATAATTGAAAAAGCGGGATACCTGTAATTCATGTTGTCGACGGCTATCCCCTTGCTCACATCCAGTTCGCTCCTCAATCGCGTTATGAGCCGCGATGCTTCCAAGCGTTCGTCACTTGATACTGTACCATTATCAAGGGCGGACTGGCAGCTATCCAAATAGGTATAGGCCAAATTCAGATCGTAGAATCCATTCAATACGGTGGCACTATGGAAAGTTGCCATGGTGGCTTTGGCATAATAATCACGCCAATTGTCGGCATGTGCTTCAAGAAAAAACACCATGAGGATTACCATCGAAAAAGTCATACTCAGAAATCTTTTATAGGTTTGAATGGCTTTTGATATCAAACCGGTTCGGGATCTGTACATTTAATTGGTTTATAGGATATGACTAAAATTCGAAATTGAGTTGACCTTTAAGTGCGTAATAATATTTTGATATGGGAACTACGGGCTTGAAATCATAAACGCTATCGTAGTTCACAGAAAATCCAAGCCATTTGAAAAAGCGGAAATTGATTGCAACATTGGAAGCGATGCGTGTTTTAGAAAAATCAGCAGCAGCACATTGGATGAAATTAGCCAACACGAAATCGGTGTTAGAGGCTACCCGATACGACCATTTGACATATTGGTTGACTCGAAAATTATCGGCTGTTTGTACGGGTAAGGTATCAGCATTCTGAATGTCGGGCACTCCATTGAAATTCCATTTTTCATGCTCATACATCAGACCAATCCCAACCACCATACTGTTTGACTCTTTGTCTGCCGCTAGCCACCTGAGATTGACACCTCCTAAAATGCGTTGCTCCATTCCTAAAACGCCGTTCCATTGATATTGACCAAATGTTTCGGGGTAAAGTTTGCGAGCATTGTCATCGCGGAAACGTAGGTGCATGAATCCCGCATTTTGAATCACATCCTCGCCATTTGTGGTTAAATCAGTACTTAATTTGAACACTCCAACAATCTTATGGGAAAGCCTACAGGTAAGGTCTGCTGATGAGGAAACGTCCACCAGGTCTTTTTTTTGTTTATCAGCCGAGGCCGCTAAGGCAATAACTGTGCGGAACCTCTTGGGTGTTGTATCGTTGCCGGCTGTTCGATCCACATTCAAGATTTGTGCAACTAGTAATTTAGGTGCAGCTACCAGAAGCAGGATAATTAAAAAGTTGGCTCGAAAAACCAACCTGGTTACCTTGATTGCCGAATTTATTTTAAAAATAGGTTCGATAAACATATCCCAAAAGTAAAAATAGCTTTATAAATACGAAAGAAAGATAAAACTTGGTGGCCTAACACTATAGGAATAGCTTTGAAAAACGCCAAAAAACCAATACAGGACTAAGGGCGAAGATTAAAGCCCAAAAACCCTTCTCAATTGCCATGGAATCGGATTTAAAAAACCCTTATCATCCAAGCGGTTGATTGTTGAAACCACTAGATAAATAGCCATTGTAAGTAGTGTAGTTAACAATAAAAACAGGGCCATGGATAAATCGAAAACATATCGATCCAGAATAAAATGTGCGATTACCGAATGGAAGAGATAAACGAAAAGGCTTTTTCGGCCCAAGTTTGTGCATAATGATAGCAACAGGTTCCTTCTGTCGGAAGGGAACCAGAGAAAAACCATTCCAATCCACGAAAGTGAAAGCAGCAAATAAGGTAAGGTGGGTGGATAAAAAAGCTCCACATATCCGTCGCGCATTGGTTGTGCCGGCAAACTATGTATGGTCAAACAGGCAAGGATGAACACTGTAGGGAAAACCCATTTAAAGTTTGATATTTTAACCATTTCAAGCACTTCGTACTGGGCAAAAAACCTGCCGAGAAAAGCCATTCCCATCCAAGGCAGCAATGGAAACCATCCGTCTACAAGTAGCCTTACAAGGGAATCCAGCATGGAGAAGTACGAAAGTCCTGACGGATACCCATCCAAAACGAAGTGTTCCTCCATCGTAAAGCGATATCCGAGATAAAACCTAGCAATGAAAGAGAGGAGGAGCATCATCAAAGCCATGATTAACCAGCCCCACCGTTTTAATGGCAGTATGTGTATCACTACCAGTGAAATGGAAATCACATAAAGCACATCAAACGTCTGAAAAGGCCAAATACCCCAAACAAAGATATCAATCAGAGAAGCTGTGACCAATATGAGGAGCGATGAGGTGATTTTACTGAAAAAGCCGGATTTACCCAGCATGGTGGAATATCCTGACGTGAAAATAAACAACGGCGCGGACAGGGATGAAAAAAGCCTGAATATTAAAGGGGGATCCTGACCCAAAAGGTAGGGTGCGAAATTGGCATAAATCATCAACAGGTTTGCAAAGCCTCTGATGGAGTCGATGGCTACAATTCTTTTCACGTTAAAGGGCCAAAGGTGATAGAAAGTTTAAACCTCCATTCCGACTCAAGGATCCAATATGCAGTCGTATTCTCACCAAGTTTAAACCATAAAAACAATAACGTAAAATTATGAAAAATATGCTGATGGGGATGGAGCCACGAGTGCTTATAAAGCACCGCATAATTATTCCAATGGCTTAAAAATGATATACATCAAATAAAAAAGGGGCACTCATAGTTTAAAATGAATACCCCTTTCAATAGTTTGCAGCGGTTAAGAGGCGGACATGCTATCTGTTGACTCTGAGTTCTGTTGACTTTTCTGCACCTCTTCCGAAAGCTTTACCGCTTGGTCGATAGCGACCTCAACGAATGGGGCTGCAAAGCTGTATGTTTTCTTTAACCCTTCGACCAAAGGATCCTTGTGCTTGACCATGATTTTGCCTATAAACGTATATCGGGCCGATTGTTCCTTATTCACCTTTTTAAGTTCAGCATCAGCCAACAGAGCCATTTCCTCCTTAAGTATGGGCATGAACGGTTTCATCAGGAGTGAATCCTGCTCACCTTCACTCATCACGCTATTCATGACTACACTACCCATGCCCATACTTATGGCATTTATGGAAGTGTGCGTAATGGAACGTACGTCTTCCGATATGGCTTTCTCCAGTTTCTTTTCTTCCGCCTTGCGGTTGTAAGCAGGCTTTTTAGGTGATGAATTGCAGCTGTACAGCATAACAGAAATGGCGATGCCTGCATAAAGGAGTTTAAGTTTCATGAGTGTTGTGATTTAAAAACAAACTTAGTAAAATAAAATTTGCCTCCTAGATAAGAGCGAATTTATGTTTGTCTCCTAATCAAACAATGTGCCGCTATAAAAATCAAATCGCCTCGTAATCTGTGCGCGATTGCTTGGTAATTTCATTGTCGCTACCCAATTCCGCCTCGCGGATATCCAGCGATTTCTTGAACGCTTCCTTTGCTCCAGACCTGTTACCCATGGCCAAAAATATCCTGGCGCGGGTTTCGTAATTCCACGACATTTCCGAAGTGTCTGGACCCACCTGCAACAGCTTGCATTGATCCGATTTGTCGATGTACTGCAAGGCATCGTCATAGCGACCTACATCCGATAGTGCTCCGGCTTTCATTTCGTATAAGTTGCCCAGTTTGTAGGTGATATCGGTTCGGTATGATTTGGTTACAATGGCGATTGCCTGATCCAGGTATGCCAAGCCGGTGTGGTACTGCTCAATCAAGTTGTAGGTGTATCCGAGATTTTCAAGATTCTGGTATATGCGGATGGAGTACCGCCCGTATGCCTCATCAATCAATGCCGTGCTCTTTTGATAAAGCCCCAAACCTGTTTCAAGGTGCTTTTTGTCTCCGCTTTTCAACTCATACCACGATTGGTAAATCCAACCCGACCAATTCAGAAAGAAACCATCCTTGCGGTAGATGGGTTCGCAACGCAGGTAAATGCTTTCAGCCTTTTTGAATTTACCCAACTCCAGCAAAGGATACAAAATGTTGTAATAATGCCGCACCAATAGTGCAGGCTCAATAGCATACAATCCGAATTTCATGGCAAAGCGATAGGCCAAAGGAAGTTGACCTTTGTTCACCAGCAGGTTGTAGTAGTCCATCAACAGGGCGCCCTTTTCGAGACGGCTAAAGCCCTTGAAGTAGGACTTACCCTCCTCCATGATCTTGCCCGTGAGGGATTCCAGGAATTCGTCTTCCCTGAAAGCGATACCCTGGATGACCAAGCGCGCCTTGTGGAATCCGCAGGATTTTAAATTGTATTCGCCCAGGCGGAATATTAACTGCTGCCAAATGCCATCAATGGCCTGGTGCTTATTGTTGCTATCCAAAAACTTCAATACTGCATCCAAAACACGAAAATCGTTCTCGGATTCATGATCCATCAAACGATCCAACACATTGCCGTTGTTTGCCGAAAGAAAAGCCATCCCAAGCGGTACCACGCATAGATTAGCTATATCCTCTCCGGCGTCAATAAAATCCAAAATGGTTTTAATGTTTCCGCGGTCTGCTTGCCGGATAAGGCATTGTGTTACTCCTTCTTTTACTCCATTCAAACCTGAATTACGAACCAGTTGCAGCAAACCACTACTTGATCGATCATTGTACTGGTTGTAGATAACCTCTCCCAACACATAATGAAAATACCCCTCCACCGTAAAGCTCACGAACAAATTCTCATCGCGTACCGATTCGGTCAATACGCCTTCCAAGATCATTTGCTGGTAAGGCGAATCAATTTGAACACTCTTCACAAAATCGCCGATCTGTTCATCGTCGAACAGGTCATCCACCGGCAACACGTGCTGCTCGCGATCTAGCATGAGCGAGGAGAGGCGGTATACGAGCTGATGGTTAGTGGTCATTGGTTTTACCTAATTTCTCATCAAGTAACTGAATATGCGGATATTCACTTCCATAATTTAACATGAAAATCGATTTTGATTTTTCATAGTGTTCTTTTGCCGTGGACATATCCCCTTGAAAAAAATGAACATCGCCGATATCATCATAATCTAAGCCAAGACAAGGATGTGTCTCATGGAAAATGTTTTTATCTATAACTAGAGCTTTGGTAAAATAATTGTAAGCGGCTTTGTATTCACTCTTGCGTAAATAGGCAGACCCTATGTTACTATAAACTCTTGCTGTGTCTGGATGTACGAATCCGTAAATTTTCAAATTAATATTTACTGCTTTTTGAAATATTTCGATAGCCTCATCGTAATTTTCTTCAAGAACCCTTACCAGAGCTAAATTTTGAAGTGCACCGCCAGTTGATGAATGATCCGGCCCATACATTTTTAGGCATTGGTTATATGATAAATTAAAATACTCTCTTGTTTTTTCAATATCTCCGCTATACCAATAAACCGCGCCGAGATTACTAATAATTTTTTCTATCTTACTCTCATAATCACCATGCATTCTCTGAAATATCCTATATGATTCTTCATATAGTAAAATTGACTTATCAAAATTGCGATGTATAAGATACTGTGTGCCCAGCTCAAATATGATTTCTGGATAAATATCCTCTGTTTTGAATTTCTGAGATTCCAATTCAATTTTTTGTAGAAGCTTTAACCTTATATCCATTGATACATATGGCATTGATTTAATGATAATAGTCAAAAAGTTGATACTTGAATAATTTTCGAGATCAGAAACAACCTCATATAGTGATAAAACAGCCTTGTTTTTTTGTATGGTATCAAAATAAAAAAAAGTATTAAGTAAAACTATGTAATCATTTTCGGTAGGATTTTCCAGCAAAGTGTGAATGATATTTCTGAAATAATTTTTTTTATGATCTGAATCACATGAATTAGTATTTTCAAGTCTGGAAAAACTTAAAAAAAGTGCTGATAAGGGTAAAACACAATGATTAAGCGATTTCCCTCCTAAGTCGATTAGTGAAAAAAATCGATCGCATTGACCAGATATTACTTCGCGAATTAAACACTGCTCCGAACCTTCTCTTGCACCCTTCAAATTGCTTTCTTCAATAATTCCCTTAAAGTACTCAGGTCCTTTACCTTGAGATTTCTTTTCAATCACCTCCCCCAACACATAATGAAAATACCCCTCTACGGTAAAGCTCACAAACAACTTCTCATCGCGTACTGATTCGGTCAATACCCCTTCGAAAATCATTTGTTGGTAGGGACTGTCGATCTGGATGCTCTTTACATAATCACCGATCCGATCATCGTCGAACAGATCATCCACCGACAAGATGTGACGCTCCTGCTCGAGCATGAGCTCGGCTAAACGGTATAATAGCAGGTGAGTGTCTGTCATGGCTGGTTATTGCGCTATCAATCGTTCGTGATAAAGTGTCCAGATGCTGATGAACCCTCCCCGGCTCTTAGGCAGTCCCTTGCCATTGTACATTTCGAGGAACAAACGCAACAGCAATGGGTTGTCGAGCTGGTCGCTGAGGGAACGGTCGTGGTAAGTGAGTTCCTCATAACTGAAGTTGGGCTTGCGCTTCACCTTGTCCTGCTTGTCGCCGGTATATTTATTCCAGGCGCCCTCCACTTCAACTTTGTTGAGGGGCTTGAGCCAGTAACACGAACGGGCTATTATGGACTCCTCCCTGCTTTTGTCGGATGAGTTGCTGTAAACCAAATCCTCATACTGCGCGGGGGCTTGTGGCAATTCGCTCCTGGTATTCACCCGCCAACTCAAAACGATTTTCAAATGCCCCCCGCGGTTTTGATCAAGGAATTCCAAAACAGAGTCGAACAACTTTTGTGATGCACTGTGCTCGTTGCCTCCATCAATGAGAATAATCAAAGGATTCTCCTGCGTGTAGGGTAAAAATCCTGATTTATCAGGTGCCACATCTTCCGACAAATTCAGTCGCAAACGGATTTCCTCCCACAGGTTGCCCGTGCGGAAGCGGTTGCCCCGCAGCAGCAGAGTGTCGATGCCCCGCTCGTTGTATTGCCTGTTCATCTCCACCAACAGATTGGTTTTGCCACTACCCGCTTCAGCAGCCAGAAAGAAAAGTCCGGCACGAGCTCCCACCCATGATCGCAATTCGATTTCAGCATCCTGCCTTTCCTGGTAAATGCCTTTGATGATTTTTTTCTCCGACAGCAGGGATTGCATGGTATCTTCATTGCTCTCTTTGAGCAATGCCCTCCATTTTTCCGCATCCAGATCCGCCATCCAAAAAGGCTCCCTCCTTTCCTTATCACGGATCATGAGGTTGAGTTGCTCAAGCACCTTCTCGTTGTTGGTTTCACCGTGCACACTTTCGGGACTGAAGAAAACCAGGCGACTACCCGTGTTTTGTTCGTACAACATCATTTTGGCGCGGTCGGATATTTCGCTAATGAAATACTCGCCCGGCAGAATGAAAAAGGGCACCAGGCTCATTTGCGCCCCATCAGGATCCAGTGCTGCTACATTGGAACGGAGTTTTTCGCGCAGGTTCACTTGCGTGATGTCGTTACCCATCAAACGCCACGAAATGGTTTTGTCGCTGCTCACAATGGTGTAGTTGCGGCAGAAGGCCATCTGCACAAGCAGCTCCTTGAGCAATGCCGAATAAGTGCTCCACAACTGATCGCATTGCGCATCGGAAGGCACGGTACCATGACCGAGATAATGGTTGCGGAAGCGGATGAGTTTTCCAATCGCTGTATCACCCGTTGCGGCGTAAGGACCTGTTTCGATGGCATCGTAGTAAGCAGGTAACTCTTTCACAAACCAGTTGTGACCGCTCTCATTCAAGGCTTGCACGGCGCTACGCATAAACGCATTCCAATGTCCGAACTGCGGACGATACAGGAAATTCTTAAACGCGCGGTTGATTTCACCGATCTTCAATTGACTGTTGAAGTACTCGGAAGCCGTAAGCAGTCCCAGGTATTTGAGGTAATTCAAAAACGTTTCCTTTAGCAGGTGCAACTTTTTGAAGCCCTCGGTTTCGAGTAAAGCCCTGCGGTAGGTATGTGCCAAAAAATAAGGGTAGGTGTCCATGATGGTGCGATCCCACTCATCGTGTTGCGCATCGGTAGAAAGGAACAGGCTATTGTTGCATGCCGGACAAACGCCTGCTACAGGAAAAAATGTACTGGCGTTGTTTAACTCACATCCAACCTGTGCGCAACGGTATTTGCCTGCTGCCAGTCCGTTCCAATCCGCTACGGCAAGTCCGGCGTGTTGAGGGATGGCGATACGCTTTTCACCTATTAGCGCTTCAATACCTGAAGAAACGGAAGCCTTGTAACCCTGCAATTGTGTTGAACTTCCAGCGGCATAAAAAACGGGCACGGTAATTCCATTTAGAGCTTCCAAGAAGGAGAGGAGTACGGGTTCGTACAGGTTGAAAATATCCCGGCTTTCGGCTTCGGAATAAACGGTGCCATGGCCCACATAGCGGTTGCGGAAATTGATGAGCAACTCCAGGGGCGTATTGGTAGCCTCTACTGTCTGTTTTTTCCCTTTGCCGTCTATTAAAGTATTTTTTACGGTAAGCCTTTTAATCCTGACAGCCTTGTTGTTTTTAGAGGCTACCCCGAAAGCCATGTAAAGTGCGGGGGAAACAAGTGCGTTGTCTGTTGCATCCAATGCTGCAAGCTGAGCAGAGATGAAAGAGCTCCACAAGCCATGGCTGTCTTTTTCTTGCAGTGTAGCACACACCTGCTCGGCAGCCTCATCCAGGCGGTTTTCATTGCGCGCCATTTGCATCAGTGCAAATCCATAGAGGCGCAAGGCTCCCAGCAATACATCCGATACCAAGTGCAGTCGTTTGAAGTAATGCGGACTTGCATACAAAAGGTACAGGGGCCGTGCTATTTGCGGGGGCAAGCTGCGCACACCGGTGGCTACAACTTCGGGTATAGACTCCCATTGCGGCGCAAGCTCCGATTGGCAAAACGGACAATGGCTGCGTGCTTCGAAAGTTAGCTGATTTCCTTTGCAGGAGGGATGGGGGCAGGTGAGGGTGAGGGTCATATGAATCTGTATTTTTACTATCTGTACTTCCTATAAGCATCAATCCTATTCCCCACCCATCCCCTTCACCCGCTCGGCAAACTCCGCTTCGGTTAATTTACCTTTAGCGACCTTTTTGGCCAGGAGTTCTATTTCTTCCCGATCGTCTTCATCGGCAATTTCATTTATCCATTCCTCAATATTGGTGGAAAGGCGGGTTGAGCTCTCCTCTTTTGGAAACTGCGCAACGATATCGAGCACCCATTGGATGTTGAGCGTGCGGTTGAGCCGGTTGATTTTCTCCCGGCTGGCATTGCCAAAGAAGACCTCATGCAAGGCGTGTTTCTGTAAGAGGTTTTCGATGCTTTCGGAATCGTGCGTCAATTGGCCTAAGGCTTCTTGCGCACAAGCGTCATCGGCATCCTGTTGATCAACTGCCTCCGCCCAACCTTTTAAATAAAACAAACGGGCTTCATCGCTCTTAAATTGATTGACCTGTTCTAATGCTTTTTGCCAGCCATTTTCTTTGCAGCTATTTTCTGCCATTGTTTTCCAGCATCCGTGTCTCTCTGCAAGTTGCGGAATCTCCAGGCCCGAGGTTTCGGCAAGCGCCCAATTGCCCTGTTTAGCCAGTTCGGTGGAGATGTCCTTCAGCGCGCTACTCTTCCAATAATCATCTCTGATGGCCCTTGCGCAGGTAAGCGCTTCCTCTACCTTGCCCTGTTTAGCCAGTTCGGTGGAGATGTCCTTCAGCGCGCTACTCTTATCTGACTCATCACTGATGACCC
>Ga0315906_10004063_pt1 | contig 19011 bp, 11 predicted proteins | sample LakEriMetagenome_4_FD_203526 | JGI IMG/M metagenome (GOLD analysis project Ga0315906, IMG submission 203526) | Freshwater fungal communities from buoy surface, Lake Erie, Ohio, United States - Buoy 2 MA122 | ecosystem: Environmental > Aquatic > Freshwater > Lake > Lake biofilm | place: USA... | reverse complement strand
GTATCGGCGTGGGTCGCCAGTTTTGAGGATGACAACGTCTCAGGACGGCCTGAATGGAGCTCCCGACAGAGGGCCTGTCCCTATATCGCACAGGATCCAACGGAGGACCTGTCCCTCTATCGGGAATGGATAGATGACCTGTCCCTCTATCGTGGGGTGCTCCCACGAAGTGGGCCGGACAGAGGACCTGTCCCTCTCCTCTCTCCTTCCCGTCCCTCTCCTGTGCGTTCGCCGCCCTCTTGGGTCTGTCGGCTCCCTCAACCTTCCCGGCGCAGGATCTCCAGCGGGGGTTGGTCGGCGATGCCGCGGCTGGTCAGGATTCCGACCACGGCGGTCAGCACCGGCACCACCACCACGGTGATTCCCAGGGGTAGGAGGGACACCGAGAAGGGTGCCTTGAACGCGAAGCGCGCCAGTGCCCAGCTCCCCAAGACCGCGAGCCCCGAAGCCATCCCTGCCGACAACAGCCCCAGCGCGGCATATTCGGCGAGGAGGATCTGGTGGATCTGGCCCCGGCTCGCCCCGAGGGTCCGGAGCAGGATGCTTTCCTGCACCCGTTGCCACCGGCCGTTGAGGATCGATCCGGCCAGGACCAGGAGACCCGTGAGGACCGTGAAGAAGGCCATGAACCGTAGGACGAATCCGATCCGGGTCAGGACGTCGTCGAGGGTCTGCAGGACCAGGGTCAGGTCGATCGCGCTCACGTTCGGGTATGTAGCAACGAGACGCCGCTGCAGGGCCGCGGACTGGGCGGCGTCCTGGACCCTGCTGGCCATCACGACCATCGCGGGGGCGGCCTCGAGCGCGCCTTCAGGGAAGACCACGAAGAAGTTGGGCCGCACCTGTCGCCAGTTCACCTCCCGAAGGCTCGAGACCCAGGTGGAGAGGGGCACGCCCTGGACATCCCAGACGATCTCGTCCCCGACCCCGATCCGGAGATCCCGGGCGATGCCGGCCTCCACCGAGATCGGGATCCGCGGCTCCCCGTCGGGCCCCTGTCGCAGCGCGCCCGGGTTGGTGGTCGACCCGTGGAAGACCCCGGAGACGACGCGTTCGGACTCGTTGGTCCGGGATCGCCAGGTGGAGCGGTACTCGCGCTTCAGGGTCCAGTCGGGGATCGCGAGCTCCTTGCGGCGGATCAGGTCGCCGACGGGGACCCCTTTGAGGAATTGGAGGCGCATCGTGACGATCGGTGCCTCCTCGAGGAGGGGCAGCTTCTCCTCGGCGAGGAGCCGAGCGACGCCGTCGCGTTGGTCGGGCTGGATGTCGAAGAGCACGGTGTTGGGCTGGCTGGATCCTCGGTCCGGGAACAGCTGCTCGAGGAGGATGTTCCGGGTGAGATGGAGCGTGAGGATCAGAAATGTCCCGAGTCCGATCGCCACGAGGAGGAGGGTCGTCCGGTTGTGGGGTCGATGCAGGCTGGCGAGGCCCTGGCGCCAGACGAACGGGAGGCGGCCCATCGGGAGTCGACGGGAGAGGTGGACCGTGAGGTGGCCGCCACCCCAGAGCAGCAGGAAGGCCCCGACGAGTCCGCCGGTGTAGCCAAGGCCCTCCTGCCACCGGGAGGTCTGCGAGACCGCGAACCCGGCGACGCCGACCAGAAGGAGTGCAAGCACCAGTCCGACGATGGGATCCCGTCCCCGCACCGGCTCGTAGGCCGAGCGGATCGCGGCGAGGGGCGAGACGTGCCGGATCGGCACCAGCGGCAGGAGGGTGAACCCGGTGCAGAGGGTGAACCCCGCCACGGCGGCGACGAGTGCTCCGACACCATCGAAGCGGTGTTCGAACGCGAAGGGGAGGAATCCCTGCACGAGTCCAGGTAGCTCCCGCGACACCGCGGCGCCAAGGCCGATGCCGACCGCAGTCCCGGCGGCCCCGAGGGCGAGTCCCTGCGCCAGGTAGATCGCCACGGTGGTGCCGACCGGGGCCCCGAGACACCGGAGCACGGCGACGTTCGGGAGCTTCTGGCGCAGGTGGACCTGCAGGGCGCTCGCGATGCCGATCGCGCCGAGGATGAGGGCGATCAGCGCGACCAGGTTCAGGAACCCCTGAAGGTTCTCCAAGGCGCGGCCGAGATCCCGTTGCCGTTCCCGGACGGTCTCGTCCTGGAGCTTCAGCCGCTCCAAACGGGGTTTCTCCCGGTCGACCCACGCCTCGGCACTCGTGTTGGCATCCAGTCGGAAGAACACCCGATACCGTGCGAGGCTGCCGGGCTTGAGGAGCCCGGTCTTCGGGAGATCGGAGGCATCGAGGTAGACCCGTGGGGCCAGGGTGGCGAAGACGATCGAGTCGCCCGGCACCCTCCGGAGGGTGCCGAGGATCCGGAACCGGCCGTTCCCGAGGGACACGGTATCACCCCGATGGAGCTGGAACTGCTGGAGGAGCGATTCCTCGACGAGCACCCCGCCGCCTGCGCGCAGGTCCGCTGCCGCCCCGGGGGGGTCGGTCTCGAGGGTCCCGTAGAAGGGGAAGTTCCCGGTCAACGCCCGGGCGTTCACCAGCCGGGTCGTGCCGTTGGTCAGCACGATCATTGTCGAGAAGCTCGTCTCCCGGGCGGCCTCGCCCCCGATCTCCCGGATCAGGGCCTCGACCTCGGTGTTGAGGGGTTGTCGGGAGGACAGGACCAGGTCGGCCCCGAGGAGGGCCTTGGATTGATCGCGGACGGCGGACTGGAGGTTGCGGCCGAGGGAGCCGATGGCGACCAGCGCGGCGATCCCGAGCGAGATGCTGGAGGAGAAGAGCAGCAGCCTCCGTCGCGAGGCACGGGAATCCCGCCAGGCCATCCGCCAGGTCCAGGACGAAAGGAGCGCCGTGAGAAACTGCACGTGGTCAGAATATCCGCGGAATCCGAAGGATGCATCCCCACGACCGCAAAAACACGGGCCGGCCTGCCAGGACGGTAGGGTGGCATCCAGGTTTGCCGCGTTCGGGCTGCCGACAGGCTTGTCCGGTCAAGGGGTCGGAGGGCAAGATCGCGTCATGCCGTCCCCGTTCCGTCTGATGACTCCCGTCGTCCTGGGTCTCTGCCTCGCCGCCACTGTTGGGCTTGCCCAGGCCCCGGATGATCCGCGCCTCGCGACGCTGCGGAAGCTGATCCAGGACCCGTCGCCCAAGGTGCGTCTCGAGGCCCTCCGCGCGGTGGCCAAGATCCCGTCCGCCGAATCCGCGGCGCTGGCGCTGTCGGCGCTCGATCGTCCGATGGATCCGGCGCTCGACTACGCTCTCTGGCACACGATCAACGACCTCTCCGAGCCCTGGATCGCGGCCCTGCAGTCGGGCGCCTGGAAACCCGAGGGTCATGAGAAGCAGCTGGAGTATGCCCTGAAGGCGATCCGGCCCGAGCAGGCCAGTCGGGTGCTGGGTCAGCTGCTCGCCACGAAGCCGCTCGCCCGGGATGGCCAGGGTCCGTGGATCGAGCTCATCGGCGCCGCGGGATCCCCGAGGGAGCTGCGACAGGTCCTTGACCAGGTGCTGTCGCGTGGATTCGACCCCGCCGCCTCGGCACGCGCCCTCACCGCCCTCGGCGAGGCCGCCCGGTTGCGCAAGGTGCAGCCCCAGGGCGATCTCTCCCCGGTCACCAGCCTCTTTGCTGCCAACAGCGAACCCGTCCAGGTGGCTGCGCTCCGTCTGGCCGGCCTCTGGAAGCAGGCTGCATTCGTGCCACCGGTCACGACGGTGCTGTCGGGATCGAATGTCCGTCCCGCAGTCCGCGATGCCGCCCTGGAGACGCTGCGTCAGATCGGCGGTCCCGAGTCGCTGAAGGCCCTGCAGGGCCTTGTGAAATCCTCGGATCCCTCGATGCGGCGCGCGGCGGTGGCCTCCCTTGCCCAGCTGGATCTCAACGCCGCCCTGCCTGCCGTTGTGGCCCTGGCCCAGGAACCCTCCGACGAGGCCGAGGCGCTCGCGTTCTGGAGATCCGTCCTGGGCGTGAAGGGCGCCGGCAAACGCATCGCCGAGGGACTCCCGAAGTCGGGCGTTCCCCAGACGGTCGCCCGGGCCGGGATGCGGGCCGCCCGGGAAGGCGGCCGCAATGATCTCGACCTCGTACTGGCCCTCGCCCAGGGATCCGGACTGGCCGGCGATGCCGGCGGGTCGGCCGGGACCGAGGTGATCCGGGATCTCGCGGCCCGCGCCACCGCCAAGGGGGATCCCCAGCGGGGTGAACTGCTCTACCGGCGCAAGGATCTCGCCTGCATGTCCTGCCACGCCATCGGAGGCGTCGGGGCGAAGGTCGGGCCCGACATGACCTCGATCGGCGCCAGTGCCCCCGTCGACTACCTGGTCGAGTCGGTCCTGCTCCCCAATGCCAAGATCAAGGAGGGCTACCACAGCGTGGTGGTCACGACGAAGGACGGCACGGAATACATCGGGACCCTGGCCCGCGAGACCCCCCAGGAAGTGGTGCTCCGTCTGGCCTCGGGCGCCGAGCAGTCGGTCGCCAAGGCCGACATCGACAAGCGCGAGCAGGGGACGCTGTCGATCATGCCGGGGGGGCTCCTGGATCCGCTCAATGAGCAGGAGCAGCTCGATCTCTTCGCCTTCCTGAGCCGTCTGGGCAAGCCGGGTGACTTCGATGCCGCCCAGGGTGGCGTGGCCCGGTTGTGGCGCGTCGGGCAGACCGTCCACACCGATGCGCAGGCGGGACAGGATCTCTGGCCGATGACCGCGCCCTGGGGCGATCGCCGCTGGGGGCTGGCTCCTGCCCTGGTCAAGGGCGTGCTGACCCGCAGCCTGATCGACGAGATCACGAAGGCCAGCCCGTGGACGGCCCGGCTCGGGGTCTATGCCGGGACCGAGCTGGTGACCTCCAAGGAGGGCCCGGTCCACTTCACCCTGAAGGCCGGTCCCGGATCCGAACTCTGGGTCGATGGCCGCAAGGTGGGTGGGAACGGGGCGAGCACCGCCTCGCTCAAGGCCGGAACCCATCGCATCCTCGTCCGCATGGATCCCAAGCAGGTGCCCGACGAGCTGCGCCTGGAATCCCCGGATGGCTCGTTCGTCCTGAACTGATCCCCCGGCAGTCCGATCCTGAACCCACCCCGAGGTGGAACCCTGGGAAACCGGATGGGCCATGGAGTCTCACCGGGATCCACACCCGGGCAGTCCCGCTCAAAAAGCTCTCAATAGAACAGACGCCCCCGGCGTCCGACACCCCGGATGACCTTGGTTCTCCCACGTTCTGGATGGCTCCTCCTGGCTCTCGGCCTCGTCGTCGGAGCCGTGGGTTGGGAGCGTATCGACGCCGCACAGAAGCCGCGTCGCGGGGATCTGAAGCGGTCGCTCGATCCGGAGGTGGAGTTCCAGGAACAACTGCTGCCTGTCCTGCAGCAGCGTTGCTGGGATTGTCACGGGGATGGTGCCAAGAAGGGCGACGTCAACTTCGACTCCCAGACCAACCTCACCGCCGTCCTGAACGATCGGAAGCTCTGGGAACGGGTGCTCCACACCGTGGGCACGGGGGAGATGCCCCCGAGGAAGAAGGAGCCCCTGACCTTGGAGCAGAAGGAGCGGCTCACCGGATGGATCGACCGCACCCTCTTCCCGGTGGATCCCCACAATCCCGACCCCGGCCGCGTCACGCTGCGACGTCTCAACCGGTCCGAATACAACAACACGATCCGCGACCTCGTGGGGGTCGCCTTCGAACCCGGGGAGGACTTCCCGGAGGACGATGTCGGGTATGGGTTCGACAACATCGGCGACGTCCTGACCCTGCCGCCCCTGCTTCTGGAGCGGTATCTCGAGGCGGCTGAGGCGGTCCTCGAGGAGGCGATCGTGGATGGCCCCCGCACGAACCGCATCCGGATCGTGAAGGCGTCCCAGTTCCGGGGCGGCAACGATGGCGGGGTGATGCGCGGACTGGCCGCGAATGGGGATCTCACGGCCGAGCTCCAGGTCCCGGTCCCGGGCACCTACCGGCTGTCGGTGACCGCCCACGGGGATCAGGCCGGTGCCGATGATGTCCAGATGGGGGTGCGGGTGGATGACCAGGAGCGGAAGACCTTCGAGGTCAAGGCACGTTCCCGGGAGCCGGGGACCTATGAATCCGAGGTGACCTTGGATCGGGCGGGACTCCACCGGCTGACGGTGTCGTTCCTCAACGACCTCTATGAGGAGAAGTGGGTCGAGAAGCCGAGGGAGGGGAAGCCGCCCCTGAAGGAGAAGCAGATCAAGGACCGCAACTTCTGGCTCCACTCCGCATCGCTCACAGGCCCGTTGAATGCCGACGCGCCGCTCCCGGAGACCCACCAGCGGCTGTTCGCCCTCCGGAAGCCCGGTATGTCGGATCCCACCGCGGCCCGTCGGGTGATCGCGGACTTCGCTCGGCGCGCGTGGCGGCGTCCTGTGACCCGGGACGACGTCCATCGGCTGATGGCGCTCTACGAGTCGTCCCGCAAGGAGGGCGATGGGTTCGAGACCGCAGTCCGGCAGGCGATGACCGCTGTCCTCGTGTCCCCTCACTTCCTGTTCCGTGGCGAACTGCAGCCCGATCCCAACAATCCGAAGGCGGTCCATCCGGTCGACGAGTTCGCCCTGGCCTCGCGGCTCTCGTATTTCCTGTGGAGTTCCATGCCGGACGAGGAGCTCTTCACACTCGCCGCCAGGAAGCGTCTCCGGAAGAACCTGACCGCACAGGTCCAGCGGATGCTGAAGGACCCGAAGGCGCAGGCCCTGACCCAGAACTTCGCCGGCCAGTGGCTCCAGCTCCGGACCCTGGCGATCCTGCAGCCGGACCGCGGGAAGTTCCCCGGGTTCTCCGAGGATCTCCGACGCGATCTCCGGGAGGAGACGGAGCGGTTCTTCGACGCGATCGTCCGTGAGGACCGGCCCGTGATGGAGTTCCTGCTGGGCGACTACACCTTCGTCAACGGCCGTCTGGCCAAGCACTACGGGATTCCTGGGGTGGAGGGCGACGCGTTTGTCCGGGTCTCCCTCGCAGGCACGCCGCGTCAGGGCGTCCTCACGCACGGCAGCATCCTGACGCTGACCTCGAACCCCAACCGCACCTCTCCGGTAAAGCGGGGCAAATGGGTGCTGGAGAACCTCCTCTCGACCCCGCCGCCGCCGCCGCCGCCGAATGTCCCCGAGTTGGAGGCAGGTGAGAAGATCACCGGAACCCTGCGTCAGCGGATGGAGAAGCACCGCGACAACGCCATGTGTGCCAGCTGCCATGCCCGCATGGACCCTATCGGCTTCGCCTTCGAGCACTTCGATGGCATCGGGGGGTACCGGGATCGTGACGGCGATCAGCCCCTGGAGACGGCGGGCGAACTGAACTCGGGTGAGCGGTTCCAGGATCACCGGGAACTCAACCGGATCTTCGCCACCGCCAAGAAGGACGATTTCCTGAGGTGCCTCTCCGAGAAGATGCTGACCTACGCCCTGGGTCGGGGACTCGAATACTATGACCGTCCGGCGGTCCGGAGGATCGTCGAGCGCCTCGAGCAGGGGGACGGGCGGTTCTCCGATCTCGTGCTGGGCGTGGTCGAGTCCGTGCCGTTCCAGCAGCGCCGTGGTGAAGGGGATCGGCGGTAGTTGGGGCGGAGAAGTCGAGAGTTGAGCGTCGGTTGAGATCGCACGCGGTGGGTGAGCAGTGCCCTGCGAGACGGGCGCTGTGTCGGGAGGGGAACGGCACGCGGAGACGCCGAGACGCGGAGGAAGATTGAGGCAACTGAAGACGGGGAGGGGACTCCCGCAGAGGCGGCGTGGCGCAGAGAAGAAACGACGGGAGCGCGAGGGATCGAAAACCAAGAAATGGTGGGTGAGCAGTGCCCTGCGAAAACCGCGCAGGGACTCTCAACACTCGACACTCAACTTTCCTCAGGTCCCCGACTTCCCCCCGAGGGTGGAGACCGGTAGGGCGGGTTCCCAGGAAGCCTGCCCAGTCGTTCTCTACCCGAGCCTCCGCATCTCAGCAGAGGGCCCTTCTTCCGCCTTCGGATGCGCGCTGCGCCGGATCTCTTGCACACCCCACCTCTCCACCCGGCCCCTTGCTCTTTCAGCGCTTCAGGTCGTCGAAATAGTCCCGGACCGCATTGCGGTAGGCCTTCGGGATCGCCTCCTGGGTGAGTGCCGACTGCGCCTCGGACTGGGCGGCCTCGACGGCCTCGGAATAGCCGACCCGACTTTCCCCCCGGAGGTTCAAGCCCTTGATCGTGATGCTCGGCATGGCCTTGCCCGGTTGGAACTGGCCCCGCGGACGGGTGGGGGTGAGCGACTCGGGCAGCGTCGTTTCCCGATCCGAACGTCCACGGGCGGTCTTGTCAGCGCGGTCTTGACCGGAGTTGTCCCACGATTCGGCGATCTCGTCGGGCAGCCGCCACGGGTCGTCCTCCGCCCAGTCCCCGAATCCCCCGCGGCCACGTCCCCGACTGCGTCCCCCGGAACCGCTGCCACCCCCCTCGGCCGAGGCGCCTGAGAGACCCTGTCGGGCCTGGCTGAGGGCCGCCATTCCTGACCGCAGGGCCTGGAGATCCTGCAGATCGGCCTTCAGCGCCTCCAGTTCCTTCCGGGCGTCCGACAGCGACTTCCCCGCCTCTGCGAGGTTCCTGCCGTTCGACTGCTCGAGGGCCCGCTGCAGGTGCTGCGCCACGGCCCCATACCCGTCCGCAGAGGGGACCGCCTTCTCCAGCTCGTCCGCCCACGCCGGGCGTCCCGATCCTCCCGGGCTGGCCGCCTGCAGGCTCCTCGAGAGGCGCTCCAGCGACTCGATGGCCGCGTCGACCTGTCCGCGTTCCAACTGTTGCGCCAGATCTCTGCCAGTGCGGTCGGCCGCGGATCCCTCCCGGCGTCGGGCCAGTTCGGAGAGTTGTTCGAGGTCGCGCGAGGCGGTCTCGAGGTCCTTCAGGAACTGGTCCACCCGCAGGTTCCGGAGTTCCTCGAGGGCCTTCCCGAGGGTCGGGAGATCCAGGCCCAGGTCCTGGGCCGTGCGCAGGAGCTGTTCGGTGGTGCTGGCGAGACTCCGTTGCGGGTCCGCCCCGACTCCCGACTTCATCCCGTCGGCCGCCTTCTGGAGCGAGTCGAGCTGCTGCTGGAGGGATTCGGCCTCCTGGGCTGCGCGGTCCTGGTTCGATTCCTGGACGCCTGGACGGGGCCCCTCGGTTCCGCTGCTCCCCGCCCGGGCGGCCTTCTCGAGGCGCCGGAGCGTGGGATTGCGGGCGAGGTCGAGTCCCTGTTCCCGGAGCGTGTCCGACGCCCGGGACACCTCCTTCAGGGCGTCACTCCGTGTCAGGGGTGCCTGTTGGAGCCGGTTCCCGAGGGCCTCCAGCTGACCGAGTTCCTGGCGGATCGGATCCGACAGTCTCCTCTGTTCCTCGAGTGTTCTCCGAGTGAGCTGGCTGAGTTGTCTTCCGGTGGACCGCACCGTCTCGGCCTCCTCCTGGGCCTGGAGTCGCGAAGGGGACCGGTACTCCGGGACGAGGAGCATGGCGCCGAGGGTCAGGGCGAGGGCGGCGGTCCATCGCGCGACATGGGGAAGGCGGAGCGGGATCAGGTGGCGGGGTTCCACGTCGCGACAGCGGGCTGCCGCATCGCCGATCACGAGGTGCTGCCAGTCTCCCCCGGGGTTGCCGGGAGCGATCTCGAGCGCGGTGGCCAGGCGTTCCTGGAGACCGAGTCGGGCGTCCAGCCATCGAGCCGCCACGGCGGGGGCGACGGGGCGGAATCCCCCCAGCACGAATCCACAGCCGGCTCCCAACCCGGGCAATGCCGCGCCCAGGAACAGGAGTTCCCGGGGCAGGGGAAGCACCTTGTGGGTTCCGACCACCGCGAGCAGGGCCCCGAAGCCCCAGGACGCCCCGGTCCAGGCCGTCTCCCAGCCCCTCCGGACACGCAGTCGACGGGCGGTTTCCCGGACCCGTTGCACCACCGTATCCCTGGGGTCGCTCATCGGGTGGGGGCGACCGGGCCTACTGGCGCTCGTACTCGCCCTTGCCGACACGCTTCAGGACGGTGAACCCGGCCTTCTTGGCATCGGAGTGGGATACGGGCTTGGTGATGGACGGAGTGTTGAAGGCGGAGATGAGCTTCCGGATGGGACGTTTGCAGGCGGGGCAACCGGTCAGTTCCGGGGCACTGAGGGGACGTCGGAGCGTGAAGCGTCCACCACAGGCGGCGCAGTTGCCCTCGCAGAGCTCGTACTCATACAGCGGCATGGGAGGAGCCTAGCGGGTTCGACTCGGTTGGAAACCCCGAAGCGGTTCCCAATGCAGTCTCGGCAGAAGGGGCTTGGCGGATCATCGATCGGATCCCCATGTTGGTGGGACGGTTGTCGGGTCCCCAATGGAGCCCGGACCGTGTGGTGTCCTCCATGTCCGCCCCCCTCGAACTCCGGATCCGGAACCAACCCGAGGATCTTTCCCCGGCGATGGAGACGATCTCGCGCTGGCTCGGGTCCCGGGGTGCCTTCGCGGGGTCGGAGTATCTGGCACTCCTGGCCGTGGAGGAACTGGTCACCAACTGCATCAAGTACGCCTACGACGACGCCCATGAGCACTGGATCCGAATCACCATCGATCTCTCCGAGGTCGAGATGGCGTTGACGATCGAGGACGACGGCCATCCGTTCGATCCCAGGTCGCTGCCGGAGCCGGACACCCGTCTGCCGCTGGAGGATCGTCCCATCGGTGGGCTGGGCATCCATCTCCTCCGCAATCTGTTCGACACGCTGGATTATTCCCGGGTGGAGGGACACAATCGGGTGGTCCTCCGGAAACGGGTACCGCCGGAGCCGTCCACCTGAGGCTGTTCCTCCTCCACACATCCCATTCCTCTCCCACGCATGAGCCAACTCCAGGTCAACGTCCACCACCAGGCTGCCGCCGGTGGGGATCAGGCCACCATCAAACTCTCGGGATCGCTCGACAGCACCACTGTCCATCTCCTGGAGTCCCGGCTCACGCCGGTCCTCGCGTCGCATCCGTCGCACGTGGTCTTCGACCTGGAGGGGCTGAACCTCCTCACCAGTGCGGGCATCCGGCTCTTCCTGCTGACCAGCAAGCAGCAGAAGCAGCACGGGGGGCAGGCCACCTTCGTGCATCTGCAGCCGCAGATCCGGGAGGTGTTCCAGATCATCGGTTCCGTCCCGGGAATGAAGATCTTCTCCAACACGGCGGAGCTCGACGCCTACCTGATTGCGCGCCAGAAGGCCCACGGATCTGGCGAGTAGGCCGGTCGTGTCTCCCGACAGCCCATGATTGAAACCCTCCGTCGTCTCTCCCTCGGGATCGTTCTGATCGCCCTCTCGGGTGCGGTGCTGCTCTACACGGACCGGGGCTCTCGGCGGTCGGCGCGCGGGAGCCGCTCGGCGAACCAACCCATCCGGGTCGCCCTCGTCCAACACGCCTCGCTCGTGGTGCTGGAGGACGGTGCGGACGGGGTGATTGAGGCCCTGGCGGCCCGGGGGTATCAGGATGGGGGGCGGATCCGGCTGAAGCGGTTCAATGCCGAGGGGGACCTCGGAACGGCCAACACGATCGCCCGGGAGGTGACCGGTGGGAGCTATGATCTCGTCATCTCCGTGAGCACGCCGTCGTTGCAGACGGTGGCCAACGCGAACCGGTCGGGAAGCCGGACGCCCCATGTTTTCGGCCTGGTGACAGACCCCTATGGCACGGGAGTCGGCATCAGTGCGACCAACCATCTGCAGCACCCGCCCTACCTGACCGGATACGGCAGCATGCAGCCGGTGGAGGATACGCTCCGCATCGCCAAGGCGATGCGGCCGGATCTCCGGCGGCTGGGACTGGTCTGGAACGCCGCGGAGGCGAATTCGCTCGCCCAGACGATCATTGGGCGACGGGTCTGCAAGGATCTCGGCATCGAGCTCGTCGAGGCCAACGCGGACAGCAGCACCGCCGCCGTCGAGGCTGCGGCCTCGCTGCTCGCCCGGGGCATCGAGGCCCTCTGGTTGAGCGGGGACATCACGGTGTCGACCGCCTCGGAGGCGCTGGTGATGACCGCCCGGCGTGCCGGCATCCCGGCCTTCACATGCCTGCCTCCCAACGTGCAGCTCGGTGCGATGTTCGACCTCGGCGCCAACTACCGTGAGGTGGGACGTTCCGTGGGGCAGCTGGCGGCCGACGTCCTGGATGGCCGCAGTCCGGCGACCATCCCGGTCGAGAACTTCGTGCCCGAGACGTTCCTCGTGAACGAGACGGTCTTGCCGTCGCTCAAGGAACGGTGGTCGTTCCCGCCCGACATCCGGGCCAAGGCCACCGGATGGATCACCGCCACGGCCACCAATCTCCCAGCCCCCCGGACGATGAAGCGCGCCACTCCCCGGGAGGTCTCGCCGAAGGCGGTCCCGGGGCGCCAGTATCGGATCGGACTCGCCTACTTCGCCCCGGAGGCCGGGGCGGAACTCTGCATGAAGGGACTGTTCGACGGGCTCAAGGCCCTCGGCTACGAGGAGGGTCGGAACCTCACCGTCCAGCGGACCCATGCCCAGGGGGAGATCGCCAACATCCCCGCCATCCTCCAGACGCTGGATTCGGCCGAGGTGGACCTGATCATCCCGATGACCACGCCGGTCATCTCCGGGGCCTGTGCGATGGTGAAGCACAAGCCGGTGGTGCTGACCTACTGCTTCGATCCCCTGGCCGCCGGGGCGGGGACCTCATTCACCAATCATCTGCCGTTCATGACGGGGGTCGGCTCGTTCCCGCCCGTCCCTGAGATGGTCGACGCCATCCGCCGGACGCTCCCTGGAGCGTCGTCGGTCGGCACCCTGTACAACGCCTCCGAGGCCAATTCGACGAAGGTCGTGAACGTCGCCCGCGGACTCTTCAAGGCGAAGGGCATCGAGCTGTCGGAGGTGACCGTGGGCACCTCGGCGGATGTCTTCCAGGCTGCAGAGGCGTTGGTGTCCCGCGGGGTGAGGGCATTCTACATCCCGGGCGACAACACGGTCCTGCAGGGATTCGAGGCGGTGGTGCAGGTGGCCAAGGAAGCCCGGTTGCCCGTATTCGTCGACGATCCCGACACGGCGAAGCGGGGCGCCACCGCTTGCGTCGGGCTCGGCTTCTACGCCCCCGGCTTTTCCGCTGCCACCCCGGTCGGCCGGGTCCTCAACGGGGACCCCCCCTCGGGGATCCCCCTGGTGAACGTCTCCGACCCCGTCGTCTGGCTGGACGTCCCGAAGGCCGGGACGTTGGGCATCCAGTTCCCGGAGGACCTCCTCAAGGCCTACGACGAGTTCGAGGCGAAGACCCGTTCCGCCCCGGCCCCCACCAACGCCGTGCCCGCGACCCGCTCCAACTGACCCATGGAAATCACCACCCAATCCCAGAGCGATGGCCATGAACTGAGGTTGAATGGTCGCCTCGACGCCAACTGGGCCGATCTCGTGGACCAGACGATCGAGGCCGCGATCCGCTCCGGACACCACCAGGTGACCCTCGAGTTCTCTCAGGTGAGCTACGTCAGCTCGGCCGGGATCCGGGTCCTCCTCAAGCACTACAAGCAGCTCAAGGCGGCCAAGGGGCACCTCCGGGTGGTGCGTCCGACCGACTCCGTCTTCTCCGTGCTGAAGCTCTCCGGGATCGCCTCGATGCTCGTGCAGGGACTCCAGAACGCCGTGGCCCCGGTGGTCGCAGCGGTCGCGGCAGCCGCTCCCGCTTCCGTGGTGGAACCCGTCGTGAAGCGCTGGTCGCGCGAGGGGGTCGAGTTCGAGGCCCATGAACTCGGTCCGATCCGTCCTCTCGACGCGACGCTGATCGGGAATCCCGCTGGCCTGTCCCAGGGGACGCTCCGGACGTCGGACATCCGGCCGATCCGTTGTGGCGCCGACACCCTGATGGTGGGCCTCGGTGGTTTTGGCAACGGGCCCGGGGATGTCGTGGGCCGCCTCGGGGAATCGCTCGCGGCAGCGGGCACCGTGATCTCCCTGCCCACGGATGGCAGCAGCGTGCCGGACTATCAGGTGTCCGAGGCCCAGCTGGTCCCGGAGATCCAGCTGCAGTACGGCATCGGCATCCGCGGCACCCCATCCCGGCTCTTCCGCTTCGAGGCGGGACGGTCAGGTCGTGGCGTGGTCGGCCTCTCGCAGGTGGTCGAGGCCATCCTCGACTCCACCGGGTGGTCGGCGGCCGGTTTCGCCTTCCTCGCCGAGAGCGCCTGTGTCATCGGCGCCTCGCTCCAGCGGTCGCCGGCGGCGGACCAGGACCCCTTAGCGTTCCCGGGAATCCGCGACTGGATCAGCTTCACGACCGAGCGCAGCGACGAGCGGCACGGGCTGCTGATCGTCGGCATGGCTGTCCGGAACCCCAGGACCGAGGGGGCCGCGTGGTTCCGGCCGATCGGGTCGGGCACCACCGCCCAGGGACACTTCCACGCCGCCGTCTTCCCCTATCGTCCGCTCCCCAAGGGACGGCTGGAGCTCGTCGACACGGTCCAGGGCTGGGTCTCGAACGCCGCCGCCCAGACGGTCCTGCATCTCGTCGCCGACGAACGTCCGTTCGAGGGGGTGGGGCAGACGGACCTGATGCGTGGGGCCTGCTGGGCGGGTCCCATCGAGGGGTCGGGTGAGATCCAACGGAATTCCTGAACACACGCCATGAGCCTCCTGATCGGCGCCTCCACCATCGGCCTCATCCTCGCCCTCCTGGCGCTGGGGGTGTACCTGAGCTTCCGGATCTTCAACTTCCCGGACATCACGGTCGACGGCTCGCTCACCTTCGGGGCCGCCGTGACGGCGATCCTGCTGGTGCGGCACGTCCACCCCATGCTGGCCACCCTCGCCGGCTTCGGTGCCGGCTTCGTGGCTGGCGCCCTCACGGGGATCCTGCACACGAAGTTCAAGATCCACGGCCTCCTGAGCGGCATCCTGGTGATGACCGCCCTCTACTCGGTCAACCTGCACGTCATGGGGAAGAGCAACCTGCCGCTGCTGAACGAGAAGACCCTGGCCACCGCGGTCGAGCAACTGGCCGCCCGGCTCCGCGGCGGGGAGCAGGACATCGGCATCCTCGGCTGGTCGGTGGGCCTGCGCGATCTGTCGATGCTCCTCGGGACGGTGGGTCTCGTCGGGGCCGTCGGTGCGTCCCTCTATGCCTTCTTCTGCACGGACCTTGGGACCGCGATGCGCGCGACGGGCGACAATCCCCAGATGATCCGGGCGCTCGGGGTCAGCGTGGATTTCATCCTCATCCTCGGGCTCGCCCTCTCAAACGGGCTCGTCGCCCTCGCCGGATCCCTGCTTGCCCAGTACCAGGGGTTCGCGGATGTCCAGATGGGCATCGGCATGGTGGTCTGGGGACTCGCGAGCGTGATCATCGGGGAGGCCCTGGTGGGCACCCAGCGGTTCGGATTCCTGATCACGGGAGCCGTCATGGGATCCGTGCTGTTCCGGCTCCTCGTCGCGATCGCCCTCCGCTGGGGTCTCAATCCCAACGACCTCAAGCTCATCACGGCCGTCTTCGTGTTCGTCGCGCTCGTCGCTCCCAACCTGGTGCGCCGCATGAAGTCCTCCGTCCCGAAGCCCAACCCCGCCTGACATGCTCGAACTGGACCAGCTCCTCAAGACGTTCAATCCGGGCACGCCCAACGAGGTCCGGGCCCTGCGTGGGGTCTCGCTCCGTCTCGAGCGCGGCTCGTTCCTGATCATCATCGGGACCAACGGCTCCGGGAAGTCGACGCTCCTGAACGCCGTCGCCGGGACCTTCCTGGTCGACACCGGATGCATCCGCCTCGCGGGGCAGGACATCACCCGGTGGTCGGAACACCAGCGGGCCCGGTTGGTGGGGCGCGTGTTCCAGAACCCCTTCAGCGGCACCGCTCCCACCATGAGCATCGCCGAGAACCTCGCGATGGCGGCGCTCCGGGGACGTCCCCGGGGGTTCGGATGGGCCCTCAACGCCCGACTCAAAGGTGAGATCCGGGACCGGATCCGGACCCTCAACATGGGACTCGAGGACCGGGTCGACAACGCGATCGGCAGCCTCTCGGGTGGGCAACGCCAGGCCCTCACGCTCCTGATGGCCACCTGGCTCAAGCCAGAGCTGCTGCTGCTCGACGAGCACACGGCGGCTCTCGACCCGAAGAGCGCCGACCAGGTCATCCGCCTCACTCACGAGATCATCCAGAAGGACAAGCTCACCACCCTCATGGTGACCCACTCGATGCAGCAGGCGGTCAATCTTGGGGACCGCATCGTGATGATGCATCGCGGCCAGATTCTCCATGATCTCCAGGGTGCGGAGCGCGCCCGGGTGCGTCCCGAGGACCTGTTGGCCCGCTTCGACCAGGTGCGACGTCGGGAACAGCTCGACCCCGCCGTCGCCGAGCTCCTGCAGCGAAGCTATGTGTGATTCGCCCAGGATCGCGTGGTAGCGCTCTCCGCAGCGTCCCCGTCTGGACCGCGAGGGAGGGGGGAGTTGAGCGTTGAGAGAAACGCTCAGCTCTCAAATTCCTCCCCTCTACTTCCCGAACGCCGGGAGGTCCGGATTGCCGCCCGATTGCAGGAACGCCAGCAGGTCCAGGATCTCCTCCTGACTGAAATGGTTCAGCAGCCCGCCGGGCATCGGGGATACCGGAGAGGTGGCCCGTTCACGGATGTCCACCTTGAGCAAGCGGGTGGGACGGCTCGACAACGGGTTCACCACCACCTCGAGAGCCTCGGGGGTCTCGCCAGCGATCGCGCCTGTGATGACGTCCCCGCTCTTCAGGGTGATCACCTGGGTCTGGAACTGCGGTGGCACACTGGCGTCGGGCTCCAGGATCGACTTCAGGAGGTCCGCAGCGCTGTAGCGGGAACCCACCCCGGTGAGATCGGGTCCGGTGGATCCTCCGACGCCATCGAACCGGTGGCAGGCGTCGCAGCGCGCCTCCTGATATACGGATTGGCCCTGCAGGAAGTCCCGTCCCTTGGCCAGTTGCCCCAGGGCCGGTTGGAGGTCGGTGGTGGTCCAGTCGCGGACCTTCTCCCGGAACCGGGCCTTGGTCTGGGGGAGTTTCTGCTGGGACATCAGCCCGGCGAGCGCGGCCTTCTGGTCATCCGGAACCTTCTCGAAGGCCTCCTGACGCAGGTAGCGGAGGTAGTTGTCGAAGCTGTAGCCGCTCGACGGCTTGAGCCCCACGTCGGAGAACCACTGGATCATCTGACGAGGGAACGCCGTGCTGCGGTTCGCCATGGGATCCTCCTTGGGGCGGCCGAACCACAGGAAGTAGCGCTGGCGGAGTTCCGGGGTCCACCCGGCGGTGACGATCCGCAATGGGGCCTGGTAGGCCATCTGGTCCTCCTGTGTGGTGGCGGCATCCCGGAGGGCGAGGGTCTTGGCGACGAGGTCCGGCGCGTTGAGCGCGGCCAGCAGGGCCAAGAGCTCCCGGTCCTTCGCCGGGGATCCCGTCGGGAACTGGGCCGACAGCTTCTCCAGAGCCCGGGGACGGATCGCGTCGGGGATCCCGTGGCGGGCGAAGCTCACCTCGATCACCCGCAGCTTGATCAGGTAGTCGGTCTCGTTGAGCGACGACATCGTCCAACGCGCGAGGCTCTGGAGCAGGGGACCCTGGTCCTCACGGCTGCCGACCCGGGCAAGCGCGAGGCCGGCGGTCAGGCCGGTCGTGGACTGGGTCTCCGACAGAGCCTTCTCACGCCATTGGGTGACCGGCACCGCCTCGAGCGCCACCCGGGCGGCATGACGCACGGTCGCATCCTCGTGTCCGAGGGCGGGCCAGATCGACTCCACCGGGCCCGGAGCGGCCGGAGGATGGAATCCCTCGAGCCGTCGCCGCTCCAGGCGCGCGGTCTTCTCCGGGGTCATCATGGCGATCGATAGGCTCTTCGGCTCGGTGGTCTCCGACCCCGTGTAGCGCACACGGTAGAGTCCCGACGGGATGCCCCGTCCGCCCGTAATGAAGTACAATGCCCCGTCCGGGCCGACGACCGCGTCGGTCACACTGAGGGGACGCCCCCGGACAAGGGTCTCGAAGGTGCCGGTGTAACTGGAGCCCTTCGGTTGCAGGTGGAACGCCAGGATCCGGCCCATCGTCCAATCGAGCCCGATCATCGCCCGCTGGTAGCGGTCGGGGAACTTCGCCCCCTTGGCCGAGATCAGGCCCGAGGGGGAACCCAGGCCGGCATCGACCACGGCCGGCAGCGAGTCGGCGGAGGTGCTTGGCCACTTCAGGGACCAGTCCCGGTATCCATGGTCCACGCCGCTCACGAGATGGAGCAGCCGGTTCGGACGGTACCACGGCACGCCCCAGTCGCCCTCGCTGTCGCTGTCGAAGGCGAACAGTTCCCCGTCGTCGTTGAAGGCGATGTCGTAGGCGTTGCGTTGGCCGGCCGCAAAGAGGGCGACCTTCTGTCCGTCGGGTGAGATCCGGAGCACATGCCCGCCCGGTGGGGTGAGTCCGGGCTTGGGACGCGAGCCGTCGGACACCGGGGGCAGGACCGAGTCGTTCGCGAAATGCTGCACTGGGGACTGGGCGGGGAGCTGGGGATCCACCTGCACCATGTTGCCGGCGACCACGTACAGGTTGCCGTCGGGCCCCTGGACGATCCCGTGGGCCCCGTGTTCACCGGGCGCCCCGTTCTTGTCCTGAGGCGACCAGCGGTGGAGGACCTCGACGCGGTCGTACTGGTCGTCCCCGTCGGAATCCGTCGTGCGGTACAGCTGGTAGCCCTCGGGGCCGTGGGCATTCGCGTAGAGGACATTGGAGACGGCGAGGAGTCCCATCGCGCCGCGGAGGGGGGTGTTGAGCGTCTCGATCCGGGCGATGCCACCGGAGGCGTTGAGGCTCAGGCGGAGAAGCGGTTCTGTGCCCTGGGGACTGATCAGCAAGCGGCCCTTCGGATCGGTGGTCATGGACACCCAGGAGCCCTCGCCGAGGTCGGCGCTGTGGACGAGGTCGACCCCGAAGTTCGTGAGGGTCTTGAGGGCGCTGGCCGGCGTGGGCTGCAGGGCGAGCGGGACCGGTCCCCACGGGGCCACTCCGACCGGGCCCAGCGAGGTGGCGGGCTTCCAGCCGTCGGTACCGTTTGCGGAGGTCTCCCAGGTTCCGTCGGAGACA
>Ga0315906_10004061_pt1 | contig 19011 bp, 16 predicted proteins | sample LakEriMetagenome_4_FD_203526 | JGI IMG/M metagenome (GOLD analysis project Ga0315906, IMG submission 203526) | Freshwater fungal communities from buoy surface, Lake Erie, Ohio, United States - Buoy 2 MA122 | ecosystem: Environmental > Aquatic > Freshwater > Lake > Lake biofilm | place: USA... | reverse complement strand
CTGAGCTGTCCCGCTTGAAGTTACGGTACCTTTCAATGAGAGTCTGGTCACTGAGGGATTTGTATTAGCCTGGATAGTGACCGTGGGAGACTGTGCCCCTGACTTGGCTTTAGAATCGAATACAACTTTTACATATCCTTTTTCTCCTGGCTTTACGGGGGTTTTAGTCCAGTCGGGGCTAGTACAGCCACAGGAAGCAGTAATGTTGGAAATCACCAATGGAGCTTGACCATTGTTGGTAAAGTTGAAAATCTTTTCAACCACTTTACCTTCATTGATTGTTCCAAAATCAAATTCCATTTCAGTAAACTGAAAGGCACCTAAGGTGCTAGGATCTGCATTAGTAGTGGTTTGTGCTAAATCCGGATTTACCGCTGTATTTCCACCTTCTAGGGTAGCGATTTTTTCTTCTAGGGCAGCGATTTTTTCTGCTTGCTCGTCTTTTGCTTGGTTGCAGGATGCTAGGATGACTACCGAAAATAGGAGTACACTTGCGAATCTGGTTTTCATATTAGTTATTATCTTGGTTTATTTGATCAATTAATTTATTTACGTCGTTTAGAAGGTCTTCTGCTTTATTTTTTGCCTCTGAAATTACTCGTTTTCCTTCAGATTTAGCCTCATTGAGATGAATTTCCTTTCCATCCATCAATTCGGTGATGAGGTCTTCAAGCTCTTTTTTGTATTTAGATAGTTTAAAAGAAAGCTTGTCTCGCGTATTAGCTCCCGTATCTGGGGCAAATAAAATCCCCAATGCTGCACCGACTCCTGCGCCTACAGCAAAGGCAAGTAAGGTATTCGTAGTTTTGCTCATGGTCGTATCATTTATTGTCTAGCAGTCCCCTGCCACTTTTTCTAATTTTTCCTTGGTCCATCAACTCTTTAGAAAGCACATCCAGTAGGCCATTTACAAATTGCTTACTTTTAGGAGTACTGTAGGTTTTTGATATATCAATGTATTCGTTGATCGTCACTTTTACAGGGATACTAGGGAAATGGATCATTTCAGCCAAGGCCATAGATATGATTACCTTATCGGTAAATGCCAATCGTTCAATATCCCAATTTTTAGTTTTCTCTGCGATTAATGCCTTGCTTTCCATGGCATTTTCGATAGTGAAGTTAAAAATATTTTCAAAAAATTCTTTGTCTTCTTCCCAATTGATGGCTATTTCAGGCAAAATTTCATCGATTGGAACCTCAGAAGATGTTGCATTTTTTAAGACTTTAGCTGCCAAACTTCGGACTATAGCTTTATTCTCAGTCCAATTCAAATCTTTTTCTGAGAAAAAGCTTAGCACTACTTCATTTTTAAAAATAATTTTTTTCAATAAGTCATCCAAGACCTCGAAGTCTTGTTCCTGCGTAGGCTGTGGTATTTTTAAATAGTGTTGATAGGGTTCGGAGGGTTTTACGTATTCTCTAAACCATTCCTTTAGTTCTAACTCAAGATCATCTAAAGAAACCCCATGTCTTTTAAGAGCATTTTGATAGTTTGAAGAATCCTTTAGCCGCTTCAACACTTGGTTTTGAGCGAGATGTAGTTCATTTCCAAGTTCGAGAGATGCTTCTCCAGCAAGTTTTTTCTTTTTTTCTAATTCCAGGGCTACGTGACTTGAAAAGGCTTGGAGCATTTCTATGGCTAAAAGGTACAACTGGGGAATTCGCTCCGCAGAGGTGACCATATTTTTAAGCAAAAAAGATTTGTCCTTTTCATTGGCTTTTTGGTATTGCTGCAATGCATTTTTGACCAATCCTTTGATTTTTGTAGAGGAGTTAGTTGAGGGAATTATCTCTTTATTTTCTATGCTCTTTTCAAAGAGCTCTAGGGCCTCCTCTGAATATTTTGTAAGCAGGGCTTTATCTTGGATCTCCATGCTATTGAGATCAGGGAGAAAAGACTCCCGAATGAAGTCTTTCGCAAGGGTAAGATTGGATCCTTTGCATTGTTCGAAGGCATACAAATTTTGAAATGCCTTGACTCTAAGGATTCTTCTGTTGAGCATAGGGATGGTAAAGAGCCGTAAATATAAGCAATTTGACCGGGCTTCTCTCCATGAAGGAGAACACAAAAAAACCACCGAAAATCAACTTCCGGTGGTTCTAAGTGGCGTAGGACTGCTCAATAGGATAATTTTACCTTACCCATGGATTCTATCCTTGATTTTGCAGCTGCAATAGCGGCTTGCTGCGCAGGAATTTGTTGTTGTGCGGCTGCAGTTAAAATGGATAGGCAGGTGTCGTAAATTTTTTCTGTTTGGGCATATACGGTTTCTTCTTGGTAATCCCCATAAAATTCAGCCCCCACATTGATGACTCCTCCAGCATTGATTAGGAAATCTGGCGCATAGACTATGCCTTTTTCCAGTAGCAGTTGTCCATGTTTGGCTTCATCTTCGAGTTGGTTGTTTGCCCCGCCAGCAATGATGCTACATTTCAAGCGGTCTATGGTTTGGTCATTGATGGTGGCGCCCAAGGCACAAGGAGCATAGATATCCATTTCCATATCGTAGATGACATGACTATCGACTACGGTGGCACCCGTTTCTTTGGCAACAGCTTGCAATTTATCTTCAAAAATATCTGTGATCATAAGGATTGCACCTTCTTTTACCAGGTATTGAAGAAGGTATTTTCCCACTTGCCCCACTCCTTGAACAGCTATTTTTTTCCCTGCTAAGGAATCCGAACCGTAGGCTTTTTTTGCAGCAGCTTTCATGCCCATATAGACTCCGTAGGCGGTCACTGGAGAGGGGTCGCCAGCTCCTCCCTTATTTTTAGGGAGTCCGGTGACGTAGCGGGTTTCCATGGCAATGTATTCCATGTCTGAGGTCTTCATATTGACATCCTCTGCGGTCACATAGCGTCCTCCTAAACTTTCGATAAATCTTCCAAATCTTCGTAAAAAAGCCTCGTTTTTCAGGCTAGGAGTGCCGATGATTACGGCCTTGCCTCCTCCTAAATTCAATCCTGCAAGAGCATTTTTGAAGGACATTCCTCTTGAAAGTCGCAAAACGTCCCTAATGGCTTCCTGCTCACTTGCGTAGTTCCACAGGCGGGTACCGCCTAATGCTGGACCCAATACGGTATTGTGGATCCCAATGAGTGCTTTTAATCCTGTGGCCTGGTCCTGGCAGATCACTAATTGTTCATGATCCATGCTGGTGATTTGACCAAAAATCGAACCTTCCTGGATAATTTGGGTTTCATTAATCTCTAACATCTGAAAGTAACTTTTAAGAATGTGTTATATTTGGGTTTAGCCAAGAAAATAGCCGATACAAAATTAAATACTTTTATCAGCATACAAATTTTACTTCGCCAAATTTTATTTAATAATATTAATTAAAATATAGATTTTATTTCGTGAAATCGCTTTGGAGAATCAATAGCTATTTATTTAAATACAAGGGCTTATTGTTTTTGGGAATAGTATTTACGGTGATCTCTAACTTTTTCGTAATTATTCCTGCACAGCTGGTTAGAATTGCCATAGATTATGTGGTGGAAAGTTTTTCTCTTTATCGGCCTCTAGAAAAGGGAGGTCTGGGGGAGTTGGCTAGAGAAGATTTCCTTGAATCGGTATTTATTTTTGGAATTTTAATCTTAATCATGGCCTTACTCCGTGGTTTTTTCCTTTTTTTAATTCGTCAGACAATCATCATCATGTCCAGAAAAATTGAATATGACATGAAAAATGAACTTTTTAATCACTTCCAATACCTGCCCTTAAGCTTTTACAGAAAAAATAGTACGGGGGATTTGATGGCACGAATCTCAGAAGATGTCAGTAGGGTGCGTATGTATTTAGGGCCTGCAATCATGTATGGCCTCAATTTGCTGGTACTATTTCCTTTGGTAATCACCTACATGCTTTCGGTAAATGTGGAGCTTACTTTCTATTCTTTGCTTCCCTTGCCCGTCCTCTCTTTGAGTATCTACCTGGTCAATAATTTCATCAACGAACGCTCGGAAAGCATACAAAAAAGCCTTTCTGAATTAAGCAGTTTCGTTCAAGAGGCCTTTTCAGGAATACGGGTATTGAAAGCCTTCGTTAGAGAAGAAGATTCTGCGAACGAATTTTTTAAAGCCAGCGAAAAATACAAGCATAAGTCTATTGAATTGACCCGAGTCAACGCCTTGTTTTTCCCTCTGATCATGGCATTGGTAGGGATTTCTACCATCATCACCATTTATGTAGGGGGAATGAAAGTTATACAAGGAGAAATTGGCTATGGGGTTATTGCAGAATTTATTCTTTATGTCAACATGTTGACGTGGCCCGTAGCCTCATTGGGATGGGTTACGAGTATAGTCCAACGGGCAGAGGTTTCTCAGCGTAGAATCAATGAACTCCTTGATTGTAAGAATGATTTGATAAGTGAAAAAAATCTTGGTGCAGAACTAAACGGTTCGATACAGGTGAAGGATATTTTCTTTACCTATCCGGATTCAGGTATTCAAGCCCTTAAGGGCGTTTCCTTTGAAGTCCAAGCAGGGCAAACCTTGGGTATCATTGGAACTACAGGTTCGGGAAAGTCTACCATCGCCAATTTATTATTGCGCATGTACGACCCATCTAATGGTCAGATCCTTGTTGATGAAAGACCCATACAAGACTATTCTTTAGCTAATCTAAGAGGACAAATGGGGGTGGTGCCTCAAGATGTTTTTCTTTTTTCAGATACCATCGCTAATAACATTGCTTTTGGCTTGGACCGACCCGACCTGGAGGTGATTAGTAAAGCTGCCCAAGATGCTGATGTTTACCAAAATATACTCGACTTCCCAAAAGGTTTTGATACCCTTTTGGGAGAACGTGGCATTACCCTTTCGGGGGGGCAAAAGCAACGGGTTTCTATTGCTCGTGCGATAGCAAAAGAACCTAAAATTCTAATTTTAGACGATTGCCTTTCGGCAGTAGATACCAAAACAGAGAATGCTATTTTGAATTCTTTGCAAAAAATCATGAAGAAACGTACCTCCATCATCATCTCCCATAGAGTTTCATCTGCCAAACTTGCAGACCAAATTATTGTGCTAGATGAGGGAAAAATTGTTGAGCGAGGCAATCACGAAACCTTGATGGCACTAAAAGGGGTATATGCGGAGCTATTTGAAAAACAAACCCAAAAGGCTTCCACTTTTGAAGAATAAGGCGCAGTTTTGAGTCGTTTTTCTAGTAATCCTTTAAAAATTTCCTTGGAGGAGTAATTATTTTTCTTTTAAAGCATTGCACCTGTCGTAGCTAGGATCAATGTCAATAAAAATATCTTCCTTGGCCGTGACAAACCATTTACTCAAAACTTCATCTTCTTTTCTTCTGAGGGTAGCTGCTTTCATTTTTTCGTAATCGTCATTAAGATTGGCTTTATGAGCAGGGTACCTTGCCTTGTAATATAGGACTCTCACCTTGGTGCCTTCGCGAGGATCCTCGAAGCGAATCGGATGAGTAATGTCTCCCACTGACATCGTATCAATGGTAAAATAAAGCACGGGATCTTCTAAAGTTCTCAAAGACAATCGGTTGGAGGTGGTAGCAGGATCAGTAAAATATCCACCGGCATCTGATGTTGCCCTATCTTCTGAATATTCTTTGGCAGCTTTTGCGAAATCTATTTTGCCTGCTAAAATTTCTTTTTTTAAGCTATCAAGATATCGTTCTTCTTTTTGAATGTCCTCTTCGGTAGGTTTAGGAATTCTTAATATATGTCGGGTATTGTAAGTAGATCCTTTTATTTCTAGGAGTTGGATCATGTGAAAGCCAAATTGGGTTTCCACGGGCTCGGAAATCTCTCCTGGCCTAAGGTTGAGGGCGGTGGCCTCGTATTCTGGTGCCAATTCACCTCTTCTAAAAAATCCTAAATCTCCACCTTGTGCTGCAGAACCCGGATCTTCGGAATACGCACGTGCAAGTTCTGCAAAGGTGGCCTTACCGGTACCAATTTCATTTTTGAATTTTAGAAGTTGGGAAATGAGTTGCTCCCTAACTTGGGGGTTTGTTTTTGGTTTTCTCACAATTTGTCCTACCGTAGCTTCCGAAGTAAATAGGGGTAGAGAGTCTTTGGGAATGCTGTAATAAAAAGCTCTAACCTCTGCTGGGGAAACCGTGATTCCTTCCGTAATGGTGGCCCGCATTTTTTGCACAATGAGTTGTTCTCGAATCACCTCCTCAAGTTCTGCCTTCAATTGATCTGCTGTTTTGCCATACATTTCAGCGAGCATGGACTCATCCCCGCCAAACTGTTGCATAACCATGCTAAATCTATTGTTGGTTTGAAGCAAAACTTCTGCATCAGTGACGATTACCGAATCTATTTCTGCTTTTGCCACCATCAGCTTATTGATGAGTAGGCTCTCAAACACAGTACAGCGTGTAGGGGCTTCAATCCCTTGTTGGGCTTGAGAAAGAGCCTCGATATAGGTTTTTTGTACTTCAGACTCTAAAACAATGTTATTGTCTACTTTGGCAACAATCTTATCTAACACCTGTCCTGTAGCTGTTTCTTGGGCTTGCACTTGGGTAAAAAAGCCAAGGATGCTAAAACAATAGAAAAGTCGTTGGAATAATTTCATAAAATAGGTTCTTAATCTGGAATGTAGGATCCTTTGGGTTACTGGTTTAGGTCCTGAAATGCTTTTTCTTTAACTACCGAATTGATCACAACGGGATATTTAGCAAGGAGTCTATCGACGAGTGATTTTTCTAGAAAATCCTGATAATCTCTTATTACCAATCCTCTAGACTCCTCAAAAAGTCTTGGACCTGCAGGGCTAGTTTTTCCGAGCAGGATTAGGTAGGTATTTCCTTCCTGACTAAGCTCTTGGTAGGGTTTATTCAGATCCACAAATGAAAGTAAGGGATGATCTTCGTATTCAAAATTTCCAGATTCTATGCTAAAACCTTCCGGAAATGCTGCCTCAAATCCAGAAAGGGTAGAAGCTTCAAGATTTTTGAATTGAAGATATTTTCTGGCACTTTCAAGTTTGCTGTTGTCTTCAACTTTTATTAGGGAGGCTTGTACCCTTTTTTTCCATTGGTAATTTTGTAGGTTACTCTGAAAATAAGCTTTTTGACCAATGGAATCATTGATTCCTTTTTGCCAAACTTCCTGATTATTTAAAGAGAAAAATAAAATTCCATCTCGATATTCCTTCAAAAGAAGCTGATACTCTTTGTTATTCTCTTCTAAATCTTTTACCTCGGTCTCCGCTAGTTTTTGACTTACAAAAAAGGTATACCAACCATCAAAGGTAGCTTGATTGGGTTGAGGAAGTATGGCCTGTGTTTTCATAAACTCCCAAAGAGTAGTTGCACTGTAAGAAATGTCTTTAAGTACAAAAAGCTCTGCCCCTGCCCATCCTTTGCTGGCCAAGGTTGCACCAATATTTTCAAATGGAACACTATTCAGTTCAGTTGCTAATTGTTGGATAGTACTCTCATTTTCTTTAAATCCAAACCGGGCTTTTTGTATAGCTTCGACTTGGGATTGAATCAAGTTTGATTTGGATTGGCGAAATAATTTGGATTTGATGCTTTGCTCCAACTCTTCAAAGGAAGGAAGCTCTCTTTTCCCCTCCAATCTTAAAATGTGGTACCCATAAGGGGTCTTCAAGGGTGGTGAAATTTCCCCAACTTCAGTAAGAGAAAATGCAGCCACTTCAAATTCCGGAATCATGGTACCGATCCCAAACCAGGGTAATTTCCCCCCAATATCCTTTGTGGCTGGATCTTCTGAATACGACTTAACTATCTCTTCCCAAAGAGTAGTTTCTTTTTGAATTTCTGCATATATGTCACCTACTTTTCTTCTTGCACTTTCTTCTTGAGCCAAATTTTCAGAATCAAATCGCACCAAAATATGGGAAACACTTACCTCCCCTGGATTAGGCTGGCGGTCCTTGACTTGAAGAATATGATAGCCAAAATCTGTAAGTACGGGATCCGACACAGTACCAATGGGCAGTCCAAAAGCAGCCTCCTCAAATTGAGGTACCATCTGAAGGCTGGTAAAATAGCCCAAATCTCCTTTATTTATTTTTGCAGAAGGGTCATCAGAGTATTTAACAGCAAGTTCATTGATATCTCCCCCATTTTCTATTTCTGATTTCACTTGCAGGGCTAATTTCAAAACGGTCAAGGTATCTTCTGTACTAGCATTGTAAGGAATTTGAAAAAGTATATGACTTGCACGTACTATTTCTTGCATTCTACCGTAAACTTTGCTGACCTCTCCTTCCTGAACTGAATTTTTGATTAAAAATGGAAAAATTAGAGATTCTTTAAACGAATCAAACTCCAATTTAAATTCTTCCAAGGTATCTAAGCCAAGTGCTTCAGCTTCAATAACCCTCAGCTTAAATTTTAAAAAAAGATCAAAATTTTCCTCAAATTCTTCTCGGCTGAATGATCCAGATGCATTTCCTAGTCCCTTACCTTTGGTTAGGAGATATAAAAATTCCTTCTTCTCTACTTGTTTTTGACCTACAGAAAAAAGCACCTCTTCTTGTACTTGAGCCCTTAGGGGCAGGGAAGTACCCACCAAAATCAATGAAATAAGTAGTAGGGTTGCCGAAAGGATCCGGATATTCATGAATTGCAAAACCGTAAAATCAATCAAATATACGAAGTTAAAAGGGAAATTTAGAATTAGCCTGTACTAGAGGAAGGTCATTCTTCCCTAAGCGGGAAAATTTTTAATTAATCTACAAATATTTTTACCGTTTTTGGATTCAAATTCAATTTCATCCATAATTTTTTTTACCAAAATGATTCCTAAACCTCCCTTTCTTTTTTCTTCCACGACTTGCTTGAGTTCTGGGGCATCGTAGTCCAACAGGTTGAAGGCCTCCCCTTGGTCTGTAATCTCAAAAATTACTCCTTTTCTGTTTTTTAAAATTTCCAATTCAATTCTTTCTTTAGGATTGCAGGAGTGGGAATGAATAATCAAGTTGGCACAAACTTCTTCCACTGCCAAAGTGACTTGATGACGCTCGATGTCATTGAGCTGAACTTCAGATAAAGTCACATGTAAAAATGTCCTCAATTCTGAAAGAGCGGAAGTTTGGCAATTTAAATGCAGTTTATTCTTCATGGCAATGTGCTTCTGCTTCAGCTTGATCTTTTACTAGGGGGATCAATTTATCCAAACCAAGAATCTTGAATACCTCTATTACTTGTTCATTTAACCCAAAGATTACCATTCGTATTCCTTTTTCCTTAAATTCTTCTAGGTAAGACATAAAGACTCCTAGGCCAGCAGAAGAAATGTAAGTTAATTTATTGCCATCGATCAAAAGCGTTGAAATACCTGCCTGAATAAGTTCCTGTATGGCTTGATCTAGAATCAGGGAGTTGCTGGCATCTACTTCCCCAATCAATCTGAGGAGATCATTTTTGCCCTTTTTTTGTTTCTCTAGTTGAAGCATGGCTATATTCTTAGGGGTGGTGATTAACTAAATTTGACAAGCAGAAGGGAATAATCATCGTCTATTATACCGTCACCGCCCACAAAGTCATGAAGTGCAAGTATTAGCAGTTGTTGGATATCCTCTGGAGATTTATGATGGTGGATTTCCACTAAATTTTTGATTCGTTCATATCCAAATTGTTCCCCATGTTGGTTTTTTCCTTCCAGAATTCCATCTGTTAGCATGACCAAGATATCTCCGGGAGCAAATGAATAGGTTTTTTCATAAACGTGATTTTGGTAAGTCTGGTTTCTTAAAATTCCCAATCCAAGTCCATCGATTTCTAATAAGGCCGATTTTTTCTCTTTTGCCTTGTACATCAGCGTGGGAATATGCCCTGCTCTAGCATGGGTGAATTCTTTCTTTTCACAATCAATTCTGAAAATCGATGCGGTAATAAAATGGTTTTTTTCCAAGCATTTGCTCAAGGCAGCATTTGCTTTTTCCATAAAGGCTGCAGGCGGCATTTCAAGTTGAATCAAGCTTTGGAATACACCTTTCATTTGGGCCATATGGAATGCTGCAGAAGTTCCCTTTCCTGACACATCTCCAATAATTAAGACGTAGGTATGTTCATTCTCCTTGTAGGTGTCGTAGTAGTCCCCTCCCACCTCATCAGCAGTGTGGGAATAGGCACATAAGGTAAATGCTGAAGAGTGATCCAAGCGAACGGGTAGTAAGGCTTTTTGTACCCTTTGCGCGATTTTTAGTTCCTCTTGGTACCGTTCATTTTGTAAAGATTGTTTGAGAAGTTGGTGGTTTTCTACTGCAATGCAGGCTTGTCTGGAAAAAGTGCCTATGATCCCCAGCATTTCTTTATTGTAACCTTCTTTTACTTCTTTGACTAAAATAATTTTACCTATCATCCGCCTGTTGATCAAGAGTGGGACCAACAAAGCTGTCTTAAAGGTGTCATGGCTTAGCCGTAGAGGCAAGGGAGAAATTTGATCAGCTCCGCTGTCTTGCTCCCAGGATGCCACATGATTCATGGAAGAAATTTCTTTGGATAAGGCAGATTGGGTAGTGGAATCTAAACCTTGAGGGGGCATCAAAACAGGAGAACCTAGAGTAGACTTTATTTCTAGCCAAGCTCCATCCGAATATGAGGCGCCTACGCAAGAATCTAAAAGGATATCAAGTACCTTTTCTTCGTTTTCCTCGGGCTGTATGGATTGACTTAATTTTTGAAAATTGATGGCCTCAGTAAGTTTTTGTTCGAAAACAGAGGAGGTGGGGAGATTGAAAAGGGTAACTAAAAAGCTAAACAGAGCATAGAGAAAAACGAAGGCGAATAAGCCCATCAAAAACAAATTGTCTGTCAAGTTGATTTGTAATCTTGCTTCATTGCCATAGGAAAGAATTCTATAGAAAAGGAAACTGGCACACAGGAATATGAGAAACAGAAAAAGTAAGGATTTCCATTTTTCTTTAAAATTTAGGTAAGGAATCCATTTTAAGTTACTCGATAAGAGTAAGGATAAAATCACCAACACTATCAATCCAAAAAAGAAGCTATAATCAAACTTATTTTGATTGAAAAAGACAAAAAACAGGGCAATACCCATCATCACTTCAAATACTTGCCATTGATTGACCACTTGTTTGCTGCGCTGGTACAAGATCAAATGCCTCCACAATAGGGTAGTGGAAATTAGGAAAGCACTGGTGAAAGCAAAATTGAGATGGTAGAATATATTTTTTAAAAAGGGATCTGAACTGATTTTACTATCGCCCAGTGAGAAAAATAACAAATCGGTCAAAAATCCTGCTCCTGCCGCGAAAATTCCCGTAGAGGTCCCTCTCCAGAGTAGAGTCAAAAAATCCAATTCTCGCATTTTTCGATAAATATGCCTATACAGAAGGTATAGCATACTAAAAAAAAGCAACTCAAGAGTCCAGGTAATTTCTTCTGAAATGCCTGATTCTAGGTTATTGATCATCCCAAAAATTCGAATCAAGTCCACAGTCACCAAGGCAAGCCAAACTAAAATGGCTAGCAAAAAGCTGATTTTACCTAGGGAAAAAGGATTGAATTTGTTCATGGGATTACCCATCAAAAATAGGGAATGTACCTGAATCCTTACCTACATTTGATTAGGGTGAGGATTGGAAAAAGTGTTAAATCTTATCAAAATTTTTATAAAAAAGCCAGGTCTTCTACGATTCCCTTTCCAAGTTTAGTTTCTATGAGAGCCAATACCTTTGATTTGCTTAGCTGCAATTCTTTTTTCACGGGGCCTGAGGTGATAAAGACAAACAGTTTTTTGTTTTTTATATAAATCGTACCTGTTCGGTCTGCTATGGATTTGCCCATTAGTTCCGGCCAGGAGGCAATCAACAATTTTTCTTGGTATGCTTCTTCTAGGCTGTAAGCTTTCCATAAATCTTTCAAAGCCTCTTCTAATGGAGCAGCATCTTTTTTTCTAGGATTGTGTTGTGGAGGCGTCATAAGAATCTAGAAAAAGTTCGGCAGCAATACTGTCTGCCAATAACTTTCCCTTTCGGGTCAAAGTTAAGATCTTGCCCTTGATTTCAATCATATCTAAATCAGCTAATTTTTGTAATTCCACTTGTTTTTCATGCAGGATATCTACATGAAATTTTTTTTCCAAAACTTCAGTATCTACTCCCCAAATCGTTCGAAGTCCAATCATAATGGCCTCATTGATGCGCTCTTCCGAGGAAAGGGGCTCTTCTTCAAAAGGTATTTTATTAGCTTGAAGTGCTTGCAGGTAGAGAGCATTTGAGGCAGGGTTGTGTCCTCTGGATTTACCGTCGAAGGAATGGGCACTAGGTCCTATGCCTAAGTAGGGTATCCCTTTCCAATAATTGCTGTTATGTAAGGCTATTTGTGTGGGAATGCTAAAGTTTGAAATTTCATAGGAAAGGTATCCTGCTTGGTCGCAGCGCTCTAGTAAGTACTCGTATTGCTGTGCTATAAATTCCTCAGAGGCAGGTAGAAATTTTCCTTTTTTAGTCCATGAACCAAAGGCTGTTTTTGGCTCAATGGTAAGGGCATAAGCGGAAAGGTGCCCAGGATCTAGCTCTAAAGCGATGCTTAAATCCTCTTTCCATAAGCTATGGTCCTGGTGGGGATAGCCATAGATCAGGTCAATGGAGAATTTTTCAAAGCCAGCTTCCCTACCCAATTTTATAGCCTTTTTCGCTTGCTCGGAGTTATGTGCCCTATGGTATTTTTTTAAGATTTGGTCTTGAAAACTCTGCACCCCTAGGCTTAGTCTATCAATGCCCAAGGATTTCCAGGCAACCAAGTCAGAAGAATGTAGGTCATCTGGATTGGCCTCCAAGGTAATTTCGGATTTTTTACCTGGGAAGATCAAGTTGATTTTTTCTAAAAGCTTTTCTAAAGACCTTATTGGAAGCAAGGAGGGTGTTCCGCCTCCAAAATATACCGTATCTACTTGTTGCCCTTGGAGGTATTGCTCTCGAAGTTGCATTTCTTGTACTTGTGCTTCCACCATGGCTTCCATGCTATTATGGTTTGTGGAAAAATGGAAATTACAATAATGACAGGCTTGCTTGCAAAAGGGGATATGAATATAAATGCCTGCCATGAACAAGTAATGAGCTACAAAGATACGTCTTGCTGTTTCACAAACATGTAGACAATCAATAATCCTTTTTTCTGAGGCCGCCTATGGATTAATTTTCCATCTCAGTAGGAAAGGATAATTGTTCCGAATAGAAAATACATTTGGAAGCAGGCTTTAGAATGATGAATTTTGTAAATCATGGTATGTGAGATCCAAGCAAATCTTAGAAGAAGCTGGATTTCCCATGCTCTAAATTGGCAGTTCATGCATGTAAAGCTGGGAAATAGGGGTAGACTAATTCTAGTATTACTTTTTTTGGGAATTTCACACCTGGGATTTTCTCAGGTGCTGGAAAATTATGAGGGCTCTTGGATCAGCAAAAATTCAAACTCTTGGTTTGGACCCAGTACAGAAAAGGAAGTCAAAATTCCGATTGCAACTTTTCCGGAATCATTTGTTTACTTCCAGGTCCCAAAAAATTCTACTTTATTTATCGATGGAAAACTATGGGGACTTTTTCTGCAGGACTCCCTATTTTATTTGCCTTCGGGAATTCTTCGTAAAGAGTTTGAAAAGGATACCTTGACTGTCACCCTGGTTTCTGAGAAAAAAAATCAAGAAAATTCTGCGGTAAGTATTACTAAGATTGCCTCACCTCCTGAATCGGAAATTCAAAAGAGCACAGGGAGCCTAGCCTTGTGGCAAGAAAGATTGCTGACTCAGCCCATAAAAGATTTTTTTGTCATTTCTTTAGTGGTGGTATTGAGCTTGATAGCAATTTATAGAATTGCGTATCCTTATTTGCTTGGAGCTCTGCTACGGCCCTTAGCCGTAATTAAGGCAGAAGATTTTTCGGAGAGCGGGGGATTACAAAAAGTATTTTCATTAGATATCCTGTTTTTTTTGTTTATCGTTTCCTTAATGTTGTCCCAATGCTTGATTACGGGCATTTTAATTTTTAATCCAGAATGGTTTCAGGGAAAGATAGAACCTTATTTTACTTCCTTATTAGGAGCATGGCTGCTAGGAGCTGTAGTCATTTTATTGTTGACGGTGGTAAAATTTATGATTCTCAAAGTCATGAGCTACCTATTTGAGTTGGGAAAAGCAGAATTTGCTCATTTTTTTTATTTGCTCCGGCTGATCTCCTTTGGCTGTGCAATTCTCCTTGTTTTGTCTTCATTTTTTGTTTTAAACGATTTCACTGCCTTAAAATCCATCTTTACCTTACTCGTCATGGGGTTTTTCTGGGTGTATATGTTGGGTGTTTTTGGACTGTTCCTACTTATGATGAATCGATTGGATGTTAAGAAATATCATTTATTTACTTACCTTTGTATCGCTGAAATTGTACCATTTTTGATCCTTTCAAAATGGATTTTGGTGCTTGGACAGTGACGAGTTGAACGCTAATCGAACTACTGGCATGAGTGCAGCTTCAAAAGATCGCTTTACCCCCGTAAAAAGTATTTTAGTTTCCCAACCCAAACCTACTGAAGCCAATTCCCCCTATTTGTTGCTTGCAGAGAAGTACAAATTGAAAATTGACTTTAGGCAATTTATCAAGGTGGAGCCTGTTCCTCCCAAGGAATTTAGGAAGCAAAAAATCGAAATTTTAAAGCATACCGCCATTATTTTTACAAGCAGGAATGCCATAGATCATTTCTTTGCCATTTGTAAGGAATTTAAGGTAGAAATGCCTGCAGAGATGAAGTATTTCTGTATTTCGGATCAAACAGCGCATTACCTTCAGAAATACATAGTGATTCGAAAGAGAAAGCTTTTTGTTGGCCTTAAGACGGCTGAGGACCTGTTTGATTATTTTAAAAAGCATAAAACTGAGAAATATCTTTTCCCATGTTCGGATATCCGAAAGGATGATATCCCAAGTTTTATGGAAAAGCATGGCATTTCCTTTACCGAAGCCATTATTTACCACACCGTTGCGGCTGATTTATCTGATTTGGCCGATGTGAAATACGATATTTTGGCATTTTTTAGTCCATCAGGCATAAAGTCTCTGCGCCAAAACTTCCCAGATTTCGTGCAAGGTAAAACCAGAATTGCAGCTTTTGGACCCACCACGGCTCAAGCGGTACGCGACATGGGACTCATTTTGGACATTGAAGCGCCCATGCCCAATGCTCCAAGTATGACTGGGGCTTTGGAATTATTCATCAAAAAAGCGAATAATTTGTAACTATTTAGAATCATTTTTTGTGGTTTATCAGTTTAAATTCCTAGACAAAGGAGTAACTTAGGAAACCAAAGCCAAATGACCACAGTAAAACCCCTGAATGCATTTTTTAGAGCAATTGCTTCATTAGCGTTGCTTCTCGCCTCTGTTCCTGTATTTTCTCAGCAAGACCCTCAAGTTACCCAATACATGTTTTCAGGCAGTTTTTTCAATCCCGCTTTTGTAGGGAAAGAAGAGGGGTATAGGTTTTCTGCACTTCATCGGTCTCAATGGCAATCCTACACCAGTAGTTCGGGAGCTGGGGGAGCTCCAATTACCCAAGTAATTACTGCCCAAGGAAGGGTTAAATCTTCTCCTGTAGGGTATGGACTTACGGTAATTAATGACCAAATCGGGGCAAATAATTCCTTAGAAATTAATTTTTTAGGGAGTTATCATAAAAAAATCAAGAGAAGTTTATTCAGTATAGGGGCTTATGTGGGCGCGGTAAATAGGAGTTTGGATTATGGAGAATTGGTGGTGATCAATCCTGAACCTAATCTGCCTCAGTCGGGAAGAGAAAACCTGGTAGGGGTGGATGCTGGTGCTGGAGTTCTTATTGATAGAGGGGATATTTATGCAGGATTGAGTGCCCGTCACCTCAATCAACCTTCCTTTGACTTTGGGAATGGTACGTATGGCAATCAACTTACCATGCATAATTATTTCTTGCTAGGATATCGGCTTAGGCCAATAGGGCAATTGAGGATTGAGCCATCTATTTTAGTAAAATCCATTGGAACTCATACTTTTTCCTACGACGTAAGCGTTATAGCAACACTTCAAGAAAGAATTAATGCAGGCCTCGCCTATAGAGGTGAGGAATCTGTATCCTTAATCTTGGGATATAGTTTATTGAATGACAATAGTTTACGACTAGGGTATGCCTTTGATTTGGTAGTGGGTGGTTTGGAAGCTAAATCTCCAACTTCTCATGAATTGATGCTTAGGTATACTTGGTCTGAGGTAGAGCGAGTAGTAGATCGAGTGATCCAGCGAACGCCAAGATTTAGATTTTAATCTTTTAATTAAAAATTTAGAATCTATTAGGTTTTCCATCGCTAAGAAATTCTTGCTCTATTTCATATTAATTTGGTTTATTGGTTCAAATTACACTAACTTTCGCCATCTTTTTCTTAGTAAAATAGAGTTTGGCCAAGAATTTGATAAGATTAAAAAATAATTTTATGCGCTTAAAAATGAAGTCAAATCTTCTTTCACTTATTCTGGTAGGTATGATGTTTTTCATCCTGCAAGGTTGTGGTCTCATCAATAAAAAGGGAGGACCTAGTGAGAGGGAAAATAATAGAGGTGAAGTAACTGGAGTGCCTACGAAAAAAAAATGGAGTCAACATCTTCCAATAGATATGGTTCCTATAAAAGCGGGCACTTTTTGGATGGGACAGGCGGATGAAGACATTACCTACTCCCAATCTTCACTCAATAAACAAATTACTATATCTGAATTTTACATGGATAAATATGAAGTATCCAATAGTAAATACAGGCAATTTTTGAATGATGTAGCTGAAACGAAAGACTACACTTATGTTGATAAATTAGGAAAGGAAATCAAAATATCTTTTGATACTACTTTTTTAAAACCTGATGAAAAACGTTGGAATACCGATTTTACATACGAAACTAATAGAATTTCTGGCCATTATGGAGATCCATTGGTGGAGTATTATTTTTACCATCCTGCTTTCGATACCTACCCTGTAGTCAATGTTAGTTACGATCAGGCGCAGCAGTATTGCCTTTGGAGGACTATTCACCTTCAAAATAAAGGTCAACTTAGCTTTAATTATCCAGCGTTTAGATTACCTACTGAGGCAGAATGGGAATATGCAGCCAAAGGAGGAAAAAAAATAGCTAAATATCCTTGGGGAGGTCCTTACCTCAAAAACAAGAGAGGATGTTTGATGGCAAATTTCAAACCTGGAAGAGGAAATTATATTGATGACGGATTCACTACCACGGCTCCAGTCGATGTATTTGAACCTAATAATTTTGGCTTATTTAATATGGCTGGAAATGTTTCTGAATGGGTTTTAGATGCATACAATCCTACAGCCCAAATGAGTACTTGGGATTTAAATCCAATCTATGTTGACGATAAAGAACCAAAGAAAGTAGTCAGGGGTGGAAGTTGGAAAGATATAGCCTTTTATCTAGAGACTTCTACAAGAACCTACGAATACCAAGATCAAAGTAGACCTTACATTGGTTTTCGCACGGTGATGTCTTTTGTTGGAAGATCAGCGACTATGGATGCAGTTCAAAACAAACGCATGACCAGATAATTTAACTTTAAAAAATTTAAATCTTTCATTTATATCTATTATGGCCGGTAACAAAAAATCCAAAAACTTCTTTTATGATGTAATAATGCCTAAAATTTATGGCATTGGCGCAGCGGTAGTAATTTTAGGAGCTATGTTTAAAATCCTAGATTGGCAGGGTGCCAATTGGATGATTGGAATTGGTCTATCTACCGAAGCAGTTATATTTTTCCTATCTGCATTTGAACCTTCCCCTAAAGAAGTAGATTGGAGTAAAGTTTATCCAGAATTGGAGGAAGAAGGTACTCCCACGCCTAGACCGAGCAGACCTGCTCAAGCGGACGGGGTTGCAGCCCAACTTGATGAGGTGTTATTTAAAGCAAACATTGGACCGGAACTGATAGAAAGTTTGGGTAAAGGCATGGCTAATTTGGCTACCTCTGCAGAACGAATGGGAAATCTTGCGGATGCCGCAGTGGCTACTACAGAATATGCGACTCAGGTAAAGGCAGCATCAAAAACATTGGCAAGCATGAATGAATCTTATGCCCAGACTGCCGCAGCCTTGATGGAAATGTCATCCGCTTCTCAGGATGCTCAAGCTTACCAGGTACAAATTCAGTTGGTAACCAAAAATCTTGCTGCATTAAATGCTGTGTACGAATTAGAACTTCAAGATACTGCAGAGCAAAGGAAAGCAAGATCTGAATTTTATGCGAAAATGTCTACAGCGATGTCAAGCTTCACTGAGGCAGGGCAGCAATCTCAAGCTTTCAAAGAGGAGCTAGAAAAACTGAATCAAAACGTAGGTGCGCTGAGCAAGATTTACGGTGGAATGCTTTCTGCCATGAAGGGATAAGTGTAAGCTAACTTCCAGAACGACTAAACACACATGGCAGGAGCTAAGGAAACACCTAGACAGCGGATGATCGGGATGATGTACCTGGTACTTACGGCCCTTTTGGCCCTACAGGTAAGTAATCAGATTCTCCAGAAGTTTGTTCTTCTCAACGATGGGATGGAAAGAACTTCCAAGAACTACGTATTAAAAAATGAATCCATGGTGGGTTCCATTGAATACACCATTGCCCAGCAGGGAAATAATCCAAAAGATTTCCCAAAAGTGGATGCCTCTAAAAAAGTCCGGGCAGCTTCCAAAGAAATTTACGATTACCTAGAGGGTCTCAAAAGGGAGCTGATCGTGCAATCCAATGCGAAAAATGAAAGTGGAAACTTTGTCAATGCTGCCTTAAAAAATACGGAAGCAGCAGGCAACATGTTTGCCAACCAAGGCAAAGGTGAGGAGTTAAAGAAAAAGCTCAATGACTATCCCAAACAGATAGAAAGTATATTAAAAGGAGTAGGTATAAGTAATTTGACCTTTAGGCCCATAGCGCGGGATGCTGCAGAGATCGATTTATTTGCAAACGACCTAGAAGCTAAAAATAAAAGTTTCGTTGCCTTG
>Ga0315906_10004059_pt1 | contig 19016 bp, 19 predicted proteins | sample LakEriMetagenome_4_FD_203526 | JGI IMG/M metagenome (GOLD analysis project Ga0315906, IMG submission 203526) | Freshwater fungal communities from buoy surface, Lake Erie, Ohio, United States - Buoy 2 MA122 | ecosystem: Environmental > Aquatic > Freshwater > Lake > Lake biofilm | place: USA... | reverse complement strand
GAGGGCCTGCAAAGCCTCAGCGATACTGCCCCAACTCGGGTGCCGGCCTTCCAGCGCTGAAACCCGAGCAACGCGCACATCAGCCTTCTCCGGGCTCAGGAGTTACACCACTCCAGGGGACGCAATCGTGGACTCACAAACGCGCTTCAGACTAACGCGACGCGTGCTGCGCCGTGACTTGGGCAAGCTGCATCAGCAGCTGATGACGCTCGGATACCGTGGGAAGGGATGGGCCTGTTGCGAGCCGCACCGAGCGCAGTTGGTAGCGAGAACCTGGGGGAACCTGAAGTAGCCCTGGAATCTAAATCCAGAATGCTACGTTTTGGATTGACGAGAGCCTTACACGGAAAAAGACTCCCGCCTCCGAACCGGAGCAGACCGTTGACGCAACCCAATCCGACCTTGCAGCTGACCATTGGGGGCCTCCTGGCGCGTGCGGCAAACCTTTGGGGCCGCCGAACTGCCCTCGTGTTTGACGGCCAGTCCCTGACCTACGAGCAACTGCTGGACCAGGCCAGACGGCACGCGAACATGCTGAGTTCGCTGGGCATCGCCAAAGGCGACAAGGTGGGGCTCTGGTTGCCGAACTGCGCCACGTGGTTTCACTTGCAGCACGCGTGCGCACTTCTCGGCGCAGTCGTCGTTCCGCTGAACACGCGCTACAGGGAGCATGAGCTCTCCTATCTGATCGGGCAGTCGGACGTCTCGGTGCTCGTTGTGACGGAGCAGCAGGGCGGCATCGAGTTCCTGCCGACTCTGGCAAAGGTGCTGCCCCACCTGACCCGTGGGCGAGCGGCCGAGGCTGAACGGGTGTTTCCGATGTTGCGCCACATCCTCATCGATCGGCCGACGTGTGAACACCACGGGACCCATTCGCTGCAGACATTGCTGGCCCTGGCTCCAGCGCCGGCCAGCAGCTCCGACCCGGCCCTCGTGTCCGATTCCGCCGTACCCGACGACCCCTACACGCTGCTCTACACATCGGGCACCACCGCAGCGCCCAAGGGCGCGGTCATCTCGCACCGCAACACGGTCCCTCACGGCTGGTTCTGTGCGCAAGCCTCCGGCATCGACGAATCAGACCGGATCCTGCTGAGCGTACCGCTGTGCGGCAGCTGGGGGGGGCTATGCATCCCGAACATGGCCTGGTCTCACGGCGCGGCCATCGTGCTGACCGAACGCTACGACGCGCGGGAGACGCTCGAATTGTTCGAACGCGAGGGGGTGACGTTTTGGCCGGCGGTGGACGCGATGGCGATGGGCGTGATCGATCATCCGGACTTCGCGAAGCACGACCACTCGAGCCTGCGCGGAGGCTGGTTCGTGATGAACACGGGTGGCCGTGACGGCCTCTTCGAGGAAATCGTGCGCAAGCTCGGTGTGAGGGTTGCCTTTCAGCCCTACGGGATGAGCGAGATCAACTCGGTGGCGCTCTATCACCGGCCGGATGAGACCGTCGATGCACGGTCCGAGCCCGGTGGATGGCCGGCCCAGGGGCTCGAGGTCAGACTCGTCGATGTCGAGACGCAGGAGCCCATAGAGGGCGCCGGCCAGGGCGAGATGCAGTTTCGCGGCCCGCTGGTCACGCGGGGCTATCACCACAAGCCCGATGAGACCGCCGCGGCATTCACGGAAGACGGGTGGTTCCGCACGGGTGACCTCGCCAGGCGCAACGAGGACGGACGGCTGGTGTTCCTAAGTCGTCTGCGCGAGGCGCTGCGCATCAACCACTTCATGGTGTCGCCTCGTGAGATCGAGGAGTGCGTGATGCAGATGCCCGCGGTACACCAGTGCTTCGTGATCGGTGTGCCGGACACGAAGCTCGGGGAGGCCGTGGGGGCGTATGTGATCCCGGCTGCCGGAGCGCAGCCGACGGTCCAGCAGATCCTGGGCCACTGCCGCAGCCACATGGCCTCGTACAAGGTACCCGTGCACGTGCGCATCGTCGACGATGTCCCACGCACCCCGGGGCCACACGGGGACAAGGCGCAAAAGGGCAAGCTCAAGCAGATGCTATTGGACGAGCTGAAGCGGATGTCGGTGCCGGCATGACCACCCCCGAGGTCAGCACCACCATCGACCTTTCCGACTATGAAGGGGTCATCGGCGGTCGGGTCCTGGAAGCGAGTGACCAGATTGTGCTCAGGCCGGCGGAGATCTTCCGCGGAACGTTCTGGCCTCATTTGGAACCGCTGAGCGAAGGCCAGCCCCTTCCAGCTGGGCTGCATTGTCTGTATCACCTTCCCCTGCTGCCCAAGGCGGCGCTTCGACCCGATGGAACGCCCCTGGACAATGGCCTCGTGCCACCCATCCCGCTGCCGCGCCGGATGTTCGCATCGGAGGAGGTCGAGTTCCTAAGGCCGATCCACATCGGTGAGACGCTGATACGGCGAAGCCAGCTCGATGGCATTCGGCAGCGCGTAGGCACCAGCGGCCCGTTGGTGTTCGCAACCGTTAGGCATGAGATCCCCGGTGCACTGCGGTGCTGGCAGCAGACGGTGTTTCGCGGAGCGGGCGGGGAGACTCCGCCCAGGCGATCCGAGGACGCAGGGCTGCCCCCGGCGACCTGGCGGGAGGACAGGCAGGTGGACGCGGTGGCGCTGTTCCGGTTCTCGGCTCTGACATCGAACAGCCACCGCGTCCACTATGACCAGCGCTGGGCTCGCGACGTCGAGGGATACCCGCAGCTCGTCGTGCATGGCCAGTTGATCTCGCTGCTGCTGATTGAGCGCGGCCTCGCCTGGGTGGGTGTGAGTCAGCCACGGCGCTACCGTATGCGCGCTCAGGCCCCTTCCTTTTGCGGCGAGGCCTTGGAGCTGTGCGGCGTGCCTACCAAGGAGGGCTGCCGCCTGTGGGCCCTCTCCTCGGGCCGAGTCGTGATGCAGGCGGAACTTGATGTCGACTGACCCGGAGCCCGAGAGCCTGCTCGTGGAACGATCCCCCGAGGGGATCGTGACCGCGACGATGAACCGGCCGCGTCGTCGAAATGCGCTGAACCTGGACATGATGCGGCGTCTGCGGGACCTGCTCGATGAGGTCCGGGCGAGCCAGAGCGACCGAGTCCTGATCCTCACGGGTGCTGGCGGTGCGTTCTGCTCCGGCTCGGACCTCGACGACCGCCGCAGCGACTCACGTCCTGCGCTCGAACGGATGCGGTGGATCGGCGATATCGCGCTGCGGCTGCACCGGGTTGGCAAGCCGGTCATCGCCAAGGTCGACGGTGTGGCGGTTGGCGGCGGGCTGGCGCTGGCGCTGGGTTGTGACCTGGTGGTTGCCTCAGCCGATGCACGCTTGGCAACCGCCTGGACGGACCGCGGACTGAGCCCTGACCTGGGGGCGTCGTGGCTGCTTCCGCGCATGGTGGGTTTGCACCGTGCCAAGGAGCTCGTGCTGCTGGGTGGAATGCTGTCCGCACACGAGGCGGAGCGTGTCGGCATCGTCAACCGGGTCGTGCCCCGGGAGGAGCTGCACGAGGCGGTTTCAGACTGGGCGCGCAGGCTAGCCGCCGGGCCGCCCATCGCCCTGTCGATGGCCAAGGCTCTCCTGATCGAGGGCATGACGGCATCGATGGACCAGTCTCTCGAGGCGGAGGCGCGCGCCATGGCCGTGAATACCTCGGCGGAGGACTTCCTAGAGGCCCTGGAAGCCTTTCGTGCGAAGCGGCCGCCGCGTTTCAGGGGCTGTTGACATGCCGACTCCCCCAGGAGCCGTGCTCGACGGCGTGAGGGTGCTGGACTTCGGCCGCTATCTGGCCGGGCCCTACTGTGCGGCGCTGCTCGGCGAACTCGGGGCCGAGGTGATTCGCATCGAGCGGCCGCAGGGTGCCGAGGATCGCGCGATGGTGCCGTTGGCGGGTGAGGCCGGTGCCATGTACCTGGCTGCAAACTGCGGCAAGAAGTCTTTGACACTGAACCCGAAGACGCCCATGGGCCGTGACATCCAGCGGCGGCTCTTGGAAACCGCTGATGTGGTGGTCGCCAACCTGCCGCCTGCGGCGCTGAAGACGCTGGGCATCGATTTCGGCACGGTGCAGGAGGTGAACCCGCGCGCGATCGTGACCACCATCTCTGCCTTTGGCGAGGGGCCGATGGCCGAACGGCCGGGGTTCGACGGACTCGGCCAGGCCATGTCGGGTGCGGCGCACCTCACTGGGTTCGGCCATCCGCCCTTGCGCGCGGGGGTGTCCTGGGTCGACTACGGCACGGCAACGATGGCCGCGATGGGAACACTGGCTGCGCTGATGCGGCGACAAGCGACGGGAAGGGGCGAACATGTGCAGTGTTCGCTGCTGCACACCGCGCTGGCGTTTTGCCAGCCCGCGTTGATCGAACAGCATGTCTTGGGCCAGGACCGGCAGCCCTTGGGCAACCGCAGCCACCTTGCCGCACCCTCAGACATTTTCGAAACCTCCGACGGCTGGGTCATGGTCTATGCGGTTGGCGATGCGATGTTCGCGCGCTGGGCCGAGATGATCGGGGAGAAGGAGCAGTGGCTGGCTGATGCCAGGTTCCAAGACGATCACATGCGCGGCAGGAACAGCGCCGTGATTTCCGAGCGGATGGCTTCATGGACGCGCGAGCTGACCACCGAGCAGGTGCTGGACGAGGCCGCACGCTGGCGCTTGCCTGCCGCGCCGGTGTATTCGCCGCGGCAGGCGCTGGCGGACGCCGACTTGATGGGCTCGGCCCGGGTCGCGAACCAGGCGTATCCAGGTCTTCCGGGCGGGTTCCCCCACGTGCCGTTGCCGGCAACGCTCAGCGGGTCGTCGCCTGTCGGCCGGCCGCCTCAGCTGGGCGAACACACGGACAACATCCTGGCGGGGCTGGGCTTCAGCGCGGCCGACATCGAGGCGGCGCGACACTCCGGCGCCACCTGAGGCCTATCAGCGCAGTGTTTCGCTGAAGGCCTGATTCATCAGCTCCACGGTGCGGGCCTCGGCCCGCACCAGGGCCTCGTTCTTGCCGGAGACGCCGATGGCAAGGTGTTGCTTGATGTAGGGCACCGGCATGGCGATCATCCCGTACCCGATGCGCAACACGTTCTCGCTGCGCACGTAGCCGTCGCGCCGGCATCTGTCGACCAGGCTCAGGATGGACTCCGCCTCCAGCGCATCCTCGGTGGGCAAAGAGGCATTGGTTCGCCGAACGATGCTCTGGATGGCCCGAGCGTTGTAGAACGTCATCAGCGCCCAACCCAACGCGGACCGGCACAGCAGCCGGGTGGTGCCGGGGCGGATCTGGTGCTCCATGTCCTTGCCGGAGATGAAGTCCAGGTACTGCACCCGGATGTCGTTGCGGTGCCCGATGATGACATTGAGCTGCGTCTGCCTGGCGATCACGCGCGAGACGTGCAGCAGCTGCGCCGGCGGGGCGAATCGCGTGGCAACCCAACCCCCCAACCCGGCCAGCAACACGGTGGGCGCGTAAGTGCGGGTGGACCGGTCATGGTGGACGTAGCCGAGCTGCACGAGTGTTCGCAACGTGACGGCGAGTGTGGACATCGGGCAGCCCACCTCGTGCTGCAGCTCATTGAGCGACATCGGCCGCTCGGCCGCATCCAGGGCTTCGAGGCAGCCGAAGATGCGGTTGGCGGCGTCCACGGTCGATCGGGGGTTGAGAAACTGTTTCCAGCATTGTAGACGCACGGTTGCCGGCGGAAGGGGTGCTTTCCACAATGCGTTCACCGACCCGCGTCCTGATTCCATGAGTACCCGCCGCCTTCCACCCGTGCGTTCTCGGATCGCCTGGAGCGATGCCCAGTCGATTCATGTCCATGGGTTCGACCTCTGCCAAGAGCTGCTGGGCAAACTCGACCTCGGCAGCATGGCCTTCCTGCAACTGGTGCACCGGATGCCCACGCCGCAGGAATCGGTTGTCTTCAACGCTCTGCTGGTCAGCCTCGTGGAGCACGGCATCACGCCCAGCACGTTGTCGGCGAGGCTGACCCTGCTGGGCGCCCCCGAGGCCTTGCAAGGGGCCGTTGCGGCAGGCCTTCTGGGGCTCGGGACCACGTTCGTGGGCACCATCGAAGGCGCGGCGCGGATCGTCCAGGAGAACCCCCTGACCTCGCGCATCCCCGAGGAGGTCGATGGGCTTGCCGATAGCATTGTCGTCAAGTTCGTCGAGCAGCGCCAGCCGATCCCGGGTGTGGGTCATCCGATTCACAAGCCGGTCGACCCGCGCGCTGAACGATTGTTCGACCTCGCGCGCGAGCATCGCATCGACGATTCCGGCGAAGTCCTGATCCGAGCCGTCTCGCGTGCGGCCGAGCGGCGCCTGCAGCGCAGCCTGCCTGTCAACGTGACCGGAGCGGTGGGGGCGATAGCCACCACGCTGGGCGTGCCATGGGGTGTGACCCGGGGCCTGGGCCTGATGGCTCGCACCGTTGGCCTCGTCGGGCACCTGCTCGAGGAGTTGGAGCAGCCCATCGCGCGTTCCATCTGGTACCAAGCGGAAGAGCAGGCGCACGCCGAAGTCCACTCGAAGCCTAAGGGTGATCGATGACCCCGATCCCGGACCTCGCCACGCCGCATCTGCCCTCCACGCGCGTGCTGATCTCCGGACGGTGGTGCGAAGGGCGTGCACAGATCGAGGTGCTGCAGAAGTACGACGGCAGCACCCTTGCCTGGGTGCACGAGGCGGGCCGCGACCAGGTGGCCCATGCCGTGCAGGTTGCCGATGAAGCGAGTCGCCGAGGGATGCTCGCACCGGTGGACCGCGCGCGCGTGCTGCGCCGCACGGCCGAGATCATCGGGCGTGATGCGCAGCGCTTCATCGCCGTGATGGTGGATGAGGCGGGGTTCACCGTATCCGATGCGCAAGGCGAGGTGGATCGCTCGATCGTCACGCTGATGTTGTGCGCCGAGGAAGCGACCCGGCTGACTGGCGAGACGGTGAGTTTTGGTGCCAGCAGCGGCCAGCACCACCGCATCGGTTTCACGCTGCGCGTGCCGCTTGGCGTGGTGTGCGCCATCACACCCTTCAATTCACCCCTGAACACGGTCATCCACAAGATCGGGCCCGCTCTCGCAGCCGGAAATGCGGTGGTGCTCAAGCCGTCCGTGCTGGCACCCCTGTCGTCGGCGCTGCTCTGCGAGGCCTTGCTCGAAGCGGGTCTTCCTCCGGAACTGATCATGCTTGTGCATGGCGACGAGCCCGTGGGCCAGGCGCTGCTGGAGGAGCCGGCGATTGCCTTCTATGCCTTCACCGGCAGCACGCGGGTGGGCCGCCTCATACAGGCCGGTGCAGGACTGCGGCGCACGCAACTCGAATTGGGCAGCATCGCCAGCGTGATCGTCTGCGCCGATGCCGACCTGGAAAGGGCGGCGCCGAAGATTGCCAATGCATCGTTTCGCAAGGCGGGCCAGGTCTGTACATCGGTGCAGCGCCTGTACGTGCAGCGCAGCGTCGTCGAGCCGTTGACCGAACTCGTTGCCCGAGCCGCGCAAGCCATGCCAGCGGGTGACCCGCGGGAGCCCCAAACCCGCGTGGGCCCGCTGGTGTCGGCCCGTGCCGCCCAGCGTGTGCATGCGTGGGTCCACGAGGCCTGCGCCGCGGGGGCATTAGCCGTCACGGGTGGAACCCGCCAGCGCAACGTGCTCGCTCCCACGGTGCTCGCGGGCGTGCGCCGCGACATGAAGGTGGTGGATCAGGAAATCTTCGGGCCTGTGCTCTCGATACTGCCCTTCGATACCCTCGACGAGGCCATTGCCGGTGCCAACGACAGCCCCTACGGCCTGGCCTCGGGGATCTTCACGCGCGACATCGACACCGCGTTCCGCGCTGTTCGTCGGTTGCGCTTCGGGGCCGTCCACATCAACGAGACCTCGAGCAGTCGGGCCGATGCGATGCCGTTCGGGGGGGTCAAGGACAGCGGCTTCGGCCACGAAGGCCCGGGCCATGCGATCCGTGAAATGACCGAGCAGCGGCTCGTCACCTACACCCCATAGCGCTGTGAGCACCGCATTGCAGAGCTTTCTTTGCCCGACCTTCCTGCACCTGGGTGAGGGCTCCCACCGCAAGGTGGCCGAAGCACTGGCGCAGCGAAACGTCCAACGCGTGTTTCTCGTCGTGGACTCCGCAGTCCGCAGCGGGGAAGTGGCGCGCGGCGTCGAGGCACTGCTGCACGCGCAGGGTGTGAGCATGGCTGTGTTCAGCGACATCGAGCCCGACCCGAGCGCCACCACCGTCGAGCGCGCCTTCGAACTGTGTCAGGCCCATCGCGCTCAGGCCGTTATCGCCATTGGTGGCGGCAGCACCATCGATGTGGGTAAGGCCGTGGCGATATTGGCGACCAATGGGGGCCGGATTCACGACTACGAGGGAACCGAGAAATTCACCGTGCGGCCGCTTCCTCGGCTGGTGATCCCGACCACCGCAGGAACGGGGTCCGAAGTCTCCGGCTCGTGCGTGATCAGCGACAACGAGCGGCAGCTGAAGATGTCGATCCGGCATGCGCGGTGGAATCCGGCCGATGTGGCCATGCTCGACCCGCTTGCGGTCGCCACGGCTCCGCCTCACGTGGCGATGCATGCCGGGCTCGATGCGTTTGTGCATGCTTTCGAAAGCTACCTCTCGCGGGGCGCCAACCCCGTAACCGATGCGCTGACGCTGCATGCGCTGTCGCTGATCACACACCACATCCGACCGTTCGTCGCGGACCGCAGCAACCAGGAGGCGGCCAGCGCGATGCTCGCCGGCTCGGCCTTGGCGGGCATGGCATTTGGCGTCACGGGGCTGGGCAACGTGCATTGCATGGCGCGTTTCGTTGGCGCCTTCTGCCATGTGTCGCATGGACTTTCGAATGCGGTGTGTCTGCCGCATGTCGCACGCTTCAACCTGCCCTCCAGCCCCGGGCGCTTCGCGCGCGTTGCGCGTGCCATGCGCTGCCGAACGGACGGGTTGTCCGATGAGGCTGCCGCACAGACCGCAATCGCTGCCATCGACCAGCTGTGTGCCGACCTCGGCGTCCCCGCGAGGCTGTCTGCCATCGGTGCCAGGGAAGAGCAACTCGATGTGATGGCCAGGCTTTGCGTGGAGGCCAACTACAACCGCTGGAATCCCCGCTACACCACGTTTGAGGACTTTCGCAGCCTCTTCCGCCAAGCGTTCTAGATGGAGAGATTCATCACGTGTTCTGAACCCCCTAAGGAGACAACCATGAGGTCCCGTACCCGATTCCTGCTGTCAGCGCTGCTTGCCCTCACGGCCGCCTTTCCCGCTGCGGCGGAGAACTTCCCCAACAAGCCGATTCGGCTTGTTGTGCCAGTGCCGCCTGGCGGAACCAGCGACTTCATGGCGCGCCAGCTTGCCGAGCAGATGTCCAGGTCTCTGGGCCAGGCGGTGGTGGTCGACAACAAGCCCGGCGCCAACCAGACCATCGCTGGCCTGTTCGTGCAGCGTGCGCCGGCGGATGGCTACACGATCCTCCTCGGGTCGTTCGCAATGGTCGTGAACCCGTTCATGATGACGAACTCGCCGTACCGACATACCGACTTCGAGGCGGTGTCACTAATGGCTTACACGCCGAATGTGCTGCTAGCCGGGCCGAGCGCAGGCGTATCCACCGTGGCCGAACTTCTCGCCAAGGCGAGGGCCGAGCCGGGGAAGATCACCTACGCATCGACGAGCCCAGGCGGGTCACCGCACCTGTCGGGCGCGCTGTTCAACAGCATGGCCAAGGTCGACACGTTGCACGTGCCGTTCAATGGAGCCGCGCCGGCGACCACGGCATTGCTCGGCGGCCACGTGAACCTGATGTTCGACAACCTGCCCACGGCACTGGCCCAGATCCGCGCCGGCAAGGTCAAGGCGCTGGCAGTGACGACCAAGGCCCGGGTGCCGGTGGTGCCCGACGTTCCCACACTGGATGAGGCCGGCCTCAGGGGCTACGAAGTGATGGCCTGGTTCGGTGTGTTCGCCCCGAAGGGCACGCCGCCGCAGGTCGTGTCGCTGCTGGCCAACGAGGTGCGCAAGGCCGTGAACCAGGCCGAGGTGCGCGAGCGGTTCCAGAACCTGGGGGCGGTCTCGGTGGGCAGCTCGCCAGCCGAATTCGCGAGCACGCTCCGGTCCGAGGCGACTAAGTGGGAGGCTGTCATCAGGGAAGCGGGAATCAAGGTCGAGTGATGGTCAAGCGATGGAAATGCCGGCCGGAAGGTTCGAACTGGGGTGAGTTCGGCGAGGACGACCAGCGTGGTCGACTGAACCTCGTCACTGCGGAAAAGGTCCGTCAGGGTATCGCCGAAGTGCAAACCGGGCAGACGTTCTGCCTGAGCCTGCCGCTGGATTACCCCGGGGGCAATTTGCTCAACGAGCGTAGGCACCCGCCCGTGCTGCGACCCACGATCCGCAAGGGGCGCCCGAACATGAACTACGGGCTGTTTCGCGACAACCCTTCCCATACCGACGTGATCAGCGACGACCTGGCGATCCTGCACCTGCAGTACTCGACGCAATGGGACAGCCTTGCGCATGTCGGGCAGCGCTTCGACGCGGATGGCGACGGTCTTCCGGAGTCGGTTTACTACAACGGCTACCGTTCCGAAGAGTGGGTGCTGGCACCCGATGACGTGGCCGACGCGGGAGTGAACGCGGGTTCGGCGATGGGCTCTACTTCGTCCGCCCGGGCGCTCGGCGTGGAGAACATGGCTGCGCACGGCGTGCAAGGCAGGGGGGTGTTGATCGACTTGCATGCCCACTTCGGAAGCGAGCGAACTTGGATCACCTACGACCGCCTCATGCGCGTAATGGAGGCCGACGCCGTGGAGGTGGAAAAGGGTGACATGGTGTGCCTGCACACCGGCTTTGCCCAGGCCGTGCTCGACATGCGTCTGCAGCCCGACCCGCGGATCTTGGAGAACAGCTGTGCTGTGCTGGATGGGCGCGACTACAAGCTGCTACAGTGGATCACGGCCAGCGGCCTTGCAGCGTTGATCGCGGACAACTATGCGGTGGAGGGTCACCCAGCCACCAGTCATGTGGGCTGCTGCTCAACGTTGCCCCTGCATGAGCACTGTCTGTTCAAGCTTGGCATACCGCTGGGAGAGCTGTGGCATCTGACGCCGCTCGCACGGCACCTAAGGGCGCAAGGTCGCAGCCGGTTCCTGTTGACAGCGCCCCCGCTGCGTCTGCCGGGGGCGGTTGGTTCGCCCGTCACCCCGGTCGCGACGGTCTGACGCGTGCCATGAGCACTGCCGGCGCAGCGGTGGCGCCAGAGATGCCCTCGATCACATGCACCGAGACCCTCGCCGCGCGGCCGGCTGAGGCCTATCGCCTAACCTTTGGCGGGGGCGACGCGCCACTGACCGAGGGCTGCGCATTGCCATGGGGGCGTCATGGCCTGTACTTCCAGCAGGTGCCCCCCGGTAGTGCCCTGCGCCCAGATGGTTCGTCGCTTGCGGGATCTGTCCTCCCCGACCTGGGGTTGCCGCTTCGGGTCTTCGGCTCGGAGACCACCGTGTTCCATCACCCGATGCGCCTGGGTGAACGCTGCAGCATGACGGCGAACTTGGCCACCGTGCGTGACCGCCCGCGCGCGCACGGCCGCATGGCCTTGGTGACGACCCGCGAGGTGATCCACTCCCCTGCTGGGCTCGCGCTGGAAACCGAGCGCATCACCATCTTCATGGGGCGTTCGGCGCATGGTGCGCTGCCGAGCCCGAAACGGGTGTCTGGGCAAGAGCCTTGCTGGGAAGAGCCAAGGACACTGGATGCCGTCGACCTGTTTCGCTTCTCCGCATTGACGTTGAACGCACACCGGGCGCACTTTGACCACGCCTGGACGACCGAGCACGAGGGCTACCCGGCTCTGCTGGTCCATGGCCCTTTGACGGCGATGCTGTTGCTCGACTTCGCCTTGCGCCAACTCGGTGGCGCCCGACCGAGTCGGTACGAGGTTCGTGCGATGGCCCCGTTGTTCGTCGATGAGCTTTTCCACCTCATGGGGCGTCCGGTCGCGGGCGGTGCCGATCTGTGGGTGGAAGGTGGTGGCGGGCGGCTCGTCCTGCAGGCCCGGCTGGAGGTGCATGAGGCATGAGCATGGCTTCCGTGGGAACGCTTCACACGGTTCGGATGGCCTGTGGTGCCGGGATCCTCAACATCACGCTGGCGCGTCCGGATGCGATGAATGCGCTGAACGCGCTCATGCGTGAAGAGTTGGTCGAGGTGCTCGAGGCCGCGGCCGCTGATCCGCAAGTGGTCGTGGTGGTGCTGGGGGCCGAGGGAGCGGCCTTCTGCGCCGGCTCGGACCTGCGCGAGATCACGCCTTCGAGCGCGCACATCACTCGCGTCAGGGGCCTCAACTCTCGCCTGTTGAAGGTGTTGCGCGATGGGTGCAAGCCGACAATCGCGGTGCTGCGTGGTCCTGCGGCAGGAATCGGCCTGTCGATGGCGCTAGCCTGTGACCTGCGCTTCGCGACGCATCAGGCGCGCCTTCTGACGGCCTTCGGCAAGCTGGGCCTCACGGCTGACGGCGGTCTGACCTGGCTGCTCTCACGGACGGCGGGGCTCGGACGGGCCATGGAGATGCTTTACACCGAGGAGCCGGTGGCTGCTGAACAGGCGCAGCGCTGGGGCCTCGTCAATGGCGTGTTCGGCGAAGACCAGATCGAGGATCGCGTCATGGCGTTGGCGCAGCGACTTGCCTCTCGCTCACCGGCCGCGTTGGCGGCCATGAAAGCCTCGATGAACGACACGTATCGGATGTCCTTCACCGAAGCGCTTGACCGCGAGTTCGACCTCCAAGCTCAGTTGATGGACGGCGAGGACTTTCGGGATCGGTTCGACGCGCTGCTGGGTGGTCGAGGCTGACATCGCCCGCATGGTCAACAGGCCGGCCACGCTGGACACCATCGTCGCGACCAACCTGCACGGCGACATCCTGAGCGATCTGGCCGCGGCGCTGGCCGGCAGCTTGGGCATCGCGCCTACCGGGAACATTGACCCCGAACGCCGCTACCCGTCGATGTTCGAGCCCATCCACGGTTCGGCCTTCGACATCATGGGCAAGGGCCTGGCCAACCCGGTCGGCACCTTCTGGTCGGTGGTGATGCTGCTGGAACACCTGGGCGAAATGGATGCCGCGCGGCAGGTGATGATGGCCATCGAGCAGGTCACCGCCAACCCCCGACTGCATACCCACGACATCGGTGGCAAGGCGACGACCGCCGAGGTCACACAGGCGGTCTGTGAACTGCTGTCTGCAGGCATGCATCGCATGGCTGCGTAGATCGAACGCAGCGGTCCCTAGCTGCCAACGCTCACTGAAGCACCAATGGAGTCAAAGATGAGTTTCGCCCCCAACCCGTCGACGAATGGGGGCGATCAAGCACTTCCTGCTTCAAGGTGAGCGATAGCTGCTCGCGATTGCCGGAGACGCTGATGAAAGACTTTCGCCCCGCCAAGAAGCGCCCCACCGTCACCGTCGTCGAATCGGTCCGCACTTTTCGCGAACTCCAGGAATTGAGCCAGAACCAGTTGGCTGTGGCGTCCGGCATCCCCCAAGCCAGCCTCTCCACCATCGAGAACGGCCGTGTCCGCCTCGGTGTCGAGCGCGCCAAGGTGCTGGCGCGGGCCCTCAAGTGCCACCCCGGCGTGCTAGTGTCCCGGTTGGGAACTGCCGAAGGAAGAGGTGGCGTGACCTTGGGTCACGCCCATGCTGGGTTCCGTCTCCCACAGCAGGTGCATCTTCCAGTTGCGCCACTCGACCGGGCGGATCGGGTCCTTGGCGATGAAGCTCGACAAGCGCTTCAATCGACCTTGATGTTGTTGTCGCGGATCACCTGGGCCCACCGGTCGGTCTCGAGCTTGATCTGATCCGCCAACCGCGAAGGCAGCCCGCCCACAGGCCGCAGGCCGGCCTCCTCGAGCTTCTTGCGTGTCTTCGGATTCTGGATGGCCGCGTTGAAGGCGGCATTGAGGCGATCCACCGCGGCCTTCGGGGTGCCCTTCGGCACCATGAAGCCGAACCATGGCTCGACGTAGAAGCCCTTGAAGCCGGACTCCTCCATGGTGGGAACATCGGGCAACGCCGCGGAACGCTGCGGGCCCGCGACGGCCAGCGCGCGCACCTTGCCCCCCTTTACCTGCGGCAGGATCGAAGGCTCGTTGTCGATGAGCATGGTGAGGTGCCCGCCGATCAGGTCCAGGATCGCAGGTGCCATTCCCTTGTACGGCACGTGGATGAGGTCCGTTCCAGTGAGCGTCTTCAGCCAGGCGGACGCGAGGTGCGTCGACGAACCCACGCCCGACGATCCGTACGACACCTTGCCGGGATTCGCCCGCGCGAATTCCACGAGATGGGCCACGCTCTTGATCGGCGACTGGCTACCGACCGTCAGCACGTTGAGAACGCCCCCAACATAGAAGACCGTCTCGAAGTCCTTCTCGATGGAGAATCCGCGGTTGGCGTACAGGGATGTGTTGATTGCGCACGTGGCAATGGCGCACGTCACCAGCGTGTAGCCGTCCGGCGTGGCTCGGGCCACGCGCGCCGTGCCGATGTTGCCGCTTGCACCGGCCACGTTCTCGACGATGACGGGTTGCCTGAGCACCTCGGATGCGCCTTCGGCCATGATGCGACCGACTATGTCGGTCGACCCTCCGGCCGAATAGGGCACGACGATCGTGACGGGCTTCGTCGGGAAGTCCTGGGCGGCCGCAGCGAGGGCGAAAGCGGCGGCGGCCAATGCGGCAAGAGTGCGCAACATGGTTGTCTCTTCCTTATGAAGTACGGGTCTATCGGACGAGGCGCTTCGTTTCCTGAAGTTGCTGGCGTGCGGTGCCGCCGATGTACCGGGCGTCTCCGCCGATGGCCATGAAGCGGAACCCCTGCCGGATGCGGCGCGCCGCCGCTTCCGGAGAAAGGCAGTGGATGCCCAGCGGGACCCGGGCCTTGCCTGCGGCGGACACGACGCAGTCGATCGCCGCGTCCACGCTCGCATCGAGCTCGCTGATCTGGCCCGTGAACCCCATGAAGGAGGCGAGGTCGGCGACACCCACGTACGCCACGTCGATGCCGGGCACCGCGAGGATCTCGTCGATGTTCTCTACCGCGGCCGGATGCTCGACCTGCAGGATCACGCACGTGTCCTCGTTGGCGCTGCGGACGTACTCCGGCATCGTGGCCCCCCACAGCGAAGCGCGGGAGCTCGCGAACCCTCGGGTGCCCTCGCGCGGATAGCGGCAGGCGGCCACGGCCGCCCGCGCTTCCTCCGCGCTGTTGACCATCGGCACGATCACGCCCTGAATGCCCACGTCGAGCGCCTGCTTGATCTTGGCCGGGTCGTTGGAAGAGACGCGCATCAAGGGCGTGCAGGGCGTGGCGCTCATCGCCTGGGCCATGGCGAGCACCGTCTCGTAGCTCACGGGGCTGTGCTCGCCGTCGATCATGAGGAAGTCGTGACCCGCGTGCGCCATGATCTCTGCGGCGATCGGGCTACACGTGGCGAGCCAGCTTCCGTACACGACATGGCCGGAGTGGAGGGCGCGCTTCATCCGGTTGGCCATGTCATGCCTCCTTTGCGATGACCGTTGCGGGCGCGGCGGGCAACTCTTCCGCGAAGAAGGGCAGCGCCGTCAGGAGCACGTGGCGCGTACGGATCGCCCCGGCATTGCCGATGGCGAGCAGCACGTTCGCAGCATCGAGGACGATGCGGTCGTCGCCCCAGTCTGCCTCGGCCTTCGCCGGACCGTACTGCCGCAGGTAAGCGCGGGCTATATCGGAAGGCCAGTGCGGCCGCTGCCATGAGGGGACCGGCAGCCACTCGCGCCGCGCGTGGGACTGCGCGCAACTGGACAGGCACGGCGTATCGATGGCCATCAGGGTCGATCGATGGTCGCGCAGGATCGCCGCGAGCGCCCGGGCCGCGTCGACCGTGAGCCGCGGCGATTGCAGCACGAAAGCCTCGCCGAGCGAGCGACACCTCGCCGTCTCGCCCCACCCGGTGCGTATGAGGAGCGCATCACCGTTCTCGTACCCCTCGGCACGCGCCACGACCGCCTCGATCTCGTGCGATTCGATCGACTCCCCCGCCCCCTTTGGAATGTCGACCACGACGGCCCTGCGATCCACGAGCCCGGCGAAGTCGACACCGCCGAGGCCGGCCGCGTTTGGATCGTGCCGGGCGCGGGTGACGAGCCGCGTGCCGGTCTCCGTGTGGAACTGGTAGTACTCGAGTTGCGCGCCGCCAGCCGCGTAGGTGCGGATCGGCTCCATCTGGAACGGCACGTCGTGCGGCCACACCTGGCCCACCGGCATGTCCGGGGCGATGGGCAGCGTGAGGTTGATCACGGTGGCCATGGCTAGGCGCATCCCGGGGCGTCACGTTCCACGGCCACGACCGTGATCGGCGCGCCGGGGGCCTTCTCGATGTAGAGCGGCAGTGCGGTCAGCAGGATGCGCTTGTTCCGGATGCGGCCCGCGTTGCACAGGGCCGCCAGCACGGAGCCGACTCCGTGGAGCGGACGCGATGCGCTCCAGTCCCGCAGCCCCTTGTCCGGCGTGTAGTGGCGCATATAGGTACGCGCCTGCTCGGAGGGGAACGGGGGGCGCAGCCATGGCGGAAGGTCCACCCATTCCGGCTTCATGTGGAACGGAGCTAGGTTGCCGATGTACGCGACGTCGATGCCCAGCACGGAAGTCTTGCGATCGTGCATGACTTCCGCCAGCCGCTTCGAGCCGGCGTCCGTGAAGTGCGGTGTCGTCGTGGCGTACGCGTCGCCGAGCTTGCGGTAGCGCTCGTCGTCGCCCCAGCCAGTCCTGATCAGGATGGCGTCGCCGTCCCGGTAGTCGGGGTCCGCGGCCACGAGCCGGTCGATGTCCTCCGTGGAGATCTCCTCGCCCGCACCCTTGGGAATGTCGATCACCACGGTGGGCATGTCCACGAGCCGCCCGAGGTCGATTTCCCCGATCTTCTCCTTCTTCGGATCGTAGGTGGCCTGCGTCATGATCCGGGTGCCGGATTCGCTGTGGACGGCGAGCCAGTCCACGCGCATGCCGTTGTCGGCGTGGGTCATCACGGGCCGGGGCCGGAACGACGGATCCTGCGGCCAGACGTTGCCCACCGGCATGAACGGGTAGAAGGGAATCGTCAGGTTGGTGACTCGCTGCACGCTGCCTCCATGCGAAACGTTATGGCAACCATGCTATGGCGCGCCCAAGAGGCCGTCTATTAACATGTGGTCCCATCGTGTTTATGTATTGGAAACACCCATGGACCTCCCCGCCAAGGGCCCGTTCAACCGGCTGCGCTTCCGCCAGCTCGAGATGGTGTGCGTGATCGCGGAGTTAGGGAGCCTGCGGTCGGCATCCGAACGGATGCACCAATGCGCCCCGGCCCTGAGCAAGGGGCTGCGCGAAGTCGAACGCATCGTTGGCGATCCGCTGTTCGATCGATCGCCGCAGGGGCTCTTGCCGACGAAGGCTGGCACGAACTTCATCCGCGAGGCCCGGAAGGTGCTGAACCAGCTCGCCCGCCTTCACGAGACCTTCGGCAAAGATGCCGAGCGGCGACCGGCGGAGCTCACTATCGGATCGGCTGCCTCGCTCGCCTGGTGCGTGCTTCCCCGGGCGTTGCGCGCATTCTCGGAAGGCGCCGGCCGGCCGCGCATCCGCCTGGCCGAGGGGCGGATCGTCCCGCTGGCTGAGCAGCTGCGCATGGGCGACCTCGACGCGATCGTGATGCTGGCCACGCCGGAAGTGATCGAGGTGCTGGACGACCCCACCCTGGTCGTCGACCAGATCCACCGTGAACAGAATGTGGTGGTCGCCGCCCGTTCCTTTCCGGGGCTCCGCCGGACTGTGAAGTGGAAATCGCTGCGCGAAGTGCCCTGGATCCTGCCGCCGCCCTCGTTCCTTCAACGCAGGATCGTGCAGCAGGCATTCCTCGCGGCGGGAGAGTTGCCGCCGGAGCCTTTCGTCGAGTTGATCAACATGCCGGCAGCGCTGCGGTTCGCGGAGGCCGGGTTGGGGGTGACGGCTGTTCCGCGCTATGCGGCGCAGCGGGAAATCGCCGAGGGACGGCTTCGCGTCGTGAAGCCGCAAGCGGAGCTCGCCGGCGTTCCGATCGGCTTCGCATACCGGCGATCGGCGACGAACCGCGACCTGTTGCTTCGGCTTCGGGATGCGGTCCGCGAGTGCATGCGAGTACCGGCACCGGCAGCAAGCGGGAAAGCTCCCCCGAACTCCTAGCATCCCCTTGCCTTGCGCTTTGAGGCGGATGCTGGCGTCACCCTTCTTGGCGGCGGATCGATCGCGTTCTTGAGTCGCTCGACTTCGGCCAGCAGGTCACGCGAAAGCGCCTTTGCGGCGTCAATCGTCGACATCGCGGCAGCCGGAGCCAGTGTTGCGAATCACTGGATCTATGAGAGCGACGATATCGGCCAGGTCTGGCAGCAGCCGGCCGATGAGGACGAGCCAGCGCTCTTTGTGTCGTTCACGTCCTTGAAGGATCCGCACACCACCGGCGGCCCCACCGCCGAAGTGCTGGCACTGTGCATTCAGCCCCATTCGCGCAGTGGCTGCAGCTACGACGTGGGCAGGGGCCCGTGTCGAAGTGGCCTTGGGAAGGCATGCCCTAAAGCCGCCTGTCACCTATGCCGGCTCCTGGCCGGGAGCGTGAGTACGCGGCCGCGCCAGGTAGCTGACAGTCGACGACATGCCCCATGCGCCAGACGAGGCCCGGTCTGACACACGGAAAGGCACCGACCAGCAGGCGGGTCTCGCATGCCGGGCGGCGTCCAGCGCAGCCTTCAGATCTCAGTCTGCTCCGAGATTTCCAAAGCATCATCCACCTCGATGCCAAGGTAGCGCACAGTGGATTCAAGTTTGCGATGGCCGAGGAGCAACTGCACGGCCCGGAGATTCTTCGTCCGTCGATAGATGAGCGTGGCCTGATTGCGTCCCCTGGAGTGGTGTAACTCCTGAGCCCGGAGAAGGCTGATGTGCGCGTTGCTCGGGTTTCAGCGCTGGAAGGCCGGCACCCGAGTTGGGGCAGTATCGCTGAGGCTTTGCAGGCCCTC
>Ga0315906_10004058_pt1 | contig 19022 bp, 20 predicted proteins | sample LakEriMetagenome_4_FD_203526 | JGI IMG/M metagenome (GOLD analysis project Ga0315906, IMG submission 203526) | Freshwater fungal communities from buoy surface, Lake Erie, Ohio, United States - Buoy 2 MA122 | ecosystem: Environmental > Aquatic > Freshwater > Lake > Lake biofilm | place: USA... | reverse complement strand
CGCGCGTCGGCTGGTTGGGCGCGTCAAGCGCCGCGATGGCCGGCGCCCCGCGCGCGGCGGCCTCGCGCGCCGGCGACAGAATGGTGACGGCCTGTTCCGAGGCGGCGACGCGCTCGCCCGCCTGCGCGCGCAAGGTCAGCACATGCTCGCCCGGCGGCAGGGGCGGCGGCAGGATCACGAAATTGCCGTCTGCGTCCGCCCGCGCCTGCGCAAGCGTGCGCCCGCCGGCCATCAGCGCGACCTCCGCGCCGGGCTCAGCGCGGCCTGCGACCACGGCGTCGCCGCCGGGCTCGACGCGCACCACGTCGAAACTGGGCTTCGCCAGCGCCGACGCCGGCGCGGCGGAGGGCAAATTCATCGGCGCACCCGCCGCCGGCTGGGAAGACGCGGAGGAAGACGCAGGGGAAGACGCGGAGGAGGCTGGCGCAGGCGCGCTCGCCAGACTTGCGGGAGCGGATACGGCGGCAGGCCCCTCCGGCCCTGTGATCAGACGCCAGGCGGCGAAGGCGATCGCCCCGGCGGAGAGCACGCCAACGCCGACGAGAACCGAAATCGAGCGAAGTTGCGTCATTGCAGGAAAACCGATCATTGTTTCGCAGCAATTTACCGCTTTGCTCGAGCAAAGGCGAATCAACGACGGAACCGGGAGCGCCGCTGAACGCTTCCTCCCTTCCGACCACTTGGCGAAAGCTGGACATGAGTACCATTCGAAAAGTCTGCGTTTACTGCGGTTCCTCCCCCGGAACCGATCCCGTTTTCGAGGCCGCCGCCGTCGCGCTCGGCCAGCAATTCGCCCGCGAAGGCATAGGGCTCGTCTATGGCGGCGGCGGCAACGGCCTCATGGGCACGCTCGCGCGCACGGTCTACCAGAACGGCGGCCATGTGACGGGGATCATCCCCGACTTCCTGCAAAGCCGCGAACGCAGATATGACGAGGCGCAGGAAGTGCACGTGGTGCCCGACATGCACACGCGCAAAAGGATGATGTTCGAAAAGGCCGACGCCATCGTCGCCCTGCCCGGCGGCATCGGCACGCTAGAGGAGCTGGTGGAACAGCTCACCTGGGTCCAGCTCGATCGCCATGACAAGCCGGTGCTGATCGCCGACGTCGCCGGCTTCTGGCGCCCGCTGCTCGATCTCTTCGCCCATATGCGCAACAACGGCTTCATCCGCCGCGATCTCGAAGTGCGCTATCTCGTGGCCGAGCGCATCGAGGACGTCACGCCGATGTTGCGCGCCGCGCAGGAACGCGCGCAGGCCCGCGCGCGCGCCCATGGCGGCGAGCTGGAGACCGCCCACGACCCGCGCATCTGACCCGCGCGGGCGCGAGGCCTGGCGTCAGACGCCGGCCTTGTAGAGCTTGTACTCGATCGAGTCGATGAGCGCCTGGAACGAGGCGTCCACGACATTCGCCGACACGCCCACCGTAGACCAGCGCGCGCCGGAGGAATCGCCGAACTCGATCAGCACGCGCGTCACCGCGTCGGTGCCGCCCTGGAACACGCGCACGCGATAGTCGAGCAGCTCAAGATCCTCGATGAAGCGCTGATAGCGGCCGAGATCCTTGCGCAACGCAAGGTCGAGCGCATTCACGGGGCCATTGCCCTCGGCCGCGGAGATGAGTAGCTCGTCGCCGACTTTCACCTTCACGATCGCTTCCGACACGGTGACGAGCTCGCCATTGGCGTTATGGCGCCGCTCGACATTCACGCTGAAGCGCTCCACGTCGAAATAGCTCGGCGCCTCGCCAAGGATGCGCCGCGCCAGCAACTCGAACGAGGCGTCCGCGCCCTCATAGGCGTAGCCAAGCGCCTCGCGCTCCTTCACCTGCTCGAGCAGGCGGTTCACGCGCGGATCATCCTTCGCCACCGCGACGCCGAGCCGCTCCAGCTCCGCCAGAATGTTGGAGCGCCCCGCCTGATCCGACACGAGCACCTTGCGCTGGTTGCCGACGGACTCAGGCGGCACATGCTCATAGGTGCGCGGATCCTTCAGCACGGCGGAGGCGTGAATGCCCGCCTTGGTCGCGAAAGCGCTGTCGCCCACATAAGGCGCGTGGTGGTTGGGCCGCCGGTTGAGCATTTCATCCAGCGTGGCGCTGATCTTCTTGAGGCGCCTGAGCTGATCAGGCCCGACGCCGATCTCGAAGCGCGACGCATATTCCTCCTTCAGGAGCAACGTCGGGATGATCGAACACAGATTGGCGTTGCCGCAGCGCTCGCCCAATCCGTTCAGCGTGCCCTGAATGTGGCGCACGCCCGCGCGCACCGCCGCGAATGTGTTGGCGACGGCGTTCTCGGTGTCGTTGTGCGTATGGATGCCCAGATGCGAGCCGGGCACGATCTTCGCGACCGCGCGCACGATCTCCTCGATATCGGAGGGCAGCGTGCCGCCATTGGTGTCGCACAGCACGATCCAGCGCGCACCCGATTCATGGGCCGTGCGCGCGCATTGCAGCGCATATTCCGGATTGGCCTTGTAGCCGTCGAAGAAATGCTCGCAATCGAGGATCGCCTCGCGGCCATGGCTGCGCGCATATTTGATGGAATCCGCGATGCCGTCGAGATTCTCGTCCAATGTGCAGCCCAGCGCCACATGCACATGGTAGTCCCAGGTCTTCGCCACGAAGGTGATCGTGTCCGCTGCGCTGTCGATCAGCGCGGCGACGCCGGGATCGTTGGAGGCGGAGCGCCCCGCCCGCTTGGTCATGCCGAAGGCGGCGAAGCGCGCGCGCGCGACAGGCTTGGCGCGGAAGAACTCAGTGTCGAGCGGATTGGCGCCCGGATAGCCGCCCTCCACGTAATCGACGCCGAGCTCATCGAGCATCTGCGCGACGCGACGCTTGTCGGCGAGGGAGAAGTCGACGCCGGTGGTCTGTGCGCCGTCGCGCAGCGTGGTGTCGAATATGGTGAGTTTTTCGCGGGCCATGGAAGTCAGCGTCCGTGAGAGGTCATTGCAGCCGCCGGGCGGGCGGCGCGGAATCGTTTGCGGGAAGCGCCTTGCGCATAGTGGTGTTGGCGAGCCATACGCCGTCGATCTCGATCGTGTTGCGCTGCTGGGCGCTATAACCGCGGCGCGCGAAAAAAGGCTCCGCCGTGTCGCTGGCGTCCACCATTAAATGACGCGCGCCGCGCGCCTGCGCGAGCTTCTCCAGCGCGTCCGTCAGCGCGCTCGCCACGCCCTGCCGGCAGGCGGCGGGGTGCACGTAGAGCATGTCGATATGGTCGGCGCCCTTGAGGCAGGCGAATCCGACCGGCTCGCCGTCGAGCGTGGCGACGAGGGTGAGCTGACCGGCGAGCCGCGCGGCGAAGGCGGTCGCGTCGTCAGCCTGCGCGCTCCAGGCGGCGACCTGTTCGACGTCGTAATCCTCGCCGGCGATCTCCTCGACGCTGGCGACGAAGACCGCGGCGAGCAGGGCCGCGTCCTGCGGCAGATAGGGCCGCAGGCCGACTGTGCGCGCGGGGCTCATCGCTTCACCTCCCAATGGGTGGTCGGCGCGCCGTTTGCGTCCTTGCCGTCCTTCAGCTGAACGCCCATCGCGGCGAGCTCGTCGCGGATGCGATCGGATTCCGCCCAGTTCTTTTGCGCGCGCGCCGCAAGCCGCGCGTTGATGAGCCGCTGCACGGCGAGCTCGTCGATGCCGGCGGAAGCCGGGCGCCAGCCGTTCCAGGCGCCAAGATCATGCTGGAACAGGCCGAGCAGCGCGCCGCAGGCGTGCAGCCGCGCGCCCGCGAAAGCCACGCCCGCCTGAGCCTCCGAATAGAGCCGGCGCAAATGGGTAATCGCGTCGGGCGTGTTGAGATCGTCGCACAAGGCTGCTTCGAACTCAGGCGACAGCATCGCCTCCGCGCCCGCATATTGCAGCGCGACCGGATACCATTTGTCGAGTTCGCGCTTGCTCTCGCGCAGCGCCGCCGCCGTCCAGTCGATCGGCTGGCGGTAATGGGTCTTGAGCATGTTGAGGCGCGCGACCTCGCCCGGCCAGTCGGCGAGCACGTCGCGGATGGTGATGAAATTGCCGAGGCTCTTGGACATTTTCTGTCCTTCGACCTGCAGGAATCCATTGTGCATCCACACATTCGCCATCACGTCGCGGCCGAAGGCGCAGCGCGACTGCGCGATTTCGTTCTCGTGGTGGGGAAAGACGAGATCGATCCCGCCGCCGTGGATGTCGAAGGTCTCGCCCAGATGTCTCCAGCTCATCGCGGAACATTCGATGTGCCAGCCCGGCCGTCCGCGTCCCCAGGGCGAGTCCCATCCCGGCTCGCTTTCGCTGGAGGGCTTCCAGAGCACGAAATCCATCTCGCCCTTCTTGTAGGGCGCGACGTCCACGCGCGCGCCGGCGATCATCTCGTCGAGCGGGCGGCGCGACAGGGCGCCGTAATCGGCCATCGAGGGCACGGAGAACAGCGCGTGTCCGTCCGCCGCATAGGCGTGGCCGGCGGCGATCAGCCTTTCGATGATCGTGATCATCTCGGCGATATGTTCGGTGGCGCGCGGCTGCACGTCAGGGTCGAGGCAACCGAGCGCGCGCGCGTCTTCCTGAAAGATCGCGTTCGTGCCCTCGGTCAGCTCCCGGATCGTGATCCCGCGTTCGGCGGCGCGCGCGTTGATCTTGTCGTCCACGTCGGTGATGTTGCGCACATAGGTCACGCGGCCCGCGCCATAGATGTGGCGCAGCAGGCGGTAGAGCACGTCGAAGACGATCAGCGGGCGCGCGTTGCCGATATGCGCGAAATCGTAAACCGTCGGGCCGCAGACATACATGCGCACGCGCGCGGGATCGAGGGGACGGAAGTCCTCCTTGGCGCGGGTCAGCGTGTTGTAGAGGCGAAGCGGCGACGTCGACATAAGTTTCCTCGAGCCTGCTGGCCGGGGCGTCGATCGTGTCTCACACGCAAAAAGGACGTCCTGCCAGCTGTGTTGCTAGCACGTAATGCCGATGCGGCGAATGCCCGCGCACGGGGCGCTGCGAATGATGCGGCAGGTCGTCATGGCCGCACCATGGGCGAGCGGGCGGCGCCCGTCAAGCGCCCGCGCGCCCACGCGGACGCCGGTTTCGCGCGCAAAGCGAACGTCGTTAATCCGTTTTTTACCCCGGACCGGCAAAAGTCGAGCCTCAGGTTCCAACCGGACATCCCCATGGCCTCCCTCCTCTCGACGCACAAGCTCCGCGCGCCGTTCCTCCTGCCGCTCGGGGCGGCTGTGGCGATGACGCTCGCCCAGTTTCTGGGGGCGGTCGCGCCCGCGCAGGCGCAATCGCGCGAGAGCGCGCGCAAGGTGGCGAGCGGGGATTACGTGATCCCCGCCGACGGCGCCTATGGGGTCGAGGAGTGCATCTCGCGCTCCTCCGAATGCGGCAAGGTCGTCGCCTCCGCCTGGTGCGAGGCCCACGGCCACAGCGGCGTGCGCGGCTTCGGGCCGGCCTCCGACGTGACGTTCTCCGCCGGCGCGGCGCTCGCGAAACCCCTGCCGCGCAACGCGATCGTCATTTCCTGCCAGGATTGACGCCGCCGATCAGCGGATGAATTCCGAACATTTGGGCGCGCTCGCCTCCCCCCATGTCATGATGGGGACTGTTGACGTCGAGTTCTGCGGCGAGCCTTCGATCAGCCTGTCCGAATAGGCCATGTAGACGAGCACGTTGCGCTTGGTGTCGCAGCCGCGCACGATCTGCATCTTCTTGAAGACCAGCGAACGGCGCTCGCGGAACACCACGTCCCCCTGTTCGGCCTTGCCCGAGAAACGGATCGGCCCGTATTGCCGGCAGGCGAGCGAGACCTCCGAGCGCTCCTCCGCCACGCCGAACATGCCCGCGACCCCGCCCCGCTCCGGCACGGTGTAATGGCAGGCCACCCCCTCCACGAGGGGGTCGTCGAGCCCATAGACCGCGAGCTTGTCGTTGGGCGTGAGCAGTTTGAACACGGTCGACTTGCGCATGATCAGGTCGGGCTCCTGCGCCTGGGCGGCCGAAATCGGCGCGCAGGCCCCCAAAAGGAGCGCGAGACCGGCCGCACGCGCTTTGGAAAACCGAACGATCGCCTTGGGCATGGCTTGTCTCCGGGTCTGGCGAGGAATATGGCGTTCAGAGCGGCGGAAAAAAGGCCCCGCGCTGCGCAGCCTCGCCCAAGCCCCTCTCAAAAACACCATTTTTGTCATCCAGACGGGCGCCTCGCCTCATTGCGTCCATCCCCGGAATCAGGAACGCTGGCCCCATGCGCATTCTCCCGCGGCTCGTCCCGCCTGTCCGGTCCTCCGCCCTTCGTCGCCTGTTCGCGGGCCTTTCGGCGCTGGCCTGTCTCGCCGGGCCGGCGCACGCCCAGAGCCAGCGCGCGCTGGAATGCCGGGAGCTGCAATCCCAGATCGCGGTCTATCCCGTCAGCGAAGCCGAGAACCGGGCGCGCGCCGCCCTGGCCCAAAGGCAGGACGAGTACAACCGTCTGCGCGGGGAAGCGCAGGCGCTCGGCTGCGGGCGCCAGCAATTCCTGTTCTTCAACACGCCCCCCGCCGCCTGCGACGGCCTGCAGCAGCGCATTGCGGAAGCGCGCGCGCGCCTCGCCCAGGCTGACGCCGCCGCGCAGAAGACGACCGGCCCCCGCGCCCAGCTCGTCGCGCAATTCGAATCCATGTGCCGCCAGCCGCAGCCCGCCGCGACGCGCCCCGCCGGCTTCCTCGAGCAATTGTTCGGCGGCGGAACCTATGTCGAGCGGGCGATGCCCTCCCCGATCGACGAGCCCATCCCTTCTGAAGAAGGCCCGCAGCGCGGCTCGAAAGCGGTGTGCGTGCGCACCTGCGACGGCAGCTTCTTCCCGATCAGCTATTCCGCCGGCTCCAACGCGCCGGGCATGCTCGCCGACCTGTGCCGCGCGCAATGTCCTTACGCGGAGACGCGGGTCTACACCTACAATCCTTCGCGCGACATCATCGATGCGGTGAGCCTCGACGGCGAGCCCTATTCGGCGCTCCCCAACGCGCTGCGCTATCGCCGCACCTATGACAAGGCCTGCGCGTGCCGCCCGCCTGACATGTCCTGGGCGGAAGCGCTCGCCGATGCGGAGAAGCTGATCGGCCGCGACCGGCGCGACATGATCGTCACGCCCGAGAAGGCCGAGGAATTGTCGCGTCCGCGCAACCTGCGCGCCGGCGAACAGGCGCCCGCGCGCGCCGCAGGCCAGACGCAGCAAAGCCAGCAGCCGCGCACGCCGCCCGCCGCCACGCCGCGCCCGCCGCAAGCCCTGCAAGCCCAACAGCCCGCGCAACAACCTGCGACGCCGCAACAGCAGCCCTCCCGCCGCGAAGCGGACGCCACCGGCGCGCCGATGATCCGGCCGCGCGCGGAATAATCAGGCGAGGATCAGGGCTGCAGACGGCGCAACGCGCGCGCGCGGCCGATTAGCGGCAGAAGCGCCGCAAGCTCGGGGCCGCTGTCGCGCCCCGTCAGCGCAAGACGCAGCGGATGGAACAGCGCGCGGCCCTTCGCGCCCGTCGCCGCTTTCACCGCATCCGTCCAGGTCTTCCAGGTTGACGCGTCCCAGGGCTCGGGCGGCAGGCAGGCGGCGGCGGCCGCAGCGAAAGCGGCGTCCTCGATCACGCCGGCCGCGTCGCCGAAGACGATCTCGCGCCATTCGGCCGCATCCGACAGGCGCGCCAGATTGGGCCGCACCGCGAGCCAGAAGGCTTCGGCCTGCGGACCTGCGACATCCAGCGCGGCGAGCCGCGCGCGCATGTCCTCGAAAGGCGTCGCATGCAGCGTGCGCGCGGTGAGCGCGGCGAGCTCCGCCTCGTCGAACTTCGCGGCGTGATGGGACGCATGCGACACGTCGGCGATATCGGCGAGCGCATCGAGCGATACGACGGGCTGAACATTGTCCGAGGAGCCGGTGAGCACGGCGAGGGCGGCCACAGCCAGCGCCTCCATGCCGGATTCCCGCAGGCTGGAGAGCGACAGCGCGCCCGTGCGCTTCGACAGGCCCTCGCCCGATGCGGCGGCGAGCAGATTGTGATGCGCGAAGTCGGGCGCGCGCCCGTCAGGCGCCAATGCGCGGAACAATTGAATCTGCACCGCCGTATTGGTGACGTGATCCTCGCCGCGGATGACATGGGTGATGCGCAGGTCGATGTCGTCCACCACCGAGGGCAGCGTGTAGAGATAGGCGCCGTCCTCGCGCACCATCACGGGATCGGACAGCGAGGCGCAATCGATGCGGCTTGGCCCGCGCGCAAGATCGTTCCACTCCACGATCTCCTGATCGAGGCGGAAGCGCCAGTGCGGCTTGCGCCCCTGCGCCTCGAAGGCCGCGCGCTCCTCATCGGAGAGTTTGAGCCCCGCGCGATCATAGACCGGCGGCAGGCCGCGCGCGATGAGACGCTTGCGTTTGCGGTCCAGCTCCTCCTGCGTCTCATAACAGGCGTAGATGCGGCCCGTGGCGCGCAGGCGCTCCATCGCCGCGTCATAAAGCGCGAAGCGCTGCGACTGGCGCACGACGAGATCAGGCGCGATCCCCAGCCAGCGCAGGTCCGCCTCGATCGCCTCGGCGTATTCCGCGCGCGAGCGCTCGAGGTCCGTGTCGTCGAAGCGCAACACGAAGCGCCCGCCCCGTTTGCGGGCGAACAGATAGTTGAACAGCGCCGTGCGCGCATTGCCGATATGGATGCGCCCCGTCGGCGAGGGAGCGAAGCGCACCGTCGGCGCGCCGGTCTCAGAAGCCTGCGTCATGGCCCTCTTCTAGCCCAAAGCGGCGCTCCCGTCAGCACGGCGCGACGGCCATTGCGAATCGCGCTCGCGCGCCTATGATCCTTATGTCGGCAACCTATCGAAAGGAGGTGATCCAGTGTCTCATTGTCATTCGTCGCGCAAGTCGGGCGCATCGAGCCTTGCGGCTCTGGGACCGTGGACTCCTCATGAGGCCAAGAGCCCCGCGTGAGCGGCGCCTGAAGGTTCCCCGCCCCGCGCGGACAGGACAATGGAAGGGCCGCTCCCCCGGGGGCGGCCCTTCTTGCATCAGGAAGGCGCGCTCACATCACCGTGAGCAGGAACAAGGGCAGCGCCACCACCGACATCACCGTCGAGATGACGACGACGCCGGCGACGTCCTGCGGATCGTTGCCGTAGCGCACCGCGAACAGATAGTTCAGCACCGCGGCGGGCATGGCGCTCTGGATCACGAGCACGCCGCGCGCCACGCCCTCAAGCCCAAGCGCCCATGCGACGCCCCAGCCGATGGCGAATCCGCCCAGAAGCCGCACGACGGCGAACAGCGAATTGCGGCCGAAGGACGCGACGCTGAGCGAGGCCAGCGCATGGCCGAGCGAGAGCAGCATCAGGGGCACCGTGATCCCGCCCATCAATTGCAGCGCGCGCTCCACCATCAGCGGCAGGCGCGAGCCCGTGGCGATCAGCACGATGGAGAGCGCGATCGCCCACACCATCGGCATGCGCAAGGCCTGCCGCACGCCGAACGCGCCCGACTGAAGCGCCTGCCCCAGCGTGTAATTGCTCACGCTCGACACGGTGAAACAGGCGATGGCGAGCGACAGACCGCGCTCGCCGAACGCGAACAGGCACAAGGGCAGGCCCATATTGCCGCCATTGGTCCACACGAGCGACGGCAGATAGGTGCGCACGGGAAGCCCCATCGCGCGCACGAAAACAAAAGAGAGCGAGGCGGTGACGATCAGCACGATCGCGCTGGCGACGCCCATCTCCGACAAGGCGTGCGTCGACACGCCCGAGCGCACGAGCGTGTCCAGCACAAGGCACGGCGTCGAGACGCCATTGACAATGAGCGCGACGAAGGCGGAGTCGAAGGAACGGCCGGTGCGCGCCCAGCCGTATCCGACGAGCGCGACGATGAAGACCGGCCCTACGACGTCGATGAGAATGCCGAAGACCTGTGCGAGGGCCTGCACGCCGCGCTCCTATTCACGAGCGCCGCTTTAGACCATCCGCCTGCGAAGCGCCAGCTTCAGCGTCCGAAAATGTCGTGGCTGAATTCTTCGCAGCGATAGCCGATGAAGCACTGGCGATCGTCGCGCGTGGGCGCCCAGGCGGGCTTCACCACCTCTGACGGCGTGCAGAACGCGCGGCTCGCCACGAAGCGGTCGTAGATATTGGGACCGGCGCTGAGCACGATCGCGCCGGCGGAGCGCACGACGCCCTGCGCCTGCGCGCAGGTCATGGCGGCGGTGTCGGGGCGACCCTGCGCCGCGGCGGGCGCGGCGGCGAGCGCGACGAGAACGGCCCCGAGAGCGGTGCTGGCGATGATGGACTGACGCATGTCACAAACTCCTGTCGAAGGGCCCGGGTCAAGCCTGCGCTCACGCCGAACGCCCCGCATTTTTATAGGCGCGCGGCCGACGGCTGGAAGGGGTCTGCTCAGCTCGCGGCCGGATAGTCCACATAGCCTTTCGCGCCGCCCCCGTAGATCGTCGCCTTGTCCGCCTGCGCCAGCGCCGCGCCAGAGCGGAAGCGCCCGATGAGATCGGGATTGGCGATATAGGGCGTGCCGAAGACGATGGCGTCGGCGCCGCCGGCGGCGAGCATCGCCTCGCCCTTCGCCTGATCGAAGCCGGCGCCGGCGAAATACAGGCCCTTGAAGCGCGGACGCAGCTGCGCGTGCGTGTCATAGCCGCCCTGCTGCGCGCCGTGCAGATAGGCGATCGCGCGCGCGGAGAGCTGTTCGGCGACGTAAGGATAGACCGCCTCGGCGTCGGGATCCTGCACGTCGTTGAACTTGATGCGCGGCGAAACCTTGAGGCCGACGCGCTCGCGGCCCACCGCCTCGCTCACCCGGTCGACCACCATCAGAAGAAAGCGCGCGCGGTTCTCAACCGAACCGCCGAAGGAATCGGTGCGCGTGTTGATGCTCGCGTCGAGGAACTGGTGGATGAGATAGCCGGACGCCGCATGGATCTCCACGCCGTCGAAGCCGGCCTCCAGCGCGCGCCTCGCCGCAGCGGCGAATTCGGCGGCGGTCGCGGGGATCTCGCTTTCCTCAAGCGCGCGCGGGACGACATGCTCTTTTTGACCGCTGTCGGTCCAGGTCTTGCCGTTGATGGCGATCGCCGAGGGCGCGACGGGCTGTGCGCCGCCGGGCAGGAAATCGGGCATGGCGACGCGGCCCGTGTGGAAGAGCTGCGCGAACATGCGCCCGCCCTTCGCATGCACCGCATCGGTGACGCGCCGCCATGCGGCGACATGATTGGCGTCGGCGAGGCCGGGCGTGCGGATATAGCCCTTCGCCATCGCCGACACATAGATCGCTTCGGAGACGATCAGCCCCGCATCCGCGCGCTGCGCATAATAATCGGCGACCATTTGCGGCACGCTGCCGTCCGCCTCCGCGCGCGAGCGCGTCATGGGCGCCATGACGATGCGGTTGGGAAGCTCAAGCGCGCCGACGCGCAGGGGATCGAAAAGGCCGGGCATGTCGTCTCCTGTGGATCAGCCGCGCGCAAGCGCCTTGAGCGCGTTGCGGCCGGCGTAGACGGCCTGCGCGCCAAGCTCCTCCTCGATGCGGATGAGCTGGTTGTACTTCGCCAGCCGGTCGGAACGCGCGAGCGAGCCCGTCTTGATCTGACCGCAATTGGTGGCGACGGCGAGATCGGCGATCGTGGCGTCCTCGGTCTCGCCGGAGCGATGCGACATCACGGCCGTGTAGCCGGCGCGATGGGCCATGTCGACGGCGGCCAGCGTCTCGGTGAGCGAGCCGATCTGGTTGACCTTCACGAGGATGGAATTGCCCACGCCGTTGGCGATGCCCTGCGACAGGCGCTTCACATTGGTGACGAAGAGATCGTCGCCCACGAGCTGACACTTGCCGCCGATGGCGTTGGTGAGCTCCTTCCACCCCGTCCAGTCGTCCTCCGCCATGCCGTCCTCGATGGTGACGATGGGATAATCGGCGACCAGCTTGGCGAGATAGGCGACCTGCTCGTCGATGGAGCGCGTCTTGCCCTCGCCCTCGTAGTGATATTTGCCGTCCTTGAAGAATTCGGTGGAGGCGCAATCAAGGCCCAGCACGATGTCGCGGCCGGGCTCGAAGCCCGCGTCCTTGATCGCCTTCATGCAGAAGTCGAGCGCCGCCTCAGCGCTCGGCAGGTTGGGCGCGAAGCCGCCCTCGTCGCCCACATTGGTGTTGTGGCCGGCCTTCTTGAGGCCGCCCTTGAGCACATGGAAAATCTCCGCGCCCCAGCGCACCGCCTCCTTCAGGCTCGGCGCGCCCACGGGCATGATCATGAACTCCTGGAAGTCGATCGGATTGTCGGCGTGCGCGCCGCCGTTGACGATGTTCATCATCGGCGTGGGCAACACGCGCGCCTGCGTGCCGCCGACATAGCGATAGAGCGGCAGGCCGGAGGCGTCTGCGGCCGCCTTGGCGACGGCGAGCGACACGCCGAGAATGGCGTTGGCGCCGAGTTTCGCCTTGTTCGGCGTGCCGTCGAGCGCGATCATCGCCTCGTCGATGGCGACCTGATCTTCCGCCTCCTCGCCGCACAGCGCGTCGGCGATCGTGGAGTTGACCGCCTCGACCGCCTTCAGCACGCCCTTGCCGCCAAAGCGCGCCTTGTCGCCGTCGCGCAGCTCCACGGCTTCATGCGCGCCGGTGGAGGCGCCCGACGGCACGGCGGCGCGGCCGGAGGAGCCGTCCTCCAGCACCACGTCCACTTCGACGGTGGGATTGCCGCGGCTGTCGAGGATTTCGCGGGCGGTGATGTCGAGAATGGCGGTCATGGGAGCCTCCGTGGAAAAGATTGGCGCCTGTCTAGTCGAGCCGGCCGCCAAACGAAAGGGGCCGGCGCGAAGCCGGCCCCTCATGCACAAGCTTGTCAGCGGCTCATTGCGGCTCGATGCCGGCCGCCTTGATGATCGGCCCCATGCGGGCGATCTCCTTGATGAGGCGCTCGTCGGCCTGCTTGGCCGTATCCTTGTTGACGATGGCGCCCACCGTCTCGAGGAATTTCGGCGTCTCCGGATCGGCGCCGATCTTCTGCAGCCAGCCTTCCATCTTGGCGACGATGGCGTCGGGCGTGCCCTTGGGGAAATAGACGCCCCACCAGGGCGCGAAGTCATAGCCCTTCAGGCCGGCTTCCTGCATGGTGGGAACGCCCGGGAACGAGGGCGAACGCTCGGCGGTGGTGATGGCGAGCGGCTTCAGGCGGCCGGCGCGGATCTGGCCGGCGGCGAAGGTGCCGTCCATGATCATGTAGTCGAGCGTGCCGTTGGTGACGTCGGGCATGGCGTCGGGCGCGGTGCGGTAGGAGACGCCCACGGCCTCGGTGCCCGTCATCGTCTTGAACAGCTCGGTCGACATGATCGCCGTCTGGTTCGTGTAGCCGTACTTGTTCTGCTTCTTCGACTTCAGGTGCTTCACCAGATCGTCGATCGTGTTGAACGGAGAGTCAGGCTTCACGACGAGCACGAACACGATCTGCGCGAACGTGCCGGCGGCGCGGAAATCCTTCACCGTGTCGAACGGCATGGATTTGAACAGGAACGGATTGGCCGCCATGTTCGAGCTGGCGATGAACAGGATGCTGTTGCCATCCGGCTTGGCGTTGGCGACGAGGCCGGCCGCGATGTTGGAGTTCGCGCCGGGCTTGTTCTCCACGATCACGGGCTTGCCGGCATGTTCGGCGATCTTGTTGGTGAAGTAACGGCCCAGAATGTCCGCGCCGCTACCGGCGGGGAAGCCGATGAAGATGCGCAACGGGCCGTTGGGCCAGTCGGTCGCCTGCGCGAAAGCGGCTGATCCGGCGCCTCCCAGCGCCAGCGCGCCGGCGGCGGCGCCGCCGAGAAACTGTCTGCGATCCATGTACATTCCCTCCACTCGCCCCCGGGCGAACGACCGCGCCGGATAAAGGCGCTTGGCGCCACTATGCAGAGCCGCGCCGTCGCCGCAAGCCCGCAAACGCGCGCCCCTGATCTCCGCAGAATCCCGTCGAAGGCGCCGGGCGCCGGAATGGCGCGCGCGGAAAATCCCGAGCGTTCGCGAAGCTTTGCACGACAAGTGAGGGGAGCGAGCGCAAGGGGCTGCGCGCAAGCCAAGCGCGGACCCTCGCCGCGGTTCTGAAATTCCACGTGAATTCGCAGTGAGGTTTATGCGATTGACTGTGACTTGAGGTTAAGCGTAGTTTACAAATCGTTACCTTTGAGGAAAAGGTGAACGGTCAAACGGAGGGAGTGTCAAATGACCGACAAAATCGATGCCGACAAGAAGAAGTCCGAAGCCGATCTCAAGCTCGCGATTGATCTGATCCGCGAAGCCAACCTCGAGATGGTCAGGGCCAACGCCAGGATCGACATGGCGACGGCGGCCGCAAGGGCCGGCGCGAAGAAGGCCTGAGCGAAGCGTGATCATCGGACGGCACGCCGGGCGGCGTCGGCGTGCCGAATTCCGACGGAGCGTGGCACATGTTCAATTTATCAAAACTAATCAATATTTTGGGCGGAATCGTTAAACCGATGCGCAAAGTCGGCGGCGTCGCGGTTTTCGTCAAGGCGTCAGCCAACGCCCAGGCTCAGAAGATCGCCCTCCCCCCTGGCGCGCATGTCTTCGGCGGCGACCACGCCTGCGATTATGTGCTTCCGGGTCTGGCGAAGGGGTCAGCCTTCACGCTGACCATCGACCCCTACCTGAAGGCCGCAGCGGGCGAGCCGCGCGGTCCGCTCGCGGAGGGGTTCGCGCAGCGCGTGACGCCGCAGGCCCATGGCGGCTTCCTGCTCGACCTTGGCGGCGCCTCCCTGCTGGTTCAGGGGCGTCGCCCCTCTGTTGTCGGCGCCCTCGCCCGCAGGCCGGCGGCGGCCCTGGTGGCGGTCGCCGCCCTTGTGGGTTTCGGCGTCGTCGCGGGCACGCGGGCGTTCGGCTGGCAGGGGCCGGGCTCCCGGCCGGCGTCCGCCGTCCAGCCGCTGTCCGGCCTGCAGGCCCATGCGCCCGGCTCCGCCCTCGCCCCTTCGGAAGCCTTCGCGCGCGCCGCCAATAATCAACTGACGAATCTCGGCAGCGGCCTGCGGGCGACGGCCGAGGCGGGGACCGTGCGGGTCTCGGGCTCCGCGTCCCCGTCCGAATGGAGCGCGGCCCAGGACCTGCTGGAGGGCAAGGCGCGCCTCGCGGGCCTCGCTCTGATTCTGGATCAGCCGCGCCCGCCCGCCGCGCCGGAGATCAAGCCGGCGCCTTCCGTTCCGCCTGCGCTCCAGGTCGTCGCCGTCATGGAGCGGCCGTCGCCGACCGTTGTGGTGAAGGGCGGCGCGAGGCTGCGCGCGGGCTCGCAGCTGCCTGACGGCTGGATCGTTGAATCCATCAGCCTGCGGAAGGTGGACCTGCGGCGCGGCTCCGAACGCCACAGCGTGGAGTTCTGACCATGGCGGCGGCGTTGGGACCGACGAGCGCCTCCCTGCAGCCGAAAGGCGCGGCCTTCGGGCAGGCCTTCGGCTGGAGCGCCTATCTCGTCGGCCTGATCGCCCTGATCGTCGTGCCCCTGCCGCCGCTCGTGCTCGACGTGCTCGTCGCGCTGAACCTGCTGGCGGCGTTCCTTCTGCTCATGTCCACCTTCTTCGCCAGCAGTTTCGTGAGCCTGTCGACCTTTCCGACGGTGCTGCTGCTGACCACGGTCGCGCGGCTTGCCGCGAGCGTCGCCACCTGCCGCGCGGTTCTGTCGGGTTCCGATCCGGGCGCCATCGTGCGCAGTTTCGGCGACTTCGTGGCGGGCGGCAGCCTCGCGGTCGGCGTGACGATCTTCCTCGTGATTTCGGTCGTGCAGTTTCTCGTCATCACCAAGGGCGCCGAGCGCATCGCGGAAGTGTCGGCGCGCTTTCTTCTCGACGCCCTGCCCGGCCGTCAGGTGAGCATCGAGGCGGACGCGCGCGCCGGCCGCATCGACGCGGCGGAAGCGGCGACGCGACGCGACGCTCTGCGGGAGGAAAGCCAGCTCATGGGCGCGCTGGAAGGCGCCATGCGTTTCGTCAAGGGCGACTCTCTCGCGACGCTCGTCATCGTGGCGCTCAATCTGGTGGGCGGCCTGCTGATCGCCATGCTGGAGCGCAACGAGACGCTTGCGGGCGCCGGGCGCCATTACCTCACGGTGAGCATCGGCGACGGGCTGGTGGCGCAGCTTCCCTCCATGCTGTCGGCTTTCGCCGCCGGCACGCTCGCCACCCGCGCGGGCGCCCGCTCCGCCGACGTGGGCGCCAAGATCTTCACCGAGATGAACGCCAGCGACGGCGCCCTGCTGATCTCGGCGGCCGTGATCGCCTGCATGGGCTTCCTGCCGGGCTTCCCCCTGCCCGTCATGCTGGCGATCGGCGCCGTCGCCGCCGCCCCGGTTCTCGTGCGGCGCTGGCGACGCGCCGCCGCGGCCATCTCGCCCGAAGACCAGCCCACGCGCGAGGAGGCGGCGAAGCCTGCGCCCTTCCTCGGCGAGGCCCATTATTCCGATCCCTTCGTCTGCGCGCTCCATCCGCGCACCTTCGCGGCCATGAAGCGCGCCGATTATGAAAACGTCATGCGCCAGCGGCGCAAGGACACCGTGCGGCACGTGGGCGCGCCTCTGCCTATTCTGGCGTTCACCACGGATCCGTCGCGTGAAGAGGGCGTGCTGTCCGTTCGCTTCGAGGGCGTGGAGCGCACGCGCCTCACCTTCGCTTCCGAGGCGGATCTGAACGCCGTCGTCGAGGCGCTCGAAGAGATGATCGTCGATTATTATTCGGCGAACCTGACGATCGACGATGCGCGGGAATGGCTGGATGACGCCGAAAAGCGCTATCCGTCGCTTGGAGCCATCGTTCGTCAGATGGACCCGCCGCTGTTCTCCGACTGCATTCGCCGCCTCATGCAGGAGGGCGTCTCGCTCGCCCATCCGCGCCCCATTCTGGAGGCCTTCTCCGCCCTGCAACGCAATGACGTCACAGCGATCGACGAATACGTTCAGGCCGCGCGCTCCGCCCTGCGGGAGCAGATTTCCAGTCGCCTTCGCGAGAAGCCCGACATGGTTTTGGCGCGCGTGCCCGCGAGCCTTCTCGAAAAGGCCGCCACGCTGGCGAGCACAGATATGTCGATCGACAGAACGGCCTTCAACGACCGCGAAGCCCTTTTCGTGGAGCTTGCCGAGGGGTTGCGCACGGTGATCGCCCAGACCCGCGCGCGCGGCCTCGTGGCGCCTGGCGCGCTCCGTCACAGGTTCGGCGACATCGCCCTCGAGCATCGCCTCGGCGCAAAGATTTTTTCTGAAGAGGAAACCAGCGGCCTGACGGTCGTATAGCCGGAAAGCAAACCTCAGGAGGGGAACATGAGCATTGAACCGATCGATAACAATATTGAGCCGCACAAGGACAAGAGCGACGACAAGAAGACCAAGGACGACGGCAAGCTCGACGAAGCCGCCGAACTCGAGATCAGAAACTTCATGATCAAGACATTCATGATCCGCGATCCAATGAAGGTGCGCGAACGACTGAAAGAAAACAAATCGTAACGCTGAGGGAGCGTCCAAATGTCAGTCCTGCCGCCTCTGGAGGCGATATCAACGAGAGGGCCCAAGGAGTTCAGCATCGCGTCCGTCGTGACGGCGGTTCTGGCTCCGGCCTCGACGACGGACATCGCAGCGACGCCGGCGCCGACGAAACCGACGCTGGATTTCGAACCCCGTCTGCGACTGACGGGATTCGAGACCGATCTTGAACCGCAAGCCGGGACAAGCGCCGCTGGACACGAAGAGAAAGTGACTGAACTGATCACGACGCTGAATCAGGTTCATATCGCGACGGCCGTGTTCGGCGCCGTCATCAGCATGGTCCAGCAGATCCCGGATTCTTTTAAGCGTTTGATGCAAGGTTGAGATTGTCCCATGCGTACCCGTTCCTTTCTCGTCGTGGCCCTGCTCGCGACGACCCTCATGGGTTGCAAGAGCGAATTGTACAAAGGCCTTTCGCAGCGCGAGGCCAATGAGATGATCGCGGTCCTCCTCGACGGCGGCATCGAGGCGGAGCGACAAATGGACGGCGGCTCCTACCGGATCATGATCGATCCGTCCCTGTTCTCCCGCGCCGTGAAAACGCTCTCCGCCGCCGGCTATCCGCGGGCGTCTTTCCGCAGCATCGAAGAGGTCTTTCCCGGCGATCGCATGATCCTGACGCCGTTCGAGCAGAAGACGCGGCTGCGTTTCGCGCTTGGACAGGAGCTGGCCAAAACCGTCTCCTCGCTGCCAGGCATCGTGAGCGCGCAGGTGCATGTGGTTCTGCCGGACTCCGACATCCGCGGCCAGCTCGTGGCGAAGACGACCGCGTCGGTCCTCATCCGTGTCGCGGCGGGCACGGACACCGCGCCGCTGGTGGCGCAGGTGAAAATGCTCGTGTCGAACGCGGTTCAGGGCCTCAGCTACCAGGACGTCGTGGTGATCGCGCTCGACAATGCGACGCGCAGCGAAGGCCAGCCGCTCGCCGTCCAGTCCAAACTCTGAGGGATCGTCGATGGACCTGCGGCAGGCATGTTTCCAGGACGCGGCGGCCGCAGCGCGCACGCGCGCCCTGTTCGCCTCCGCGCTTGCGCGCACGCTGGCGGCGCGCAGTGAAACGCCGAGCGGTCCGGCATGCGAGAACGACGCGCCGGCGCTGTTTCGGCTCCGGCGCCTCGCCTTCAATCTTTGCGACCCGACAGACTTGCCCGACGAGGCGGCGCTCCTGCTGCTCGACGCGGGAATGCGCGAGGAGGTGGCCCTCGCCGCCGGGCTCGCCTATGCGGGCGCGCCCCTGCCCGCGGTGATGAAGGGCGACGAATATCAGCGCTGGGCTGAGGCGTTCTCACCCTTCGCCGTTCATTTCGCCATGTCCTGCCCCCTGCCGCGCCGGCCGCCGTCCGGCGCTGCGATCGCGCGCGCCTCCGCCCTTGAGATCGGACTGGTGGGCGTTGCGTCCTGGCTTGGCCTGCCCCCTGAAAAGTGGTCCTCCCTGATGTATGGCTTATGAGCCTTGAGGAGGAATGCGCATGGCTAGGAAAAGGCACAAGGCGGAAGAGATCGTCGCCAAACTT
>Ga0315906_10004056_pt1 | contig 19025 bp, 10 predicted proteins | sample LakEriMetagenome_4_FD_203526 | JGI IMG/M metagenome (GOLD analysis project Ga0315906, IMG submission 203526) | Freshwater fungal communities from buoy surface, Lake Erie, Ohio, United States - Buoy 2 MA122 | ecosystem: Environmental > Aquatic > Freshwater > Lake > Lake biofilm | place: USA... | reverse complement strand
CCCAAGTGGAAAGCCAACGTGCGACTGATCGCGACTGGTTCCTTTGTTCCACCCGCCCCGCAACTGGAGTACCGCAGCCTCTCGGGCGGACTGCTCGTTCAAACCAGCGATAACCTGCCGGATGATTCTGGCTCTTGGCAGCTTGTGGCCGGATCAGCCCCGGATGCAGCCCTGCTGCGCGAACTCGAGTTTGGCTGGACGATTGTCCGCCAGGTCAAGTCGAACGCGATTACCGTCTCGGGCAACTCCAGTCTTTACGGCGTAGGTGCGGGGCAGATGAGTCGCGTGGACTCGGTGCGAATCGCTCTGGAGAAAGCCGGCGAGCGAGCCCGCGGGGGAGTGTTGGCCTCGGACGCGTTTTTCCCTTTTCCCGACTCGATTCCCTTGGCCGCAGAGGCTGGAATCAAGGCGATCGTTCAGCCCGGCGGCTCAGTCAAAGATCCGGATGTGATTGCCGCGGCCAAGGAACTGGGACTGACCATGCTTCTGACTGGCGTGCGGCACTTCAAACACTGACGCCAATCGCCAACTCAGGAGCGCGCCACGAGGATGAAACGGGCAGCCGCAATCATTGGCTCAACGCCACCCTTCATTCGTTGGGCGATCAGGGCGGACTGCCCCTTGATGCGTCCGAGCGGACCTGCCGCGCAAAATCGGAATCCGGCGCAAACTGCCTGGCGGCAACTGCGGGGAGTGAAGGAGGTCTCGCGGGCGATCGCTCAAGGCCGCAGCTATGGCGGCTACTGTTTCGCTCCCCTGTCCAAAGCTGAGCAAGTGGTCGCGGTGCCGATCGAAGAAGTCACCGCTCCGCTGGGAGGCGGCCAGCGCGTGAGCGAAGCTTGTCGAGCCTGCCCCGCCAACCCAACTCCCAACCTCAATCGCTGGGCAGCCTGCACTGGCCTGCTTCCGCTCGTCGTCCCGGAAGAAAGCCTTCCATTAACCAGGGCGGCCTGGGTGAAACGCCGGCAGGAAATCGAACGGCGGGCAGCTGCGACCGAAGGCGGCGAAGCTCACGATTGTTCCTGGACTCGGGTTTGGAGCGGACCTGCGCTCTCACCAGCCCAAGTCGTCTCAGCCCGAAGACTGTTGCTCGCCGCGTCGGATCTAAAGGTTGAGCATGCCTGGGAGTACGAAGAACTGATCGCTGCACTGGACCATGCCGAGCAACGGGGGATGAGCCTCTGGATGGAACCTGTCCCGGCGGGTTGGTCCGATGGACAGTCCTGGAGCCTGCCAGACCATTGCCGCTTTTGCGGAGCGGAGTGGCCCGGCTGCTCACTGGGTGGTCCCTGTTCCAGCTGCGGCAACACGGGAGGTCATCAGGCAACGCGAAAGCTCAAAGTGCTCGGCCTTCGTCCCTATCTCCAACTCTCCCAAGTACTCGGAGAGACCGCAGCACGGCAGCTGCAACGGGAATACGAGCTGCAGCGGGAGGGGCCGGCGATGGGCGGGCAGCCCCCGACGGAAACCGGGCTCGGCTGCTGATTCATTTTCCCCTGTCCGGCTTCGTCCAATCGGTCATCGGCGAGTTTGATTCGGCTGGCGCTGGTCCAGCGTCCGCCTCCCGCTGGCAGCAGTTCGCGCTGGCAGCAGTTCGCGCTGGCAGCAGTTTCGCTAGCAGACTGGGGAAAAGCGTTGGCAGGTGGTGCCGAAGTCGAGTTTGTCCGTTACTGGCGGAAAGCCTCTTCTACCCAGTTTGCCGGGGGCCTCACCCGGGAGGATGTTAAACCGTACGAATTGTGCGAATCGTAGTGAAAATCCTAATGAGTCCGATCTTTCCATGTCGATTCCCTTTACCACGTATCCGGCTTATGCGGGCGCAATGCGCCAGCATTTGGCTGAATGGCTGAGCAAGAGAACTGGCAACACCGTCGGAACAGTTCGCCACGGGAGAATTCGATGAAGAAGAGATTGGGATTGGCCTTAGCAGGATTGGCCGCGCTTGCCTGGGGAGATGCGGCCAATGCGCAGCAGATGATGCCGGCGGGTGGAATGCCGATGGGACCAGCTGTGGCTCAGCCAATGATGGCCGACTTCCAGGTGGGGATGCCCGGCAGGATGTGGGTAGCGACCAACCTGGCCGACCAAGGTCTGGGTTATCAAGGCTCGTACCTGACCTTGGGTGCAAAGACCCATCTCTTCCAGGACGCCTTCGATGGCCGCTGGGTTGGTGAGATGCGGGGGCATTATGCCTGGGAAAGCAGTGGCTTTTTCACCAACATCGGGCTGGAGCGGGTTTACTCGATCAAGGCCGCGGGCGCGGATGTCAGCCTCGGCGGCTGGTTCGACTACGACGACGACCAAGACCGGGACTTCTCGCACAGTTTCACGCAGTTGGGTTTGACTGGCAGTATCAAGACGCGTCGCTGGGACCTGATTGGCAACGGTTACTTCCCGCTGGGAACGACCGACTATTCGCAGGGTGACCCGACCGGAGCCAACTGCTTCTTCAACAATGCGATTGTGCTGCAACCGGGAATCGACAGTGCCTTGCGTGGTTTTGACGTGACCATGCGGATTCGTCCGCGGGCACTGGGGATGGTCAACGGCTCGTTCGACTTGGGTGGCTACGGTTACCAGTCAGACTTCGTCGACTTCTTCGGTGGCGGTCGCGTCCGGTTCGGCATGCAGTTGTTGCAAGGGCTGATCATCAGTGCGGAAGTCAACCAGGACGACCGCTTCGACACGACAGGTGTGCTGCAGCTGGCCTACCTGTTTGGTGTCAATGCCCGCGGCAACGAGTTTTCAATGGCAGGCCGGGATCTGGAACCGACCTTGCGGAACGACCACATCGTCCGCTTCCGCCAGGATGTGGTTTTGGCCATCGACCCCGACACTGGTGCTCCCTACAACGTGTACCACGTCGACAACACGGCCGACCCGGGTTTTGCTGACGGTCGAGCCCAGACTCCCTTCACGACTCTGGCTGCCGCCGAAGCTGCGGCCGGAACCGACGCCATCATCTTCGTGCATCGCGGCAATGGCACCGACTTCGGCATGTCGAACGGGATCGTGCTGAAGGATCGCCAGATGCTCCTCGGCGATGGCTCTGCCCACCTGATTCCGATTCAAGGCGGTCAGTTCTTCGAACTTTGCAACGACCTTGGCACCGACCGACCGCGGATCAGCGGCAACGCCGGTGGGCCAGCGATTACCCTGGCCAACGACAACGTGGTTCGAAGCATCATCATCGACGGCAGTGCCGCGGATACTGGCAACGGCATCTTCGGAACGGGCGTGAACAACGGTGTGATCGAAGACGTCGCCATCAACGATACCATTCTCAATGGCATCGCCCTGAACAACTTCACTGGCGACTGGCAGTTCAACCGGAACACCATCACGACCAGCGGGTTTGACGGCATCCGGTTGACCAACAACACCGACCCGACTTCGGTCCTGAGCTTTGAGGACAACGACATCAGCGGCAATCTGCGAGATGGTATCAGCATCTCCGATTACGACGCCGCCGAAATCACGTTCGACTCGAACATCACCGACGCCAATGGACGAGACGGTGTGCGGCTGGTCAACTTCCTGAACACGACCGGGGATGGAGCGGACATCCTGTTCCTCTCGCACACTTCCCGCGACAATCAGGCGAATGGTCTGCATGTCAACGGTGGCGATGGCAATCTGGAGTTCCTCAACTCCCTGATTACCGGCAACATCTCCAATGGCATCCGCATCCAGAACTGGACCAACACCGACCCGACGCATCGAACGCTGATCAGCTCGTTCGACGGCGGGACCAGCACCATCACCGGCAATGGCATCGGCTCCGGGGCAGGTATCTTCAATCTGCTCGAAGCCGGTACGCAGCGGCTGTTGATTCAGGACAACACCATCAATGGCAACGGAACCGGTATCGTGGCAACGGCCGACAATGTCGGGACATTGCTTGAGACCGAGATCATCGACAACCTGGTCAATGCCAATAACGCGGATGGTATCCGGCTCGACTCCTTCGGCGGGGCCACTCACAATGTGCTGATTGAGGACACCAGCGTCAACGGCAATGGTGTGGTGGGCGGAAGTGGTATCCGGCTCGTCGCCGGCGACCCTTCGGCCAGCACGTCCCTGCTGGATGTGACCATTTCCTCCTCATCGGTGAACAACACGGCAACCGGCAGCGGTATCGTTGGAGATGTCATCAGCGACGCCCAACTGCGATTGCTGGTCGAGAACTCGACCGTTTCGGGTAACGCCGGCGACGGCATCTCGCTGGACATCGACACGACCGCGAACCTGGCTGTCAATTCGCTCACCGTTGACAGCTCGACGCTCAACAACAATGGCGGCAGTGCTGTCCTGGTCTCCACGGGGTCGGACACCTTCGCCGACATCGTGGTCAGAAACTCGCTGCTCAACGGTGGCAGTGGCAATGGTATCGGGATTCTGGCTGACGGAGACAACACCGTCGTCGGCGTCGATAACCGAACCCGCCTGCTGGCCGAGGGCAACTCGATCACCAACTTTACCGGCAGCGGTATCGGTGCCATTGCCTCGGGTGACGCCTCGCTGTTCGTGACCATCAACGGCAACGAGATCACCGACAATGGTGACACAGGTGGCCTGCCCTTCTTCCATGGCATCTCCTTGATAGCCACGGATGACGCCCGGCTCAACGGCACCATCACCAACAACCTGGTCACCGATAACTTCGAACGCGGCTTGCGAGTTGACACCTCGGGGAATGCCGCCACGAATCTGCTGCTGGCCAACAACAACTTCTCGGGTAACGACTTGGGTGAAGACCCGACTAACGACCCGATTGTCGACAACGGGATTCAAGACCTGTTGATCAGCAACGGGGCGACCTCCACAACCTGCATTGCGATGACGAACAACTTCTTCACGCTGGATGCGGGATTCACCAATCTCGGTGCCGGGCCCGACTTCCGCCTGGAACTGGATGGGGCGACAAACAGCTTTGGTGGTGGGACGACCTTCATCGGGCCAATCAACTTCCCGGCCTTCGGAGCCTTCTGCCAACCGGCCATCAATGCCGAGGCAGCCGCCTTCCTGGCCAACGGCTTCCCGCCGCAGTAATCGGCTGAACATCAGCTGAGGCCGCTTTGAGGCCAGAGGCTCAAGCAGAATCCAGCGGCTCGTCGGCCTTCCGACGAGCCGCTTTTTTTGTTCCAGCCCGGGCGTCCCGCGGGGAATTTTCGGATTGCCGCAGAGCAGGCCCTCTGCTACTCTCCCCACCCCACACGCCAGTATTCCACCATCGGCCACGGAGAACGAGCCATGACCTCCATCAACGCCGCCAGCGGACTCGACTTCACCGGATTGCAGCTCACGAGGCTCGCCGCCAAAAAGCTCGCCACCATAAAGCTCACAGCCAAAAAGGCGAGGGGCACAACTGCAGACGCCGCTATTTCCCCGGCCCCACATTCGTTCTGGCGCTCGGCCCGGGCAGCGGTCGTCGCCCTGCTGGTCAGTTTGGCGGCATCTACCGCCATGGCTCAGACTCAGGCTCAGGCGCAGGAGGCAAAGAGCGACGACCCCGTCGAACTCAGATTCGAGGACTACGAGGCCAAAATCCAAGCCCTGTTGAAAACGAGACTCCCTGAAGAAAAGGCGTTTGTCTCGGCCGTGATGGCCAAAGTCCGCGCCGGCGAGATCCCCGAGAAAATGGTCGAGACCAGTTTCAAGTGGGTCCTCAACAAGCACCCTGAAACCAACAATCCATTCCTCTATTTTGAGCGCGTGCTGAGGATTCAGGGAAACAAGGCGGAAATCGAAATCCCGCCTTTTGACTATGACGTGTACCGGCAGAGACTTGGCCGCCGTTCATCGAACCGCAACTCCTGACCCCGCACCCCGAGGTCAAACTGTGGGCGGCCTTCAACCAGACGGAAGACTTCCTGACCGTTTACCCAGGTGCGGATCGGCCAGCCCTGCAACGTCTCGCCGGCCCAGGGGCTCCAGCGACTCTTCGTCTCCTGAAGCTCGTTGACGATCGTCTGCTTCAATTGCATGTCCACCAGCACGAGGTCGGCATCCGCTCCGACTTCAATCCGCCCTTTGCCCGACAGGTACCAGATGCGGGCAGGTTCGGCTGACATCCATTTGACCACCTGAGGCAGCGTGCAGCGGCCGCGGTTTACCTGGTCCAGCATCAGGGCGAGCGAGTTCTCCACCGCCGGCAAACCGGAAGGACACGCCGGATAAGGCTGGGCCTTCTCCTCCAAGGTGTGCGGCGCATGGTCGGTCGCAACCACCGTAATCGTCCCATCGAGCAAGGCAGCCCAGAGGGCCTCGTTATCGCGGCGATACTTGATCGAAGGATTCATTTTGATCAGCGAGCCAAGCCGTGCGTAGTCTTCGACACTGAAGAAGAGGTGATGCAGGCAGACCTCGGCCGTGACCCAGGGCGGTGCCGCCTTAATCTCCGGCAGTTCATCCGCCGTCGAGACATGCAGGATGTGAAACTGGTGCCCGTGGCGCCGGGCCAAATCGATCGCGCGCTTGGTCGCGATCAGCGCCGCCGCGTAGTCGCGGACCTCGGTGTGCGCGGCGACGTCCGTCCGCCCCGAAAGGCGGGCCTGATTTGCCCGAACCGTGGCCTCATCCTCACAGTGGGCACAAATGGGGAGTGTGGTCTCGGCAAAAATCCGCTCCAGAGCAGCCTGATCGTCGACCAGTAAATCGCCCGTGCTCGAGCCGATAAAGATCTTGATTCCAGGGGTACGCGTCGCCTGCTTGAGTTCGGCGATGTTGTCGCAGGTGGCCCCCATATAGAACCCGTAATTCACCAGGCAACTCTGCGCGGCGATTTCCAGCTTTTGCGCCAATCGCTCGCACGTCGTCGTCGTCGGCACCGTATTGGGCATTTCCAGAAATGAAGTCACACCCCCTTTGGCCGCAGCCCGGGTGGCGTGGGCCAAGTCTTCCTTATGGGTCAGTCCAGGCTCGCGAAAATGGACCTGGTCGTCGATCACGCCGGGCAAAAGATGCAACCCTGCGGCGTTGATCACTTCATCGGCGACCGTCTGCAGGGCCACATCGAGCGCCGCAATCTTCCCGTCCCGCAGCAACACACTCGACTTATTCTCGCCCTCGGGAGTGACCACCACTGCGTTTTTGATCAACGTCGTCCGACTCATCTCTGCTCCTGAGACAGTAGATTTACTCAATCTTTGCAACCGATTCCGCGCGCCAGCACCATGTCAGTTCCCCGCAGCAGCCCACTCGCTGAGGCTTGCTCTCGAACGGTGCGAATGCCCCGGGCAAACGGCAAACTTCTGCCACTGCTTTCTGGACCAGCCTAGAATTTCGCTCGCCCGACCCCGATCGGCAATGGCTCTCCACACAATTTCAGACTCAATTCGAGGTAACTACAGCCTCCCCAACAAGCGAAGTTGCCTTAAAATCAAAGCTTACTTCTCAAGCTGTCTGTTTTTCTAACCCCCGCGTGTCTGATGAGCTCGACTCCCGCTGATTTTGAACGACTCGGCAAGTTTTTTCTCGGTCGGGAAAAGCCGAAAAACCCAAGCGGTGATGAAACTCCCAACCTGCTCTACGATTCCAAAGACCTGACCACTCACGCGGTCGTCGTCGGGATGACCGGGAGTGGCAAGACCGGTCTTTGTATCAATCTGCTGGAGGAAGCGGCAATCGACAAGGTCCCGGCGATTGTCATCGATCCCAAGGGGGATATTTCCAATTTGCTGCTGACCTTTCCGGACCTCGAAGCCAAGGACTTTCGACCTTGGGTCGACCCGGGCCAAGCCCAACGCGAGGGCCTGGACCTCGATGACTTCGCCGCCGCTGAAGCGACCAAATGGAAGCAAGGACTCGCCAAGTGGGGACAAGACGGCGACCGCATCCGCCGCCTCCGCGAAAACGTCGAACTGCGAATCTACACCCCGGGGAGCAGCGCTGGCCGTCCGCTGACGATCCTCAAATCATTTGAAGCCCCCAGCGAGGAACTCCGCGGCGACTCGGACCTGTTCCGCGAACGGATCTCCTCGACTGCTTCGGGACTGCTCGCCCTGCTGGGGCTCGATGTCGATCCGATCAAATCGCGCGAGCATATTCTGGTTTCCCGCGTGCTCGAGGAAAGCTGGGCCGCGGGCAAGGGGCTCGATCTGGGCAGGTTGATCAACGAGATCAAAAAGCCCTCGTTCAAAAAAGTCGGCGTCCTTGACCTCGATGAATTCTATCCCGCCAAGGACCGTGCTGACCTGGCAATGACCCTCAACAACCTGCTCGCGTCACCCTCTTTCGGCAGTTGGTTGGCCGGGGAGGCGCTCGATGTCGCGAGGTTGCTGCAGAACTCCGATGGCAAACCCTGCATCTCAATCCTCTCGATTGCCCATCTCTCGGAGAGCGAGCGGATGTTCTTCGTGACGATTCTGCTGAACGAGGTTCTCGCCTGGGTCCGGGCTCAACCGGGCACCTCCAGTCTGCGGGCGATTCTGTACATGGACGAAGTCTTCGGCTATTTCCCGCCGACGAAAAATCCCCCCTCCAAGCTGCCGATGCTGACGCTGCTCAAGCAGGCCCGGGCTTTTGGACTGGGCGTCGTGCTCGCGACCCAAAACCCGGTCGATCTCGACTACAAGGGGCTCTCCAATACGGGTACCTGGTTCCTTGGTCGGCTGCAGACGGAGCGCGATAAAGCACGGGTGATCGAAGGACTTGAGGGCGCTGCGGCCCAGAATGGCCAATCCTTTAACCGCAAGGAGATGGAACAGATTCTCGCCGGTCTTTCCAATCGCAACTTCCTGCTCAACAACGTCCACAAGGACCACCCGATCGTCTTCGAGACCCGTTGGGCGATGTCCTACCTCCGCGGCCCCCTGACCCGCAACCAAATCCAGGACTTGGTCAAACAGTCCGGTTTTGTACCGGAATCCGGCAGCGATCAAACTCGTGCCGCGGGCGGCAACTCGGCTGCAGATATGGCTGGAACCCGCGAGTCGATTCCAATCGAGGTCAAGCAACAGTTCGTCGCCCCCCTGCGAAAACCAGGTCCCAACGACCGCCTCGTCTACCGACCCGCGCTGCTCGCCCAAGGTCGCCTGCACTACGTGAAAGCAAGTAATCCCGGGGTCGACCTGTGGCAGGAGGTCCAGCTCCTCAAGCCGGTCTCGGAGGACGACTCCGAGCAATCCGTCTGGGAAGATGCAGAAACGATTGCCGACCCGCTGAATCTCGACAGCGAGGCAGCTCCCAACTCAGTCTTCGACTCAGTCCCTGAGTTGCTGCAGTCCGCCAAGCACTTCAAGGCTTGGGAAAAGGAACTGAAAGACCTGTTCTACCGCAAGCTCCCGTTGAACCTGTTTGGATCCAAGGAGTTCGATACCTACTCCAATCCGGGTGAGCCGCGAGAGTCGTTCCTCAAACGGCTGGAGTCGCTGCGCCCCGAACGCACCGAGCGCATTCGAAAAAAATACGCGGCGAAGTTCCAGCAGTTCAAGGACCAAATCGACCGCGCCCAACAGAAAGTCGACCGCGAAAAAGGCCAACTCCGGGGCAAATGGTACGACACGATCCTGAATTTTCTCAGCGTGATCATGGCCCTGTTCTCGGGTCGGAGCATCGGCCGCACAACCAGCTCCGCGCGATCGATCGGGCGAGCCACCCAGAAAAAGGCCGATGTCGAGCGAGCCCAGCAGACTCTCGAGGACCTGCAGAACAAGTACAAGGACTTTGAAACTGAATTCAATAATGAGTGCAACGTCTCCCTCGACTCGTTGACTCTCGATGAAATTTCGATCCCCTCGCGAAAAACCGATATCGCCGTGCAGAACGTCGCCGTGGTCTGGCTGCCTGCCATCGTCAGCAAGGCGGGGATCGCCGAACGAGCTTGGTAGTCCGGAAGGATAGCGCGGAACAAGCAAGCGATCAAAAAAGCCAGGAGCCGATGCGCTCCTGGCCATAGTCCGACATTCACATTACCGAACGCCTTGCGGGGAACATTGCTCCACGGCCTCTGGCCCCGGAATGCCTTGGCCCGATCGCCTTCGGCAGCCGGTTTTACTCAATGTCATCGTCCTCGTCTTCATCATCGTCTTCGTCCTCGTCATCCTCATCCTCGTCTTCGTCATCCTCGTCCTCGTCCTCGTCTTCGTCTTCGTCTTCGCGGTCCTCTTCCACATCTTCCTCGACCAACTGCTTTAACTGCTTGACTTCGCGACGAAGCGCTTGCAAGTCGCCTTTTATCGTTTCGAGCATCCCCTTGAGTTCGCCAAGAGCAAAGCCGATGCGCTGGGGATTAATCCCGCCCGAAGGAGTCGGCTGACCGGGAGCATTCCGCTCCTCTGGACGCGGCCCCGTCCCACGGGAAGATTCTCCCCGCAGCCGCTGGACTTCCCGCTCCAGTTCAGTTCGGGCCCGCTGCAGCTCGCGTTCTGCGTTTTCCCGCCCCTGACGAGCTCGCATTTCCATCTCCTCGCGGCGCAAGGCCTCGCGTTGCCGCTGCATTTCCTGCCGCTGCATTTCCTGCCGCTGCATTTCCTGCCGCCGGAACTCTTCCTCGCGGGCGCGGGCACTATCTTCATTAGCTTGACGGCGCTGTTGCGCAGCGTCCCCGCCTTGCTGGCGGACTTCGGCTTCCCAGCGATTCGCCCGATTTCGGACCTCATTGGCCAAGTCTTCCATCCCCGCCTCCCTAAGCAAACGCTCTGATTGGCGCATCTGTTCCATCCGCTGAACATTGGGGCGAATCACATCGCGCCGCGGCTGGGCCTGTTCAATCGGGCGGTCCTGACTTAGCCGCTCTCCCGCAGGCGGGATGAGCGCCGGCTTTTTTTCCACCGACCGCGGGCTTGCTGCTCGTTGCTGCTTTTCAGCCTGCTGCTTTTCAGCCAGTTCCTGATCCGCAGCTGCCTCCTGCTCAACGGCCTGTTGCTCACGGAGCTTCGCGAAGGCCAACTTCGTTTCACGCAAATTGTTCTCAATTCGCTCGGCTTTGCCTTTCAGCTGTTCGACGCGCTCCTGATTGTTTTCCTTTTCGGCCGCCTTGATTTGCTGGCGAACCTGTTCATCGGCCTTTTTCAGTTCAGCCAGCTGTCGTTCAAAACGCTCAGCGGACTTTGCCTGAGCAAGAAACTGGTCTGCAGCAGCTTTCTTGGCGACAGCCTGCTGTTCGCGGTACTTCTTAAATGCCAGCTTGGTCTCGCGAATGCCGTTTTCAACTCGCTCAAACTTGACTTTGAGCTGACTAAGCCGCTCGTCATCGCCCGCTACTTTTGCCTTTTCGATTTGCTCCTGAATCTGTTCCCGAGACTGGCTCAGTTCCTGGAGGGTTCGTTCCAGTACTGCACCACGGTTGTCAGGACCTTTCTCCTGAGCGTAAGTCATGCCTGCCGAGAGCAGGCAGACTGCGAGCAAGGCAAATCCAAAATGACGGATTCGTGACATTGCTGGTTCCTTCTACAAAATTGAAATTGATGGTTTGTCGTCCTGCGCTCAGGCAGGTGCCGGTCGAGCCGACTGCTGTGAAGCCACTGGGGGCAAACGGCAACCCGGCTGATTGCTACGGGATGGCTGGCTCCATTGTAAATGGTCGCTCTGGAGACCGCCCGCAACCCCAAGTTCCGGAAGAACCGTCCAGTTGCGGGCCGACTTTTGCCGTCGGGAGGATAAACCGGCGAGTTTGCCCTGTGTTTCGCCCAGCTGCCGCTTCTTTTGCCGGGTTCCCCACCCGCCCGAGGCACCCAGTGGCCTCCGGCGAGTCATCCCGGAACAGGCCGCAGGACAAATTCCTAGTACGCTTTCAGCAGCGGGAGAATCTCGGTTTGCAACCCGCCCGTCACATGCACCCGGCACTCTTTGTCCACATAAACATTGATCTCGCTGCGGACCCCGAACTCGGGAAAATAGATTCCGGGCTCAATGGAAAAACAGGTCCGGGGCAAAACCAGCCGCTCTTCTTTGGTTTCGAGATTATCCATATGAGCCCCATTTCCATGGGTCTCCTGTCCGATATTGTGGCCCGTGCGGTGAACAAAATAGTCGCCGTAACCTGCATCGACGATTACCTGCCGCGTCGCGGCGTCAACTTCCCAGCCCTGTAGCGGCTCGCCCGCAGCGAACCGGTCCTGGACCAGCTTGATCCCCGCGTCTCGCGCTGCTGCCACGATCCGGAAAATCTTCTCGTACTTTTCAGGAACTTCTTCACCAGCAAATCCCATTTTAGTCAGGTCGCTGTAAACGGCTCCCGGCCGATCCATTTTGGCCCACATGTCCAGCAGCACGAGGTCGCCACGCCGAATCTCACTGTCGCTACCGCGCTGCGGAGCATAATGCGGGTCACCCCCATTCGGCCCCACGCCGACAATCGGAGCGTGGTAGGTAGTCATCTTGTGCTCAGCATAGAACGCCATCACGCGGTCCTGCACGTCGCACTCTGTCAACCGCTTTCCGGCGCGAACGTGATCGGCCATCATCTGCCAAGCCACTTCATAGGCGGCCTGATTCAAGCGATCGGCCTCCAGATGCATCTGCCACTGCTCTTCAGTCCAACGCGATTCGAAATACTGCACGAGATTGCCGGAAGACGCCACTTCCACTCCGCAACTCCGCACCAACTCAATCGTCCCTCCATCGACCCGGGAGATGTAGGGATTGTTGTTGCGGGGAGAGTACTCCATCGCAATTTTCCGGGCCCCACCCACCAGACTCTGCACCCCCGCCTCCAGTTGCTGCCAGGTGAGATAAGCCGTTTTATCTCCCGGCAAGTGATCAAGGGCTGCCATCTCAATCCGGTGAACCAGTTTCCGCGGCGCGCCGCTGCGTGGAATGTAGTAGAAAAACCGGCGCGACCCCGCATCCTCGGGCCGAATCCCCAGAACTCGCAACGCAAGGATGTTCAAGCCGCGAAAGTCGTAGAGCAACCAGCCGTCGAAACCAAATTCGCCAAGGGCCGCTTGCACCGCTGCCAGGTCAAACATGGAAATCCTCCGCATTTTCGTGGGTGATGAGGCTCAAATTCCCATCTTCCTCTTGTGAGCTACAATTGACCAGTGCCCGGGGAACCATTTCGCCAAGGGAATTTTTTCAGCGCCGACTGCGTCTGAAGACCGGGCCTGAAGACTTTCGACTTGCTCCCCCTGGCCATTAAAACCATCCTCCTCTCTCGAGGTGCTCTCCATGCTGCTTGCTGTCTGTTCCCCCCGTCTCTTGTCGCTCCCTTTGCTGATTGGCTTCCTCGCGATGGCTGCTCCGGCCCATTCGCTCCTGGCTCATCCCCGGCAAGATATCGAAGTTGGCCCGGCTGAGAAGCAGGCCCGAGAGGCGGTCAGGGGTCTAGCGGTTCAGGAGGAGGAAAAGAAAGCGGAGAAGGCCCAGGAGGGAGAGGACGACAACTCGCCAATGCTGGAAACGGACGCATCCGGCGTTAACCAGCCAGGTCCGCGCGAAGTCCGACTGGAACTCTGGGACGGCTCGGTACTGACCGGCGATCTGGGAATCGACTCGATTCACATCGATACCAAATTCGGCACCCTCGAAGTCCCTGTCTCGAACATCCAGTTTCTCCGCCCCGGTCTCGAAAGCATTCCGGAAATGAAAGCCAAGATCGCCGGCCTGGTCGAGCAACTGGGCGACAAGGAATTTCAGAATCGGGAAAGGGCTCACCGCGACTTGCTCGCCATGGGCCTGGCCATTCGCAGTCAACTGCGGAGTTTTGCTGACGGTGGGAGCGCCGAGCGCAAAAAACATCTCCAAACATTGACCGAAGAAATCGAAGAACTCGCTGAGGACGAAGACCCGACTCAGGCTGCAAACGCAGCCTTGGAATTGGAAGACTCGATCACCACCGGAGATTTCACCATTGTCGGGCGAATTCGCGAAACCGAATTCGCGCTCAAGACCCGCTACGGCGACTTGCAGGTCAAGCTGCAGGATATTCGCTCGGGCGATCGCGCTACGGGCAAGAGCACCTCGGCCGTGCGAAAGTCGATTGACATCGAGGCGACCGCTTTCTTTCAGCGAGAGCCAGCCAAAACCCGGATCCGCGTGAAAGCCGGAGACCGGATTTCGATTCGGGCCACCGGCACAGTCAATTGGGCCTCGTGGGGAAACATGGCTTCCTCCCCTGAAGGAATTGGCAACCAGGGCCAATGGAATGGCATGAACTGCGGCGCGCTCGCTGCTCGAATCGGCAAGGGCGACGACGTGATCAAGATTGGCGAAAAAGCAGATTTCGTCGCCAAAAGCTCCGGCGAACTGGTCCTCGGCATCGCCATGCAGGATAACTTTGCCTCGCAGGAGGGTTACCAGTGGACCGGCAAGTACACCGCCCGCATTGTGGTGGAGCCCGGCCCCGGAAAATAACGCTTCACCAGCCGCAAGTCTTAACCCGACGCCTGACCGGATGAGCCTTTCATCCTGCCAGGCGTTTTCCATTCAGGTGGCTTCCATTCAGGTTGCCTCGGTCCCGGTCGTTCCTGCGCTCAGTCGTTCCAGACCAACAACTCTGTGACCCCGCTGCGAGCTTGGCCAGCATGCTTAAACCAAACGCGGAGCTTGCTCGCGGTCCGAGGCGCAAACCGGGCAATGTTGACCTCACCCCCGACCGGCTTGGCCGGTGACCGATCGAGTCCGTCGACGGGTTGCCAAGCCGTTCCATCCCAGACCTCGAGTTCATAACTTTGCGGAGCCTGAACCCCGCCGCGGTCGTCGTAAATGGCCAACTCGATTCGGCGGAATTCGACTGCCTTGCCAAAGTCAATTTCCAGCCAGTCGCGCTCGCTCCCAGACTCGTAACTGGTCCAGCGATTGGTTGGCGTCGGCAAGAAGTTGATCAGGCCATCATTCGCCAACTCCGGTCGGCCTCCGAAGCGATCAGCATGCGATGCGCTCGCCTTGGGCCATTCGCTCCCCTGAGAACGATAAGCCAGGTTCCCGGCGGGATGAGGTGGTGCCTCGACTGGCAGCTTGGCTCTTCCCAGCAATTCGATCTCAGTCAATCCGCTCTTGCCTCCTTTGGCATGGACCAGTTCCAGTCGCACCTTGCCCGCTCGCAAGGGAGCAAAAGCGAGCTCGCTGGGGAGATGTCCCTGAATCGCCGGTCGGCCCTCTCCGCCCAGTTCCCCCAGGACCTTCCATGTGCCATCCCAGTATTCCACTCGAGCACTCTGCGGTGGCACCACTCCCGCGCCGTCATCGAGGAAGTACAGCCGAACCCGTTCCAGCTCGCGCTCCATCCCGAGGTCGATTTCAACCCAGTCCCGGTCCTGCTCCGACCCCTCACAGGTCCAGCGGTTGGGCGGGTCGCGGTGGTACCAGTAGTTACCGTCGACCAGCTTGCTGGCCGGCGCCCGCGAGTTGGACCAGGAAGTACTGAGCCGCGGATAGTAAGTGCCGTCATTGTTGACGGCGAAATTGACCAAGCGTTCGCCGCTGGCTGGCTGCAATCTCCCCAGAGGAAGTTGGGCTTCCAGGGGACCGAGCGTTGCCGCCGAGGCAATCTCGCGTCCGTCGGCAAACACCCGGAAGCCAGCTCCGCGACCGTATCGTCTACCATCACGATCCCAGCAAATGGTCAGCAAGTGTCCCCGATAAGGGACCTGATCAAGGGCAAAGTAGTCCCACTCCGCAGGTGCCAAGGGCCGCAACTCAAGTCGATCATCATCCCGGGTCCGCAGCCCGACCAGCCCCGTGATTATCAAGTCATTGAATGAACTGTGAAAATAGTGTTCGCTGTGATTGTAGCCGTCGTGACCGGCGAACGAACCTGTATCCGGATGACAAGCCTCGGCCAAGTAAGGTCGCCCCTCTTTGCGATGGGTCCGCGAGTACGTCGAGAGCAGGGAGTAGTAGTCGGCAGGCGTCACCACACTCTGGTCGTAACCCTGAAGCAAATTCGCCAGCGCTTTGAGCGTTTGACTGGTCGCATACGGCCACGACTGTCCGCTCCACCAGCAACAACTCTCCTTGAGCAGGAACATCGGATCATTCCGCTCGACCGTTGTCGGACCGAAGTCTGCAGCGAATCCCTCCTTACTCATCAGCTTACCCCAGGCCTGCTCGAAACCACGGTCTGCATCGGGCAAGCCAAACTGCCAAGGAACGTAGCCAATCAATTCGCGACCGAACTCGCTTCCGGCATGCCTGCCAGTTTGATGCGTCAAGGAAAGCGCCTTGACCTTCACGCCTTCGGCCTCTTCATCGCGCTGGTACAGATGAAAGAAGAAGTGCCGCTTTGGATCCCAGAGCTTGTCCTGCAGATTGCGTTTGAGCGCTGCGGCCTTCGCCCGATACTGCTCTGCTACCACCGCATCGCCGGCAAGCTCGGCCACACGGGCAATCGCCCGCGCGTCGGCCCAGAGGTAGGAATTCAAAGTCGGCCGATAGCCAGGTGCACCGCGGAGAATGTCGGTCGTTTGCCGGCTGTTGATGTTGAACTCCATCCCGTCGTCGTGCCCGGTTTGCCAGAACAGTCCGACCTCGGGCACAAAATGCCGCTGCTCCCAGCCCTGATAATTTCGCTGCAAATCGGGGAGCAAATCGACGACAAAATCCCGGTCCGGATGCACCTGCTGCGTCGCCCAAATCGCGTCGGCGAGCCAAGTACTGTAGTTTCGCGGCTGAGCTCCCCGCGTCCGCAGCCAATAACGACCGTAGTCTCGCGCATAAACCGGGTCGCGGAGCCAACGCACCTCATAGAGCTGATGGCCGGCCGGACAGGAAATCGCTCCATAGGTTCCGGACCAGAATGGCCGGTCAATGAATTCCGTAAAGGAGTAGCCGGAATTGGGGGAACCATAGGTCAAATGCTTGGTGATTAACTCCCAGCGGTAATACCAAGTCGTCTGCAATTCGCGGTCGGGGCATTCAAACAGGGGGATATTGGCTGCAAACCAATCCACGTCGCGGTTGTCCCAAAAGGTCTCCTGGGTGATCAAGGCACGCGCATCGAGCAGTCCCGACCGGGCCGACGTGATCGGTTCGTCGCCACTTCCATTCGGCGACCAGAAAATCCCCAGCCCCACCCAAAACGCCATCGCCAACCAACAACCCCGCAAACGGCTCATGCTCAGTCTCTTCCAGAATCTATCAAAAACGTTGCCCCATTCCCGCACATGCTACCCTGGGAACTGAGGCTCGATTCTAGTCCAACTCACAGGTGAAAAGGGACCACGACCTGACCCGACCGCTTCGAAGCGACACCCAGCCCAAAAAGCTGGCGGAACAAAAAAAGGGGAGCCCAGCCATTCAGCTGCACTCCCCACTGAGTAGAAATGGAATCCGCCGACGATTGAGTGGCTAGAAGTTGATTCCGTATTTCTTGCTCATTTCCTGGCGGATATGCCCCGCTTTGTCCTCAACTTCCTCGAGAATCTCACGGGCCGCGTTTTTGCCGCGCAGCCGTTCAATCGATGCGGCTGTCGCCCGATTCTTGGAGTTGTCCCAATACTCGCCATATCCGCCCCAGCGTCCCCAGCGGTAAGAATAGCTGTAGTTCTGGAAACTCGTCGCCCGTTCCGTCTTGGACAGTTCTGCCGACCTCATCACAACTGACATCTCGCGAAACTGATCGCTCACATATTGGGCGAATCCCACCAACTGGTCGTCTACTCCGACTACCGGCAGGGCATCAATCTTGCGGGCATGCAGATCAAACCAGGTCGCGTAGCTGTTGAGGCTCTTCATTTCAGGCTTGCGCCGATATTCCTTCAGCACACCGTTAATCGCGTCAAAATACTTTTTCGAAACCGTTCCCATGTCCTGCTCGACCACGCCGCTGGTGCCGCCGCGCGAACCACCGTAACCCATGACTTCCTCCAGCGGATGCTGGATCAACAGATTGATCGTGCGCAACCCCTCGGCGCTCAAGGGACCGGCCAGACGGAACTGGTTCCCGGAGTGGGTCAACTGCCACTGCTCAAAATCATCGACCATCAATCCCTGCAGGGAGAGCGCCTCCAGCAGAATCTCTTTAGCCTTGTCCTTGATGGCGGAGGGATTTTTGCTGAAGTCGAGATTGATAAAGCCTGTCACCTGGCCGTCCACCTTGACGCCCAGCGTCACTCCCTGAAGGGCGCTCAGGACACCGATCGCCATGTCACACTCTGCTTCGTTGACGCATTCAAAACCAGTCAACTGCTTGCGCACATCCTCGGTTTTGAGCACGTGCTGCAAATCAAAGGCGACCGTGATATGAGCGTTACTTTCAGCCAGCTTGATCGCCTGATTGAGATAATCGGAGAGGACCGGAGTTGACCTCCCCTGCGATTGCAGCCAGCGGATTGTGTATTGCCGATTGGCCGGAGCCATGGAGGCTGCCAAATTGGGCTGCAATTTCACCAGAAACACATCACTGCGCAGATTCACTGCATCGAAGCCCGAAAGCAGGTCCAGATTGCCCCCAAGGCGATCAGTCACCTCCGTCAGGTTGATCGGCTCCCCCTTTTTTTCATAAACGCTTACCGTCCAGAGAGGCTGCAGAAACTGATAGTCGACCTGAGAGGCGATGACATACCGGTCGACTGAAGTTGGCAAAAACTCCAGCCCGGCGGCGTAGGCCTTCTCGTACTCCTGCAGCCATTTTTCCTGCCGGGCGAGGTCGCTTTTGAAAATATCCTCACTCCGCACGACCACCACGCTGTTGGCCGTTTCCGGAATCCATTTCACCAGCGGCTCGAACTGGGCGGCCGCGACTTGAATCAACAGACAGGCACCCATCAGCCCGCCTGTCAGGTTGCGTAGTGAAAACATAAAAGCTCTCCCCATGGTGTAGAAAAACAGGGCCTGAAATCGCTGGCAGGGAAAACCACTGGCAGACAGTCCCCCAACATCGGCCTCACACTACTTGCTCTACAGCAAATCGAGTGCCAGCTCAGAATGGTGCTTGATTGAAACGGCCTACCGCAACGATGGCCGCGGAACATACCCGTCTGAAGACCGGTAGAAATACTGGCCGCCGAACCAGAGTGACGCTGGATGGGAATGAATCGGCCGCGCGGGGCAACTCGCGATTGAGCCAAACGGCGCGCTGCAAAGGCTCAATGCGACAAGCCAGAGCGCCATTACGCACACCCCCGGGATAAAGGCCGAAGTGG
>Ga0315906_10004054_pt1 | contig 19028 bp, 13 predicted proteins | sample LakEriMetagenome_4_FD_203526 | JGI IMG/M metagenome (GOLD analysis project Ga0315906, IMG submission 203526) | Freshwater fungal communities from buoy surface, Lake Erie, Ohio, United States - Buoy 2 MA122 | ecosystem: Environmental > Aquatic > Freshwater > Lake > Lake biofilm | place: USA... | reverse complement strand
TAAAAGATATGCGTGAAATTAATTTTATCGGCAACGTAGAAGGCCGTGACCTTTTCAATGACAAGGCAGATGTGATCGTCACGGATGGTTTCACCGGTAACGTAATGCTCAAAGAAGCGGAATCTTTTTACGCGATTATAAAAAAACGCGGCATCAGTGATCCGTATTTCGACCGTTTCAACTACGAAGATTACGGCGGAACCCCGATCCTTGGCATCAATTCCACAGTCATCATCGCGCACGGTATTTCTAAAGCCAAAGCCATCAAGAACATGGTGCTTCTTTCGCACGAAGTGGTAAGCGCCGGTTTATCCGACCGAATTGCAGCGGCCTTTTCCAAGGAAGCAGTAAATTGATCGGGCGCGTTTTCTGCTGACTTGCTATCGTATATTTTTTACATTTGCCGCTCCTAGTCTATCACCATGAGCAAAATCACAGCAGCTATCACCGGCATCGGCGGATATGTCCCTGAATATATTTTGACCAACCAGGAGTTGGAAAAAATAGTCGACACCACCGACGAGTGGATCATGACGCGTACCGGCATTAAAGAACGCCACATTTTGAAAGGCGAAGGACTCGGGACTTCCGACCTAGGCGCGCCGGCGGTGCTGAACCTCTGCAAGAAGCGCGGTATCGACCCGATGGAGATTGATATGTTGATTTGTGCCACAACAACACCAGATCATCTTTTCCCGGCTACGGCGAACATCATCTGTGATAAGATTGGTGCAAAAAATGCCTTCGGCTATGATTTGTCTGCCGCTTGCTCCGGCTTCCTCTATGCGTTAGTCACCGGTTCAAAATTCATCGAATCCGGTCAGTATAAAAAAGTGGTGGTGGTTGGTGCCGATAAAATGTCCAGCATTGTCGATTATTCAGACCGCACCACGTGTGTTCTTTTTGGCGACGGTGCCGGCGCAGTGCTCTTGGAACCGAACACCGAAGGATACGGTGTGCTGGACTCTATACTTCGCAGTGATGGCTCGGGCAGAATCTATCTTCACCAGAAAGCAGGCGGATCCGTGAAGCCACCGACACACAAAACCATCGACGATAAAGAGCATTTTGTGTTCCAGGACGGTCAGCCCGTTTTCAAATTTGCCGTTACACGAATGGCCGATGTTTCTGCTGAAATCATGGAGCGAAACCATCTGACCGGAAATGATGTGGCCTGGCTGGTGCCCCATCAGGCGAACAAACGAATCATTGATGCGACCGCCAGGCGAATGGAAGTAGGTCCGGAAAAAGTAATGTTGAATATTCAAAAATACGGCAATACCACCAGCGGAACCATTCCACTGTGTCTTTGGGATTATGAGTCACAATTGAAAAAAGGCGACAACCTGATTCTAGCCGCCTTTGGCGGAGGCTTCACCTGGGGCAGCGTATGGCTGAAATGGGCGTATTAATCGAACCGCCCAATTCTGTCCGATTACCCTTAGAGTACTTATAAATAGCTGTTTTTCAAGGTTTTTCAAATAGGCTACTCCTTGCTTGGTAGTAATTTTTCGCGTAGGTTTGAATTCTAATTCATGCCCAAAAACAGCTTTTTTAGCTTAAAAAGGGCTTAATTAAACCCAAAGACCGTGAAAAGTAAAAAAACAACCGTTAAAGCAGCAAAACCTGCTTCTCCTTCAGCTCCACAGCCCATGAATATCAAAGAAATCGAAAGTCTGATCCAGTTTGTTCAGAAGAGTGGTGTCAGTGAGGTTAGTCTGGAACAAAAGGATTTCCGGATCATTATCAAAACCTCTCACGGCCAACAACTGGTAGCAGCGCCCGTAGTACATGCTGCTCCGCAAGTCATTCAAGCAGCTGCTCCTGCTCCTGCTCCTGCTGCTCCAAAAGCTGAAGCACCAAAAGCTGCTGATGATTCCAAATTGGTGACCATCAAATCACCCATGATCGGTACGTTTTATCGTTCTTCTTCTCCGGACAAGCCTTCATTTGTCAATGTAGGCGATGAGATAAAGGCCGGTAAAGTGCTTTGTATCATAGAAGCGATGAAGTTATTCAACGAAATCGAATCCGAAGTATCCGGTCGCATCGTGAAAGTTCTGGTCGACAACTCTACCCCGGTAGAATACGATCAGCCGCTGTTCCTTGTCGATCCAAGCTGATAATAAACGCGCCAGCGTTGAGTCAGCCAGTTCCAACAACTTTCGATTCCATTCCCATGTTCAAGAAAATCCTGATCGCCAACCGTGGCGAGATTGCACTGCGTATCATCCGCACGTGTAAAGAGATGAATATTCGTACCGTCGCCGTATACTCGACGGCCGATAAAGACAGTTTACATGTCCGCTTTGCCGACGAAGCTGTTTGTATAGGTCCGCCGCCAAGTCGCGACTCCTACCTGAATATCCCGCGTATCATAGCGGCCGCAGAAATCACGAATGCCGATGCTATCCATCCCGGCTACGGTTTTTTGTCCGAGAACAGCAAGTTCTCTGCTATTTGTGCTGAGCACGGAATCAAATTCATTGGTGCTACACCGGATCAGATCGACTCGATGGGCGATAAATCCAACGCAAAGGATACGATGAAGAAGGCGGGCGTCCCTACTATTCCGGGTAGTGACGGACTTTTATCGGATTTGAAAACTGGCCTGAAGATTGCCAAGCAGATCGGTTATCCGGTCATCCTGAAAGCTACTGCCGGCGGTGGCGGACGCGGTATGCGTATCGTTTGGAAGCCGGAAGATTTTGAATCGTTGTGGGAATCCGCCCGTCAGGAAGCCGGCGCTGCCTTCGGTAACGATGGCATGTACCTGGAAAAATACATTGAAGAACCGCGCCACATCGAGATCCAGATTGCCGGTGATCAGTTCGGTACTGCCTGCCACCTCAGCGAACGCGACTGCTCCGTTCAACGTCGTCACCAAAAACTTTGCGAAGAAACTCCTTCTCCGTTCATGACGCCGGAGCTTCGCGAGAAAATGGGAGATGCAGCGATCAAGGCGGCACTCGCTGTGAAATACGAAGGTGTTGGGACCGTAGAATTCCTGGTCGACAAACACCGCAACTTCTATTTCATGGAAATGAATACCCGTATCCAGGTTGAGCATCCGGTAACGGAAGAAGTCATCAACTACGACTTGATCAAAGAACAGATCAAGATTGCAGCCGGCATTCCGATCAGCGGAAAAAATTATTTTCCTTCCATGTGTGCCATCGAGTGCCGTATCAACGCGGAAGATCCGTACAACGGATTCCGTCCGTCACCGGGAAAAATCACGGTTCTTCACGTACCCGGAGGACACGGTGTTCGTGTTGACTCGCACATTTATGCCGGCTATGTGATTCCTCCGAATTACGACTCTATGATTGCCAAATTGATAACCATCGCACAGACACGCGAAGAGGCCATTAATACGATGGAACGTGCGTTGAGCGAATTTGTGGTAGAAGGTGTGAAAACAACCATACCATTTCACCAGCAATTGATGCGTAACGAAGATTTTCGAAAAGGGAATTACACCACGAAGTTTCTGGAAACTTTCGAAATGCAATAAGTTACTTTTTAGCAAACCATACTTGAACAAAAAGAGCGGCGGAGGTCGCTCTTTTCTTTTTAGGAGCCAGGAATTAATTTAGTACTTGAGATAGGCCTCGTAATGAGCCTGCATAAACGATCTTGCGCGAAGCGCTTCCGGATCATTGTCATTAATTGCATAGCCCTTCGATCGCTCAGTAATAGTTCCCCGATCGAACATCCAGATGAACCAACCGTCCGGGTTAGTCCACAATAAATAATTTTCATGCGGAAGATAGGCAAACGAAGCAGTATTGGAATCCAGCAAATCCTTACTCCAGCTAAATTCTTCTGCCGTACTGTTGCACTGGCGCAACAACGTTTTCGCCAGATCGTGATGGCCGCCGTAGGTGGTACAACGTTGTCCACGCACACTATCGGCCAATACCGGCCCAAAGAACAGAAGCGGAATATGTCGCCCTTCCGGGTAGAGGACATTACGATGTTTTGGCAACTCATGTGCATGATCGGCTACGAGTACGAACAAGGTGTTTTTATACCAGGGCTGCCGCGAAACACGATCAAAATACAATCCGAGGGAAGCATCGGTGTAGGCCGCAGCGTTTCTGAATAAAGACGACGCATCGTTACCCGGGAAACGCTTTTTTCCGGGAACATCAAATGGTTCGTGATTACTTAACGTAACAACCACACTGAAAAATGGTTGACGCACTGCAGAAAGGTCTACTGCATTCCGTTGCAGTACATCTTCATCATGAACACCCCATTGACCGCGTGATATACTATCACCGAAAGCCGCTTCATCTACTACGGACTGAAATCCCTGATCAAGTACAAACGATTTCAGATTAGAGAAATTACTTTCGCCGCCGTAATAAAAAGAGGTCTGATACCCTTTACTGGACAAAACACGGCAGAGCGAAGGCAATTGCCGGCTCTTTTCAACCGCACGCATAATGGAATGGTAGGGTGTTGCCGGCCAGCCATTAATCACAGACACGATTCCCTGATCTGTACGGAAGCCGGAGGAATAGATATGTTCAAACAAGAAGCCTTGCTGTATCAATGAGTCAATCACCGGTGTGACGTCGTTCTCTCCGCCAAGCGAACGAATGATGTCGGCGGTAAAACTCTCCAGCAGAATAACGACGATATTAGGCTGTGTGGAACGAAGAATACTTGGACTGCTGACGTGTTCCGACACCTGTAATGCTGCAACATATGCACCAGCCCGCGAATCAGGCAGGGTGTTAAACGGATTACGGGTTTCGGTGAGTGCCATGCGTGTATCATACGTCAAATGCCAAACCGGATTTACCGCTGCGCTGTTCAAGACCGGTTGATTACTAAAATACACCAGGCTCTCGTTCATCGGCAATTGTTGCCAACCTCCGCGCACACACAGCGAGAGTAACATTGAAATCACCAACAACCCTAAGAAGGAATCGGCACGCTTAGCTTGATGAACAGGAAATTTTGCGGGCATCCATTTACGTTGATAGTATAAGGACACAAAGACGGTGATGCCTAATACCGCGATGAGTCCTGATAACTGCAGCCCGGTAACGGACGCAACCGCCTCTTTAGGATCGGCAAGATAGGTCAATGCACGATAGTTGAGCATCGTTCCCCAGAAGTGATAAATGATCACGTTTCCCAGCAATACCAACGACACTACGACAACAATCACACGATGGTAATAAACTTGCATTCGCGAAACCAAGTCACGTGTGGTAAACAACGAAACCACAGCAAGTAAGATAACAGGTATCAGCAAATAACCGATAGCTGATAGATCGATTCGTAACCCATTACTAAAAAGGGGCAGCAAATTTGAAAAGGTATACTGGTCCGGCGACAGATTAATCGCAAGAAAAAATAAACGCCACACCGCAAAAAGCAGCGCGTAGAAGACGATTACTTTAGCAAAAAATACAACTTGATGACGGATCACGATAGCGGCTGAAAAAAGACCTTACACTGTGTATGGCTTTTTTTCAAAGTTACAAATTTACCACAACCTGAACCCGCACGTTGAGTTACTGTTGCTTAATCAATCGTTCAGCAACAGTTCCCTCAGGGGTTTGCATGAAAAGGCTGTATACGCCATCGGGCAGGTTATCGAGATCCAGACGGTGCGCGGTGGCTTCCCCGGAAATTTCTTGTTGTAGTACTAGTTGACCAAGGGCATCCACTAATCGAACCACACGTTGTTCGCCGCGATTCTCCTCAAAAGTAAGCTGAACTTCCTGTTGGGCAGGATTGGGAGACATTGCAATAGCGTTTTTGATTCCGGTGCGACGTATTGCAACCATTTCAGAAGTAGATGACGCACCGTCGAAATCGGTTTGTTTTATCCGGTAATAAGACAATCCGTTCATTGGCTTTTCATCATATGCTGTATAAGCTCTCATTTCGGAGGTGGTGCCAGCACCATCGATAACAAACAGCGGTTCAAATTCTTTACCATCGCTACTGCGCTCAATTGTGAAAAAGTCATTATTAACTTCCGAAGCGGTTGCCCAATTCAATTTGACTTTTGATCCTTCATTAAGCGCATCGAAACGAGCTAATTCAATGGGTAATACCACAATGGAGCCAACAGTCAATCGATATTGACACGCCGTGCCGGCAAAACCATCCAGCGAAATCAAGTAACATTGATTAGCCACTGCCGTCCATTGGTAATAGTACTGCGTGAGCGTACCTGGATTTTGACAAATAACATTAGGTGCGGTGGTTGTTGTCGGGCAAATGCCTCCGGTATTGTAGACAGAAAGTTGTAATCCTTGCGCGGTATTACAGATCTGATTGAAAACACTGATATACGCTTGTTGTCCGGCCGGCCAGTTTGCCGGAGCACACCAGCTGTACCAGGTATTATTCTCCACCGAACCGGAGCAGATTGTTGCATCCGCCGTAGCACCGGCATTGGTGTATGTATAGGTGACATTTGTCGTTAATGAAACTGCGGACGCGCAGGTGTTTCCGGGAGCGGTATAGCCGATAGGAGCTGTTATACAAACATTCGTTGCATTGGCTGCTGTGTTCGTGGAGGCGGGCGAAATCATCACCTTGTACCAGTTTCCGGTGGTAAGTCCGGTAACGGCGACAGAAGAATTCGCAGCAACGGAACCACAGGCGATTTGCGTATTTACAGCGGGAGTTCCAGAATAGACGGCATAATCCCGGCGGTTTGCATTCGCCGCGCCGCCTCCTACGTAAGGACTTCCGTTGTTGATGGTAAAGCTAGTGGTTGTAGCGTAGACGTCCAGCCAGATCACCTTTTGAGTGCTCTCATCATCTGTCGTGCAAATTGGATTCAACCCTCCGGAAGTGCCCGCAGCAGTGATAAATGCTCCGCAATCACCGGTGGGGCATTGCATGTTTCCGCAATATTGAGCACCGCAGGAATTGTTGCAACTTGTAGCCGGATAAATAATGTACGGATTGGTTGCACTGGTGCCTACCTGTGCTACTGCATTCAACGTCAGTAAAACAAAAAGCAAACTGTAAAAAAGTCTCATATCAGTTATTTTTTTTCAGAATCAAAAATTCATCTACAAAATTTCGCGCAGCAATCTCCTGACGAGAAATGATTTTCAGCGTTACATGGGAAGAGAGTTTGTGATAGGTCGTTTCATCGTCCTGGCGCAATAATTCCGCAATGACAAGTATATCGGAAGGAAATGCTTCATCAAGTCCTTGCGGATCGACGATAAACTGATACGTTCCTGGAGCTGCTTTTACTGCCGACCGCGGCGCTTCTTCATAACCGGCATTCACCGTAGCGATTGCAAGATCCTGATTGGAATCAGACTGTGCATTGGACTGGAAAGTGCAACACACAAATACTATTAATAGAGGACGGAGGAGGTTGCTGTTGAACATGGCAAGACGTATTCAGGAGGAGATTGATGTCCTAAATATGTCACCGAGAACCCCCTTTTTGAAAGAAATCTTGGTAAACAACCCTAGTGATGGGTGAATAACAGGTCGGAATGGGCCAATTAATGGTGACTATTTGAGCACCAATCGCTGGGTGGCGATACTTGTTGGCGTTTGTACCGTTACAAAATAGATGCCGGTTAATAGGTGGCTGACATCCAAATCGGTGCCTGAAGCATGTACATCTTCTTCCAACTGACGACTCAGGACTTCACGACCACTCAGATCGTGTATCTTAACCGTGCAAGCGGTGTTGAGCGGCGAAGTGAAATATACGGACACCATACCTTGTGCCGGATTCGGATACAACTGGAAATTGGTATCGTCTGCTTTTAACTTGACAGCGACCACCTCGGAATAAGAAACTGCTCCATCGAAGTCAGTCTGTTTGAGGCGGTAATAGGAGATTCCGTTTAAAGGATTCGGATCAACTGTAAGATACATTCTTTCGTAAGTAATCGTTCCGGCACCTTTTACTTGTTGGACGGGCATAAAATTAATGCCATCCTTACTTCTTTCCACTGTAAAATAATCGTTATTAGTTTCGGAGGCTGTTGTCCATGCAAGATCTATTACCTCGCCATTGGGCTCTGCGGCAAATGAAATCAACTCTACCGGCAATACGGTACAATTTAACGAAGCGTTATTCGCCAGCGTCCAATCGAGCGTAAAACCATTGCCACCAGGCGACCAATTATTTACCAACAGGAAATAAGTTTGACCGATGGTTACATTCAGATTATCCACCCACCCATTGCCACAAACATCTTCACTCAGATCCGCACCATTATTAGCGATGCCGCACGTAGCTGTGTTAGTGGTGAGATTGAGCGGACTGTCCATTCCGGTATTGCCGGTATTAGCAGCATACGAACAACGCACAGGAGAACCCAGTGAATTACAATCAGTGGTCTGATATAATGCAAAATCATAATCATCAGTAACCGTTACAGGGACAATCCTAAGTCCTAACGTTCCTGATGAGCTTACCACGATTTTATACCAATTAGAATAATTTTCGGAAAGGACACAACCGGATCCTCCTTCGGAATTTAGTCCAGGCCCTGTACTTGCGTCGGAAAATCCAACATCTGTACAAACAGCGGTCGGATTTCGACAGTCGTTATTATCCGTTCCACTGGGACCATTGGCACAAGGAACGCAATCAAATGTACACACCCATCCGGCTTGTGTAATGGTTGCATCAGAGGCAAAACGGAACGTTAAGCAGCCGCTTTGGTCGGTAGAAATATAAGGGCCGTAACCTGCCCGTTGACACGCCTGATAGTTCGAGGCCGTTCCCCATAGTATATCTATGGTTGGACTACCCTGAGTAGGTCCATCCTGTACATATAACCTATCAGTATAAAACGCATTCTGCACCGGTTGAATATCGACGGACCAAAACGTGGCTCGTAAACAACTTCGTGGAGTACTCGGACAAAATGTACGATAGTATTGGTTCAGGTTGCTGGAATAATTACCATTAATTCCGCCATCGTCAGTAAATGTTCCGCTACACGTGTTTACCATATTGTTCCCAACGTAGGTACGTTGCAGTCCGACTATTGGCGACGTATACGTAGCGGTTGAACTTGGAAGAGGCGCACAATTTTCACAGGAAAAAATGGCCTGGAAACCTATATCATTTCGGTTTGCATCGGTCTTCCAACGTATTGTCAGGCATCCGGATGTTCCTAAAATAACATTGGGAAGTCCAGCAGATCCATCAAAATGACCAATCAACGGAGCTGCGGTTGTACTGCCATCCCAAATCGACAGCGAATCGCCAGAATTAAAAGACTTTTCAGCGAATAATAACTGCATGCATTTACCCGGCGTGGATGAACAGATAGTTCTAGTAGCCGTAACTCCTCCGGCATGATTTGCAGCGCCACCACCATCATCGTAAATGATGCCACTGCAAGCATTAGTAGTTCCGGAAGAACCATTCGTCATGTTGATGATAGAACCGCAACTTCCACAACTGATGTTGGCGGCCCAGCCCGCACGATTGGTGGCAGCATCCGAGGTGAAATTAATCGTTAAGCACCCCGTAGAAGAAATAATAACCCCGGGTATGGACGTTCCGGAAAATGTACCAATCAAAGGATCCGCCGTACTGTTACCATCATAAATGGTTAGCAGATCATTTCCAGCTTGGGTATTGAAAGAGGTAAACGTAAGTATGAGGCAAGAGCCAACTGTTCCGGAGCAAAGCGTCTGCGTAATATTTATTCCATTTCCATAATTAGCCGCAGCACCACCCGGATCATACCATGTTCCGGTACATACATTGAGGGTGCCGGACGTCATTGCCTGAGAATATGCACAGACATTGGCAACCAGTGTAAAGTATAGTAAAAGAGACCAACGACTCAACCAACCTAACTTTTTCATTTCCTGATAAAAAAATCCAATAGGGTTCTTGGGATGAAATATTCCTCTAAATAATATCAATTGACTAAGATAGAGGAATAACTGATATTTTAAAATAGGGATTAACGATCAATAAAGAACTTATGTCTCCCCTCTTTCAAAAGGGCGTTAAGGATCAAAAAATGTAAAAAAAGTGCTTTTAATGATAACTAACCAAGTAGATGACTAGCAAAGGGCGGTTATTGGAGCACCAATCGCTGAGTGGCGATGCTTGTTGGCGTTTGTACCGTTACAAAATAGATGCCGGTTAGTAGGTGGCTGACATCCAAATCGGTGCCTGAAGCATGTACATCTTCTTCCAACTGACGACTCAGGACTTCACGTCCACTCAGATCGTGTACCTTGACTGTACTTGCGGCGTTGAGCGGAGAAGCGAAAAATACAGACACCAGGCCTTGTGCCGGATTCGGATACAACTGGAAATGGGTATCGTCTGCTTTTAACTTGACAGCGACCACCTCCGAATAAGAAACTGCTCCGTCGAAGTCGGTTTGTTTGAGGCGATAGTAAGAAGTGCCGGGAAAAGGATCACGATCGATGTAGGAATAATTTAATGTCTCGGAAGAATTGGCCGCGCCTTTTTGCGAATGAATGGTTTCGAATTCAATGCCGTCACGACTTCGTTCCACAGCAAAAAAATCATTGTTTATTTCGGAGGCCGTCGTCCACTCGAGCTTGACTTTGCTATCCTGTGTAAATGCAGTGAAAGAGGTTAGTTCTACAGGCAGTGGAGATGCTCCAACGAAATAAGGCCAGTAGGCTGTATGATAACAGGAGGCCGGCACAGAGAACGAATAACAATACGTGTAAGTTTGAAGTGGAACCAGATTAGTAAACGTAAGGTTGCTTAGATTACCGGATTGAACAGTCGTACAACCATTGGGTCCATATAACGTCCAGCTAAAGTTGGCCACATTACCCGTACCACAGGTGGAATTAAGAATAACGTTAAAGCTAACCGTGGTGTTTCGTGCTATAAAAGTATAGCACTGAGTATCCGCTACTGATCCTTCCAGAAAGGGCGTTTGATCATAGGAGGGGCAGCCGGAAGTAACCTGAGCTACCGTTGGTGCAACAGTGAATCCGCAAGCAGGTCCACAGGCCGAAGTACAACGGTTGCAAACCGGTGTGAAACGATCACCCACTTTGATACAGAATTGAGGCACTACACCACTTGGACCACCTCCGCTAGGCTGGGCATAGCCCACCTGAATCAAATACGTTGATCCAATTGACAAACCAGAAAGAGTGTTCACTATAATACCATCGCTTGTACCTACAGAGCTATGGTATTGACAATTGATTAATCTGGTGGCGGCAGGCGGACATCCGCCCGCGCTATACACTGCACTGGCCCAATTGTTCGGATACCAGGTTGCGCCAGAGCCGTAAAAAGTTCCGGTCGTATTCAACTGCACGAACATCGTGGTAGATGTTGCCACGAAGGAATACCAAACAGTTTGTGTAAACGCCGTTTGAGCACAGGAAGGCTGAAGCACTTCGCCTGTCTGGACCGTGCCCTGGTCCGTAGTTCCATTCAAGCAAGCAGCATTCACTGTCAATAGTGTAGCAGATCCACAAGCATCGTTGGTTGGCGGGGCTACCGCTTGACTGCGCAACATGGAACTTTGAACGGCCTGCGTTTCTTCCGTATTATTTTGATACGCTGAAAGCGGGTGTAATTCTTCGGTGGTACGGACGACCGGAACAGGCAAAGAATTGTCTTCATTGGCAACAAAGGGCCCTTCAGCGCTAACAGAAAAAGAATAAGCTGACGAAAATGCAGTAAACACTGACACCGTCATTAGAATGCAAAACCTTGATATACAACTAGTAAATTGGGGCATACGCATAAAATACGGCAGACACTATGTTTCAGCCAACCGTCTTCCCAAATATAGACTTTTGAGATTATTGTACGGTTAATTATTAGAAAAGTACAATTTTGTATTAGAAATACGCAGGGCGCTATTTGTTCGTAAGAACTGGCTCTCCCACGAGTCGACGGACGGCCTGTTTAATGGCAGCGACATCGAAATGACACTCCGCATACAACTCCTTCTGCTCACCGTGTTCGATAAATTCATCCGGAATTCCGAGACGGGTAATGGAGGAGGTATAATTGTTATCAAGCATGAACTCCGCGACCGCCGTTCCAAAGCCACCCTGAATACAACCGTCTTCGACCGTGATTACTTTCTTAAACTTTGAAAATACTTCGTGCAATAATTCGGCATCGACTGGCTTCACAAAACGAATATCATAGTGTGCAGGATTAAATCCTTCTTCCTGTAATTCAGCACAAGCTTTAACAACGAAATTTCCGGGATGACCAAAGGATAAAATAGCTACTTCTTCCCCATCTTTAATCTTTCGTCCTTTGCCGATCGGCAGTTTTTTCATCGGCTGTTTCCAGTCGATCATAACACCGTTTCCACGCGGATAACGAATGGAGAACGGAGCATTGGTCTCCGGCAACTGAGCCGTATACATAAGATCGCGTAACTCCTCTTCGTTCATCGGAGCCGAAACAATCATATTCGGAATACACCGGAAGTAGGCAATATCGAACGCTCCGTGGTGAGTGGGCCCGTCGGCACCGGCGAGTCCGCCGCGATCCAGGCAGAAAACCACATGCAAATTCTGCAGGGCAACATCGTGTACCACCTGATCATACGCACGCTGCATGAACGACGAATAAATATTACAGAACGGCACCATACCTTGCGTTGCCATTCCGGCGGAGAAGGTCACTGCATGCTGTTCGGCAATACCAACATCAAAGGCGCGTTCCGGCATCGCTTTCATCATGATATTCATGGACGATCCCGAAGGCATCGCCGGTGTGACGCCGATGATTTTCGGATTCTTCTCGGCTAATTCCACCAACGTATGTCCGAAGACATCCTGATATTTCGGAGGTTGCGGAGCAACTACTGCCGGCTTGAAAATTTCGCCGGTAATTTTATCGAACAGCCCTGGCGCGTGCCACTTGGTCTGGTCTTTTTCAGCAAGTTCATACCCTTTACCTTTCACCGTTAACACGTGAAGGATTTTCGGACCGGGAATATCGCGAAGATCTTTCATCACTTTGACCAGACGATTCACATCATGACCATCGACAGGTCCGAAATAACGGAAGCGTAAGGATTCAAAGAGATTACTTTGCTGTAGCAAGGTTGTCTTGATTCCATTTTCCACTTTCGCCACAATCTCTTGCGCGTTAGGGCCGAACTTGGAAATCTTGCCCAGCATTTTCCAAACTTCGTCTTTGACTTTGTTGTAGGTATGCGAAGTGGTGATATCGGTAAGGTATTCCTTCAGCGCCCCGACATTCGGGTCGATACTCATGCAATTGTCGTTCAGCACTACCAACAGGTTGGAGTTCTCCACACCGGCATGATTGAGTGCTTCGAAGGCGAGCCCGGCAGTCATAGCTCCATCACCGATTACCGCGATATGCTGTCGATCGGTTTCTCCCTTTAAGCGGGAAGCAACGGCCATACCCAAGGCGGCAGAAATGGAAGTGGATGAATGTCCTACACCGAACGTATCGAATTCACTTTCGCTGCGCTTGGGAAATCCACTGATGCCTTTATAGATTCGGTTGGTATGAAAAATGTCGCGACGACCGGTCAGGATTTTATGCCCGTAAGCCTGGTGGCCAACGTCCCAAACCAGCTGATCGTAAGGAGTTTTGAAAACATAATGTAACGCTACTGTAAGCTCCACAACACCCAAGGAAGCTCCAAAATGGCCTCCGTTTACGGAAACTACATCAATGATAAAGTCGCGCAGTTCGCGACTCACCTGTTCCAGGTCGCGTTCGGGAAGTTTCCGGAGATCTTCCGGAATCGTAATTCCCTTCAATAGGTTTCCTGGTGTTTGTTCCATGTTGGCGGGTTGGTTCACAAATATAGCCAATTTCGAGGGATTGTGGTGAAGTACCGGCTTCGAAATGTTCGTTTTTGGAGCAGAATCAAAGGCCTGCGTTTGTCCTCCTGAAGAAGTACCTCCGAAAACTCCGTGCGTAACGGCGGCAGGATCCAAGTTATTGCGGCGTTTCATCCCATTAACAACACGATAACACGAAAAAAGTTTGTCCGGAAAAGGCTGAAAAGAGTTGGCCAGCTCTCCAAAGAGAGGGCGCTTCAGGGATTCCCCAAAGCGCCCGTCCCGGCTCCACACGAAAACTGACTGATTACTATCGTAACACAACCCGCGGCGGGGCTGCGCAGTAATGGCCTATTCTCGGTACAAAGCAAATTACTTTTTCTCTATTTATAAAATCTATATTTTTTATAGTTACATTGATAGTGTCTATATGAACCTACAACAACTCCACTACATCGTAGCGGTCGATACCTACCGCCACTTCATTACGGCAGCGGATAAATGTCACGTTACGCAAGCCACGTTGAGCAGTATGATACGCAAGCTGGAAGATGAATTGGGTGTTCTATTGTTCGATCGCAGTCGACAGCCGGTGGTGCCGACCGCTATCGGCGAAAAAATAATTGCACAAGCACGCCGAATTCTGAAAGAAAGCGGACGGATGAAAGAACTCATCGCCGAGGAGAAAGGCATCATTGCCGGCGTACTGAAAATAGGAATTATTCCAACACTGGCACCCTACCTACTGCCGCTATTTGTTGAGCGTTTTCTGAAAAAATATCCTGCTGTTAAACTCATCATCAACGAAGCTAAAACCGCTGAACTGATCCGTCAACTGGAAGCACAGGAGCTGGATGCCGCATTGTTGGCCACACCACTGAATAGTAGTACACTGAAGGAGTCTCCGCTTTTCCTGGAGCCATTTTCAGTATATGCCTCTGCAGGAGAAACGGTATTGAAGAAAAAGTATGTTCTCGCATCCGACATCGACGTCAACCATCTCTGGATGTTACAGGAAGGCCATTGCTTTCGGGACCAGGTGGTGAACTTATGCGCGTTACATAAAAAGGATCCAACAGAAGTATCGCTGGAATTTCAAGCCGGAAGTTTTGAAACACTGATCAAGATGGTCGATGTGAATTCCGGAATAACCATTCTTCCCGAACTGGCGACAAAAGACCTGCAGCGGAAGCAAAAAAATAACCTTCGCCAATTTCGTGCACCAGTTCCCTCCCGCGAAATCAGTTTAGTGACGTATAGACACTTTGTAAAAGAAAAAATGCTGGACGTTTTGCGCACCACGATTCTAGAAGCGCTGCCAGCTTCCCTAAAAGTGACCAACAACAAAAACATCACTGCCCTGAAAACCATGTAAACAAGGAGCACACTTCCTATACTCTTCGCAGATCAGATTTCACCGGCCTTCAGTAATCTACGAATCAGCCGCCAGTAGGCCTGACCGTAATCGACAAAGACCTCCTCGCCTGCTTTCAATTTACGAGTGGTTGCAATAAAACAACGTCTGCCTTTGGTGATGAACTCTGAATTATTCCGGCATCCCGGGGCGCGATTTATGCCGCGAGCATCATTTGCATAACGACCAAAAGAGGAACGATAATGTAAGCCGTTGATGGCCCACGAATTATTCAACTTAAAAATATAGCCGTTGTAACCATCTTCATCTTTGACTTCCTTCCACGGTTGCAAACGTCCTTTGTATTCTGTCACCCAGCCGCCTTTCGGAATCTCAACCGTAGTAAACAATCCTTTTCCTGCACCGGGAATACGAGAACGTTTGATAGCAAGATGGCGAGCGTAAGTTTTCATCGATAGAATGGCAAATATAACCTGCAAGTTGAGAACAGAAAAATTCCCGGGGGCGATTATATGCTTTTCCTTTCTTCACTGATCAACTCCAAGTCTGCGCAGCGAACTGGGCCTGTTGATTTATCTTTGTAACGGTATACATCTACTATCGACAATGGATATGCTATCCCAACACCCTTTATCGGCTGAAAACCACCACTCCGCCGCCGCCGGGAGCCATCCATAAGCGGAAGCTAGTAGTAGCACGTGCTATTCCGGTCTGTAACACGTAAGATTCAGGATCGGTGTTGAAATGAGATCCGGGTGCGTCCGTACATGATTCCACGCTATAGTCGACTTCCTGCTCCAAAAAATCAAGCGGCAAACTTATTTCTCGAGAGTATTCGTTGGTAATACCGGCCACGAACCAGGTTGTTCCCCGACGACGGGCCACTACCACGTATTCGCCGATAGAAGCTGCCAGTACACGTGACTCGTCCCAAGTATCCGGAAGTTTCTCAACGAACTGAAAAGCCGGATGTGATTGATAATTTTCTAACAGGTCGGCAGCCATCTGCATCGGACTATAATTGACGACCAATAATGCCAGCTGGTTGGATAAGGTGCTGTGCACCGTATTGTTTCCCTTATCCAATCCGTTCCACGGGATGCGCTTTGCACTGAAATTATCCTCGCGTGCATCGAAAATACACGGCGTATAATCCATTGGCCCCGCCATTCCTCGTGTAAAGGGCAAGATGCAGGTATGTGACGGGGGATTACCATCGCTCCAGGCATTCCACTCCATCCCACGAACTGCTTCGAACGTCATCAGATTAGGATATGTTCGACTTAATCCGGAAGGTATGACCGACTCGTGTACATCCAGCATGATTTCGTATTGCGCGGCTTTTCGCATCACCTTATTAAAATGACGGATCATATACTGTCCGTGGTGATGTTCAGTCGGCGGATTCACAGGTCCGGCGTATCCCGTTTTCACATAGTGAATGCCCAATCGTTTGTACCATGCAAATGCGCTATCTATGTGGCTCTCATAAGAGAGAATATCCCCGCCGGTTTCATGGTGACCGATCAGTTGTACATTTCGCACATTGGCATATTCCGCCAGTTCATCCAGATCGAAATCAGCATATGGCGTACGGAAGTCGAATGCGTTTTTTTCTCCCCAATCCTCCCATCCGGTATTCCATCCTTCTACCAGCACACCTCCCATACTGTGAGCTGCTGCAAAATCAATATACGTCTTTGCTTTTTCCGTCGTAGCGCCGTGTCTACCGCCTTCGTGTTTCCATGTCGTCAATCCCAGGTGCATTTCCCACCAAATACCGATATAACGCAGTGGTTTAACGAAAGAAAAATCCCTGACCGCCGGTGAATTAAGGTTCAGCAATACGTCGGATTCAAGCAGATCAGCCGCACGCGGAGCAACAAAGACAACACGCCATGGCGTGACCATGGGTGACGAAGTTTTTACCGCAACACCATCCGACCAGGGAACTAAATTAACATCGAACGACAACGAATCGGTCATCGATCTTCGGAGTGTCATGCTTGTATACTCCTCGATGGCTGCCTCGTGGACACTCACACATGTTCCGCTGTCAAATTGAACCGTAAATGGCGTTGCCACATGACTTGCTTCGGACAACCGTGTGTGCTGATAGGTTTTCTCATACGTATTGTAATCGGCCCAGGCCCACCAACTATTCGCATCACGCGAAAAACGGAAGGTGGAAAGCTCTCCCAAAATGTCCAGCTGTTCAAGCGTATCAGTAAGTCGGTAGCGAAAAGCAAATCCGTCGTTAAATAATCGAAATTCAACCGCAATATTCCGATGACTACGTGCCGTTTGCAGCCGAAAATTATAGCTATGATGTCGGTCACTGATTCGTGAGCGTGTGCCATAGCGTGGTTCCCATTCCTTTTCCGCGAAGGAAGAATCCACCGACAAAATTTTAAAACGACGCAATGTATCATTACCACCCAGAATCAACCCGAGTGATGAAGGACGAAACAACGTGTCATCTCGAAAAACGACCAGATACTGCAGCTCACTATCGGGCGACTGGATAACGATACGCAGTTTACCATCGGGTGAACGCAACAAGAAATCGGCAGACGCAGCAGTTGTCCGGCCTACTAAAAACAATAAGAATAGTGCGATAAGCCGGTACATGTAAAAAAATTAAAACAGTTCAGCGACGCCTGATCTTCATCCTTTGAGATACTCCCAATCTTTAATCGGTTCGAAATCCTTTCGACTTTCTACCGCTGACGGGTGTGTAAGTAGGGACTCCACGCTCACTTCAGGAATTAGGGCGGCGCCGAGTGACTCCTTAATAAAAATTAGATTATGTCCGTAATCATTGGCACCCACCAACCGATATCCTTTTCGCCGGGCCAAATTCGCCATAGCAACCGGTGATGCTCCGTGATAGACCGGATGCTTACCTGGAAAAGTATAATCAGGATCGTATGGAACCACGATATTATTCAGTCCGAATTCCACGTGTGTTTCGATAATGACAACACGCGGCGAAACAACGGACAATGCGTCCCAGATCCAGTAATCATATCCGTCAAGATCAATGGACAACAAATCGATTTCCCCGAGCAATCCGGCTTCACCGATTAATTGATTAACGTTCTCCCGCGTAACTTTATGGCAGATAAATTGAGGATGATACGCCCACGGATCAGGATAGCGTTGATAGAATCGTCGTCCGCGAGCCAACGCGGTTTTATCACCATCAATGAACAATCCGTACCATCCGAAATTAAGTATCAGGTTAGCGCAATTACTGTTAACGCCATCGTTGGAACCGATCTCGACGAATCGTTTTTGTCCCATACCAATCACAGAAAAAATAAATAGCAGCAGACCATCTTCTTCGTGCTGTGAAAACACTTTTAGTCCGGTGTCTTTCAGTGCCGGCGGATTTCCTGAAGCAGCCCGTTCCTGATAATACAAAAATAGTTGACGCTGCGCCGCTTGTGCGGCCGGAGAAAACTTATCCCAAACGCGAAAAATCAGTAAATACTTTTTCAGAAAATTCTTTACGCTGTTAATCATAATACAGCGTGAAAATACGTCATAAAAACGGTCTATTCAACCAGTCTAAAAAATAAGCTAATCAACGGTTGTGTGACGGAATAAGGCCTCGAAGACCCATATCTACGACACTTTCGGCACCGCCGATCTGCGCATCCCAACGACCATTTCCATTTGCATCTATCCATTCAAAGCTATTATTAATGGAAAGCGACATGGTCACGGTAATATCTTCAGTTTCGGTGCCGGTGATACGCAACGGCGTTACAAATTGTCCGGTAACCACGCAAGAACCCTGAGGAATAGGCGAAGAATTAAACAATGGATTAGGAACAGTAGTAGCACCGGGAGGCACCTGGCCGCTGGA
>Ga0315906_10004049_pt1 | contig 19036 bp, 20 predicted proteins | sample LakEriMetagenome_4_FD_203526 | JGI IMG/M metagenome (GOLD analysis project Ga0315906, IMG submission 203526) | Freshwater fungal communities from buoy surface, Lake Erie, Ohio, United States - Buoy 2 MA122 | ecosystem: Environmental > Aquatic > Freshwater > Lake > Lake biofilm | place: USA... | reverse complement strand
AAGGGATTGATCGCTTCCATGCTGTCAGCTCCGCAGAACCTGGCCGTCGTGCGTGACCAGGCAGGCTTTCACGATGTCGTCTTCGAGGTTGACGGTGAACTTGCCGTCCTTGTCGAACACGAGCTTCAGAAAATCAATGACGTTGCGCGCGTAGAGCGCCGACGAATCGGCGGGCACGGTGGCGGGCAGATTGGGCTGTCCGATGAGGGTCACGCCATGCTTGACCACCCAGCGTCCGGGCTCGCTGATGGCGCAGTTACCGCCCTGTTCGACCGCCATATCGAGGACGACCGACCCGGGCTTCATCGAGCGCACCATCTCCTCGGTCACCAGCACCGGAGCCTTGCGGCCCGGGATCAGCGCCGTGGTGATCACGATGTCAGCCTGCTTCATACGGTCGGCCACGGCCTGCGCCTGGCGCCTCATCCAGCTTTCGGGCATGGGGCGCGCGTAACCACCCACGCCCTTGGCGATTTCGCGCTCTTCATCGGTTTCGTAGGGCACGTCGACAAACTTGGCGCCCAGCGACTCGATCTGCTCTTTTACTGCCGGGCGCACGTCTGAGGCCTCCACCACGGCGCCCAGCCGCTTGGCCGTGGCGATCGCCTGGAGACCGGCCACGCCTGCCCCGAGAATGAGCACGCGCGCGGCTTTGATGGTGCCGGCAGCGGTCATCAGCATCGGCATCATGCGGCCGTAGGCGCTGGCGGCGAGCAGCACGGCCTTGTAGCCGGCGATATTGGCCTGGGAAGACAGCACGTCCATGCTCTGCGCGCGCGTCGTGCGCGGCGCGGCCTCGAGTGCGAACGCGGTGAGACCGGCCTGGGCCAGTGCCTGCAGTCCGTCGCGATCGAACGGGTTGAGCATGCCCACCAGCACGGCGCCGGACGTCATCTTCGCAAGTTCAGCCTGCTGGGGGGCGCGAACCTTCAGCACCATCTCGGCCGCGAGCGCTTCATCAGCGCCGACCAGCGTCGCGCCGGCCGCCTCCAGGGCGGCATCAATCTGACTGGCGGCGGTGCCGGCGCCGCGTTCGATCAGCACCTGATGACCTGAGCCCGTCAGTTTCTTGATCGTTTCTGCTGTGGCCGCGACCCGCGTCTCACCGTCGCGGGTTTCGGCAGGGATGCCGATTCGCATGCGTACTCCCTGGGGAAAAAGGTTGCGGACGGGGCTTGTCCGCGCCAGACAAAACGGCGGAGTCTACACGCGGCTGCCCGTGTCCCGCTGGGTCGCCGGGGTAAAATCTGTGGTCTTTGGCCTCCCTTATTCCCGAGCCATGTCCGTCTGGAAACCAAGCGTCACGGTGGCTGCCGTGATCGAGCATCAGGGCCGCTTTCTCATCATCGAGGAGAAAACGGTGGCGGGTGTGCGCCTCAATCAACCGGCCGGTCATCTCGATCCGGGCGAAACGCTGGTTCGGGCCGTGGTGCGCGAGGCGCTCGAAGAAACCGCCCATCATGTTGATGTGGTCGCAGGCATTGGCGTTTATCTCGCCCGGTTCGTTCACGAAGCGAGCGGTACCGATGTCACGTACCTGCGCTTTGCCTTTGCCTGTCGCTTGTTGGAGCGGCCAGCGGGCGCCCTGGAGGCGGGACGCAGTCTCGATCAGGGCATTCTCGCCACCCATTGGCTGAGCGCGGACGAACTGAGGGCGCGGCTTACCGAGCATCGCAGTCCGCTGGTCATGCAGGTGGTCGATGACTACCTGGCTGGTCAGCGATTCGATCCCAACGTGCTGCGGGCGGATGCAAGCTTTGCCGGGCTGCCGTTCGCGCCGCAGCAGATCGGATGATTGCGGTCGTGAGCGAGCCCCATACCGCGCTGGTCGAGGCCGAGCCCGGCGAGCGCGTGGTCGTGGGACTGTCGGGCGGCGTCGACTCCGCCGTCACGGCCTGGCTTCTCAAGGAGCGCGGTTGCGAAGTGGTCGGTCTTTTCATGAAGAACTGGGAAGACGACGACAACGACGAATACTGTTCCAGCCGGCAGGACTGGATCGATGCGGCAAGCGTTGCCGATGTCATTGGCATCGACATCGAGGCGGTCAATTTTGCTGGTGAATATCGGGATCGGGTGTTTGCCGCCTTCCTGGCCGAATACCGCGCCGGACGCACACCCAACCCGGATGTGCTCTGTAACGCCGAAATCAAGTTCAAGGCCTTTCTCGACCACGCCATGAGGCTGGGCGCCGAGCGGATTGCCACCGGGCACTACGCGCGGGTGCGGCGGGTCGACCAATCGGGTGCGCCGCCCCGGTTTGAACTGCTGCGGGGCCTCGACGCCGGCAAGGATCAGAGCTACTTCCTGCACCGGCTGAGCCAGGAGCAGCTGTCGCGCGCGCTCTTTCCGGTGGGAGCGCTCGCCAAGCGCGAGGTGCGAGCGATCGCGGCGCGGCTGGCGCTGCCTAACGCGACCAAGAAAGATTCAACCGGCATCTGCTTTATCGGCGAGCGGCCGTTTCGCGAGTTCCTCAATCGTTATCTGCCCACCGAGCCCGGGCCGATCATTGATGACCGCGGGCGGCGCGTTGGCGAGCATGTGGGGCTCGCGTTCTACACGCTGGGCCAGCGCAAGGGCATCGGGATCGGCGGGGCGCGCGGCGGCTCGGGTGAGCCCTGGTTTGTGGCGGCAAAACGGCGGGAGAGCAACACGCTGGTGGTGGTGCAGGGCCACGACCACCCGCTCTTGTGCAGCCGTTGGTTGCGCGCAACCGATGCGCACTGGATCGCCGGCCGGGCGCCCGATTCTGCGCGAGCCTATGGCGCGAAGACCCGCTACCGTCAGGCTGATTCTCCGTGCGCGGTCGCTGGGCTCGATGCCGCAAAGACCGCCGGCGCCTCGGGCCTCCTTGGAAGCGCCGAAGGCGTGACCACTGCGGTCACCGCTTCCGACGCTCAGGCCCCCTTCTGCCTCAGCTTCGAGGCGCCGCAATGGGCGGTCACCCCCGGTCAGAGCGCGGTGCTTTACGACGGTGAGGTCTGTCTTGGGGGCGGGGTGATCGACTCCTTCGGCTGACTCGTGAATTGTCTCGAAAAGTTGACGATTCCGGTCGAGCGTTCATAATCAGGCTCTTCCCCGCTGCGGAGTATTCGCGACGTGACTGCCTGGTCCCCGGGCCCCTGGGTGCTCGATCTGGTGATCGCTGGCCTGCTGATTGAGTGGGCCGGTCTGTGGTGGCTGCACCGCGCGCGCGGCCTCGGGCCATCGCCCGCTGACCTCGCGCCGGGTCTGGGCGCCGGGATGGCGCTCCTGCTGCTCTGCCGCCTCAATCTGCAGGGCCCGCTTGAACCGGCCACGCTCGCGTTTCTCGCGATTTCCGGTGTTCTTCACGTGCTTGATCTGGCCCGGCGTTGGCCGCGGCCGATTGCCCCGTTTCCTGCACAGGCTCCGCAATGACCCGCTCTCGTCCGGTGTTTCCGTTTACCGCGCTGGTGGGCCAGCGCGAGATGCAACGCGGCCTGCTCATCGCCGCGATCGATCCACTGGTGGGTGGGGTGCTGATTCTGGGCGACCGCGGCACCGGCAAATCAACGGCGGTGCGGGCGCTCGCCGCCGTGCTGCCACCCATCCGCGCGGTGGCGTGCGCGTATCGCTGCGAGCCGCGCGCCACGGCGGGACTGTGTGAGCGCTGTACCGGAAAGTCGCGGGCCCGTCCTGCCGCCGCCGACGTGCCCGTGCCGGTGGTTGACCTGCCCCTGGGCGCGACCGAAGACCGCATCCTGGGTGCGCTGGATCTCGAGCGGCTGATGGTCTCTGGCGAGAAGGTCTATGAACCCGGGTTGCTCGCGCGCGCGAACCGAGGGTTTCTGTATATCGACGAGGTGAATCTGCTGGAGGACCACCTGGTCGATCTGCTCATTGATGTCGCGGCGTCCGGAGAAAACCGGATCGAGCGCGAGAGCCTGAGCGTCGTTCATCCCGCCCGTTTTGTCCTGGTGGGAAGCGGGAACCCCGAGGAGGGCGAGCTTCGCCCGCAGCTGCTCGACCGCTTTGGCCTCGCGGTTGAAGTGCGAACGCCTCAGGATCTTGATCAGCGGGTGGACGTGGTGCGTCGGCGGGAGGCCTTCGAACGCGACCCCGAGGCGTTTTGTGCCAACCATCAAAGCGCAGAGGCTGCGCTGCGGGCGCAGTTGGTGGCGGCCCGACGCGCGCTGGATCGGGTGGCCTTTGATGACGTGCTCCTCAGGCAGGCGGCGGCGCTCTGTCAGCAACTGGGCACGGACGGGTTGCGCGGAGAGCTCGCGCTCATGCGGGCGGCCAAGGCGGCGGCGGCGCTCGACGGGCGTCGGGCGGTCACGCGCGAACATCTGATTGAGGTCGCGCCGATGGCGCTTCGCCATCGCCTGCGGCGCGATCCGCTTGACGAAACTGATTCGTCGGCGCGGGTGGCGCGGGCGATCGAGCAGGTGCTGGGCGCGACCACCCCCTAGGTGGCGCCGCCAGTGGTCCAGTCATGAGCGGACCCGCTCTGGCGCGCACGCCGCCCGCGCGCGGTCCCGCACCGATCGACCCCGTGGACGATGCGCTGCGCGCGCTCGAGCTCTTCTCGCGCTCGCCTTTGAGCTTCGGCGGGGTACACCTGCGAGGCTGGCATGGGCCGCGGCGGCACGCCCTCCTCGGTTGGCTGCGCCGGGCCTGTGAAAGTGCGACCAGCGGGCGGTCTTCGGGCTGGTACGCGTTACCGCATCACACCGAAGCTGACCAGCTTGAGACCGGTACCGATCTTGCCGAAAGCCTGCGCCTCGGACGACCCGTGGCGCGTCCTGGGCTCCTCGCGAGGTTTACGGGCGGCGTGGTGGTTCTGCAACGCGCCGAGCGGGTATCGCCTGGGCTCGCGGCGCGCTTGGCGGTCGCGCTCGATGCCCGGCAACTTGCATTGATCGTGCTGGACGAGTCATTGCCCGACGAAGAGGGGCCGCCCGCCATACTGCTCGATCGGCTCGCGCTGTCACTGGATATGCGCGATGAATCGCCGTGGCGAAGCCTGGATGCGCTGGCTGAACTGGCGCGCGCCCCGCGCGGCGCTGCTCAACGGCTGGCCGCCGCCCGACCCGTGATGCCCGCCCCGAGCGGGGAGCGCGGTTTGCTCGAACTGTGCCGCGCCGCGATGTTGTTCGGCATCGATTCCATGCGCCGCATCGAACAGGCCTCGATGCTCGCCCGGATGAGCGCGGCCGACGCCCTGCGAGCGCCTGCCACGGGCGCTGCGGCGGGCGATGCGCTTGAACCGCGCGACAGCGATCTCGCGTTCGCAATCCGGCAGGTGCTGCTGCCCCGGGCGAGGGTCATGCCGATGATGGCCGAGTCTGACGATGAACTCGCGTCCGAGCCGTCGACTCCGCCCGATGACCCTGACCCGCCTGCTCCGCCCGACCTGCCAGACCGGACAGAGGAGCCCGCTGATCCAGGGCCGCAGGATGCCGAACCGCCCAGTGATCCGGCCGACCCCGACCCGACCTCCCTGCCAGACGGTGCCTCGGAACGGCTGGTCGAGTCCGCGCTCTCGGTGCTTCCGCCTGGTCTGCTTGCGATGATGGCCGCTCAGATCGGCGCACGCGCTGCCGCTGCGCGTGGTTCCGGTAGCGGCCGCGAGTCCGGCAAGGGCCGCGGCCGCGCCCGCTCGGTGGGAGCCCGCCGTGGCCGCCCGCGCGGGCAGGAACGGGTGCATCTGCTTGCCACCCTGCGCGCCGCGCTCCCCTGGCAGCGTTTGCGGCAGGCATCCACGCAGAAGGCTGATGCGGCGCCCGCAGGGCCTGCGGTGCCGGCGTCTGCCAGCAGCCTGCCTGTTGCGCGCCAGCCAGTCCGGTTTCACCCTGATGACCTTCATGTGCATCGCGAGCGAAGGCGGCGCGGCAGCACCACAGTGTTCGTGGTGGATGCATCGGGGTCCACCGCCCTGCAGCGGCTTGCCGAGGCCAAGGGTGCGGTGGAGCTCCTGCTTGCCGACTGCTATGTCCGTCGCGATCGCGTCGCGCTGGTCTCCTTTCGGGGCGTGGGGGCGGAGCTGCTCCTGCCTCCTACACGCTCGCTCGTGGCCGCGCGGCGCGCCCTCACTGCGCTTGCCGGTGGTGGCGGGAGCCCGGTCGCTGCCGGATTCGAACTGGCCGCCCGCGTGGCTGCGCAGCTGGACCGCGCGGGTGACGACGTGACCGTGGTGGTGCTGACCGACGGCCGTGCCAACCTCTCTCGCGATGGTCTTCCAGGGCGCGAACGCGCTGCCGATGAGGCGCGACGCGTGGCGCGCGAACTCGCGCCCCTTGCCACCCACCGGGTGCTGATCGACACCTCGGTGCGGCCCGAACCGGCTGCTCAGGCGCTTGCTGTGGCGCTCGCCGCGCGCTATGTCCCCATGCCATTTGCCCGGGCGCGGGCCATCAGGGATTCGATCGCTGCCGCCACCCGTTGAGGCGCAGCCTCGGGGAGCATGTGGCCGCCGCGCATCCGCTCGATCGCAGCGCCTGGCAGGCGATCGGAAAGTATCGGTAGCAGGGCTTTCGCGGGAATCCACGGGTCGTCGTCGGCGACCAGAAACCCGGTTGCGATCGTCTGCGTGGGCAGGTGCGGCAGACGCGCGAGCAGACCGGGCAGGTCGGTGGCCGCCATGAACTGGACGGCGCCTCGAACATGGCCGGCGTCGCCAAACAGCAGGCGGTAGGCCTCGCGCTGTTCGGGGTCGATCACCGAGGCAGTCGAATCGAGTAGCCGATCGACCAGCCCGGTCGATCGGGCAAGCGCAGCGGTGGCGTTGACGCTCAGGCCGGAGCCGATCAGCGGTGCGAGAAGTGGCCCCAGCATCAGCGTGTACATCGCGGGGGGCGGCACGAGCGAGGGCGCGATACCGAGCAGGGCCTGGATCTGTAAACCGGCAGGGCGACCCAGTGCCAGCGTCAGGGCGAGCGCTGCCCCCGCGGAATGACCCGCCACCAGATCGAGCCGGGCGAGCCCTTCGGCGCGAAGAAGCTCGATGAGCTCTGCCGCGATGTCGTTAAGCCCATGCCGGGAATGCCCGAAGCAGCGGGTTGCGCCGTGTCCCGAGAGATCGGGCACCAGCACGCCAATCGAAGGGTCCAGCTGCTCAAGGACGGGGGTCCAGCTGTGTCTCGCGCCGCCTGTGCCGTGAAGAAGCAGAAGCGTGGACCCGGCCTCGGGGAACTCGGCGCTGCGCCACCCGGACCAGATGGTTTCGCCACAGCGGCGCTCGAACGCCACCAGCCGGCGTGGGATGCGCCGGTTGACGTGATGCAGCCAAGTGTCTAGTGTAGAGGACACAATAAATGACAAGTGTACGTTACATTCACGGGAGATTCCCTCATGCCGCTCCTCAACCGAATCGAAGGCGCTCTTTCGCGCAGTCTGCTGCGATGCGCGGGTGCTCCGCCCAGGCTGCAGCAGGCCATGCAGCATGCCGTATTCCCGGGCGGCGCCCGAATTCGTCCGCAGCTGTGCCTCGCGGTGGCGCTGGCCTGTGGCGATGACGATCCCGCCCTGGCAGATGCTATGGCGGCTGCGCTCGAGCTTCTGCACTGCGCTTCGCTGGTGCACGATGATCTTCCCTGCTTCGATAACGCCGATACCCGTCGCGGCCTGCCCTCGGTACACCGGGCCTTCGGCGAGCGCCTGGCGGTGCTCTCGGGCGATGCGCTCATCGTGATGGCCTTTCGCGAACTGGCGCGTGCGGGGAGCCGCCACCCCGAGCGGCTTGCCTCGGTCATGCGCTGGCTTGATGAAGGCGTGGGCCCGCCCGACGGCATCGTTGCGGGGCAGGCCTGGGAGTGCGAGCCCAGCGCCCGCCTTGATCAATATCAACGCGCCAAGACCGGCGCCTTGTTTTCAGCGGCCACGGCCGGGGGGGCCGCCGCCGCGGGCGCCGATGGTCACGACTGGTTCGCACTGGGCGCCAATCTCGGTGAGGCCTACCAGGTCGCCGACGACATCCGGGACGTCATCTCCGACCCGGCGCTGCTGGGCAAGCCCGTGGGACAGGACATGCTGTTGGGCCGGCCAAGCTCTGCGCAGGAGCTGGGCCTGGAGGGCGCGGTGATTCATTTCGACCGGCTGATCGCCCGTGCCATCGAGAGCATTCCGGCCTGTCCAGGGGAGGCGCTACTGCGATCGCTCGTCCTGTCAGAGGCCCGCAGGCTGGTGCCCAGCGAAGGGCCTGCGAGCGTTCAGCGCGTGGCGTCCTCGCCACTCCAGGCGCCGGTCGCTGAAGGGCGTGCCGTCACGCCGCGCGCCGTGCGTGAGCACTGAGCGCGGACGGGAGCAATCATGGCTGCGGCATTAACTGCCACCTGGTCTGCGTTTCGCGATCGGCTGCTCACGAGCGCAGCCTTCCGGCGTCGCGTGAGCCTGATTCCGGGTTTGCGGGCGATCAGTCGTCGACAGTCGCGTCGGCTGTTCGATCTGGTGGCGGGCTTCTCCTACAGTCAGGTGCTGCTCGCCTGCGTCAGGCTCGGTCTGTTTGACAAGCTTGCGGCCGGACCGCAGCCGGTTGAGGAAATTGCACGCGAGGCGGCATTACCGCCAGAAAGTGCCGATATCCTGCTTCGCGCCGCCATCTCGCTTGACCTGCTCGAATGGCGGGGAAAAGGCCAGGTGGGCCTGGGCATGCTGGGCGCAGTCATGGTCGACAATCCCGCGCTTGGCGCATTGGTGCGTCACCATCAGGCCGTCTACGAAGATCTGGTCGATCCGCTCCTCACCCTGCGTGAGCCCGACCGTCCCACGCGGCTGCGCAACTACTGGGCCTACGCTCGCGATGGCCGGCACTTTGGCGAAAAGCGCCTCGACACCACCGAAGTTCGCGACTACTCCGAACTCATGTCGGCCTCGCAGCCACTGGTCGCCGAGCAGGTACTGCAAGCCTACGATTTTTCCAGGCACCGTTGCGTGCTCGATGTGGGTGGCGGGCAGGGCACTTTTCTCAGTCATGTGGCGCGAGCGCATCCCGCGTTGCAGCTGAAGCTTTTCGATCTGCCCGCCGTGGCCGAGCTTGCTCGCGGGCGGCTGGCCGAGGCCGGGCTCGCGCACCGCATCGAGTGCACGGGCGGCAGCTTCTTCGAAGATCCCTTGCCTGCTGGCGCTGACCTGATCACGCTGGTACGCGTCGCCTATGACCATCCGGACGAGCGGGTCTTACGCATTCTCTGCGCCATCCGAGAGGCCCTGCGCGAGCGGGGCGGTCACCTGCTACTTGCCGAGCCGTTATCCGGCACGCCGGGTGCGCAGGCAATGGGCGATGCGTATTTCGGCCTCTATCTGCTCGCGATGGGCAAAGGGCGCGCGCGCTCCGCAGCGCGACTCACCGAACTGATGACTGAAGCGGGGTTTGTCGACATCCGGGCGCTGCCCACCACCTTGCCGCTCCAAACCGGCGTGTTGCTCGCGCGTGTCGCGCCAGGCTGACGCGACGACATGGGTGTTGACAAACAAACCAAATGGCATAGGATGTCAGTTCTGCGTGACACTTTAATCGTACTTAATTTCTGACACATTAAATCGTGACCATTGCCCGTAGCGCCCGCGCCATTGTCTTTGAAGGTCCCCGCCGTCTATCCAACCGGCCGGTGAGCCTGGTGTCGCGCGGGCCGGGCGAGGTACTGGTGCGAACGCTCTATAGCGGCATCAGCACCGGAACCGAGCGTCTGTTCTACAGCGGCGAGATGCCTGATTTCCCCGGGATGGGTTATCCGCTGGTGCCGGGATATGAAACGGTGGGCGAAGTGCTGCAGGCCGAGCCGCGCTCGGGTCTGTCGGCCGGCGACCGGGTGTTCGTCCCCGGGGCCAACTGCTACAACGATGCACGCGGCCTCTTTGGTGGCGCCTCCTCGCAGCTCTACACCGCTGCACATCGCGTCATCCCGATAGATGCAGCGCTGGGCGAAGACGCGGTCCTGTTCGCGCTTGCGGCCACCGCCTACCACGCGATCCGCCCCAGCGCGCATTCGCCGCTCCCCGATCTGATCGTGGGCCACGGCGCGCTCGGCCGTCTGATCGCGCGGATCGCCGTTGCGCTGGGCGGCTCGCCGCGCGTCTGGGAAACCCGAAGCGAGCGGCGCGGCGAAGCCACCGGCTACACCGTCTGCGATCCCGATGACGACACCGAGCGCCGCTTTGCGACCATCGTCGATGCGAGCGGGTACGGTGCCGCCCTCGAGCGCTGGATCACGCACCTCGCCCCGCGTGGCGAACTCGTGCTCGCGGGCTTCTACACCGCAGCGCTCGGCTTCAATTTCGTTCCCGCGTTTCTGCGCGAGGTGCGGATCCGCGTGGCCGCGCAATGGCTGCCGCAAGACCTCGAAGCAGTGCGTGGGCTGGTTGCCTCGGGCGCGCTGTCGCTTGCGGGCATCGTCAACTATCGCGCACCCATGCATGACGCAAGCGATGCCTATCGCCAAGCCTTTGAAGACCCGGCCTGTCTCAAGATGGTTCTCGATTGGAGCAATGTGCAATGAACATCACTGGCCAAGAGGCTCGTGCCACCACGGTACAGCTGATGATGAAGACCCGGCTCTCCGCCGAGGCGGCGGTTGAACCCGATCCGGTGCATGACGGCCCGGTAACCAAGACCACCCAGATCATCGCCATCTACGGCAAGGGCGGCATTGGCAAAAGCTTTACGCTCGCCAACCTCTCTTACATGATGGCGCAGCTGGGTAAGAAAGTACTGCTGATTGGCTGTGACCCCAAGAGCGACACCACATCGCTTCTTTTCGGCGGCCGGGCCTGCCCCACCATCATCGAAACCTCCTCCCGCAAAAAGCTCGCTGGGGAGCCGGTTTCGATCGGCGACGTCTGCTTCAAGCGCGACGGCGTCTTCGCCATGGAGCTGGGTGGCCCGGAGGTGGGTCGTGGCTGCGGTGGCCGCGGCATCATCCATGGCTTCGAGACACTCGAAAAACTTGGTTTCCATGACTGGGGTTTTGACTACGTCCTGCTCGATTTCCTGGGCGACGTGGTCTGCGGTGGGTTCGGTCTGCCGATTGCCCGCGACATGTGCCAAAAGGTGATTGTGGTCGGCAGCAACGACCTGCAGTCGCTCTATGTGGCCAACAACGTCTGCTCGGCAGTCGAATATTTCCGCAAACTTGGCGGCAACGTCGGCGTGGCCGGCATGGTGATCAACAAGGACGACGGAACCGGCGAGGCAGCGGCGTTCGCCGAGCGCGCGGGCATCCCTGTGCTCGCAGCCATTCCGGCGCACGAAGATATCCGCCGGAAAAGCGCGAGCTACGAAATCATCGGTCGGCCGGGAAATGAATGGGCGCCGCTCTTTGAGACGCTCGCCACCAATGTGGCGGAAGCGCCACCGGTGCGTCCCAAGCCGCTCTCCCAGGATGGGCTCCTTGGGCTGTTCGCCGCGGGCGCGGTGGGTCGCGACGTGGTGTTGCAGCCGGCCACAGTCGCCGACATGATGGGTCGCGACGCGATAGAAAAGCCCTCGCTCGAAGTGGTCTACGAACAGATCTGAGCCCTGCACCAGCCATGAACGCGCGCCAACCCATCCCGATCCTGCCGGCAGACGAGTCTGCCGGACCGACGGCTGCGACCGATCCGTCAGCTCAGGCGAGCAACCTCGAGGGGCTGTCCTGCCACGGCGGTCGCGACCAGATGCTCGAGGCTGCGCGGAAAGCGGGCAAGAGCGAAACCCTGGCGCGCTATGCGGCTGACTATCCGAAAGGCCCGCACGATCAGCCGCAGAGCATGTGCCCCGCTTTCGGGTCGCTCCGGGTGGGACTGCGTATGCGGCGTACGCACACCATCCTCTCCGGTTCGGCTTGCTGCGTCTATGGCCTCACCTTCACCTCGCATTTCTACGGTGCCCGTCGCAGTGTTGGCTATGTACCGTTCAATTCCGAAACGCTGGTCACCGGCAAGCTATTCGAAGACATCCGGGAGGCGGTCTACCGCGAGGCCGACCCCGAGCGCTATGACGCGCTGGTGATCATCAACCTGTGTGTGCCCACTGCAAGCGGCGTGCCGCTTCAGCTGCTGCCGCGCGAAATCAATGGCGTTCGAATCATCGGTATCGATGTGCCAGGGTTCGGTGTGCCCACGCATGCCGAGGCCAAGGACGTGCTGGCGGGCGCCATGCTGCAGTACGCCCTGAACGAAGCCCGCTCGGGCCCGGTGGCCGCGCCGCGTCAGGGGCGGGTTGCGCTTCCCACCGTGACGTTGTTGGGCGAACTCTTTCCTGCTGACCCGATGACGGTGGGTCAACTGCTTGCGCCGCTTGGGCTTGCGTTGGGCACGACTGTACCCACCCGTGAATGGCGTGAGCTGTATGCCGCGCTTGATTGCGCAGCGGTGGCTGCGGTTCATCCGTTCTATACCGCAAGCATTCGCGTCTTCGAGGCCGCCGGACGCCCGGTGGTGGGGTCGGCGCCCGTGGGCTATGAGGGAACAGCCGAGTGGCTGCGCACAATTGGCGAGGCAGCGGGCGTGGGTGAACGCGCCATCGGTGCGGCGCGCGACACGGTTCTCCCCGGTATTCGCGCTGCGCTTGCCCGCGCGCCGATCAAAGGGCGCATCACGGTGAGCGGATACGAGGGTTCTGAGCTTCTGGTCGCGCGGCTGCTCATTGAGAGCGGGGCTGATGTGCCCTACGTGGGTTCGGCCTGCCCGGAAACGGCATTCAGCGCGGCCGACCGTGCCTGGCTCGAAGAGCATGGCACGCGCGTTCAGTACCGCGCCTCGCTTGAAAACGATTTGGCTGCCATCGAAGAGTACGGTCCCGATCTTGCCATTGGCACCACGCCTGTTGTGCAGGCGGCCAAGCAAAAAAGTCTGCCCGCACTGTATTTCACCAACCTGATCTCGGCGCGACCCCTCATGGGCGCTGCCGGCGCGGGTTCGCTCGCGCAGGTCATCAACGCCGCCATCGGCAACCGCGACCGGTTCGATCAGATGAAAGCGTTTTTCGGCGATGTGGGTGAGGGCGAGAAGGCGGGCGTCTGGCAAGACGTTCCGGTTGAGCGCCCCGAGTTTCGCGCGCTCACCCGTCGTCGCGTGCAGAAGGCGGCCGCGCAGCGCAAAGCCGAGGAGATGGGCTGATGCTGGTCCTCGACCACGATCGCGCGGGCGGCTACTGGGGTGCTGTCTATGTGTTCACCGCAATCAAGGGACTGCAGGTGGTGATCGACGGCCCGGTGGGTTGCGAGAACCTGCCAGTCACCTCGGTGCTTCACTACACCGATGCATTACCGCCTCATGAACTGCCCATCGTTGTCACCGGTCTTGCCGAAGAGCAACTGGGTCGTGAGGGCACCGAAAACGCCATGCGGCGGGCGCACGCGGTGCTCGACCCCGACCTGCCCGCTGTGGTGGTCACCGGATCCATCGCCGAAATGATTGGGGGGGGTGTCACGCCTGAGGGCACCACCATTCAGCGTTTCCTGCCGCGCACGATCGACGAGGACCAGTGGCAGGCGGCCAACCGAGCCATGCTCTGGCTCTGGTCCGAATATGGCCAGAGAAAAGTGCCTGAGCCCAAGCCCCGAAAGCCGGGCGAGCGGCCGCTGGTCAATCTCATTGGCCCTTGTTACGGCACCTTCAATATGCCCAGCGATCTGGCGGAAATCCGCCGACTCGTTGAAGGCATCGGTGCCGAGGTGAATCTCACCTTTCCGCTGGGCGCACACCTGGCTGATGTCTCCAAGCTTGCGGATGCGCAGGTCAACATCTGCATGTACCGCGAGTTTGGTGCGCTCCTCTGCGAAGCCCTTGAGCGGCCCTGGCTGCAGGCACCGATCGGGCTCCACAGCACCACGCGCTTTCTGCGTGCCCTGGGCGAGCTGTTGGGCCTTGATCCCGAGCCCTTCATCGAGCGCGAGAAGCACACCACCATCAAGCCAGTCTGGGATCTGTGGCGCTCGGTTACCCAGGACTTCTTTGGTACCGCCAGTTTCGCCGTCGTGGCAAGCGACACCTACGCACGCGGGCTTCGCAACCTGTTTGAAGTCGAACTCGGATTGCCCTGTTCGTTCGCCGTGTCGCGTAAGCCTGGCGATAAAACCGACAACGAAGCGATCCGCAAGCTCTGTCACGAGAAAACGCCGCTGGTGATGTTCGGTAGCTACAACGAGCGCATGTACCTCGCCGAGAAGGGCGCGCGTGCTACCTACGTGCCCGCCTCGTTCCCGGGTGCCATCATCCGCCGCCATACCGGTACGCCCTTCATGGGTTACGCGGGCGCCACTTATCTCGTGCAGGAATTCTGTAACGGCCTGTTTGATGCGCTGTTTCACATCCTGCCGCTTGGCACCGATATGGATCGCGTTGAGCCCACACCCACCGGCACGGTTGCTCCCGATGCGCGCAGCCTCGACTGGGACGAAGACGCGCGCGAGCGCCTGGCCGAGCGGGTGGCCGACGAGCCGGTGCTGATACAGATCTCTGTGGCCAAGCGTCTGCGGGACCGCGCTGAGCGCGAAGCCCGCGAGGCTGGCGAAGACCGTGTGACTGCGGCGCGCGTTGATCGCGCAGCCGGAGTTGTTCGGAAGGCGGTAACCGTATGAGTGCTGCCTCCCTCTCCTCGAACAAAGCCTCATTAAAGAGGCGTACCGAACGTCGTGGCGCGGTGCTGCGGCTGCCTGATCCACGCGGGCCCAGCGTGGAGTTGGCCTTCACGGCCACCTCAATGGAGAACACCCCATGAGTGGAAAGAGCATCTCAGGGCTCACTGACGAGGAAGCCCAGGAGTTTCACACGTACTACATGCAAGGTCTGGTGGGCTTCACGGCAATCGCCGTGATCGCACACATCCTCGTCTGGGCCTGGCGCCCATGGTTCCACTGATTCCACCCATTCGGGAATAGTCATGACACCACTCAGCAATACATCGGCTCGGCATGAAGCACGGGGCGATTCACTCGCCTATCACTTCATCTTTGCGGTCTGCTTTGTCACATTTTTGTGCGTAGCGCTGGTCGCGTCGGTGCTGTTGCTGCCGTGGCGCTCCTGGCTTCCTGGTGCGGAAGGCAGTGAAACCCTGGTGGGCGGCGTCAGGGGCGCGGTTTACACCCTGATGTCGCATCTCATCTGAACGGAGATTGATCTATGTGGCGCGTTTGGAAACTGTACGACCCGCTGCGCGCGATGGTTGCGCAAGGCGTTTTCCTCTTTGGGCTGGCAGCAATGATTCACCTCATTCTGCTCAGCACGACCAGCTTCAATTGGCTCGATGGTATGAGCCAGGCGCAGTACAAGGCCGCTCAGGCCGCGGCTGCCGCCAAGAAGTAGGCGCAGGAAGGAAGGCAGGCGGTCCGGCATTCGCCGGTCCGCCGCCCGAGACGACAGCTGGGAGGGCCCGCAGATGGCGATGTTGAGCTTCGAAAGAAAATATCGAGTGCGTGGAGGCACGCTGCTCGGAGGCGACCTGTTCGATTTCTGGGTGGGTCCTTTCTACGTGGGGTTCTTTGGTATCACCACGGTGTTCTTCACCTTTGTGGGCACTGCGCTCATTCTGTATGGCGCTGCCATAGGCGGCACCTGGAATCTCTGGCAGATCAATATCGCGCCGCCTGATCTGAAATACGGATTGGGGCTGGCTCCGCTCAAGGAGGGCGGGCTGTGGCAGATCATTACGGTCTGTGCCATCGGCGCGTTCGGCTCATGGGCGATGCGCGAAGTTGAAATTTCCCGAAAGCTCGGCATGGGGTATCACGTGCCAGTGGCCTTCAGCGTCGCCATCTTCGCTTATGTCACGCTGGTGGTGATCCGGCCGATTCTGTTGGGTGCCTGGGGTCACGGCTTTCCCTACGGCATTCTCAGTCACCTCGACTGGGTCTCCAACGTGGGCTACCAGTATCTGCACTTTCACTACAACCCGGCGCACATGATCGCGGTGTCGCTGTTCTTCACCACTGCGCTTGCGCTTGCCATGCACGGCGGCCTGATTCTGTCCTCCACCAACCCGGCCAAGGGTGAACTGGTGAAGACGCCCGAGCATGAAGACTCTTTCTTTCGCGACATCATCGGCTACTCAGTGGGCACGCTCGGCATTCACCGCCTGGGGCTGTTCCTTGCGCTGTCGGCGGTGTTCTTCAGTGCGGTCTGCATCGTAATCAGCGGACCGTTCTGGACCCGCGGCTGGCCCGAGTGGTGGGGCTGGTGGCTGCGGCTGCCGATCTGGTCCTGACGGGAGACTTTCAATGAAAACAACACTGTTTCCGGTCCCGTACTACCAGAACCTGTTCACCAAGGTTCGGGTCGATGCGCCGACGTATCCGGGTGTTCCGCTTGAGCGCGAGCGCGATACCGCCGAGCGCACGGGTGGCATCCACGTGCAGGCACTCGCCTGGTTCGGCAATGCCCAGATCGGTCCAATCTATCTGGGTTTTCTGGGCATCGCTTCGCTGATTTTCTTCGTGATCGGCTTTACCGCCATCGGCTGGAACATGCTGGTGCAGGTGAACTACAGTCCGATTGAATTCGTCAAGCAACTCTTCTGGCTGTCGGTCGACCCCCCATCGGCCAAATATGGCCTGCGCCTGCCGCCCATGAATGAAGGTGGCTGGTGGTTGTTCTCAGGCTTCTTCATCACCGTGTCCATTCTGCTCTGGTGGGCTCGGGTCTATCGGCGGGCACGCGCACTGGGTCTGGGTACGCATATCGCCTGGGGGTTTGCGGCAGCCATCTGGCTGTTCCTGGTGCTGGGCTTTTTCCGGCCGGTGTTGATGGGTTCGTGGTCAGAGGCAGTGCCGTTTGGAATCTTTTCCCATCTCGACTGGACCACGGCGTTCTCGCTTCGCTACGGAAACCTGTTCTACAACCCGTTCCACATGTTGTCGATCGCCTTCCTGTACGGCTCAGCGCTCCTGTTTGCGATGCATGCGGCCACCATTCTGGCGGTGAGCCGCTACGGTGGCGAACGCGAGATCGAGCAGATTTATGACCGGGGCACGGCAAGCGAACGCGCGGCGCTCTTCTGGCGCTGGACCATGGGCTTTAACGCCACCATGGAGTCGATTCACCGCTGGGCGTGGTGGTTTGCGGTGCTCACCTGCATCACCGGTGGCATCGGCATCCTGCTCACCGGCACGGTGGTCGACAACTGGTATCTGTGGGCGGTCAAGCATGGTGTCGCACCCGCCTATCCCGAGATCTGGGGCCCGGTCCCTGATCCCTCGGTCGCGAAATAACAGGAGCCCGACATGGCGTACTTCAGAATCGCCCTGGTCGCTGCCGCAGGTGTCCTGGCGAGCGCATTGCTCGCGGGCTGCGAGCGCTTGCCCATGGATACCAAGCAGATCGGCTATCGCGGCACCGGCATGGAGAAGGTCACGAATCCAAGGATTGAAGCGGCCAATGCCTCGCGCCACGAGGCACCGGCCGCGCTTGATCCAGCCGACTCCAGCGGTCCCAAGGCGGCCCAGGTCTACCAAAACGTCAAAGTGTTGGGTCATCTCAGTGTGGGTGAGTTCACCCGCACCATGATCGCGATGAGCAACTGGGTGTCGCCCGAGCAGGGCTGCGTCTATTGCCATAACCCGGCAAATTTTGCCGATGACTCGATGCAAACCAAGGTGGTCTCGCGTCGCATGCTGCAGATGACGCAGGAGATCAACGGTAACTGGAAAAACCACGTCGCCGATACCGGGGTCACCTGCTATACCTGTCACCGCGGCAAGAACGTGCCCGAGTACAAGTGGTTCGCCGACCCACCGGCACCCACCGCAGGCCGTATGCTCGGCAACGACTTTGGCCAGAACAAGGCTGGTAAGGCCTCGGTCGGTAACTCATCGCTGCCCTACGATCCGTTCACCCCATACCTGCTGGGCAAAGACGAGATTCGCGTCACCGCCACCACTGCGCTGCCGGTGAACGTTCAGGTGCCGCTCAAGCAGGCGGAAGTCACCCATGGGCTCATGGTCCACATGTCGGAAGGCCTGGGTGTGGGCTGTGTGCATTGCCACAACACGCGCGCATTTGCCGAGTGGAATCAGAGCCCACCGGCACGCGTTCAGGCCTGGCACGGCATCCGCATGGTTCGTGACCTGAACAATGTGTTCATGGTGCCGCTCACCTCGGGGCAGCCTAAGGAGCGTTTGGGCCGCACAGGCGATATCGCGAAGATCAACTGCGCGACCTGCCATCAGGGGGCCAACAAGCCCTTGAACGGCGCGAAGATGCTCACTGCGCACCCGGAGCTTGCGAAGCCACCGGGCGCGACGGTGCGCACCTCAGCGCTGCAAGTGGATCAATCAATGACCGAGGGTCGCGCGCAGTAACCCGAATCCAGATCAACCCCCGGGTGCGCGCAGTCGCTCGACGGCCGCGTCCCCGGGCCAACCTTAGCAACCAGGGAGGCGTACCCAGACCTTCAGTACCGGACCTCAGGCAGGGCCCCAGACAGGGCCAGGCCGACAGTTTTGGCACAGTGTTTCATTCCTACCCATCCTCCGGTGTCTCGTGCCAGACGCCCCCGGTCTTCGGGCGGCGTCTTTTTTTTGAGGGATGGTAGTGCGACGCGCTGACAGGCTGATCACGGCCATCGACTGCGATCGGCGTTGGCCCATTTCGATGCGCGCGCACGAGACAAAAATACCGGTGTTCCGCCCTTCCGCGGTAGAGTCTGGAGCCATTGAAAACATGGAGAGCCAACAATGCCTCTGAGCGCCTACACGCCGTCCACGCCTTGCCCCGCGCGGTTGCGCGCCCTGTTCGCCGCTGCCGCGCTCATATTGGCAGCGCTCGCGGCTACGCCCCTCACCGCGCAGACCCGCTATCCTGATCGGCCGATCCGATTCGTCGTTCCCTATGCGCCGGGTGGCGGCACTGACATCCTGGCACGTGCGGTGGCACCGCGACTGAGCGCCGCGTTGGGGCAGCCCGTCGTGGTTGAGAACCGGCCGGGAGCCGGCGGTAACATCGGGGCCGATCTGGTTGCCAAATCGCCGGCTGATGGCTCGGTGCTGCTCCTTGGCGCCAACACCATGCCGATCAACGCGAGCCTTCAGAAGCTGCCGTTCGACCTGCTGAAGGATTTCAGCGCGGTGGCGATGATGGCCTCGGCGCCGATGGCACTGGTGGTGCA